>Ga0062382_10000451_pt1 | contig 10220 bp, 8 predicted proteins | sample DOMMetBare2Fresh_FD_59507 | JGI IMG/M metagenome (GOLD analysis project Ga0062382, IMG submission 59507) | Wetland sediment microbial communities from St. Louis River estuary, USA, under dissolved organic matter induced mercury methylation -... | ecosystem: Environmental > Aquatic > Freshwater >... | reverse complement strand
TCGGCGACCGGCAGGTGCCAGCTGTCGCCGGCCGCCTCCGGCCGGGTGGCGAGGGTGACGAGGCCGGCAGCGACGTCGGGCGTGTACGAGTAGCTGTGGAGCTGGTCGGGGTCGCCCATCACCTGCGCCGCCCGGCCGATGAGCGCGGTACCGAAGACCGTCTCGCCGAGCGCCGAGCGCGTCGTACCGGGACCGAAGTAGTCGGACGCCCGGCCGATGGCCACCTCGACGTCGCCGGCGTCGTGGGCTCGGAGCAGCTCGTGGGTCATCTCGGCCCGGGTCGCGGCCTTGCGGGAGGTGGGGTTCACCCGCAGCGTCTCGACGAGGTCGCGACCGCCGGTGGGGCCGTAGGCGTAGAGGTTGTCGAGGACCACGAGCCGGGCGCCGGCCGAACGGGCGGCGCCGAGGACGCCGCGCTGCAGCGGCGGGAACTCCTGCGCCCAGCGGGCGTAGCCGGCGGCGTTGAGGCAGAAGTAGACGACATCGGCGCCGGCCGTGACGCGGGTGGTGAACGCAGGGTCGGTGGCGTCGCCGCCGACGATCTCGGCACCGGGCATGCTGCCCCGGCCGGTGCGGTTGACGGCGCGGACGTCGATGCCGCGCCGGACGAGGGCCTGCACGACGAGGCGGCCGACCTGCCCGGTGCCGAAGACGACGTGACGAGTCATGACGGGTGCTCCTCTCCGGTTCAGACGCCGGCGACCGGGCGGAGCCGGCGCAGGCGCAGGGGGAGGACGGTCGTCGCGGCGGTGGCGACGACCGCGCCGCTGGAGCCGAAGACGGTGAAGTGCTGGTCGACGTCGACGCCGATCGCGGTGCTGACGGCCCATCCGGCGGCCCAGACCACGGCCAGCGCCGGCGGCCAGGCGAGGGCCGCGCGCCCGAGGTGCGGGCGGAGCGCCGCGGCCTGCGCGGCACCGACCGCGAGCCCGCAGACCGCTCCCTGCGTGAGGAGGGCGGTCATGGTCGTCTCGAACCCGACGACGGCGCCGGCCGAGGCGAGACCGACGCCCAGACCGGCCGCCGTGGCGACGGTCCAGCGCAGGGCGGCACGGCGGTCGGCGTCCAGGCCCCAGGCCTGCACCACGCCGAGGACCAGGCCGGTGACGAGGCCGCCGAGGAGCGCCGCGGCCACGGTGTCGGCGGGGCCGACGAGGACCCTGGCGGCGAAGCCGCCGAGCGGGAACCCGAGGACGGTGGGAAGCCATCGTGCGGCGACGCGGACGGGTCGGACAGTGGTGGTCCCGGTGCCGGTCCCGGTGCTGGTCCTGGTGCCGGTGCTGCTGCTCACGGTGGTCTCCTTGGTGGACGGTGTGGACGGTCTGGACGGTGTGGACGGTGTGAACGGTGTGAACGGGACGGGACGGTGCGAACGGCCTCAGCCGGTGTGCTGCGCGGCGATCCAGGCGGCGAGGAGGCTGTCGGGATGGTCGGCGAGGTGGTCCCGGACGAGGGCGTCGAGAAGGTCGGTGTCGCCTCGCAGGTGTGCGCCGGCGATGGCGACGAGCTGGCGGTCGCGGGTGTTGGTCGCGTGGTCGCCGGCACGGGCGAGCAGGTCGCCGGGTGCCGCCGTCACCAGGGCCGCGGCCACGAGCAGGAGCGGGGAGTCGTCCGTCGCCGCCCGGGCGAGGATCTCGCGGCGTACGTCGTCGCCGCCGACGAGGCGGTTCAGCAGGGTCTGGGTGTCCTCGGCCATGTGTCCACGGTCGGGGGGACCGCTGACGGCGCCCTGACGATCCGCTGACGCGGCCGGTGGGAGCCGGCCCCGGGGGCCTGATCAGGTCCGGGAGCCGGGCTCGGGCCCCGGGCGTACGCTCGCGCGATGTGGACGGTCTCGCTGCTCGGCCCGGTGGAGGTCCGCCGGGACGGTGAGCTCGTCACGCTCCCGTCGGGGAAGACCACCGAGGTGCTCGTCCGGCTGGCGCTCGACGCCGGTCGGCCGGTACGCGCGGAGCGGTTGATCGAGGACCTGTGGGCCGACAGGGCGGCCGGCACGGGCCGGAACACCTTGCAGTCCAAGGTCTCCCAGCTGCGTCGCGCGGTCGGGGCACCCGAGCTGGTTGCGGCCCGGACCGGTGGCTACGCCCTCGCGCTCGCCGCCGACCGGGTCGACGCCCTGCGGGTGGTCGACCTGGCGGCCGCGTCGAGCGCCGCGCGGGCGGGCGACGCCGCGGTGGCACTGGAGGCGGCCCGGGCGGGCCTGGCGCTGTTCCGGGGCGAGGTGCTGGCGGACGTCGGTGACGGCACCTGGGTGCAGCCGCACCGGACGAGGCTGGAGGAGGTGCGGCTCGGGCTGTGGGAGGACGAGCTCGCGGCGCGGGTGGAGCTGGGTGCCGGCAGCGACGTCATCGGGCGCATCGAGTCCCTGGTGGAGGAGCACCCGCTGCGGGAGCGGCTGTGGGTCTGCCTGGTCACCGCGCTCTACCGGGCGGGCCGGCAGGCCGACGCGCTGGCGGCGTACGCGCGGGTCCGTCGTCTCCTCGTGGAGCAGCTCGGGATCGAGCCCGGCCCGGACCTGCAGACCCTGGAACGCCGGGTCCTCCTGCAGAGCCCGGACCTGCTGCCCGGCCGGCCCGACCCGCCCCCACCGACCGGTGATGCACCCGCCCGCGTCGTCGCGCCCGCGGCTGGGAACCTGCCGGCGCTGTCCTCACCCATGGTCGGGCGCGCGCAGGACGTCGACGCGGTCTCGGCCCTGGCCCGCGAGCGTCGGCTGGTGACCGTCGTCGGCACCGCCGGGGTCGGGAAGTCCCGCACGGTGCTCGAGGTGGCACGCAGCCTCGGGGCCGCCGGCGGCGTGTGGCTGGTCCGGCTCGACGCCGCGGACCCGACCACGTCGATCCGCCGGCTCGTCGCCGAGACCCTGAACCTGCCCGGTGGCGATGCCCTGCTCGAAGCCCGGCTCCGGGACGCGCCGACGGTCCTCGTGCTGGACGGCTGCGAGCACGTCGTCGACGCCGTCGCCGACCTGGCCGGTCGGCTGCTCGACGACGCCGAAGGTCTGCGTGTGCTGGCGACCAGCCAGGTCCCGATGGGTCTGGACGGGGAGGTGGTCTACCCGCTGGAGCCGTTGCCGATCGAGGCGTCGGTGGCACTGTTCGCCGCGCGGGCCGCGCAGCTGCGCCGGCAGTTCGTCCTCGACGGCACCACCTCCGCGGTGGTCGAGGAGGTCTGCCGCAGCCTGGACGGGCTGCCGCTGGCCATCGAGCTCGCCGCGGCGCGGGTGAGGTCCCTGTCCGTCCAGGAGATCGCCCGCCGGCTCGACGACCGTTTCACCCTGCTCCAGGACCCGACGAGCCGTCGTCCCGACCGGCGCCGGGCGCTGTCGGCGGCGATCGGGTGGAGCTACGACCTCCTCTTCCCGGACGACCAGCGGGGCCTGTGGGCGCTGGCCTGCTTCAGCGGCGGAGCACCGCTGCAGGCCGTCGAGCACGTCCTTGCCGCCCTGGACGTGCCGTCCGCGTCCGCGGTCGACGTCGTCGGGCGGCTGGCCGACCGCAGCCTGGTCAGCGTGGACGTCGACCCGCGCGGCGCCGTCCGGTACCGGCTCCTCGACAGCATCCGGGCCTTCGCCCTGGCCCGGCTGCAGGACGCCGGGCTCGCTGACACCGCGTCCGCCGCGCACGCCGACTGGTTCGCCGACCGGGCGCAGCGGTGCGCCGAGACCGTGCGCGGTCCCGCGCAGGCGGACTGCCTGGCCTTCGCCCGCTCCGAGCGCGCGAACGTCGACGCGGCCCTGGCCTGGGCGGCGACGCACCGACCGGCAACCGGTCTGCGGATCGCGACCGGGCTCGGCTGGGTGTGGGTGGTCCTCGGGGACGGCGTCGCCGGCGCGCAACGCCTCCGCGGTGCGCTGGCCACGGCCGCCGGGGACGCCTCGCCGCGCGAGGAGGCGCAGGCGCTCCTGCTGGCGGGCTGGCTCGAGGCGTCCGCGGGCAACGTCGACCGGAGCCGGACCGACCTCGACGCCGCGTTCCGCCTCGCCGAGACCCTCGCCGACGAGCGGTTGCGCGCCGACGTGCACCGGCATCAGGCGTTCCTGCACATCCAGCAGGGCAGCCCCGACGAGGTCCTCGCCTCGGCCGGGGCGGCGCTCACCGTGTACCGGGCGCGCGGCCTGACCTGGGAGATCGCCGGTTCGTTGCTGCTGTCCGCCTACGGGTCGATCATCCTCGGTGCGACGAGCGACGCCGCCCGGTCGGCCGCCGAGGCGCTCGAGCTCCTGACGCCCCTGGAGGACCCCTGGGGCATCGTGCACGCCGAGGCCACGCTCGCGACGGTCGCGCAGGCGGAGCAGCGCTTCGCCGAGGCCGCCCGGGCCCTCGCCCGCGCGGCCGCCAGCTCCGAGGAGCTCGGCTTCGTCGGCCAGGCGGCGCTGCACCTGACCCGGCTGGGCCGCGTCCAGCAGCGCGCCGGCGACCTCGACGCGGCCGTGGGGACCCTGCGACGCGCCGTCCGGGCGGCGCACGCCGGTGGCGACCTTCGCCTCGCCGCGACGGCGCGCACCCATCTCGCCCGAGCCCGGCGGGCGGCGGGGGAGGACGCCGACGCCCGCGAGCTGCTCGAGGAGGCGGACCGGTGGTACCGCTCGTCCGGGGGTGGGGACGGTGCCCTGCTCACCCGGTGCCTCCTGCTGTCTGTCACCGCGGCGGCCGATCCCGCGGGCCGGGCCGCGGAGCTCGACGACCTGCTGCGACAGGCCGCGGACGCGCACGACCTCGAGGTCCAGGTCCTCGCCCGGGACGCCCTCGCCCGCCACGCGGTCGTCCGGGGCGACCGTGCCCGGGCGGGCCGGCTGCTCGCCGACGCCGACGCCGTCGCCGCCGTGGCCGGGCACCTGCTCGACGATGCCGACCGGGTCGATGCCCTCACGGTCCGACGCGCGGTCGCCGGAGGTGACGTCGGTCAGGCGACGACGTGACGGACCGGGTTCGCCAGCGCGGGCGTTCGCCCGCCGGCGGGGGGCCTGGCGCGCCGTTCGTCGCTCGGTGCGTCGCGCGCTTCGTCCAGGGTGCCGAGGTGCAGGGTGAGACGCGCCCTGGCGGCACGGTCCTCCACCAGTCCCGCGCGCGCCGCGTCGACGTCGGGGTAGCTGCCGATCCTGGCGTGCAGGCCGGAGCGACGCAGAGCGAGGGACACGGCTCCGCCGTCCGCGTCGACGACGGCGAGTCGGCGCCTGAGGAACTTGGCCCGCGACCGGGCGCCCGTGAACGCGGCGAGACAGCCGTCGTCGAAGGAGGTGACGGCGCGGACGTCGACGACGACGTCCCCCGTCGACCGGCCGACGGCGTCCACGAGTCGGCGCCTGAGCTCGACCGTCTCCGCGTCGGTGAACCGCCCGGCCGCCGTGACGACGGTGTGCGTCGGGGTCGTCGTGAGGTGAAGTTCCATGTTCTGCCTGCCTGACGAGACTCGTTGTGCCACAAGTGGTTCCGGGTATGCGATGGGTTCGCGGAGGCGGTCGCGGGCAGGTCCGGCCGCGACTCGGCCGGGGTGCTACGGCGTCGTCGTCCCCTGTCGTCCGTAGCCGTCCTCCAGCCGCACGATGTCGGTGCGCCAGCCGGGCCAGGCGGTGGACACCTCGAGGATCTGGCTGTCGACCACCGCGGTGATGCGGTGGACGACGTTCGCGCGGATGAGGACCCGCTGGCCCGGGTCCAGGGTCACGGTCTCGAGGTGGCGCGGGTCGGTCCCGTGCTCCACGACGACCCGGCCCGACTGGACGCAGAGCGTCTCGTCCTTGGCGAGGTGCTTCTGCAGCGACAGCGCCGCTCCGGCGTCGACGTGCAGGATCTTCCCGACGTACCGGCCCTCGAGCACGGCGACGACGACCTCGTGCCCCCAGGGCTTGTCGACCCGCTCCACCCCTTCGACGTGGAGGGCGGCACCGGGGCGTCCGGCCGCGGGCGCGGGTCGACCGGGCAGGTGCTGGGTGAACGGCGACGCGAGGTCACCGGTCGTCGCCTGCGAAGGTACCGTGCTCCCGTTCGACGGGCCGGGGTCCGCGGGCGACCCGCTCGGGGACGATCTCATGCGTGTGCTCCTTCGTCGGTGGTTCGCGCCGGGCCTGCCGCTGCGGACGTGGGTGCTGCTCGGGATCAGCGGCCGGCCAGCCGCTCGAGGACGACGGGCAGGTCGGCGACGGCGAAGCGGATGCTCGTGTCGCTGCATCCGTAGGGCAGGAGCAGCTTCTCGTCGTGGACCAGCCCACCGCAGGAGTAGACGACGTTCGGTACGTAGCCGTCGCGCTCGGACGCATCCGGCTCCAGGAGCGGTTCGGCGAGCCTGCCGATGACCCGGGCCGGGTCGTCGAGGTCGAGCAGCAGCGCACCGAGCGCGTAGGCCCGCATCGGTCCGACGCCGTGGGTGAGGACCAGCCAGCCGGCCTCGGTCTCCATCGGAGGTCCGCAGTTGCCGAGCTGGATCAGCTCCCACGTCTGCGACGGGGTCTGCAGCTCGACGGCGTCGTCCCAGTGGTACCCGTCGTCGGACGTTGCCACGGCGTTGTTCTCGCGGTCCCACCGGGAAAGGGCCAGGTACCGGCCGCCGATGCGGCGGGTGAAGAGGGCCATGCCCTTGTTCTCGGCGGCCCGGCCGGTCAGGGGCGCGGACCGGAACGTCCGGAAGTCGGCGGTGTCGAGGCGCCGGGACACGACCTGCGACCCGTCGAACCCGGTGTACGTCGCCAGGTACGAGGGCGCGCCGTCGTCCTCGACGAAGCGCACGAAGCGGGCGTCCTCCATGCCGTGGCTCTCCGGGTCGCACTCCGGGAACAGGGTCCGCTCGGACAGGGCGGAGGCGCTGTGGAAGGTGACGTCGTAGGTCAGCCGGACGCACCGACGCAGCGCCGCGATCGTCGTCTCGACGTCGCTGCGCGTCAGCCTCTCCCGCCGCAGCACGTCGACCGCCGCGGCGAGCTCGTCGACGTCGACGGTGTCCGGCAGGTCCGCCAGGACGACGTCCAGCGTCTCGGCGTCCGCGCCGTCCTGCGTCGCCTGCCTGCGCAGCTGCTCGCGCGGGAGCGGCGGGACCCGCCGGTCGGCGCACTCGACGAGGGTCGACCCGGGGTCCACACGGACCCCAGCGGTGTCCTGTCGCGCGGTGAACGTGCCGGAACGGAACACGATCGTCGACAGGTGCCCCTCGCCGACGGCGCGGGCGCTCATGACGAACCGCAGGCGTCCGGCGCCCGCGTCCTGGACCGGATGTGCCACGACGGACGGGTTGAACAGGGCGGCCGACTCGACGGCGACCTCACGGGTGAAGTACGCCCCGATCAGCCGACGTCGCTCCGGCGGGACCTCGGCGGCCTGCGGGACGCGATGGGCGATGGCGGCGAAGTGCGCCTCGAGGAGCCCGTCGAGGTCGCGGTGCCGCAGCCGGTAGTGCTCGACGACGTGCTCCATCGTCTCGGCGACCTCGGCCGGCGTCATCTCGGAGCACCGCGCGACAACGCCTGCGGCCCGCGAGCCGCCGGCCGCGTCGAGTTCCTGACCGGGCAGGAACAGCCGGCCGGCCACCCGGCGCGGGTCCGGCATCAGGGGCACGTCGCAGCGGCGGAGCAGCCCCGTCGACGCCTCCGGGCCCCGGGTGGCCGGCGCGGGCGCGGTGGGGGTCATGTGCTCGTCCTGGCCAACCGCGAGGCGTGCTGGACCGTCGTGATGAGCGCGAGGGTGGACTCGGCGCCCTGGTTCTCGTTCCGGCCGGCCGGTTCGAGCCCGTCGCAGCAGCCCCCGGTCGCGGCGTCGTAGAGCGGGATCCCGACGTCGTTGCGGCCGAAGAACCAGGCGGCGGCCAGCTCCACCGTGTCCGCCCAGCGGGCGTCGCCGGTCAGCTCGAACGCCCGGGCGCAGGCATCGGCGAGCGTGGCGGCCTCGATGGGCTGCTGGTCGTAGGCCGGCAGGGGCTCGCCGCTCACCCAGCCGCGGGCCGGGGTGAGCGAGAGGTGCTCCTGGTGCACCTGGATCCCGACGAGCCAGTCGAGCATCTCCAGCCCGCGGTCCACGAGGCGGTCGTCGTTGAGGCACTCCCCGGCCGCCATGAGCACGTCGGGCAGGACGGCGTTGGCATACGTGAGCCGTGGCTCCGGCCAGGGCCAGTCGCGTCGGCCGTCGAACACCCCGACCGCCGCCGCCGCGTCCCGCAGCAGGGTGCGCGCGTCGCTCCGGCGGGGGTCGACCCGCATCATCTCGGCGGCGCCGAGCCCGGCGAAGGCCATGGCCCGCGGCCACGGTGAGCGCCGGGCGGCGCTCACCGTGAACCGTTCGGCCGCCCGGGCGGCGAGGCCCTCGTCGCGGCTGCGCGCCGCGGCGGTCCCGAGCGCCCAGACGGCGCGACCCCAGCAGTCGTCCAGGCTCGGGGCGCCGTGCTCTGTGCCGTGGACGTCGCGCCGGTTGACGACGCGGCCGTCCGCGCTCTGCGCGGCCTCGATGAACCGGGTGTAGACCTGCTCGAGGCCGTCCGGGGCCACGACGTCCCACGTGTCGTGGTGGCCCTGCGACGGTGCGCTGCGGCACACGGCGACGAGGGCCCGTGCGACGTCGTCGACGCAGTAGCCGTGCTCGACCCGCGGCGTCGCCAGCAGGGCGTGCTCGTAGAGGCCGACCGCGTCGGTCAGGGTGACGACGTGGCTGAACAGCGACCTGGTCCGGGTCACGCGACCACGGACCGATCCCGGTGCGGCCGCTCGAGCGCGCCGACGGGGTGCCGCGCCCGGATGTGTGCCGCCGGCGGGCGACGGCGCAGCCGGGCGGTGAGGTGGAGGTACTCGCCGGCGACCGAGCGCCACGAGAGCCCGGGTGACAGGTGCTCCGCGCGGCCCGACAACCGTTCCGCGAGAAGAGGTTCGGTGAGGACCCGGCGCAACGCGCGGGCGATGCCGTCGGCGTCGCCCCGCTCGACGAGCAGCCCGGCGCCGTCCCCGAGCAGCTCGACCGCGTGCGGGAACCGGCTCGAGATGACCGGCTTCCCGGCGGCGACCGCCTCGGTGAGCACCCCTGACGTCACCTGCTCGAGCGAGTCGTACGGCAGGAGCACCACGTCGGCGCCGCGGACGAGGGCGTGCAGCGCCGCCGGGTCGAGGTAGCGGTCGTCGAAGACGGTCGTCGCGGAGACGCCGAGGTCGTCGGCCAGCCGGACGAGCTCACGGCGGTAGCCCGTGCCGTCCGCCTCGCACAGCCGTGGGTGGGTCCGGCCGGCGACCACGTAGGTCGGCGGCGGCCGGAGGTCCTGCAGCGTCGCCATCGCGCGGATGGCCCACTCGATCCCCTTCCCGCGCCCCAGCAGCCCCCAGGTGAGCACGACGGGAGCTGTCGCGGCCGTCGCCCGCCGGCCGGTCTCCGGCGTGCCCACGAGCAGGCCGTCCGCCGCCCCGTGCGGGATGACGTGCACCATGTCCGGCCGGGCCCCGTAGAGCTCGATCGCGCGGGCCCGCGCGGTCCGGGTCATGGTCACCACGGCCGAGGAGGCCCCGACCACGTCGGAGAGGATGCGGTGCTGCCGCGTCGTGGGTCTGCTGAGCACGGTGTGCAGGACCGTGACGACGGGGACGTGCAGCTGCCGGAGCAGGCTCAGCACGTTCTCGCCGTCGCAGCCGCCGTAGATGCCGTACTCGTGCTGGACGATGACGACGTCGTACCGGTTGAGCGCCGCGGCGACGGCGCCCGTCCCGGTCGTCGGGTGCGCCCGCGCGGCCGGGCCCGCCCCGTCGACGACCCAGTGCGCGGCGACCCGGGCGGATCGGTGCGTCTGGTGCTCGTCGACGACGCGGACGACGTCGACCTCGGTGCCCAGGGCGCTGAAGCCGCCGACGAGCGCTTCGGCGAACGTCGCGAGCCCGCACGGGGTCGGCGGGTAGGTGCTGAGCATGGCGCAACGGACGTGGCGGGGGGACGACGACGTACGGGGCAAGGAATCTCTCCACCTCGAGCGCAGGGCCGGAACCGACCCTGCCCGGCCCACGAAGGAGCCGCCACAATGCCCGAACCTGCGCGTCGACCACGGTGCGTGGTCCGGCGGGGAGGAACGACCGGCGTTCAGCGGGCCTGCACCGGTGCGAGTCGCACCCATGGCCCGCTCATCATGAGGGGAACCGCCGGTCCGAGACTATCAGTGGTTCGTGCCGGGGACCGGCCCCGGGACCGGCGCCGGCGCCGGCGCGGTCGCCCCGTCGAGGATCCGCCGGTATACGTCGAGGTAGTCCTCGACCATCCGCGCGGCAC
>Ga0062382_10000449_pt1 | contig 10236 bp, 7 predicted proteins | sample DOMMetBare2Fresh_FD_59507 | JGI IMG/M metagenome (GOLD analysis project Ga0062382, IMG submission 59507) | Wetland sediment microbial communities from St. Louis River estuary, USA, under dissolved organic matter induced mercury methylation -... | ecosystem: Environmental > Aquatic > Freshwater >... | reverse complement strand
TTAGTAAACTAAAGGCGGATGGTTATTCTGTTGACCTGCCGGTTTCGGCCGAGCGGTTGCGCGAGCTGATGTTGGGTGGAAATGCTGACCGCTTCGGTTCGACAGTTAATGTGGCCGCGCGCCTCAGCGTCGATGAGTACCGGCGGATTTGTCCGTATGTTGACGAGGTCGCAGGCGATTGGGGTAGTGCGCCTGGTCAGATTAATACCTTTGGAGGGGAAATATTAATTCAAGGCGTCCAGCTGGGGAATGTGTTTATAGGAGTGCAACCGAGCTTTGGTTATGAAGGCGATCCGATGCGTTTGATGATGGCGCGCAGTGGCGCACCGCATCATGGGTTCATGGGTTTCTATGCTTACATTGAAAAAGTCTTCGCCGCAGACGGGATTGTGCATGTCGGCACTCACGGAGCGATGGAGTTCATGCCGGGCAAACAGGTGGGAATGTCAGCCCAATGCTGGCCCGACCGATTAATTGGTCAAATGCCCAACCTCTACATCTACAGCGTAAATAACCCCTCTGAGGGATCGATTGCCAAGCGAAGATCGTACGCGGAATTAATATCGTATCTGACCCCGCCGATCGAAAATGCGGGTCTTTACAAAGAACTTGTCACGCTAAAAGACCTGGTAATGTCATACCGGCAGGCAACCGAAGAAAGCGAGCGAGAGAGACTGTTTGCCTCGATTGAAATTTGCAGCCGGCAGTTAAACTTCGAGTCTGCAAAAGTGTAGGGGTAGGAAGTGCGCGAAAGCTCTGATAAAACTTCTTGCCACTAACTTGCGAAACAAGGTATAAATACTGGCACCGAGCCAGTTTAATTTTGTCAGCGGCACGGGCTTTCATGTTTTGCGCCTACAACTCGGTTCGTTTGGCAGAGTGAAGACCCTGCGATGTAGTAACTGTGTGGTTTACGCTCCAGATCGAAGTAGAAGTGTATCTACGTCGATTGTCACTGCAAGACAAACGGCCGTGCAACAAATCCAATTGACGAAGGAGTGCTAATAAGTGGATAGCCCATCCGGCGAAGCAAGCACACCGGAAAGGAAAGTCACCGCCCCAGCGCCTTCAACTGCCGGTCCGGTGACTAAGCCAGCTGCTCCCGTCACGAAGCAACCAGGGGCAATGGTCGAAAGCACTCCCGATCCTCCGGTGAACAAGATGCGCCGGCGGATAGTCTGGGCGACCATTGGCGGGTTTCTTGTCACTTGCTTCCTCATGTTCCTCCGTTTCTTTCTCCCCCGTGCAATCTTTGAGCCCTCGACAGTTTTCAAGATTGGATTTCCCAGCGACTACGCGCTCGGAGTCGACACAAAGTGGCAGCAACAATACCGAATCTGGGTCGGTAAGACTTCAGATCGCCTGTTTGTGATCTACGCGCGCTGCACGCATTTGGGGTGTACCCCTGACTGGAAAGCCAGCGAGAACAAGTTTAAGTGCCCCTGCCACGGCAGCGGCTATGACAGCGAAGGTATTAATTTTGAGGGACCGGCGCCGCGCCCGATGGATCGCGCGCATGTGGAGATTGATCCCGAAGGACAGATCGTCGTCGATACCAACCGGCTCTTCACCTGGCCAAAGGGCGAGAAAGGCCAGTTTGATGACAAGGAACACGGGGCTTATATTTCAGTTTAGCCTCAATGCGAAGGCGCCGTGCGCGTACGTCGCAAGACAAAGCGACAGCTTTACTATTAGTTATGGATGATCGTTCGGACCAGAAAGAAACCAGGCAACTGACCGAGGGCGGCAAGTCTGAGGGCGGTCTCGTGGAACGGGTGCGGGGTGAAGCCGCCGCGCTCAAGGACCGCGCGATCGAGGAAGCCCAGGCTTATAAAGACCCGCAGGACACTCAGCTGTGGAAGTCGATCTTTCGCGTTTCTCATGATCGCGGCGATCCGCGCAATCGCTCCCTCGCGATTCTTTCAAACGTCTTTCTCCACCTTCATCCGGCCAAGATCAATCGCGATGCGGTGCGTTACCAGTACACCTGGGGCATGGGCGGGATCACGTTTTACCTGTTCATTGTGCTCACCTTTACGGGCGTGTTGTTGATGTTTTATTACCACCCCCAAAAGGTTTTGGCCTTTCGTGACATTCTCTACCTTGAACACGACGTCCCCTTTGGCAAGTTGTTGCGCAACATGCATCGCTGGGCCGCGCACCTGATGGTAATTACCACCTGGCTGCACATGTTTCGAGTGGTGCTCACTGGCTCTTATAAGCGGCCCAGGGAATTCAATTGGTGTGTCGGCGTAGTGCTGCTGGTGCTGACCCTGCTGCTGTCCTTCACCGGCTACTTGCTGCCGGATGATCAATTGGGATTCTGGGCAGTCACGGTGGGGACGAACATGGCCCGGGCGACGCCAATGTTCGGTTCAGAGGGACCTTTTGGTCCGCAGTTGGGGATGACGCCTTTCAACGATGTGCGCTTTGGCTTGCTTGGCGGCTCGATCGTAGATTCGAATGCACTGCTGCGCTCATATATATGGCATTGCATCGGCATACCGCTGGTAGCGTCTATTTTTATGGCCGTCCACTTCTGGCGCATACGCAAGGATGGGGGTATCTCCGGACCGGCGCCGGTGATGCTGGAAGCAGAAATGAAAGCAATCAAGAAAAAATGAGCAGTAAAAAACCGGGGCAGGGGATTTGAGAAAATCTGCTACCTGAGATCCGAATTCTAAATCTATGGACTGGCATCAACTTTGGACTATCGCGTCAGCGCCCGATAACGTTCCTATCGTGGCAATGCTGTTCCTCGCGCCATTCTTTACCTGGCTCGGCATTCGCCAGGCGCGCGCGAACGACAAGTTGATTGTCGAACTCGAGGGCGATGCCCAACTCGCCAAGACTCACCATCGCAAGGTGGAACCGTGGCGACCGGGCTGGGCAAAGGAATTACACGTCTGGCCTTACCTGGTACGCATCGAATTTTTGGTCACGCTGATCGTCACCGTGATACTGTTTGTCTGGTCCATTACCCTGAATGCCCCGCTGGAAGAGCCCTCGAATCCAAATCTGACGATGAACCCTTCGAAAGCGCCCTGGTATTTTCTCGGGCTGCAGGAGATGCTGGTCTACTTTGATCCCTGGATTGCGGGCGTGGTAATGCCCTCAATCATCATGATTGGTTTGATGGTCTTTCCCTATGTGGATTCCAGTCCTTTCGGGAATGGCTATTACACCATCAGGCAGCGTCGCTTTTCCCTCGCCATGTTTGGCTGGGGGTTCCTGATGTGGATTCTACTGATCGTGATCGGGACGTTCATACGCGGCCCAGGCTGGATCTGGTTCTGGCCTGGACAGACCTGGGACCACAACGCGGTCGTGTTCGACAAGAACATCGATCTTCACGACTACATCGCCACCAGCGCAATGGGGAAGCTGCTTCACCTCGGCCCGATTCTGACCAGTCCGCTGGGCAAGGGGATTTTCGGCTTCCTGGTGGTGAGCGGTTTCTATCTACTTGGTGCGCTGTTTTTTCACTGGTTGATGCTCGTGGACTGGCGCCGGATTTCGCTTCGACCGCTGCGGCTGTTTCCCAGGGATGCATTTGAAGAGAAGCTCCTGGCCCGTACCAGCCTCCTGCAGTACCTGACCTTTCAGTTCTTCGCAGTAAGCGTTTTGTTGGCCCTGCCGGTCAAGCTCGTTTTGCGGCTGGCGCTCACGATCAAGTATGTATGGGTAACTCCCTGGTTCAACGTCTGAGACACGCGGAGGAAGAATATCAGTGACCGACTCTCCTGTAGCCGGGGAATCGTTAGCAAAGCGAGAGCCTGATGTTCCGGCTCACGATCCGATCACCAGCCGGTCGACCAGCGGGCTGATGCTGATCTCTGCTCTCTTGCTGACTTTGACCCTGGTATGGGCGTTATACGACGAGGCTTATGGACAGCGTCCCTGGAAGGGAATGCAGCAGGAGTTTGTGGCGCGCTATGGGCGTTATCTGGACAGTATCAAATCACGCTCCGCGGAAAGCGAAACGGAACTCAAAGAAAGTCCCGAATATCAAAAACTGAAAGAAGACGCGGAAGAGGCGCGCGCGAAAGTACAACCTGAAATTGAGGAGATCAACACCGAGGTTGATAAGATCCAGGCTAAGCTGAATGCCGTCACTGAGCCATTTCAAAATCAGCGTGGTCGCCTGACGGTTATCTACTACAATGTCGAGACGGCCAGCGGCCGATCCAAAGAAAAGTATAGGAAAGAAGCGGAGCAGAAGCGCCAGGAAACTGTGGACGTCGAGATGCCGGCCGACGATGGCTCATCTAAGCCAGCCGTCGTGAAGATGAATTATGAGGCGCTCGAAAAAACCTACAACGATCTGCGCGAGCAAAAGGCCGCCAAGCTTGGCCGCAAAGCGGAACTGCTGAAGGAACCCTCGGAACTCGACAAAAAGCGGGACGATTACCTCAAGAACCATCTTACGCTTTTAACCCCCGTGCAAATAGAAGGGGTCAGGAAAGGGTTGAAGAGTTTCGACTATTCAATCCTGGGACACCAGATCAGTGTCACCGAATACAATATTGCCGATCGCTGTGAAGTCTGCCACCTGGGTGTGAGATCACCGTTAACCATTACACCCTCGGACATGGCGCCGGGCGGACCGGGAAATAATCCTGATGCCCTCGCTCGTGCTTTTGTTAGTCATCCCAATAAAGAAATCATGGACATCCATAAACCGGATCGGTTTGGCTGTTCGAGCTGCCACTGGGGCAATGGACGAGCGACGACCAGCGAATTGAAGGGTCATGGCCAGAATAAGTTCTGGCTCTGGCCCATGTTTGAGAAAGAGAACACTGAAGCGGGCTGCCAGCAGTGCCACGCGAAAGATCGTGTTACGCAGGGCGCCGAGACCTTGAATCTCGGTCGCGATCTTTTCTCGCAACGCGGTTGTATGGGCTGCCATCGCTACGAAGGATTCGATCGCGAAACCGACGCCCTAACCAATACCCGGCAGTTGATCACGCAACTCGAAGATCAGATTACGGCTAACGACAAAATGGGTCGTCAGGATGCCGAAGCTGCCGCCAACGCTGCTGATGACGATGCCGGCAAGGCGGAGGCAGCCCGGCTGATGGCCCATGCCGAAAGCCTGCGGGTGACTAATAGTCTATTGGCCGCCCGGATCGATCAGATGAACCTGCAGACCAAGTACCTGATGCAGGATCAGAAGAAGGTCGGACCAAATCTGAAAGATGTGCGACTGAAGCTCGCGAAGGAATGGATTCCTGTCTGGTTGAAAGATCCTCAGGCCTTCCGTCCCGGAACCAAGATGCCTACCTTCTGGCGCTTTGCGGTGGACCAGAACGGAGACGATGAAGTAAAGGCCATCAGCGCCTATCTCTGGCAGGCCGGTTTCGACGGCAAGACCCCGGAACAACAGAGAGGCGATGCGAACGCCGGTAAAGAACTCTTTGAAACCAAAGGCTGTATGGCCTGTCATTCCATCGGTGAAGGTGACAGCAAGGCCGGCGGCGAATTTGCCGCCAACCTAAGCCGGGTCGGCGAGAAGGCCAACTTCGAATACATCGTGCGCTGGATTCACAATCCACGCGAGCGTTGGGCCCCATACTGTCCGAAACATAAACGTGATTTGACCGCTGATGACTACAAACAGGCGGGGAAACCGTTTGCGTTTGATACCGAGTTGCACTCGAAGTGCCCCCTCGATGGCGCCGAGCTTCAGGTCCAGAATATGACTGTGATGCCCAACTTTCGCTTGAGCGAAACCGAAGCGCGCGACATTGCTACCTACCTCTACTCGTTAAGCTCGCGGCCGGGCTACGAAAATGCAGCATTCATGGATGATCCGAACCTGAAAGAGACAGGTCGCCAGCTAATCAAACAGTTCGGCTGCGCTGGTTGCCACGAGATTCAGGGATTTGAAGAAGAGCAGCGCATCGGCAAAGAGCTAACGGTGGAGGGCGCCACTCCCATTGAGCGTTTGGACTTTGCTCTCTCGACAAAAAACGCCGAGCAAGGCATCGACCCCTTGAACCTGCATCCGGAAAAGAAAGAAAAGGAGTGGTACAGCCATAAGGGGTTTTTTGAGCATAAGCTCGCCGATCCTTCGATTTATGATCAGGGCAAAGAAAAGGACCCGAAAGATCGCTTACGCATGCCTAAGCCGTTTCTGACGGATGAATGGCGCAACGCGTTGACGACTTTTCTGCTTGGCAGCGTTGGGGTCGAAGGAGCCAACGTTCCCAAAGCGGCCTTCTACGACCCGCAGGATCAGCGCCGGCAGGACATTCAAAATGGCTGGTGGGTTATAAAGAAATATAACTGCGTGGGCTGTCACGAAGTCCAGGTAGGCCAACGTTCCGTGCTGATGGACCTGCCTCAATTTCCGGCCAGCGAACTGCTGCCACCGCGGCTCACCAGCGAAGGCGCGCGCGTCGATCCTAACTGGTTACTGCGCTTTCTTCACGATCCTTCTTTGAGTGGGGGGCAGGCGGCGGCCATGCCGTCAGGGCCGGCCAGCCAGGCTGGCGCAAGCGGCGCCCAGAATGCCAATAAATACCAGCTCCAGCCTGGTGCGGATCGCAACGGTGTGCGACCATACTTGAAAGTGCGCATGCCGACGTTCAATTTCTCGCCAAATGAGCTGCAAACACTGGTGAGGTTTTTCATGGCTCTCTCCGGGCAGCAGGAGCCTTATATAAAAGAACAACTCGATCCGCTGACTGAGCAGGACAAGTTGGTTGCACGCACCATCTTTACCTCGGGGACTCCCTGCTTGAAGTGCCACATCACGGGTGAGCCGGCGCACGATGCCAAAGCGATTGCCCCCAATTTCCTGTTGGCAGGAGAGCGCCTTAAGCCGGAGTGGACATTCCGCTGGTTGCTTGATCCGTCGCAGATCAGTCCGCGGACCGCAATGCCCTCAGGACTTTTCAGGAAAGACGGTGACCGTTGGGTGGTGAACTTGCCGCAACCGCCTAAAGACGTGGGTGACTATCATGGCGACCACGCGCGACTACTGGTAAGGTATATGTTCCTGATGTCGCCTGACGAACAGCGGCGCTTGTTGTCAGCTTCCCCTGCGCCTCCGGCGCAGCCTGCTGCTCAAAACGCGCATGCTGTCAGGTCGAGAGTTGGACGGGAGATCGGCTGGTTCAGACCGGAGCCTCGAGCCAGTGATAATGCATCCGCGTGGTCGAGGTCCCGGCCGAGGACCCGCGCGCCGGGTTGAGCGGAGGCTGCGAAGTGATTTTCAAACTGCGCTTCTAAATTAGGTTTATTGATTGGAGGATTAATTTATGGTTACGAGAAATACTAAGTCATGGTTGGTGTTGCTAATCGCCCTGGGGCTGTTTGGTTTGGGTTCCGCCTGTAGCAAGAGCCCGGAAAGCGGGGGAAACAGCAACGCCGGATCGACGGCGGCCACCAAAAAATTTGTAGCGAAAGGGAACGAAGGATCGATCGCCGGAGTGGTGACCTACACTGGAGCGGTGCCTCCGGCTAAGAAGATCGATGCCTCGGCTGATCCCGCCTGTGCTTCCAAGAATCCGAATCTGGAGACTGAAGAGAACCTCGTCAAGGACGGCAAATTGGCAAACGTGTTCGTCTATATTAAGGACGGTACGCTTGCAGATGGTTCTAAGATCTCTGCCTATTCATTTGATGTTCCGGCCACCGAGGTGCCGCTGGATCAAAATGGCTGCCACTATGTGCCGCATGTTTCAGGCGCCCAGGTTGGTCAGAAGCTGAAGATCACCAACAGCGATCCGACGCAGCACAACATTCACTTTACACCTAAGAATAATGACGACTGGAACCAGTCGCAGCCAAATGGCGCGCCGCCGATGACGCATGAGTTCAAGCGCGCGGAAGTTCTGGTGCCGGTCAAGTGCAACCAGCATCCCTGGATGAAAGCATATATCGGCGTGACAAAACACCCGTACTTTGCGGTGACCAAAGCCGACGGGACGTTTGAAATTAAAGGCGTGCCCCCGGGAAGCTACAACGTGGTTGCCTGGCACGAAGGCCCAGGCAATGGCACTGAAAAGCCAATGCAGGTAACCGTGCCTGCCAACGGCGCGGCCAAGGCGGATTTTTCGTTTGGCGCAGCAACGGCGGGTGCAAAGTCGTCGCTCGAGATGATGCCGGCCATCGAAGTGCCTATGGCAGGTCGACACTAAAGATGATGTCTGATTACCGATTGCGGTAAGCCGGATTTAACTGGCGCAGCCGCAATCGGCCATTCAGTTCTTATTTTGCTGATGAACAAAGGTCTTCATCGATTTACCTTGCTGGTGACCGGCGCTACTTTCTTTTTGCTGATTGCGGGTGCGTTGGTAACAAGTAACGACGCGGGTTTGGCGACGTCCGATTGGCCGCTTTCCAACGGGCAGGTTTTCCCGAGAATGGTGGGCAATCTCTTTTGGGAGCACGGCCACCGCATGATCGCCACTTCGGTTGGGCTTCTGACAATTGCGCTGCTGATTTACCTGCTGCTAAAAGAACGCAGGCCGAAAGTAGTGCGCCTCGGCCTCTTTGCACTGCTGGCGGTCATTGCGCAGGGATTGCTGGGTGGCTTGACGGTAAAACTGAATTTGCCGTTAATTGTTTCCGCCGCCCATGCCACGCTGGCCCAATTGTTTTTTTGTACCGTCGTCGGCCTGTCAGTTCTTACATCAGCGGGTTGGCAGAGGGAGCGTGAGACCGTCCCGGAGAAGGGTGGGGTGCCATTGCGCTTCCTGTGTTTGGCGGCCGCGGGCACAATTTTCCTCCAGCTTATCTTGGGGGCGACTTTGCGCCATTCGGCGCCATGGGACCATTACCTTCCGATTGAACTGGTGCTGGCCCATATCGCGGGCGCGTTGGCTGTGACCTTGATTCTCGGTGCCGCGGCCTTTACGGTGTTTCGCCGGTATCCGAATCAGGGGTATCTTACAAACCCGGCAAAGATTGCGCTCGGATTGTTAAGCTTTCAGTTGTTGCTCGGCATTGCCGCTTACCTGACGAGGCTGGCATCGCCGACCGACCCGCAGCCGCTGAACCCGATGATAGCCATCACCGTGGCTCATGTAGCCTGTGGTGCGCTGGTGTTTGCGACTGCGATTGTGTTGACCATGCGGGCCTTTAGAGTTCTGCGGGTCTCGGCCCCGGCTTTCGAACTGGCCACAGCGTAAAATGCGCTCGCCGCCGCGGCCATAAGAATAAAGTTCGGCAACAAGCGAAACCGGAAAGTCTTAAAACCAATTAGGGGATATTCAGTCTTCAGGCTCGACGAGCAGCGGGCTCACACCTGGAATTATGAAAGAGTTTGCCATAGAACTGACCGACGCGGGCGTAGCGGGGATTGAGCGCCAAACAGTACGCGAGCGGATGACGGCCTACCTGGAATTGACCAAGCCGCGCATCACTTTTCTTATCGTGCTGACCTCCGCGGCCGGCTTCTGCCTCGCCTCGCGAGGAAATATTAATTATCTCGTTTTTTCGAATGCGATGATTGGAATTGCCCTGTTGTCTTCGGGCATTGCTACCCTCAACCAATACATCGAGCGGGATCTTGATCGCCTGATGCGACGCACGGCCGATCGGCCCTTACCATCACACCGTCTGTTGCCCTGGGAAGCGCTGCTCTTTGGCACGACCTTGACCGTCATCGCCGAACTCTATTTAGTGGTACTGGTTAATCCTTTGTCGGCCCTGCTTGGCGTGGCGGTAATCGCCGGCTACCTATTCGCGTATACACCCCTCAAGACAAGAACTTCGCTGTCAACCATGGTAGGCGCCTTTCCCGGAGCGGTGCCGCCTTTAATTGGATGGACCGCAGCGCGTGGAGAAATGAGCCTTGAGGCGTGGGTGCTGTTTGCGATCCTTTTCCTTTGGCAGTTTCCACATTTTCTGGCAATCGCCTGGATGTATCGCGAGGACTATGGCCGCGCGGGGATTCTGATGTTGCCCGTAGTTGAGCCTGAGGGACGCGTCACGGGCCAGCAAATTGTCGTCTATACCATCATGCTGTTGCCGGTCAGTCTGTTACCGGCTTTCCTCGGCATCTCGGGCAGGGTCTATCTGTATGGCGCCGCTATCCTGGGCCTGCTGTTTCTCTTTAGCAGTGTTCGGGCGGCCATTTCCAAATCCCGGCAGTCGGCGCGGCAGCTGTTGCTGGCGTCAGTGATCTACCTGCCAGTTCTGTTCATATTGATGGTTCTTAATCGTTAAAAACGTAAGACAAACTTTCAGTTTGTCGCCGACTGTTGATAACAAACCAGCCCGCTG
>Ga0062382_10000448_pt1 | contig 10259 bp, 10 predicted proteins | sample DOMMetBare2Fresh_FD_59507 | JGI IMG/M metagenome (GOLD analysis project Ga0062382, IMG submission 59507) | Wetland sediment microbial communities from St. Louis River estuary, USA, under dissolved organic matter induced mercury methylation -... | ecosystem: Environmental > Aquatic > Freshwater... | reverse complement strand
TCGCATGAGGTTCCTCGCGACCTTCTTCGGCAAGCACGGCGACATCGCGCTGGTCGCCCTCGTCCTCGGCGTGCTCGTCGTGCTGTTCGCGCCCGTCCCGGCCGGCCTGCTCGACTTCCTCATCCTCACCAACTTCAGCTTCGCGCTGCTCATCCTGCTGCTCACGTTCTACATGGCGCGGCCGGTCGAGTTCTCGACCTTCCCGTCGCTGCTGCTCATCGCGACGCTGTTCCGCCTCTCGCTCAACGTCGCGGCGACGCGCCTCATCCTCTCGGACGGAAACGCCGGGCGCGTGATCGCGGCGATCGGCTCGTTCGTGGTGGGCGGCAACTACGTCATCGGCCTGATCGTCTTCCTCATCCTGATCGTCGTGCAGTACGTCGTCGTGACGAGCGGCGCGCAGCGCGTCTCCGAGGTCGCGGCGCGCTTCACGCTCGACAGCATGCCCGGCCAGCAGATGAGCATCGACGCCGACCTGAACATGGGGTTCATCGATCAGGCCGAGGCCCAGCGCCGCCGCAAGAACATCGAGAAGGAGGCCGCGTTCTACGGCGCCATGGACGGCGCGAGCAAGTTCGTGAAGGGCGACGCGATCGCCGGCATCATCATCCTGCTCATCAACATCGTCGGCGGCCTGGTCATCGGCGTGATGCAGCACGGCCTCTCCTGGAAGGACGCGCTGCAGACGTACACGCTGCTCACCATCGGCGACGGCATCGTGACCCAGGTCCCGGCCCTCGTGATCGCGGTGGGCACCGGCATCATCGTGACCCGCTCCGCGTCCGACGCGAACCTGAGCTCGGAGGCGCTGAGCCAGATCACCTCCTTCCCGAAGACGCTGCTGCTCGTCGGGGCGGCGCTGGGCGGGCTCCTCTTCGTGTCCGGCACTCCGGTGCTGCCCACCCTCGTCCTCGAGGCTTTCGTGCTCGGGGTCGCCCTGCTCGCGTACCGGCTCAGGGCGCGGAAGGAGGAGAAGCCGGGCGCGAGCGCGCCGGAGGGCGCGGGGGCCGAGCCGGCGGCGGGCGACGACAACCCGTACGCGCTCCTCCCCATCGAGCCGATCGAGGTGCAGCTCGGCAGCCACTGGGTGCCGCTCGCGAACCAGCCCGGCACCCCGTTCATGGAGCGGATGGTCGCGTTCAGGAAGGCCTGGGCGCTCGAGTCGGGGATGGTGCTCCCGCGCGTCCGCTTCAAGGACGCGCCGCGGCTCGGGCCGAACCGCTACGAGATCCTCCTCGACGGCGTCCCCTGCGCGCGGGGGGAGGCGCGGGTCGATCGCCTCCTCGCGATCCATCCCGCGGGCGACACGCGCGCGATCCCCGGCGAGGTCACCCGCGACCCGACCTACGGGCTGCCCGCGCTGTGGATCGAGGAGCACCAGCGCGAGGCGGCGGTCGCCGCCCGCTACACCCTCGTCGACGCTCCCACGGTGTTCATGACCCACCTCACCGAGGTGCTCCGCCGCGAGTCCGCGACCCTGCTCACCCGCGCCGAGACCGACCGGCTCCTCGCGCGCGTCCGGCAGACGCAACCGAGCCTCGTCGAGGAGCTCGTCCCGACGGTGCTCTCGGTGAGCGACGTCCAGAAGGTGCTCCAGAACCTGCTCCGCGAGAAGGTCTCGATCCGCCACGTCGAGGCGATCCTCGAGACGCTCGCGGACGCCGGCCGGCAGACGAAGGACGCGAGCGATCTCACCGAGCTCGTGCGCCACCGCCTCGGCCACGCGATCTGCCAGGGGCTGGTCGGGGAAGCCAACGCCCTCCACGTGATGACGCTCGATCCCGCGATCGAGGCGGAGTTCATGCAGAGCGTCCAGGCGGCGCGCAGCGGCGAGGGCGCGCCGCAGCCGTTCTTCCTCGAGCCTTCCCTCGCCGAGCAGTTCATCACCCGGCTCGTCCAGCAGGCCGAGCGGATGATGAAGCACAACCTCCTGCCGGTCCTGCTCTGCGCACCCGAGCTGCGCCGCCACGTCCGCGCCCTCTCCGAGCGCGTGGTGCCGCACCTGCGCGTGCTGTCGATGGCCGAGGTCCCGCGCAGCCTCGAGCTCAAGTCGTGGGGGGTGGTGGCGCTCTGACGGGAGCGCCGCCTTTCGATCCGCGCGCCACGCGCGAGAAGCCAAGGAGCCACGAGCCATGTCGAAGGTCTTCGCAGTCGCCCTCGCCAGCATGCACCAGGACATGAGCCGCCTCGACCGGATCGCGCTCAACCTCGCGAACGCGAGCACGCCCGGGTACCGGCGCGAGGTCGTCGCGGCCAGCCCGTTCGTCGCGGCGCTCGATGTTGCGGGCGCGACCGCGCCGGCCTCCGGGAGCGCGGCGCAGGAAGGCGAGGAGGCCGCGCCGGCCGGCGCGCTCACCGTGCTCTCGGACACCCGCCCCGGGACGATCCGGGTGACGGGCCAGCCCCTCGACCTCGCCCTCACCGGCGACGGCTTCTTCGAGATCGCGACCGAGAGCGGCCCCGCCTACACGCGGCAAGGGAGCTTCCGGGTGGACGAGCGGGGGCGCCTCGTCACGGCCCGGGGGCACGCGGTGATGGGGAAGAACGGCGACGTGTACCTCACCACGCGCACGCCGGTCATCGACGCGTCCGGCAACGTCACCGAGCCGGACGCCACGACCGGCCCGGCCGCCGGCGCCCCGGGCACGCCCATCGCCCAGCTCAAGGTGGTCCGGTTCGAGGACGCGCGCAGCCTGCAGCGGCTCGGCGACGGCCTCGTCGCGGGCGGCCCGGGCGCGACCGTCCTCGAGGACGGCCACGGCCAGATCCGCCAGGGCGCGCTCGAGAACGCCAACGTCAGCTCGATGCACGAGATGGTGCAGCTCGTCGAGACCATGCGTCACTTCGAGTCGATGCAGAAGATCGTGCAGGGCTACGACGAGATGCTCGGCACCGCCATCCGCAGGCTGGGAGACCTCTCATGACCCTCGATCACCCGACCTCGACCGGGAGCGCACGCCATGTCTGACGCCCTCTACATCGGTGCCACGGGCATGCAGGCCCAGCAGCTCGCGGTGGACACCATCGCGAACAACCTCGCCAACGTGAACACCCCCGGCTTCAAGAAGGGGCGCGTCTCGTTCACCGACCTGGTCGCGCGCGAGGCCGCGCCGGTGCCGCCCGGCGCGACGGCGGAGGGGAACCTCCTCGCCGCCCTCCCCTCCCTCGGGGCCGGCGTCGGCGCGGCGAGCGTCACGCGCGCCTTCGACGCCGGCGAGCTCCGCCCGACCGGCTCCCCGCTCGACGTCGCGATCCGGGGTGACGGGTTCCTGGAGGTGGCGATGCCGGACGGCGCCCGCGCCTTCACGCGGGGAGGATCGCTCAAGGTGAGCGGCGACGGCATGCTGGTCACGCAGGCGGGCCACCCGCTCCGGCCCGGCATCAGCGTGCCCTCGAACGCGACGGCGATCGAGATCGGCGAGGACGGCGTGGTGCGGATCACGGTCCCGAACCACTCCTCCCCGATCGACGCCGGCAAGCTCGAGCTCGTCCGCTTCACGAGCCCGTCGTCGCTCCTCGCCCAGGGGGACAACCTCTACCGCGCGACGGACGCCTCCGGAGAGCCGATCCCGGGCGAGCCGGGGCGGGACGGGATCGGCGCGCTGGTGCAGGGTCAGCTCGAGGGATCGAACGTGAAGATGCTCGAGGAGATGGTGAGCCTCATGATCGCGCAGCGGGCATACGAGGCGAGCGTGAAGGTCGTGCAGGCGTCGGACGAGATGCTCGGGATGGTGAACGCGCTTCGCCGCTGAGGCACCGAGGATCGCCATGCCGTCCTGCCCGCTCCCCTCGTACGCCTCGCGCCGCCCTTCCGGGACGAGGCCGGCGACGCTGCTCGCCTCGCTCGCGGCGCTCCTCCTCGCGCCCGCCGCCGTCGCCGCGGAGGACGCCGGCCCGGCGCCGGCGCCGGCGCCGATCCGGATCGCGCTCCGCCCCGAGGTCGTGCTCGACCGCGCGGAGGTCACCCTCGGCGACGTCGCCGTCCTGACCACCCGCGATCTCACCACGCTCCGACGCCTCATGGCCGTGCCCCTCGGCATCGCGCCGCGCTCCGGCGGTGCGGTGCGCCTCGAGCGCGACGCCCTCGAGCGCTGGCTCCGGGCCCGGGCCGGGGTCGACCCGGCGCAGGTCGAGTGGACCGGGGCGAGCGCGAGCGAGATCCACGTCCGGGCGCGCGAGCTCGCCGGCGAGATCGTGGCCGCGGCCGCCCTGGACGCGGCGCGCGCCGCGCTCTCGCGCGGGGGCAAGCGGGCCGAGGTCGCGGTCTCGGGCTCGCCCCGCGCCGTCCCGGTGCCGCCCGGCCGGATCGCGCTCGAGGTCCGACCGATCCCGGAGCGAGCGGTGATCGCCCGCCGGCTGTCGGTGTGGGTGGACGTCTCGGCGGGCGGCCGCTTCGTCCGCACCGTCCCGGTGTCGCTCGACGTGAAGGTGTTCGCGCCTGCCTGGGTGGCGACCCGGGACGGAACGCCGGGGCAGCTCCTCGAGGGCTCCGGCCTCGAGGTCCGCGAGGTGGAGTGGAGCGGCCGCGACGCGCCGCCCCTCGCCGGGGACTCCGGCGCGCCGCTCCGGCTCCGCAGGCCGCTCGCCGCCGGCGAGGCGGTCACGCGCGCGCACGTCGAGCCCGCACCCGAGGTGGCGCGCGGGACCTGGGCGACGCTGCGCTCGCGCCGCGGCGCCGTCGAGCTCGAGAGCCGTGTCGAGGTCCTCCAGGACGGGTTCCCGGGCCAGACGGTGCGCGTGAAGCTGCCCAACGCCTCGAGCGCGATCCTGGCGCGCGTCGCCGGCCCCGGCAGCCTGGAGATCGCGCCATGAGCCGAACCTTCCTGCTGCTCCTCGCCCCGCTCGCGCTGGCCGCCCCGCGGGCGCGCGCCGAGAGCCTGTTCGACGCGAACACCTACCGCCCTCTCGCCTCCGACGACCGTGCGTTCCGCGTCGGCGACGCGCTCACGGTGCAGGTGTACGAGAGCTCCTCCGCCTCGAGCAGCACCGACACCGCCACCCAGCGGCGGAACAACCTCTCCGCCCGGTTCGAGGTCGTGAACCCGAGCCGGCAGTACGGCGGCTCCCTCGGCGTCGAGGGCGACTTCACCGGCGGCGGGACGACCCAGCGCGCGAACCGGCTGCTCGCGGTCCTCACCGTCACCGTGCGCGAGATCCTGCCCGGCGGCGATCTGCGCGTCTCGGGCGAGCAGATCCTCAAGGTGAACCAGGAGACGCACCGGGTCGTGGTCGAGGGGCGCGTGCGGCCGCGCGACATCTCGACCGACAACATCGTGCTCTCGACCCGCCTCGCCGACGCGCGCATCACCTACGTCGGCGACGGGGACCTCTCGTCCCGACAGAAGCGCGGCTGGTGGCGCAGCTTCCTCGACTGGGTGGGGTTCTGATGCGCGCCCTCCTCCCCGAGCGCCTCCCCACGGGCTCCCTCCGTCCCGCCGCGCTCGCCGCGCTCCTCTGCTCCCTCGCCCTGCCCTGCGCGGCGGCCGAGACGGTGCGGGTGAAGGACCTCGGCAAGCTCCGCGGCTGGCGCCAGAACGCCCTCGTCGGATACGGCATCGTGACCGGCCTCGCCGGCACGGGCGACTCGCCCACCAACCGCACCACGCGCCAGGCGCTCTCGAACGTGCTCGCGCGCTTCAAGCTGGCCGTCCCGGCCGATCAGGTGCAGAGCCGCAACGTCGCCGTGGTGATGGTCGCGGCGTCGCTCCCGCCGTTCGCGAGGCCCGGCGACGCGATCGACGTCACGGTCACCTCCGCGGGCGACGCGCGGAGCCTGGTGGGCGGGAGCCTGCTCGTCACGCCGCTCGAGGGCGCGAACGGCCGCGTGTACGCGCTCGCCCAGGGGCCGCTCAGCGTCGGTGGCTATCGTTACGACGCGAACGGGAACGTGGTGCAGAAGAACCATCCCACCGTCGGCTCCGTCCCGAACGGCGCCACGGTCGAGGTCGGGGTGAGCGCCGAGGTGGTCGGGCCCGAGGGCGACCTCACCTTCGTCCTGGCCGATCCCGACTACACCACCGCGGGCGCGGTCGCCGACGCGATCAACGCCCAGCTCGGCGCCGGCCGCGCCCACGCGAGGGACGCGTCCTCCATCGAGGTGGTGGTGCCCGACGTGGAGGACCTCGTCCGCTTCGTGGCGAAGCTCGAGGGCGTGACCGTCTCGCCGGATCGCCGCGCCCGGGTGGTCATCGACGAGCGGTCCGGCACGGTGGTGGTGGGCGGCGACGTCCGCATCTCGCCGGTCGCCGTCTCGCACGGCGATCTCCGGGTCGCCATCACCGAGGTGAACGACGTCTCGCAGCCGACGAACGTCTTCCGGACCGGCCCGGGCGTGCGGTCCATGCGCGTCACCAACACCCGCATCGACGTGGACGATCCGCACGAGACCGGGTTCGTCCGGGCGGGGAGCACCACCGTCGCGGAGCTCGTCCAGTCGCTCGCGGCGCTCAAGATCGGCACGCGCGACACGATCTCGATCCTGCGCGCCATCAAGGCGGCGGGCGCGCTGCACGGGGAGCTGGTCGTCCAGTAGCGGGCTCTCGCCCGAAGGGAACGGAGGAAGCCTTGACCGACGGAATCGAAGCGATCACCAGCGCGGCGCTCGGCCTCGCGCTCGACGCCGCGAGCCTGCGCCAGCAGGCGATCGCGGCCAACATCGCCAACGCGGGGAGCGTCGACTACGTCCCGCTCACCGTGAGCTTCGAGGCGCAGCTCGAGGACGCCCGGCGCTCGCTCGAGGCCCAGGGCCACCTCGACGCCGCCTCGCTCGCGGGCGTCCAGCCGCGGCTCGAGGCCGTCCCGCTCGACGCCTCCGGGCTCCCGCCCAGGGTGACGCTCGACGGCGAGGTGGCGCGGATGGCGCAGAACTCCGTCCACTTCCAGGCGCTCGTGAGGGGGCTCTCGAAGCACTACGCGCTGCTCTCGGCCGCGGTCAGCGAGGGCAAGCGATGACGGGCACGACGGACCGCTGAGACGGGAGACCCGAGATGGACTACTCACGAGCCTTTGCCATCAGCGCCGCCGGCATGTCGACCGAGCGGCTGCGCGTCGAGGTCGCGGCGCTCAACCTCGCGAACGCGAACACGGTTCAGACGGCGGACGGCCTGCGCTACGAGCCCGCGCGCGTCGTGGCGCGGCCGGCCGCGGCCTCGGAGCCGGGCGCGCCCCTCTCGTTCTCCGAGCAGGTCGATCGGGCGCTCGGGGGGGACGACCTCTCCGCCGTGGTGCTGCCCGAGGCGACGGTCGAGCCGACCGCGGCCGCGCCGCGGATGGTTTACGAGCCCGGCCACCCGTTCGCGGACGAGCGCGGATTCGTCGCCTACCCCGGGGTCGACACCGCCACCGAGATGGTCGGGATGATGAGCGCGCTCCGCGCCTACGAGGCGAACGTGGCCGCGCTCAACACCGCCCGGGCGCTGGCGCAGAAGGCGCTCGAGATCGGAGGTGGCGCGTGAGCGTCGATCCGATCCACCTCGCCGGAGCCGTACCGGCCGCCACCCCGCGCGTCGGCGGGCCGAGCGACGTCCCCGCGCCGCTCGAGGCGCGCGGGGAGGCCCGGCGGGCCTCGGGCGGAGAGTTCGGCCGCATGGTCGCGAGCGCGATCGGCGGGGTGAACGAGCAGCTCCTCGCCTCCCAGGCCGATCTCCAGCAGCTCGCCGCGGGCAACGTGCAGAACCTCCACCAGATCATGATCCGGCTCGAGGAGAGCCGCCTCTCGTTCCAGCTCCTGCTGCAGGTCCGCAACCGGCTGCTCGAGGCGTACCAGGACGTGATGAAGATGCAGGTGTGACGATCGCGGCGGTGTTCGCGCCCCGGTCGCCGGGGTCGAGCGCTGCCCGGGAGAGGTGCTCGTGACGAGGACGTTCTGGCAGGGGCTCGGAAGGAAGGGGCAGGTCGGCCTGATCGCGGGGGCCGCCTGCGTCGTGGCCGCCGTCGCGGCGGCGGGGTTCTGGCTGCTGCGCACCGACTACCAGGTGCTGTTCGCCGAGCTCACGGCGCAGGACGCCGCGGCGATGACCGCGGAGCTCGAGCGGCTCAAGATCCCCTACCGGCTCGCCGAGGAGGGCGCCTCGGCGGGCTCCTCGATCCTCGTCGATCGCCACGAGGTGCACCGGACGCGCATCAAGCTCATGGGCAAGGACATCCCCCTGCACGGCGCGGTCGGGCTCGAGCTCTTCAACAACAGCGACTTCGGGATGACCGAGTTCGCCCAGAGGGTGAACTACCAGCGAGCCCTCCAGGGGGAGCTCACCCGGACCATCCTGTCGCTCGCCGAGATCCGCGACGCCCGGGTGCTGCTCGCCCTGCCGGAGCAGGGGCTCTTCAAGCAGGCCTCGAGCAAGCCGAAGGCGTCGATCACCCTGACCCTCAAGCGCGAGCAGACGCTCCGGCCAGAGCAGATCGCGGGGATCCAGCGGCTCGTCTCCGCCGCGGTGCCCGGCATCGCGACCCAGGACGTGACGATCGTCGACGGGAGCGGCGTGGCGCTCACCCGGGCCACGGGCGAGACCGACCGCGAGGGCGGCTCGGGGGCGCTCGACTTCAAGAAGGAGACCGAGAGCTACCTCTCGCGCAAGGCGACCGCGGTCCTCGAGCGGGCGGTCGGCGAGGGGCAGGCGCTCGCGAGCGTCGACGTCACCCTCGACATGGACCGGGTCCAGACCACGACCGAGGACGTGGTCCCGGCGCCCCGGGGCGGGGAGCGCGCGCCGTCGGGCGTGGTCGTGCGGGAGCGCGAGACGATGCGCGAGGTGAACGCCCCGGTGAACGCGCGGGCCGGGAACGAGGGGGGCGCGGGCGCGCTCGGCGGGAGCTCGCAGCGCGAGGTGGAGTACGCGGTCGGCCGCCGCGTCGAGCAGGTCATCGGCCAGCCCGGCTCGATCCGGCGCATCCAGGTCGTCGCCGTGGTCAAGCACGCGCTCGACCCCGCGCAGGCGGAGGGGATCCGGAGCCTCGTCGCGGCGAGCGTGGGGGCGTCCGCGGAGCGGGGCGACACGGTGGTGGTGCACTCGATCGCCGCGCTCGCCGCCCGCGAGAGCGCCGGACCGCCCGGGGCCGCGCCCCTCGAGCGCGCCGCGCCGGAGGCCGCGGACGCAGCCGTCGCGGCGCGCGAGTGGCGGACCTCACCGCCGGCCTCGACCCTCGGGATCGCCGCCGCGGCCCTGGCCGCCGCGGTGGCCGTCGCGGTGCTCTGGACGCGGCGGCGGCGCCCGGCGGCGCACGAGACCGCTCCCATGCTCTCCGAGGCCCAGCGGCAGGCGACGCTCGCGCAGGTGCGCGCGTGGGTGCGCGCCGACGCGGGCCGGCCGCCGAGGGAGCTGTCGTGAGCGCGCCGCTCCCCGCCGCGGCGAGGCCGGCGCCGGTCGCGCTGCGGCCCCCGCCTTCCCCGCCCGTCCCACCCGCGCCCGCCGCCGGCGGGCGGCGCGCGGCGCTGCTGCTCCACGCGCTGCCGCCGGCGGACCGGGAGTGGCTGCTCCACGAGCTGCCGGAGGCGGAACGCGCGTCGCTCGCGACGCTCGTCGCCGAGCTCCAGGAGCTCGGCATCCCTCGGGATCGCTCGCTCGTCGAGGAGATCCTGGGCGCAGCGGACGGAGAGGGTCGCGCGAGGCTCACCGAGCCCGCGCCGCCCGCGCCGCCCGCCCGCGAGGCCGAGGACGAGGGCGGCGCGACGATCGCGACGCTCGAGCGCGCCGACCCGGCGCTCCTCGCCGCGGTGCTCGCCGAGGAGCCCCCCGGCCTCGTCGCGCGCCTGCTGGCGATCCGGGAGTGGGGCTGGCGCGACCGGCTCCTCGTGGAGCTCGAGGCCGTCGAGCGGCGAGCGGTCGAGGAGCGCCTCTCCCCGGGGGGCGGCGCCCCCGCGACCGCGACCGCGCTGCGCGATGCGCTCGTCGCGGCGATCGCCGTCCGCCTCGGCCAGGCGGGCGGGCCCGCCGCTCGCGACCGGGCGGTCGGCAGCGCCCCGGGCGCCCGAGGGCGCTCCTGGCTCGGGCGCCTCCTCCGCGGGGGAGCGCGACCATGACGAGGCGGATCGGAGCGCTGTCCGGGCCGGACGAGCCCGCAGCCCCTCGCGCGCGCGACGCCGGCGCGGTGCTGCGCGGCGTGGCGCTCCACCACGCGCCGCGCTCGCTGCCGCGCCCGGGCGCGAGCCGCGGGCAACCCACGCGGGCGGCCGCTCGCAGCGAGGACCCGCGGCTCGGTGGCCCCGCCGATGCGCCCCGGCGCGGAGATCCCGGCGCGGGCGCCGGCCCGGATGTCGCCGC
>Ga0062382_10000447_pt1 | contig 10263 bp, 8 predicted proteins | sample DOMMetBare2Fresh_FD_59507 | JGI IMG/M metagenome (GOLD analysis project Ga0062382, IMG submission 59507) | Wetland sediment microbial communities from St. Louis River estuary, USA, under dissolved organic matter induced mercury methylation -... | ecosystem: Environmental > Aquatic > Freshwater >... | reverse complement strand
TCGACGCCAGCGGCTGGAATCCGCAGGTCGATCGCGGCGCTGCGCAAGCGTTCGCTGACCCCCCGGCCCTCGCTGCCGATGATCAGGGCGCACGGTTTGGCGAGGTCGGCGTCGTTGATGTCGAGTTTGCCGGCGGGAGCGGCCGCGTAGAGGTTGACCCGGCGTTGCTCGATCGCAGCGCGCGCCAGCGCAGGATCGAGCCCGGCGACCAAGGGGACGCGGAACAATGAGCCGGCCGAAGCCCGCACCGCTTTCGGATTGTACGGACTCACTGCGCCCTTGAGCGCAATGACGCCGGTGGCGCCGAACGCCTCGGCGGCGCGGATCATCGCGCCGGCATTGCCGGGGTCCTGGACTCCGTCCAACAGCAGCAGCAGCGGGCGGCCTCGAAAGAGCTGTTCCAGTTTCCACTCCGGCGGCCGGACCAGCGCCAAGACCCCTTGGGTGGTTTCGGTCCCCGAAACGTCCTGGAAGAGCCGGTCGTCGAGCACCACCACGCGCAGGCCGGAAAGGCGGCGGACGTGCGTCTCTACCGCCGAGCGCACCGACGCCGCGACGAGCACGACATGAATCTCGCATTCGCTGCGCAGCGCCTCTTCGAGCAGGTGGAACGATTCGGCGATGCAGTAGCCGTCCTGTGTGCGGGCGCCCCGGGCGATGGCTCGGCGGATGTCCTTCAGCAGGGGGTTGGCTGGGCTGGTGAGAGTCTCGGTCCTGGTCAGCGGCATAACTAGCATCGTAAACTGAACGGTGAGTGGAAAGCCCGTGCCGATGAGAAGGTTCCTCAGGTTCGCATGCATGGTGGCGGTCTCGCTGGCCGCGGGATACGTGCTGTGGACCGCCGTTCACATTCATCGGCAATCGACGCGCGACGAGTCGCAACCGGCCGACATCATCCTGGTGCTCGGGGCGGCGGAATACCGGGGCAAACCCTCACCGGTGTTGCGAGCTCGTCTCGACCACGGGCTGGAACTGTTCAAAGGGAAGATGGCGCCGCGGATACTGACGACCGGGGGCGCGGGCGGCGATCCGGTGTTTACGGAAGGCGAAGTCGGACGCGACTACCTGATTCGCCTCGGCGTACCCTCGGAAGCCATCGTGGTGGAAGACGAGGGCGAAACCACAATGCACAGCGCCGTCGCCGCCGCCGAGATCATGCGCCGCATGGGGCTGAAATCCTGCATTCTGGTAACCGACGGTTATCACATCTTCCGCGCGAAGAAGATGCTCGAGGCGGAAGGCCTGAAGGTGTACGGCTCCCCGCGGCCAGCCGAGCCGCGTAACGATCTGCGCCAATGGTGGCTCTGCCTGCGCCAGTCCGTCGGCTACGCGCTCTGGTCCATCGGGATCAAGATCTGACGTAGCGGGCCACTACAGTTTCAGCAACGTCCGCAGCCGCTTGGTTTGTACGCGGCTGACCGGGATCTCGGTCTGCTTCTTGTCTTCCATGCGCAGCATGTAGCTCGACTTGAACCAGGGGATCACTTCTTTGATCCGGTTGATGTTGACGAGGTACGAGCGGTGCACGCGCCAGAACGTGTCTGGGTCGAGGTTCGACTGGAGCTCTTCGATGGTCCGGTAGTTGGACTGGCCTTCCATGCCGGCGGCCACCACGGTGATCAGACCGTCGTCGATGGTTGCGTAGACGATATCGTTGGCGTCGACGATGAAGTTCCGGTTGGCATTGCGGATCAGCAGTTTGGTGCGGTGCGAGCCGGGCCGCGCGGGCGCCGCCGCCTCCACCGCCTGAGCCTTACTCGCCTTCTCCGCCGCCACCCGGCGGGCCCGCTCGATGCTCAGGGCGAGGCGGTCCCGTTCCACGGGCTTCAGCAGGTAGTCGAGCGCTTCCAGGCGAAAGGCCTCGATTGCGTACTGCTCGTAGGCCGTGGCGAGTACGAAGTAGGGGAGCGGGACGTTATTCTCCCGCAGCTTGCGGATTACGCCGAGGCCATCCAGGCCCGGCATCTGGACGTCCATGAAGACCACGTCCGGCTCCAGATCCTCGATCAGTTTGAGGGCTTGGATTCCGTTCTTGGCCGTTCCGACAACCTCGACGTCCGGGAACTCCTTCAGCAGGTAAGCAAGCTCATCGCAGGCGAGCTGTTCGTCCTCCACGATGAGCGCGGCTATGACGGAAGTCGCGCGATCCGACATTAGATGCTAGTATAACATTTCAGTGGTTTTAGCCCAGCCAAACGCTCTCGATCGCGGGCGTTGGGCCTGTCAGGCGGGCCGTGCCCATCGGCGCGGGAGCCCAGAAGGAGAATAGGATTTGCCTCAAAAAGAAAACGTTCGGATCGCCTCGCCGGAAGGTAAGCTAGGCGTCCTGACGCCGGGGATGGGGGCGGTCACCACCACCTTTGTCGCCGGCGTAGAGGCCATCCGCCGCGGTTTAGGCCTGCCGATCGGTTCGCTCACCCAGTTGTCTACCGTACGTCTCGGCAAGCGCACCGATGGCCGCACACCCCCCATCAAGGACTTTGTACCGCTGGCGAAGGTAGAGGACTTGGTCTTCGGCGGCTGGGATATCTTCGAGGACAACGTCTATGAAGCGGCGATAAAGGCCGGCGTGCTCGAAAAAACGCTGCTCGACCAGCTCAAGCCGCAACTGGAAGCCATCCGGCCGATGAAGGCGGTCTTCGAGCACGAGTACGTGAAGCGGCTGAACGGGCCCAATGTAAAGCAGGGCGGGACGAAGATGGACAAGGCCCAGGCGCTGATCGCGGATATCGAGGAATTCCGCCGCGCTAGTGGCGTCTCCCGGATGGTCATGATCTGGTGCGGATCGACCGAGGTCTTTCACCGGCCCGCGGCGGTCCACCAGACGCTCAAGGATTTCGAATGCGGCTTGGCGAAGAACGACCCCGAGATCTCGCCCAGCCAGATGTACGCGTACGCAGCCCTGAAATCGGGCGTGCCGTATGCGAACGGCGCCCCGCACCTGACGGCGGAAGCGCCCGCTCTGCTGGAACTGGCGCGCGAACGCCAGCTCCCGGTCGCGGGCAAGGACTTTAAAACCGGCCAGACGTTCTTGAAGACGCTGATCGCGCCCGGACTGAAGGCGCGCATGCTCGGCGTGCATGGCTGGTTTTCGACCAACATCCTGGGCAATCGCGATGGCGAAGTGCTCGACGACCCAGGTTCCTTCAAGTCCAAGGAAGAAACCAAACTCTCCGTTCTCGGGCAGATTCTTCAGCCCGAGCTATACCCCATGCTGTACAAGGATCTCTATCACGCGGTCCGGATCAACTACTATCCGCCGCGCGGGGACGCCAAGGAAGGCTGGGATAATATCGACATCTTCGGGTGGCTCGGCTACCCGATGCAGATCAAGATCGATTTTCTGTGCCGGGACTCGATCCTGGCGGCGCCCATCGTCCTTGATCTGGCGTTGTTCCTCGATCTGGCGCAACGCTCAGGAATGAAGGGCGTTCAGGAGTGGCTGTCGTTCTATTTCAAGGCGCCGATGACCGCGCCGGGTCTGTATCCAGAGCATGACATCTTTATCCAGTTGATGAAGTTGAAGAATACGCTGCGCTGGATGCGCGGCGAAGACTTGATCACGCATCTCGGACTCGAATACTACGACTAGACCGCCCCGAAGCGGCGGCTCGGAATTGAGACCATGAACCATGTGGAGCGGGTCTCTGCCTCCCGCGGCAGGAAAGTGCTGGTTATAGGCGGAACGCTGTTCATTGGACGATCTCTGGTTTCCGAGTTGGTGAAAGCGGACCACGAGGTCTGGGTACTCCATCGAAAGCCCGAGCACGATCTGGGCAAGCGTGTCGGCAGCATCGTCGCCGACCGGAACGATCCCGAGGCCATGCGCCGTGCGCTGAGCGCCGGGAATTTCGAAGTGGTCTTCGACAACGTCTATGATTGGGAGCGCGGCACCACCGCGGCCCAGATCGAGGCCGCGGCGCGAGCCTGTGGAAACCGCCTGCACCGCTACATATTCATGTCGAGCGTGGCGGCGTATGGAGATGGGCTGAACCACCATGAAGGCGACGCCCTGGCGCCGGACGATCATCCGGACGCCTACATTCGCAACAAGGCCATGAGCGAGCGTGTGCTGTTCCGCCTGCATCAGCGGAGCGGACTGCCGATCACCACGTTACGCCCGCCGTTCATTTACGGCCCGGGAAACCCGTTCTACAGGGAAGCGTTCTTCTGGGACCGCATGCGGGACAGCCGGCAGATCATTTTGCCGGGAGACGGCCGCCGTCTCATGCAGTTTGTCTACATCAAAGACCTGGTGACAGCCGCCATTCGCGCCATGGAAGAACCGGCCGCCGTGGGCCACGCCTTCAACATCGCCAACCCCCGCGCCGTGACGCAGGCGGAGGCGGTGCAGGCCCTGGCGGACGCCGCAGGCAAGCGACTCGCCGTCATTCGTGTGCCCCGCGAGCGTATCTATCAGCTCGGCGGGCATCCCATGGGACCGCAGTTGTACTTCGGCTTCTACTTTGATCTCCCGCCGATCACGCAGATCGTGACCAAAGCGCAGCGGGTGCTGGAGTTCCGGCCGACCGATTTCGTCAGCGGGCTGAAGGAGACCTACCGCTGGTACCTGCGTCACCACACGAAGCGGCCCGCCGACTACGCCTATGAGGATCGCTTGCTGACCCACGCACAGGCACAGGTTGGCGCCGCGGGCGCTCACTGAGGCGCGGTCCGCTCGGTTCCGAACTTGAGCGTAACGTCGACCACACTCGTCCCGGGGCGGAACTGAAGGCCGCGCGCGACGGAGCGGCCCAGCTTCCGGATGTCGGCGTCCGATGCGACCGACCGCACGTATTCGTGCACGGAATCCATGTTCATCGGGGCGCCCGGCGCGAGTTTCCACGAGCGGCGCAATCGCGCGGCCAGCCCATCCGGGATCCCGACCATTCTCAATTCGCCAAAGGTGAATTGCGGCCCCTTCTCGATCGCAATCACCAGGTCCGCGCGGCCGCTCGCGTCGTCCAGGGAACGTTCGATGGTCGAATGGGCGTCGAGATACCCGCGGCGCTGCAGCGCCGATTGCAGATTCGAGACCGATACCGAAACCTCGCGCCAGTTCGCCAGTTGTCCGGTCTTGAACGCCGCGGCCTGCCTGAGTTCCTCGGCGGGAATGCCCTCACACCGGATCTCGGCCTTTCCCAGTTGGTAGGCGGGACCTTCCGCGACGGCGATCGACACAATCACGCCGTCTGGAGCCTTGGTCAGAGCGGGCCGGGCGAACTGCACCTTCAATCGCCCGCGTTCTTCGAACAGCGGCCGCACGTTCAAGTCGAGCAGCTCGCGCACGGTCTGCTCCATGTACTCCGTTCCCACGATGGGCGCGCGCGTCGCTTTTGCGAGCGCATCCGGCGGCACGGAGGTCGCTCCTTCCACGCGCACTTCTACGACCTTGGGCAGAACGGCGGGCCGGAAGACGAGCACCATCTGGTTGCGATTCAAGTCGGCCGTCATCGTCCAAGTGATCCGTTCGGGCCGGCCCATTTCGGCAAGCGTGGCCTCGAGCGCCTTCGCGTAGTATGCGATGGGGGTCTCGCCGCCCGGCATGTCGCGCTGGATGAGCCGATCCCGCTTCTCGATCGCGTCCCAGAGCTTGTCTTCGTCGATCTCGGGAACGCTCAGCCGAACCGGTCTTCGCTCCTCGAATTCCATGATCTCGAAAGTGACCTCGTATCCCTTCTGAGGCGAGGGCCGGTAGCGGTAGTGAACTGCGTGGAACAGCCCGGTGTCTGTCAGGCGCTTGGCCGCCGCTTCAAAGTCCGCCGGCGTAGCCTGCTGGCCCAACGCGAGACCGGCGACGCGCAGCACTCCTTCTTCCGGCAGGCGCTCCAGGCCCTCCACCTTGAGGCTGTGGATCGGGAAGGCGGGCTCGGCCGCAAGCGGCGTGAGCGCGAGCAGACAGCAAAAAAGCGCGCGAAGCATGGGCGAAACCTCAGTATACTGGCTCCCGCGGGCCGCGCTGGCGCCAGCGCTTCTTCGTCTTGAGCGGGACGCTCTCTCTCGCAATTCTGTGAGATCCGAAACGCGCCGCCCATACGAACCTCCCTGCAGACCACCAACCATACCACGTTGAGATCCAGAGACAGCGCCGACGTGCCCGACAGTATCGCTGACGGGAGTGGCGGACAGTCGCAGTGGTGACGAGTCCGTGCCAGCCCATTCCGGGTGCGGAACGCGTCCTGGCTATCCCATAAGTGTCTGCATATAAATGGCAAAAATCGCAATCGCAAACAGATTGACGCAAGCGCCATCAGGGACATACAATTGGACATATTGGCGGACACTGCAGTGGACATTAATATGGACATTGCGGGCGTTGCGACCACCGCCACGGGGACACATGTGATCGAGAACAGAAAACACCTCTCTACTCATCCCTGGCTCAGGTTTGAGATTGATCTCCGTCCAGCGCTGCCGAGTCTCTGGATTATGCTGGGCGAATGCCAGTCGAAATGCGAACATCTCGCAGGTGTTCCGCTCCGCCCGGATGTCAACCGAAAACTGCACGCGATCTATCTCGCGAAGGGTGTTGCCGCAACGACCGCGATCGAAGGCAATACTCTCTCCGAAGAGCAGGTCCGACAACAAATCGAGGGGACACTGACAGTCCCTCCTTCCAAGGAGTACTTGAAGCAAGAGGTGGAGAACATCCTGGAAGGCTGCAACATGATCCTCGCCGAAATAGCCGGCGGGACGTTGCCGCCGCTCTCGGTCGAACGCGTCAAGCTGCTCAACGAGATCGTTCTGAAGAAACTGAACCCGTCCGATGACCAGGCTGTTCCAGGACAGATTCGCAGTCACTCCGTTGGCGTCATGGATTACCGCGGAGCGCCGGCCGAAGATTGCGAGCACCTTGTGGGACGGCTCTGTGCTTGGCTGAACGGAATGAGCTTCCCCGAGGAGCAAGAAACGGTCGGTGCGATCATCAAAGCCATTCTGGCCCACCTCTATCTGGCCTGGATCCATCCGTTCGGGGACGGCAACGGACGCACCGCGCGCCTGCTTGAGGTTCAGATTCTGCTCGGCTCGGGGGTCCCATCGCCAGCGGCACAGCTTCTCAGCAACCACTACAACCAAACCCGGAGCGAGTATTACAGGCAACTGTCGCGTGCGAGCAAGTCGGGCGGCAATGTGATTCCTTTCCTGGAGTACGCAGTTCAGGGTTTTCGGGACGGTCTGCGGGAGCAGATTGCTCATGTCCAGAGTCTGCAGTGGGAGATCGCCTGGCAAGCGTATGTGCATGAAACCTTCCAGCACCGCACGTCGGAGGCCGACAACCGGAGAATGAGGCTCATGCTGGAGGTGTCGACTCGTCCAGTAGAGACCGCTATCGAACTGATTCCGACGCTTCCCGGACTCGTTGCCGATTACCATAGCAAGACGGCGAAGACGCTGAGCCGAGACGTGAACGCACTCCAGCAGTTGGGCCTACTCTCCAAACATGGCAACAACGTGCGGGCTCGCAAGGAAGTAATGCTCGCTTTTCTTCCAACGAGACTGCGGAAACCTTGAGCGGATCTGTTTGGCGGAAGCTAGTGGGAGTCGAACCCACCTGTGACACCTTGACGGGCCACACGCCGGATTTGAAGTCCGGGCCCAGCGCCGGCCAAGACTAGCTTCCACAGAGATTGTAGCAACCGCGTGGATCGGGCGGCTCGCGCGCGATTGCGTGATACCATCTTGGTTTATGTGCGGCGGTCAGGGATGGACGCGCAGGGCCATCCTCTCCTCTTTCACCGCACTCTCCGTGAGCGCGGCCGCCTCTGACAAGGACCGGACGTTTCCCTCCGAGCGAGTGCGGTACCTGGATCCGGCCACGGAATTCCCGGTATTCCGGCTCACGGATCCCGCTCATTCGAGCGAACTGCCGGCGTACACGTGCCGCGCGGTGTCGCGACGCAACGCGTTTCTGCTCTATTCGAGCGACCGCACCGGCTCGCCGCAGGCCTTCCGGATGGATCTTCGGACGGGCCAGTCGGTGCAGCTCACCGAGGCTCGCGATCTGGACCGCTCCTCGCTGTCGCTGCTCCCGGATGATGGAGGCTTCTGCTACATCGACGGCGGCGCACTGCGGGTCGTCTCTTTCCGCCGCATGAAGGAGAAGGAAGTCTATCGGCTTGCCGGTGGAGCGAAAAACGGACCGGGAGTGAACATCTCGCAGGAGGGAGGGTACGCGCTGCTCACGGCAGTTCACGACGGCGGATCTCAACTGATGCTGGCGCCACTCTCGCGCGGCACAGCTCGCGTGGTGGCGACATCTTCCGGCACGCTGGCGTATCCGATCGCCAGCCCTCGGGGCGATGCTGTGCTTTATCGCGACGGCGCCAGCTCGCTTCGCGTGGTTCGGACAGACGGCCGGGACAACCGCTCGCTCCTGGTGGCGTCCGGCCGGGTGGGCGCGGCTTACTGGTCGCCCGAAGGAGATTCGGCGCTGTACCTGAGCCTCCCCGCCGAGCGGGGCAGACTGAATTCCATCCGCCAAACGTCAATCTCTTCCGCGGAGGACCGGCAGATCGCGGCGACCAGCCAGTTCGCACAGTTCGCCGCGAACGAGGACGCCTCGGTCTTCGCCGGCGCCAGCGGAAGCCTGGCGTCGCCGTACCTGCTGATCCTGCTGCGCCGCACGGGCCGCGAAGTCACGCTGTGCGAGCACCGCGCGAGCGACGCCGTTCGCACGGCGCCGGTCTTCTCTTACGACAGCCAGCGCATTTTTTTTCAGAGCGACCGCCACGGCCGGCCCGCCATCTACTACATTCCGGTGGAACGCATGGTGGAACGTACGCCGGACGTGTAACCCGGGGCGGAGCTTCCGACGCCTTCATAATGCGCCTGTTTTAGCCGGCGCGGTACACTAGACGTTTCCATGAAATCAGCGCCTCTTTTCGCCCTAGCGGTTCTTGCCGCTGCTCTGTCCGGATGCAGCCGCCAGCCCGCCGCCCAAGCAAAACAGGAATCCGGCCCCGTAGAGGTTCGCGCCGCGGCCGTTACCTCGCGGCAGATTCAGCGTGTGGTCGAATCCGTGGGAACGCTCTACCCATACGACGAGGTTGTGATCAGCGCGGAGATCGATGGCCCGCTGCAGCAGGTCAGCGCCGATCTGGGCGACGCCGTCAAGGAAGGTCAGGTGCTCGCCCGCATCTCCGACGAAGAACAGCGCTACCTGCTGGCGCAGAACGAGGCGCAATTGCGCCAGTCGCTCGAGCGTCTGGGGCTGAAAAACGAGACGGACAGGGTGCGTGACATCCGGGAAACGCCGGAAACCCGCCGCGCGCAGGCGGACCTGTTCGACGCCGAGCAACGGTTCAAACGCGTCCGCGAGCTGGTGGAGACGCGGATCGGCTCCCAGCAGGATCTGGACCAGGCCGACGCTCGGTATAAGGCGATGCTGGCGACCTACGATTCCACACTGAACCAGACGCGCAACTTGATCCAGGAGGTGGAGCGGTTCAAGGCGTCGCTCGACCTGCAGCGCAAGAAACTGCGCGACGCCACCGTCCGCGCGCCCTACGCCGCCCGCGTGAAGGAGCGCCAGGCTACGGTGGGCCAGTACGTTCGCGCCAACACGCCGCTGTTCACGCTAGTGAAGACCGATCCCATCCGGTTGCGCGTGGAGATCCCCGAGCGAATGGCGCCTTGGGTGAGGGAAGGACAGATCGCCGACGTCGTCGTGGAGGCCTACGCGGACCGTACGTTTCAGGGCAAGATATGGCGCATCTCACCGACCGTGGATCAGAGTAAGCGGACTTTTCTGGTCGAGGCGCTGATCCAGAATCCAGCCGGAGAACTCAAGGCCGGCTCCTACGCCAAGGCGCGCGTCAAGACCAGCAAGTTCGAACAGATCAAGCTCGTCCCGTTCCGGGCCGTGAACTACGTGCTCGGGTCCTACAAGGCGTATGTGATCAACGGCGATTCGGTCGAGGCGCGCGAAGTCAAGCTGGGCGATCGCTTCGAGCAGGACGTGGAAGTGATTGAAGGCGTGCGCGAGGGCGAGCGCGTGGCGGACACGCAGCTCGCGCGCCTGGACACCGGCGTCAAGGTGCGTGTCGTTGCGGGGCCTCCCGCAGGCGCGCGTGGCGCGGAGTGATCCCATGCTGCGCACGCTGGCGGCCCTGCTTCTCCTCGCCACATCGGGGCGGGGCGCAACCAAGCTTCTGGTAACCGTGGCGGATCAGAAGTCCGGCGCTGCCGTCGCCGACCTCCAGGCCGCGGAGTTCACCGTGCTCGACGACCGCACCCCGCGCAAAGTGGAGGCCGCCGAGTTCT
>Ga0062382_10000445_pt1 | contig 10275 bp, 9 predicted proteins | sample DOMMetBare2Fresh_FD_59507 | JGI IMG/M metagenome (GOLD analysis project Ga0062382, IMG submission 59507) | Wetland sediment microbial communities from St. Louis River estuary, USA, under dissolved organic matter induced mercury methylation -... | ecosystem: Environmental > Aquatic > Freshwater >... | reverse complement strand
CCCCGTACCGGGTGCTGAACGTCGGGAACGACTCCCCGGTCCCGCTCGAGGAGTTCGTCGCCACGCTCGAGCGTCACCTCGGCCGCACCACCGAGAAGGTGCTCGCCCCCATGCAGCCCGGCGACGTGCCCGCCACCTGGGCCGACGTCCGCCGCCTGCGCGACGTGGTCGGCTTCGCGCCGCGCACCTCGCTCGACGAGGGGCTCGGCGCGTTCGCGACCTGGCTGCTCGCCTGGGAGAAGGACCCGAACACCCGGGCCGGTTGAGCGGGTGAGGGGAGGGCCCCGCTCACCGCGCGCCCGTTCCGCCCATCGCGAGCAGCCAGGCCCTTCCACAGGCCGTGTCTCGCGTGCGCGGGTCCAGGAGCCGCCGCGAGATCACGGTGATCCGGCAGTCGGGTGAGGAGAGGAGCACCCGCGCCGGCAGGCCCGCCTCCTCGATCCGCCGCCGGCCCTCGTCGCCGACGAGGGCCCAGGCGGCGCGCCCCTCGGCGACCTCGGCCCCGAGCGCCTCGACCGCGACCACCGGGACGACCTGCCGCGCGTACACCTGGAACGGCTGGTAGATGCGGTCCACGAACACCGTGCGGCCGGGATCGACGCCGAGCGCGAGCGCGCTCCGGGTGAACTCCGAGCCGGGCTGGAGGCGGGAGAGCGCCGGGAAGAAGTGGGCGACGAGGACGAAGTTCACGACGAGCGCCGCCACCGCCGAGGGGACCCAGGCGCGCTGCAACGGATCGACGCCCCGCCGGAGCGACAGCGCGAGCGGGACGAGCCCGGCGAGCGCGGCCGCGATCACCCATCCCCCGGGCGCCGGGAACACCCACCCGCAAAGCCCCGCCGCGAGCGCGAGCAGGAGGACGATCACCGCGACCTGCACCCGCGCCAGCACCCGCAGCGCCCCGGGCGCCTCGCGGGCGAGCCGCACCAGGTACCCGCCGACGCCGACCGCGAGCGCGGGCACGAGCGGGTTCAGGTAGTGGGGAAGCTTCGAGCGCGAGAGGCCGAGCACGAGGAGCAGGAGGATCGGCCCGACGAACGTGACCTGCTCCTCCTCCCGGAACGCGCGAAGCCCCCCTCGCCCGAGCCGCGCGATGCGCGCCCCCCAGCCCGCGAGGAGGATGGGGGTCCAGGGCAGCACCGCCCAGAGCAGCGTGTGGAAGAAGAAGAGCGGGTCGCCGCCCGAGGCGCTTCCCTTCCCGCCCGAGAACCGCTCGATGCCCTGGCCCAGCAGGATGAACGACACGCCCCGCATCCCGAACTGGGCGTGATAGGCGAGCACCACCGGCAGGATGGCGAGCCCGAAGGCGGCGACCCCGAGGAGCGCGTCGAGCGAGGCGAGGCGTCGCGCGCGGCCGGTCGCGAGCGCGTGCGGGAGGAGGGAGGCGCCCACCACCGCGACCGCGACGAGCCCCTTCGCCGAGAAGGCCAGGCCGAGCCCGGCCGCGCCGAGCAGGAGCGCGCCCTTCCGCCCGTCCTCGAGCCAGGCCACGAGCTGCCACAGCGCGAAGGCGCAGAACCCGGTGAGCAGCGCGTCCATGCGGACGTCGTGGTTCGCGAGCACGATCGCGTACGACGTGGCGTGGACGACGGCCGCGATGCGCCCCGCCTCGGCGCCGTGGAGCCGCCGGCCCAGGCGGAAGACGCTCCACGCGCCGAGCAGGCTCACCAGCGCCGACGGGAGCCGGTAGCTCCAGTCGTGGACCCCGAAGGCGCGGTAGGAGGCGGCCGCGGACCAGAACAGCAGGTGGGGCTTGTCGAGGTAGGGCGCGCCGTTCCGGAGGAGGTGGACCCAGTCGTCCTGCTGGAACATCCGCATCGCCATCGCGGCGTCCTGCGGGGCGTCGCCGACCATGAGGTCGGGGAGGAAGAGCCCGGCGGCGGTCACCGCGAGCACCCCCGCCCAGAGCGCGGCGTGCATCGCACGCGGGGCCGTCGGGTCGGGGGGAGCGAGCGGCCGCTCGACGAGGGGAGGAACCGGGAGGCTCATGTGAGGATCGCGGGCCGCGGCTTCACAGGTCGTCCGGCGCACGGTATAGCATCACGCGCCTCATGGAGCGCACCGCACCGAGCCGACCCGCCTCGCGCGCCGTCCGCGTCCTGGCCGGCGCCGCGCTCGGGCTCGCGGGCATCCTCTGGATCACCCGCGGCACGAACCTCCCCGCGCTCGCCGCCTCGCTGCGCCCCGCGCCGGCCGGGCTGTGGGCGCTCGCCGTCGCCGGGCTCGCCGCGAGCTACGTCCTGCGCGCCCTGCGGATCCGGTCCGAGCTCTCCCACTACCGCCCGGTCGGGCTCGCGGCCTGCCTCGAGCTCATGCTCCTCCACAACGCCGCCGTGAACGTGCTCCCGATGCGCGGCGGCGAGGCGGCCTACCCGCTCCTCGTGCACCGGCGGCTCGGGGTCGGCCCCGGCGACGCCGTGGCGAGCCTGGTGTGGATGCGGGTCCAGGACGTGATCCTGCTCGCGCTCGCCGCGGTGACGCTGTGGCCGGGCCTGCCCGCCGGCGTGCGGCTCGCGCTCGCCGCGGCGCTCCTGGCGGCGACGACCGCCGGCCTGCGCGTCCTGCGCGGCGCCGCGGCCCTCCCGCCGCGGGACCCGGAGGGCCGGCTCCGCCGCGCCGCGCGCCGGGCCGTCGAGTCCCTCGCCCGCGCCCCGCGCCACGGGGCCGCCGGCTGGATCTTCTGCGCGGGGAGCTGGACCGCCAAGCTCGCCGCCCTCGGCCTGCTGCTCGCCGCGCTGGGCGCGCTGCCCATCCCGGCCGCCGTCGCCGGCGCGCTCGGCGGCGAGCTCGCCGCGGTCGTGCCGGTGCAGCCGCCGGCCGGCTTCGGGACCTACGAGGCGGGGGTGTGGGCGGGCGTGTCGCTCCACCTCCCCGCCGGCGCCGCCATCGCCGCGCCGGCCGTCGTCGTGCACGTCTTCTCCATCGCGACCGCCCTCGCGGCCGCTGCGATCGCGCACGCCGCCGGCGTCCTCCTCGGAGGCCGGCCGGCGCCGCTGCGCGAGGAGGGCCGCCCGTGACCTCCAGCCTGCAGCCCGTGAGGCCCGCGGCCCCGCCGCCCGCCGCGGCGCTCCCGCCCCACCGGCTCTCGATCGTCGTGCCGATGTACGACGAGGTCGAGAGCGCGGGCCCGCTCGTGGACGCCGTCCAGGAGGCGCTCGCCGGCTACCCGCACCCGTGGGAGCTCGTGGTGGTGGACGACGGCAGCCGCGACGGGACCGCCGCCGAGATCCTCCGGCGCGCCGAGGCGCTCGGCCCCCACGTCCGCGTGATCCGCCTGCTGCGCAACTTCGGCCAGTCGGCGGCGATGCAGGCGGGCATCGACGCGTCGCGCGGCGACGTGATCGTCACGATGGACGGGGACCTGCAGAACGACCCGCGCGACATCCCCCGCCTCGTGGCGCGCCTCCTCGCCGAGGACCTCGACCTCGTCGCCGGGTGGCGGCGCGCCCGGAAGGACGGCCTCGTCCTCCGCAAGCTCCCCTCCTTCGCGGCCAACCGGCTCATCCGCGGCGCGACCGGGCTCGCCTTCCAGGACCTCGGCTGCAGCCTCAAGGCGTTCCGCGGCTCGGTCCTGCGGCGGGTCCGGCTCTACGGCGAGATGCACCGCTTCATCCCCGCCTGGCTCGCGACGGTGACCTCGCCCGCGCGCATGGCGGAGGAGCCGGTCGGCCACCACGCCCGGACCCGCGGCGCGTCGAAGTACGGCATCGGGCGCACCTTCCGCGTGCTCGTCGACCTGCTCGCCATCCACTTCTTCCTCCGCTTCCGGGCCCGGCCCGGCCACTTCTTCGGGGGCATCGGGCTCGCGGTGCTCGGCGTCGGGACCGCGATCCTCGGCTACCTCGCCGCGCTCAAGATCGCCGGCCAGTCGGTGGGCGGCCGCCCCCTCCTCGCGCTCGGCTTCTTCTGCGTGCTCGGGGGGCTCCAGTTCCTCACCACCGGCGTGGTCGCCGAGCTCGTCATCCGCATCTACTTCGAAGGGACCCAGGCGCGGCCCTACCACGCCGCGCCCGAGCCGCCCTCCGAGCCCGGCGCCGGGTGGCACACCCCCGGTCCCTCCGCGGGGTGAGCGGCCGCCGCCGCTGGCGCGCTCCCCGCCCTCGAGGCGATCACCCTGCGTCAACGGACCGCGCTCGACACGGCGTGGGGCTGCGACGATCGGCGGCCTCGCCCCACCCCTCCCCCGCGCGCACCGTACCCACGAGGAGGGGCCATGTTCGACGTGATCACCGGGCGGCGGAGGTTCGGCCGGATCGTCGGCTCGGCGGCGGGGGTCCTCGCGCTCGGCGGCGCGGGGGTCGCCGGCGCGGCGGCCGTGGAGCGCAAGCGCGAGGGGGAGGCGCGCCGGCTCCGCACCGTCCCCTGGCCGTTCGCGAGGCTCGAGCCCGACGCGATCGCCGTGCGCGCGTTCGAAGGATACGCGAGGGGCGAGTGCATGTACGGCGCGTTCGAGGCGCTCGCCGGCTCGATCGCGGAGCGGCTCGGCCCGCCGTTCACGTCGTTCCCCTTCGACCTGATGCGGTACGGGGCGGGCGGCATCGAGGGCTGGGGCACGATCTGCGGCGCCCTCAACGGCGCCGCGGCCGCGATGAGGCTCCTCTCGCCGAAGCCGAAGGAGCTCGTGGACGCGCTCTTCACCTGGTACGAGCGGGAGCCGCTCCCCGACCTCCAGCTCAGGAAGGCGAGCTTCGTGCCGGTCGCGTCGGTGGCGGGCTCGCCGCTCTGCCACACCTCCGTCTCGCGCTGGTGCGAGGCGGCGAAGAAGCCGTCCTACTCGGCCGAGCGCCAGGAGCGCTGCGGCGTCCTCGTCGCGTGCGTGGCCCGGCGCGCGGCGGAGCTCCTCGACGCGCAGGCGCTCGGGAAGCCGCTCCCCGTCTCCTCGATCGGCAACGCCGAGACCGCCCGCTGCTCGGGCTGCCACGAGATGGGCGGCGCGATGGAGAACACGCGGTCGAGGATGGACTGCCAGGGTTGCCATTTCCACCTCGGCGGCGAGCACCCGACGACGCGATCGGCGGGCTTCGACCCCTGACGAAGGCGCGACCGCGCTCTTGGCCGCCGTGAGCGGGCCGGCCTCCTGCCCAGGGCCGGCCCGCTTCCCTTTCGAGGCGGCGCCTCCCCCCTCCGCCTGCGCCAAGACGCCGCAGCGGCAGGGGATTCGCCCGTGCCGCACCGAGCTACCGTTCTGGACCTTTCCGGGCCACAATGCGCGCCATGTCGGTCCCCGCACGCGCCGTCGCGAGCCATCCGAGCGGCGACAAGCGCTTCAAGATGCTGGACGCGCAGATGCGCCGGCAGCAGTACCAGGCGGACGCGCTGCTCGAGATCCTCCACGGCGCCCAGGAGCTGTTCGGCTTCCTCGCCGACGACGTGCTGGTCTACGTCGGCCGCTCGCTGAGGCTGCCGCTGTCGCGCGTCTACGGCGTCGCGACCTTCTACAACCTCTTCACCCTCAAGCCGAAGGGCGAGCACACCTGCACGGTGTGCATGGGGACCGCCTGCTTCGTGAAGGGGGCGGGAGAGGTGCTCGTCGGGCTCGAGCAGGCGTACGGGGTGAAGGGGGGCGAGACCACCCGCGACGGGAAGCTCTCGGTCGTGGTGGCCCGCTGCGTGGGCGCGTGCGGCATCGCCCCCGCGGTGGTCTTCGACAGCGAGGTGCTCGGGAAGCAGAACAAGGAGAGCGTGCTGGCGCGGGTGAAGGGGTGGGCGGCGCCATGACCGCGGACGAGCTGAAGGGCATCGTCGCCGAGGAGCAGCGCCGCGCCGAGGGCGTGCGGCACCGGGTCGCGGTCTGCTGCGCCGCCGGCTGCCAGTCTCTCGGCAGCGACAAGGTGAAGGCCGCGTTCCAGACCGCCGCCGAGGAGTCCAGGCTCGGCGCCGAGGTCGAGGTGCACGGGACCGGATGCCTCGGCCTCTGTCACGCCGGGACGCTCGCCGAGGTCGAGTCCCGCGGCGACGACGGGCGCACCACTCGCGTGCGCTACCAGGCCGTCGACCCCGCCGTGGCCGGGCGGATCGTGAAGGAGCACCTCCTCGCCGGCGATCCGGTGGCCGCCCACCTCCTCGCCGGGGACGATCCGTTCTTCGCGAAGCAGACCCGGGTCGTGCTCCGGGGCTCGGGAGAGATCGACCCCGAGCGGATCGAGAGCTGCCTCGCCGCCGGCGCCTACTCGGCCCTGGAGCGGTCGCTCTCGGAGATGACGCCGCAGGAGGTGATCGGCGAGCTCACCACGAGCGGGCTCCGCGGCCGCGGAGGGGCCGGCTATCCCACCGGCCTCAAGTGGAGCACGGTCTCGAAGGCGCCGGGCGCGAAGAGGATCGTCATCTGCAACGCCGACGAGGGCGACCCCGGCGCGTTCATGGACCGCAGCGTGCTCGAGGGCGATCCCCACCTCGTCCTCGAGGGCATGGCGATCGCCGGCTACGCGATCGGGGCCGAGCAGGGGTACGTCTACGTCCGCGGCGAGTACCCGCTCGCCATCCAGCGCCTCAAGACCGCCATCAAGCAGGCGGAGAAGGCCCAGCTGCTCGGCAACCGCATCTTCGAGAGCGCCTTCAACTTCCGCGTCGACCTGCGCATCGGGGCGGGCGCGTTCGTGTGCGGCGAGGAGACCGCGCTCATCGCGTCGGTCGAGGGGCGCCGCGGGACGCCCAGGCCCCGGCCGCCCTACCCGGCGGCGAGCGGGCTCTGGGGCATGCCGACGCTCATCAACAACGTCGAGACGTTCGCGAACGTGCCGTCCATCGTGAGCCGCGGCGGCGCCTGGCTCGCGAAGATCGGCACGGAGCGTTCGAAGGGCACCAAGGTGTTCGCGCTGGCGGGGAAGATCGCCCGCACCGGGCTGATCGAGGTCCCGATGGGGATCACGCTGCGCGAGATCATCTTCGACATCGGCGGCGGCGTCCCGGGCGGGCGCCGCTTCAAGGCGGCCCAGACCGGCGGACCCTCGGGCGGCTGCATCCCGGAGCACCACCTCGACCTGCCCGTCGACTACGAGTCGCTGGTGTCGGTCGGGTCGTTCATGGGGTCGGGCGGCCTCATCGTGATGGACGACACGAGCTGCATGGTCAACGTCGCCCGCTACTTCATGGAGTTCTGCCGCGACGAGAGCTGCGGCAAGTGCATCCCCTGCCGCGCCGGGACCGTGCAGATGCACCGGATCCTCGAGCGGATCACCCGCGGCGAGGGCGTCTCCGAGGACCTCGAGCGACTCGACGAGCTCTCCGACCTGCTGCGCTCCACCAGCCTGTGCGGCCTCGGCCAGGGGGCGCCGAACCCGGTCGTCTCGACGCTCCGCTACTTCAAGGACGAGTACCTCGCCCACATCGTGGACCGGCGCTGCCCGGCCGGCGTCTGCACGATGGCGCCCCCCGCGCCGCGGCGCGGCGCGGGCCCCACCCGCCCCGGCGACGCGAGCCACGCGCCCGAGGCGCACACCCGGGACCAGGCATGACGGTCAAGACGCTCACCGTGAACGGGCAGCAGCTCTCCGCGCGCGAGGAAGATACGCTGCTCCAGGTCTGCCGCGACAGCGGCGTGCCCCTTCCCACCCTCTGCCACCTCGACGGCCTCTCCGACGTGGGCGCCTGCCGGCTGTGCGTGGTCGAGGTCAAGGGGAGCAACAAGCTGCTCGCCGCCTGCGTGACGCTCGCCGAGGAGGGGATGGAGGTCACCACCGACTCCGAGCGGCTCAGGACGTACCGCCGCCAGATCGTCGAGCTGCTGTTCGCGGAGCGGAACCACGTCTGCTCGATCTGCGTCGTGAACGGCCACTGCGAGCTGCAGGCGGTCGCCGTGCAGGTCGGGATGGACCACGTCCGCTACGAGTACCAGCACCCGGCCACGCAGATGGACGCGAGCCACCCGCGCTTCGTGCTCGATCACGCCCGGTGCATCCTCTGCACGCGCTGCGTGCGGGTCTGCGACGAGATCGAGGCGGCGCACACCTGGGACGTGGCCGGGCGCGGCACCGAGGCGCGCGTCATCACCGACCTCGCCCAGCCCTGGGGCAGGTCCGACTCGTGCACGAGCTGCGGCAAGTGCGTACAGGTCTGCCCCACCGGCTCGCTCTTCGAGAAGACGGGGACCGCCGGCGGCTTCGTCCGCAACCGCGACTTCCTCACGTACATCCGCAACGCCCGGGAGAAGAAGCAGTGGATCCGATGAAGGAGACCCCGCGCGGCTCGGCCCTGCGCCCCACCGCCGAGGAGATCGCGGGCGGCCCGTCCCCGCAGCCGGCCGGCGCGCGGGCGCGGGTGGCCACCGTGTGGCTCGGCGGCTGCTCCGGCTGCCACATGTCCTTCCTCGACATGGACGAGCGGCTGCTCGCTCTCGCCTCGAAGGTGGACCTCGTCTACAGCCCCATCGCCGACGTGAAGGCCTTCCCCGAGGGCGTGGACGTGGTGCTGGTGGAGGGCGCCGTCGCCAACGAGGAGCACCTCGAGACCATCCATACCGTGCGCGCCCGCTCGCGGATCCTCGTGTCGTTCGGCGACTGCGCGGTGATGGGGAACGTCACCGCGCTCAGGAACGTGCTCGGGAGCGCCCTCCCCGTGCTGGAGCGCGCCTACCGGGACGGCGCCGACGCGAACCCCGGCATCCCCGACGAGCCGGGGATCGTGCCGCGGCTCCTCGACCGCGTGCTGCCCGTGCACCAGGTGGTCAAGGTGGACGTCTACCTCCCGGGCTGCCCGCCGCACCCGGACCTCATCCACGCGGCGCTCGTCGATCTCCTCGCCGGCAAGAAGCCGGACCTCGCAGGAAAGGCGCACTTCGGGTAACCCATGGCCGAGCGCATCGTCATCGACCCGGTGACCCGCATCGAGGGGCACGCCAAGATCTCCATCTTCCTCGACGACGCGGGCGAGGTCTCCGACGCCCGCTTCCACGTCACCGAGTTCCGCGGGTTCGAGAAGTTCTGCGAGGGGCGCAGCTTCCGCGAGATGCCGGTGATCACCGCCCGCGTCTGCGGCATCTGCCCGGTCTCGCACCTGCTCGCCTCGGCCAAGGCGACCGACGCGCTCCTCGCCGTCGAGGTGCCCGCGACCGCCAAGCTGCTGCGCCGGGTGGTGAACCTCGCCCAGATCGTCCAGTCGCACGCCCTCTCCTTCTTCCACCTCTCCTCGCCCGACTTCCTGCTCGGCTTCGACGCGCCGCCGGCGGAGCGGAACCTGTTCGGCCTGGCCGGCTCCTTCCCCGAGGTCGCGCGCGACGGGGTGCGGCTCCGGAAGTGGGGCCAGGAGGTGATCGAGCGGATCGCGGGGCAGCGCATCCACCCGCGCTGGGCGGTGCCCGGCGGCGTCGCCCAGCCCCTCGCCCCGGCGCGGCGGGACGAGATCCTGGCGGGCCTCCCCGAGGCGCTCGAGATCGCGAAGCGGACGCTCTCCTGGTGGAAGCGCACCCTCGACGAGCGGCAGGAGGAGGCGCGCGTCTTCGGGAACTTCCCCTCCCTGTTCATGGGGATGGTGACGCCGGACGGGACGATCGAGCACTACGACGGGAAGCTCCGCTTCGTCGACGAGGCGGGGCAGATCGTGGCGGACGGGATCGATCCCTCCGAGTACGCTCAGTGGATCGGGGAGTCGTCGGAGAAGGACAGCTACCTCAAGTCCCCCTACTTCAAGCCGCTCGGCTTCCCCGCCGGGCTCTACCGCGTGGGCCCGCTCGCGCGCCTCAACGTGGCCACCCGCTGCGGCACGCCGCTCGCCGACGCCGAGCTCGCCGAGTTCCGCCAGCTCGGGCGCGGGGCGGTGCTCTCCTCGTTCCACTACCACTACGCCCGGCTCGTCGAGATCCTCCACGCCATCGAGAAGGTCGGCGAGCTGCTCGATCGCCCGGAGGCGCTCGACGACGACGTCCAGGCGTACGCGATGCGCAACCGGCTGCGCGGCGTCGGCGCCTGCGAGGCGCCGCGCGGCACGCTCTTCCACGACTACGAGGTGGTGAAGGGCGGCCTCCTCACCCGGGTGAACCTCCTCATCGCCACCGGGCAGAACAACCTCGCCATGAACAAGGCGGTCGCCCAGATCGCGCGCCACTTCGTCTCGGGCCGCAAGATCGCGGAGCCGCTCCTCAACCGCGTCGAGGCGGGGATCCGGGCCTTCGACCCCTGCCTCTCCTGCTCCACGCACGCCGCCGGGCGGATGCCGCTCGTCGTCGAGCTCCTCGGGCCGGGCGGCGAGCTCCTCGATCGGGCGGGCCGATGACGCCCGCGAACCTCCTCGCCTTCGCCCTCGGGAACGCGATGCGCGGCGACGACGGCGCCGGCCTCGCCC
>Ga0062382_10000444_pt1 | contig 10304 bp, 6 predicted proteins | sample DOMMetBare2Fresh_FD_59507 | JGI IMG/M metagenome (GOLD analysis project Ga0062382, IMG submission 59507) | Wetland sediment microbial communities from St. Louis River estuary, USA, under dissolved organic matter induced mercury methylation -... | ecosystem: Environmental > Aquatic > Freshwater >... | reverse complement strand
GGGATGAACTGAAGCAGTCCCTTCGCCGCGGTGTTGATGCGCGTCTCGGGGATCAGATTGCCTGGAAAAGGAAGTTGCGTCAACGGGTCGTAGATGACCACCGGCCCGCGGGCAATCGATTGCGAGAAGTCCCCCGCGCGCTCGAGCGGCGAGGGCAGCGTGGAGACGAAGTTACTCGGATTTCGGCTGCGCGCACCCGTGTAGTTGAAAAAGAAGGATGTCTTCGCGCTCTTGAACAGTTTGGGAATCTGCAGCGGGCCGCCGCCAGAAAAACCGAAGCGGGTTTGGGCGTATGACGCCTTGTCGACTGTCTGGCCGGTGAGCGAGTACGGACGCGCATCGAGCGCCGCGTTCCGCACGCTGAAAAACGCGTTGCCGCGGAACGCGTCCCTGCCGCCGCCACGGCGATTGCCGAAGGCCATCGTGCCGTCCCGTCCCTGCCAGCCTGGACGCTGTGGACCGCCAGCCCGGCGGTCGCCAGGACCTCCACGCGGCCCGCCGAATCCGCCGCCTGGCCCGCCCATTCCACGTCCACCGCCGCCGAATCCACCGCCCGGTCCGCCCATCCCGGGGCCACCCGCGCCGGGACCGCCGGCGCCAGGTCCCGCAATCTGCGGCTGAGAACCATCGAATCCGGGAGCGTTGGGCCCCTGCTGGCCCCCCATCATCGGCCCGCCCGGGAAGCCCATACCAGGCCCCCCCATCTCCCCTTCCTGGCGAGGCATCTGTAATCCGCGACTCAAGCTGCCATTCACCAGGAAAGACTCGTTGGCATTCTGATTCAACTCCGCCGATTGGAGGTCCGGACCTGTCTGCGCCGCCAACGCGCTCAGAGTTTCGTTCTCCACGGTCTGATTGACGCCAAGACGCTGGAAGGTCCCGTTCTGCGGCCGGCCCTGCGGTCCAGGAGCGGCGGCGCGCACTGGACCACTCTGCGCCGGCGCCGGCTTCTCGGCAGCGCGTGGCGCCTCTGCTTTTGCCGCGACCTGCGGGGCGCCGGAGGCGCCGAGCGTCAAATCCCACGTGATTTGCGAACCGGCGGACGCAGCCAGGGTGCGCGTCGCCTTTTCAAACCCGAACGCCTCGACTTCAACAATCCACGCGCCCTCCGCCAGATCCAGGAACACGTAAGCTCCTACATCGTCAGTGCTGGTGACCAGTTTCCGCGCACCCTGTGAGGCCGTGATCACCGCGCCAGGAATGGGCAATCCGGAAGACTTCACTACACCCCGATGCTCGGCGCCGAAGACGGCTCCGGCCAGCATCAAAGCGACGGTGAGCGTTCGTGGGTAGCGCCTCATTTCCAACACCTCCTGCTGGGTTCTGAACGTAACGATGTCCCCTCCGCGGGAGATGTTACCAGCGCGGCAATCTTCGCCGCCTGCGCTCTGTAAAAATATGTAAACTACAGAGCCGCTTGCGGTCAGGCGGGCCGCGTCTGTAAAGAATCGTAAAATCGCGCCCGCGAGTGAACCGCGAACAAAAACGCCGCCGTCCAAACGGCGACAGGAGGAACCTACCTTTGATGAAGTGGCGCTGGACCCTGTTGTGGCTCTGCACAGTACTGACCGCAGTCGCCAGCGGTCAATATGTTCCCAACCGTTACATTGTGGAGTTGTCGGGACCTGCGGCCGCGGAGGGTGCGGCGAAGCAGAACGCGGCACGTATGGAAATCGCCGGCCGCCGCGCTAGTATTCGCGCAGCCCAGCAGGCGCTTCGCACCAGAATCGAGCAGACGCAGGCGACGGTGCTCGATAGCGTGCAGACGGTGGCCAACGCGTTGATCGTTCACGCCACTCCCGACAAGATCAACCAGATCGCCTCCCTGCCTGGCGTGGTGCGGGTGCACAAGGTGCGCCAGTTCAAGCCGCTGCTCGATGCGGCCATCCCGCTTCACCAAGTCGATCGTGCATGGAGTCAGATCGGACCGGACAAGGCCGGCGCGGGCGTCAAGATCGCCATCATCGACAGCGGCATCGATAACGCTCACCCCGGATTCCAGGATCCGACGCTGCCCGTGCTGGCGGGCTTTCCGCTGGTAAACGATCCATCCGACGTGTCGTTCACGAACAACAAAGTGATCGTGGCCCGGAGCTATGCCGCGCTGTTCGACAACTTCGAACCCGACCCGTCGGCGCAAGATCGCGTAGGGCACGGCACCGCGCTGGCGATGGCCGCCGCCGGCGTTACGAACGCGGCGCCGCTGGCCACGATCACCGGCGCCGCCCCCAAAGCGTACCTGGGCAGCTACAAGATCTTCGGGACGCCGGGTTTCAACGACAGTGCATCGGAGGATTCGGTTCTCAAGGCGCTCGACGACGCCGTCGCCGACGGCATGGACATCATCAACCTCAGCTTCGGCGGCGCACCGGCGCCCCGGCTGCAAGATGACATCGAGGTGCAAGCGCTTCAGCGCGTCGTTGCGATGGGCATCGTCGTGACCGCGTCGGCTGGCAACGACGGTCCGGATCGATTCACCCTTTCTTCGCCTGCCACCTCGCCCGACGTGATCGCGGTGGGCGCCTCGCACAACGCACGGGTCTTCTCGACAACCGCGGTGGTGGGTGGATCCACTTACATCGCAGTTGCCGGCGACGCTCCAGTCTCCGTGCAGAGCCTGACAGCGCCGATGGTCGACGTCGCCACGCTTGATGGACAGGGCCTGGCTTGCTCTCCGCTCGCCGCGGGCAGCCTCACCGGACGGATTGCACTGATTCTTCGTGGTTCGTGTTTCTTCGAGACCAAGCTCAACAACGCGGCCGGCGCGGGCGCGGTGGGAGCGTTGGTCTACACAACCGCGGGTCAGCCGGACCCGATTCAGATGTCGGTCGGATTGGCGACACTGCCTGCACAGATGGTGAGTAACGCCGACGGCGTCGCCATCCGGCAACTGCTGCAGAGCGCCGGCGACAACACCGTGCAGGCTACCCTCCAGTTCACTCTGCAGAACGTCCCGGTGGACGCCAATCGGGTTGCGTCCTTCTCCTCGGTTGGGCCCAACGTAGACGGCTCGATCAAACCCGACCTGCTGGCGGCCGGAACTGATATCTATACCGCGACGCAGAGTTTCGATCCGTGGGGCGCGATGTACGATCCCAGCGGATACATCTACGTGAACGGCACGAGTTTCTCGGCGCCGCTGACAGCGGGCGCCGCGGCGATTCTCAAGGCGGCGCGGCCGGGATTCACCGCCGTTCAGTACCGATCCATGCTGGTCAATACCGCGTCTCCGCTGGGGACAAACGATCCGCTCATCGTGCAGCAGAGCGGCGCCGGTCTGCTCAACGTCTTTGCCGCGCTGAACACGACCGCGGTTGTATCGCCCACTACGCTCTCCTTCGGCGTGGCGGGACGCAATCCGAACCTGCGGCAAACCTTGAGCATCACGAATCTGGGCGCGAACGATGAGACATTCACGGCAACCATCGCGCCGCGCGCGGGCAATTCCGCTGCGCCGGCGGCGGCGTCGCCGAGCGTTGCTGTAGCCGCGGGCGAAACCGCTCCGCTCGACGTGCAGTTTTCGACCGACGGCCTGGCGCCCGGCGCTTATGAGGGATATCTCACACTGACGGGCGCGGCATCGGGGACCACTCTGCGGATTCCCTACTGGTACGCCATCCCTTCGGCGCCAGCCAGTCTGACGATCTTTCAGGCGCCAGGTGTTGCCAGGGCCGGCTCGACCATCCAAGATGCTATCGATTTTCGCGTAACGGACGCTGCGGGAGCGCCGCTCACCGACATCACTCCGGATGTGAGCATTTCAGGCGGGGACGGGAGCGTACAAGGCGTCACACTACGGGAGGACTTCGCGCCGGGCATGTTCTCGGTGGATCTGAGGCTGGCCTCCTCCCGGCGAACGGTGAACACGGTTCACATTCAGGTAGGGGACTTAGGGGCGGACGTGGCGATCCTGGGCCGCTGAGTTGTCGCCAAGTCCTATCCTCCGGCGGTTCCGCATCGAACTGCGCTCGGCGTGGAACCGCCGCGGGGGTGGCCGCTTCCCGAAGACGTCGCAACCAGAACGGCGCGCAGTACGTCTGATAACCTAATTCTGATGTCTATTCGCACTTCGCTATCCAGTATTCTGCTCTTTGCATTGGCTGCAGGCGCCGCTCCGGACAGCAGTCGGACCGCCCAAGCGCACCGGGCGCTGGAGCTGGCCCCGGTCCGCTTCGAGCAGGCCGGAACGTCACAGTTTGCCGCCCGGGGCCTCGGCTATCAGATGGCGCTGAGTCCCGCGGGAACCACGCTTACGCTGCCAGCGAGCCAGTTTCAACTCCTTTTCCTCGGCGCGAATCCCTACGCCCGGATGGAAGGCCTGGAACCCATGCGCGCTCGCACGGACTACTACCGCGGCGCCGACCGCTCGGCCTGGCGCACCGGCGTGACGAGCTACCGCCGGGTTCGCTGCATCGATCTCTACCCGGGGATCGATTTGGTTTACTATGCGAGCGGCGGCCGGCTCGAGTACGACTTCATCGTCGCTCCGGGCGCGGATCCCAGTAGTATCCGCATGAAGTACGCCGGCGCACAGGATGGGCGTATCAGCCGGAACGGCGACTTGGTCATCCGCTCCGGCGAGGAAACCATCGTGCAGCGCAGGCCGACGCTCTATCAGACCGGAGGAAGGGCTGTCGGCGGGCGTTTCCAGATGGCGAAGAACGGCGTGGTGAGTTTCGGGGTCGATCCATACGACCGCTCCCAGCAGCTCATCATCGATCCGGTCCTGACCTATACAACCTATCTGAACGGCAACGGCGGAGATTTCCTGACCCTGCTCAGCAAGGACGTGAATGGCTACCTGTACGTGGCTGGCTACACGTCCGGCAGTAATATCACACCAACAGGGAGTCCGGTGAAGGACACTCCCCCCGGCGACAAAGACATCTTTGTAGTGAAGCTCGATCCGAACGCCCCGCCCGACTCGACCGTTGTCTACGCAACGTACCTCGGCGGAACCGGCGCTGACATCCCGAAGGCGATGACCGTCGACGCGAACGGCGTAATCTACCTGACCGGGTCAACCTCATCGTCCGACTTCCCAACGAGCGGCGGCGCCTTGCAGAAGACGCTGGTAGGCGGCACAGATTCGTTCTTCGTAAAGCTCAGCACAACCGACGGGCTGCTCTATTCCACGTACAACGGCTCCACGCTGGACGATTCGGGGGAAGCCATCGCGTATGACGGCGTGAGCAAGGTGTACATTGCAGGAAACACCGTCTCCACGGATTTCCCCGTCTCGGCGGATGCGATGCAGAGCGCCAACGCCGGGCAGCGAGACACGTATCTGGTGGTGTATGAGTTCTACGCCGACGGCAGCGGGCTGCCGGTCTACACCAGCTACTTTGGCGGAGAGTCCAGCGACGTAGTCAGGAGCATCGCGCTCGACAACGACGGCGGCGTGTGGATCGCAGGATACACCGCTTCGGCCAATCTCCCGATGGCGGGCGATTCCTTCCGTAATACCTACTCCGGCTTCGGCGACGTCTTTGTCGCCAAGCTGATGCTGCCGCAAGCGGGTTCGCCAGCCCATGTCGCCTATTCAACGTACCTGGGCGGATCGAGCAGCGAGGACGCCCTCCGCGTTCTGGTCGATACCGCGGGTGGAGTCATCGTGACGGGCTACACGTTATCGGACGATTTCCCGCTTACCGACAACGCGCTCCAGAAGGCGCGGGCCGGCAGCGCCGACGTTTTCGTGAGCCGGCTGGATCCGTCCAAGGCGGCTGCGCAGGCGCTGACGTACTCCACGCTGTTGGGCGGCTCCGGCGCGGACGTAGTGTACGACGCGACCGTGGATAGTCAAAACACCGTTTATCTTACCGGCTACACGATGTCGCGGGATTTCCCCGTGACCGCCAATGCATACCAATCCGGGTGGTCGGGACTTGCCGACGCCTTTGTTACGCGCATCGATCCATCGAAGACGGGGTCGGAAGCGCTGCTCTATTCGACTTATTTAGGAAGCCACTCGCAGGAGATCGGTTACGGAATTGAGACGGCCAGCGACGGCAAGATCACGGTGGCTGGGATCACCCGCGCGGCCGCGTTCCCGGAGAACAATCCGATCCAACGCGCTCAGGCCGACGGAGTGTCGGGATCGTTCACCATCGTGCTGGATCCCAAGTAGACGCTGCTTCTACAGGGCGGCGAGCGCCTGATGGAAAGCGCTCCAGTTGTCACTGAGGTGAGCCTTGCTCCGGGTGCCGGTCAGAATGACGCCCTGGAACTTTCGCTGGAGTATGAAGGCGAAGGCCTCGGCCAACCGCGGCGGCTTCTCCCCGTACAGCATTTCGCCGCGGGCCAGCGGTCCGTTCACGGCAACCCACATTCCGCGGGCGCCGGCCTGGTCGACAAACTGGGCGAAATCCTGGCGCTGGATGCTCAGCGGGATCTGCAAACACTCGTACCGCTTGTCTGCGATCGCAATTCGGGCCGACTCCGGATCGCTCACGCTGGGGCCGATGAGCGTGATACCGATTGACCGGGCGTATTCCCAGGCGCGCGACAGGTCGTCGCTCAGCAGGACCTGGGGCGTGGTCATGTGAAGTTGCAGGCACTGGATCGATCCCAGGCGCTCAACGCTCTGGTCGAGACTCGCCTTCATCGCGGCGTAAGAGTGATCGATATACGGCGCATCCTTCTTCGTGTCCCAGTGCTCCCCGAACTTCGTGGCCACGGTGGTCTGCGAACGCTCCTCCGGCGTCAGCGAGCGGAGAAACTTGCCGAACCGCGCTTCACTTGATCCATAGGCCGGGGCGGTGTCGAAATAGCGCACGCCGAGCTTGAACGCGAATTCGAGGAAGTCGAGGACGTCCTTTTCGGGCGGAACATCGCCTGGTACGTAGCCCCAAACCCGTCCAATGCCAATCAAGCCCAAACCAAACTGCACGGTGGAGGAGTCCATAGAATTCCCAATAGTAGCATCAAGCCAGCGTCTCAACGCGCCAGGCCTGGAACTCCGCCGAGGGTAGGGGCGAGGCGCACGGCACGCAGAATCGCCTGCGAAACCGCTTCGGCGGCGGCCACGCCCAGCGCATTGACGTCGGCTTCGCGGTCTCCGAGCGAGAGCGCTACAGCCAGGTCGCCATCCACCATCGTATTGACCGGACGAATGGCGCGGGCCATGCCGAGTTGCGCCTGCTGCGACAGCTTGCGTGCCTCGATGCGGCTGAGACGGGCATTGGTGGCCACGACGGCAAGGGTTGTGTTCTCCCGCCGTCCAAAGCCGGCTTGCGCCCCGCGTTTGAGCTCCCGCGCCGTGTCGGCGAACTCGCGGCTGTTCGGGGCGCGGCGCGCGCCGGCTATGATCTTCCCGGTCTCCGGATCGACGACGTCTCCAAACGCGTTCACCGCGACCAGTGCGGCCACGAGCGTTCCCGAGTAGCGGCCTTCGAGCGCAACCGTCGCCGATCCGATACCCGATTTCATCGCTTGCGCCATGCCGAACAGCTTGCCGACCGTCGCGCCCGTTCCCGCCCCCACCGCGCCCTCCACCACCGCCTCGGCCGACGACGCCGCAGCCGCCGATTCGCCCATCTCCCGGGTCGGACGGACGTTCGGCTTGCCGATCGCCAAATCGTACAGAATGGCGCAGGCCACGATGGGAACCTTTGCCGCTCCCGTCTCAAACCCGACGCCCTTGTGCTCGAGGTAGCGCCGGACTCCGGAGGCCGCCTCGAGCCCGAAGGCGCTGCCGCCCGCCAGCGCGACGGCGTGGACGCGGCCCGCGACATGATCCGGCTCCAGGGTCTGGAACTCCTCCGTGCCGCTCGCTGAACCGCGGATGTCCGCGCCCGCCACGGCCCCGCTTTCGCAAACCACCACCGTGCAGCCGGTGATCCCCTCGTAGTCCGAGGCGTGGCCAACACGGATTCCCGGGATGTCGGTCAGGCCCTTCATAGGTGCAAGTCCCGCAAGCTGCTATGTTAACATCGGGATACGATCCACTCGGCCTGCCGGTGACGGCCGAGCCGCTGACGCTGCGGCGCGGCGCGTTGGCGCAAGGTCGGCGCGTCACAAGGTAACAGGCAGTCGCGCTCAATTTCGTTGGAGAACACAACCGATTGTTCGACTGGCTGAAGTCGCCCGTAGTCGCAGTACAGGATTTCTATGTACTGGCGGGACGTGCGCTGCGTAATATCGTGCGTCGGCCGCACTACGCCGACGACGTCTTTCTGCAGATGGACATTATCGGCGTCGGCAGTTTGCCCATCGTCGTGATGATGAGCTTCTTCAGCGGCGCGGTGATGGCCATGCAGATGGCCAAGGCGCTCTCGCAATACGGCGCGGTGGGTCAGACCGGGCAGGTGGTCGCAATCACTCTTGTGCGCGAGATGGGGCCCGCGCTGACGTCTCTGATGGTGGCCGGCAGGAACGCTTCCGGCATGGCCAGCGAGCTTGGTTCCATGAAGGTCACCGAGCAGATCGACGCGATGCGCGCACTCGGCACCGATCCAATCCAGAAACTGGTCACTCCGCGGCTCATTGCCACCTGCGCCATGCTGCCGCTGCTGACGATCATCGCGGACTTCATAGGGATTTTCGGCGGATTCGTGATCTCCTATTTCGTGCTCAGCCTGGCGGCGACTCAATACTGGAACAGCGCCTGGCAGGCGCTCGACTACGCGGATATGGCGCAAGGACTGATCAAGCCGTTTGTGTTCGCCTTCGCCATCGCGCTGGTAGGCTGTTACTACGGGTTAAACACAACAGGCGGCACGCAGGGCGTGGGCCGGGCGACTACACAGGCTATGGTGGTCTCCTCGGTGCTGATCTTCGTGCTGACCTTCTTCATCACCAGGATCTTTGTAAACTTGTAGCGTCGGAATGCCTGAGGAACTAGCCCAGCCGGTCCTTCGTTTCGAACGAGTCACCGTGGCGTTCGACGAGCATAAGGCTCTGGAGGACGTATCGTTCGAGGTGGAGGCCGGGCGCTCGTTGGTGATTTTCGGCGCGGCCGGCAGCGGCAAGACGGTTCTGCTGAAGACGGCGCTGGGCCTGGTACGACCGGAATCGGGCCGCGTGTACGTGTTTGGACGGGACATCACCGGTCTGCACGAACAGGAACTGTTTCGGATTCGGAGTAGCATTGGAGTCCTGTTCCAGGAGGGAGGTTTGTTCGACTCGCTCACAATTGAAGAGAACGTTGCCTATCCGCTGGCGAATCTCGACGGCTTTGAGTGCTCGCCGCAGGAGATGCACCGACGCGCTGCGGAGGCGCTGCGGTTCGTCGAACTGGAGCACACGCTCGAGAAGTTCCCGAGCGAGCTCTCCGGCGGCATGCGGCGGCGTGTCGGGATCGCCCGGGCGGTGGTGACCGAACCACGGCTGGTGCTGTATGATTCGCCCACCGCGGGACTGGATCCCATCACCGCGTACACGATCATCGCTCTGATCCTGATGGAGCGCGATCTGAAAAACACGACGACCCTGCTGATGACGCATCGTTATCAGGACGGACATTTCCTGGCCACGTCGCGTTTCAATCGCGAGACGGGCCAGATTGAACGGTCCGCCCAGGAAAACGGGCCGGAGGGAGCGCGCACTGGCTTCCTCGTTCTTCGGGACGGACGGCTGGTTTTTGAGGGGACGCTACCGCAATTGAAGGCGTCGGCGGACCCGTACTTGAGCAAGTTCGTAAAGCGAGACGATTGAGACTATGCCATCGGCGAAGACAGTCAGGTGGGCGCAGTTGAGAGTGGGCGTGATGGCCATCGCGGCCATGGTGATTCTGGCGGTGCTGATTTTTCTCCTCACGAGCCAGAAACCGTTCTGGCAGCGCTACGCGACGATCTATACCTACATGCGGGATTCGGCCGCGCTCACGAAAGGCGCGCCCGTCTATCTGAACGGGATTCTCGTCGGCAGCGTGTCAGGCGTCGAGCTCTCGGGGTCCAGAGACCCCAACCGCATCGTGCGGATCTCAATGCACATACAGCACGACATGCTCGCGGAGGTTCCGGTGGACTCCGTCGCGGGCATTACCGCGCAGAACGTCCTCGGCACGAAGTACATCAATATCTCCAAAGGACGCAGTCCGAAGGCGGCGCCGCCGGGCGGAGAGATCCCCAGCGAGCCGTCAGCCGAGATTGAAGACCTTGTCAAGAAGGGCTTCGGCCTGTTCGATTCGGCGCAGGCCATTCTCACCAGACTGGATCGGATCGTCGCGCTGGTGGAGTCCGGACAGGGCAGCATCGGAAAATTCCTGACGGACGAGGAATTCTACAACCGCCTGGTGGCGACCATCGCGGACTTCCAGAAGGTCACGGTCGCGATGTCGAGCGGCAAGGGCACGGTCGGAA
>Ga0062382_10000437_pt1 | contig 10398 bp, 10 predicted proteins | sample DOMMetBare2Fresh_FD_59507 | JGI IMG/M metagenome (GOLD analysis project Ga0062382, IMG submission 59507) | Wetland sediment microbial communities from St. Louis River estuary, USA, under dissolved organic matter induced mercury methylation -... | ecosystem: Environmental > Aquatic > Freshwater... | reverse complement strand
GTTCAGGCCGCATCGCGGTTGACTACGCGAGTTCGAAGTCCAGCTTGGCTTCGGCGAGATTGGCTGCCGTGAGGCGCACCCGAACCTCCTGTCCCAGCCGAAACGTGTGCCCCGACTCCTCGCCGTACAGCGTGAAGCGGGTCGCATCGAACCGGTAGCGGTCCCGGCCCATCGCCTCGACGTGCACCAGGCCTTCGGCGGTGTTTGGGAGCTGCACGAACATGCCGAACGTCGTGACTCCACTGACCACGGCACTGAACTCCTCGCCCACGTGCCGTGACATGAGCTCGCAGAGCTTGAAGCGGACCGACTCGTCTTCGGCCATCTCAGCCTCGCGCTCCATGAAGGAGGCGTGCTCGGCGAGCCAGGCGAGCTCCGGCACCATCCCGGCCACTCCCGCATCCGTGTCCAGCACACCGGCGAGCTGCGCGCGCAGCAAGCGGTGCACGATGAGGTCCGGGTAGCGGCGGATGGGGCTCGTGAAGTGCGTGTACGCCTCGGACGCCAGGCCGAAGTGCGAACCCAGGTAGTCGACGTAGCGCGCACGCTCGAGTGCGCGCAGCAGCAACGCGTTGATGAGCCGCTTCTCAGGCCGCGTGTGGGCGAACCTGATGATGCGCTGGAAGGTTGCCGGACTCGCCCCGTGAAGATCCTTGACGGGATAACTGAACTCCTTGAGGACTTCGGCGACATGCCCCAGGGCATCGGGGTCCGGGTCCTCGTGAATGCGGTAGATCATGGGGGACTTCGCATCGCGCATGTGACGGGCGACGACCTCGTTGGCCAGGATCATGGCCTCCTCGATCATGTTCGTGGCCTGCGTACGCTCGCGGATGAGTACCTCGAGCGGTGTCCCGTCTTCGGCGAGCCTGACCTTGGCCTCGACGGTCTCGAAGTCCAGGCCACCTCGTGCGACGCGGTGCTCCCCTATACGGCCAGCGATCCTCGCGAAGTCGCGAAGTGCAGACTCGCTCTCCGGATCGGGGAACGGCTGCGCGCCGTCCAGCATCGCCTGGACCTGCTCGTAGTTGAAGCGCCGATCGCTCTTCATGGCGGACGGGTACAGCTCATAGCCTTGGATCACAGCGTCAGCGTCCATCAGGATGTCGACGGTGAACGAGAGCCGGTCCTCACCCGGATTCAGCGAGCAGATCTCGTTCGAGAGCTTCTCCGGGAGCATGGGCAGCACGCGGTCGACCAGGTAGACGCTCGTCGCCCTGAGCCGTGCATCGGAGTCGATAGCGCAGTCCCACGGGACGTAGTGGCTCACGTCGGCAATATGCACGCCCAGCCGAACGAGCCCGTCCACGTGCTCGATGGTGATCGCATCGTCGAAGTCCCGAGCGTCGACAGGATCGATGGTGAACGTGAACCGCTCGCGGATGTCTCGCCGACGCGTGTCTGCCGAAAGCGTTCGCTCGACATCCAGCTTGATCGCATCGGCCTGGGCGCTCGCCTCATCGGAGAACTCGGTGGCCAAGCCGTGCTCACGGATGATGATCTCAATCTCGATACCGGGGTCTCCCTGCCGACCGACTATCTCATCCACGACGCCCTGCGCCGCCTGGGTACGCGAGGGATACGCGGTCAGCCGCGCGACGACGATGTCACCGGTCGTCGCATCCCCGATGGCGTTGCCCGGAATGAAGATGTCGGTGCGGATCCTGCGATCAGCGGGGATCACGATGCCGATGGCGCCATGGCGCTCGAAGTGGCCTACGACCTGGGTGGTGGCTCGCTCCAGCACGCGAACGACGGTCCCGCTACGCCCCTGGCGCCCACGCTTCGAGTCCGGCCGAAGCTGCACCAGGTCGCCGTGCATCGCGCCGCCGGAGTCGCGTCCCGACACGTAGTAGTCGCCGTGCTCGCCCGCCACGAATCCATAACCCCGACGCGTCATGGTGATGTGTCCCACGACCAGCCCGCCGTGTCGGCGCGACTTCGCGGTGCTCTTCGGCTTGCCCACGGGCTCCCCCTCGTTCGCCGACCATCCCGACGAGTCTACCGCACGCCCGAATCGCATTCGGCATACCCGAAACGGTGGTAGAATCCCTGCACGCATCACCGGAACTCACGGAGCACACCATGGAACCGCGCCGAACGCTCGCCCCCTGCCTCATTGGACGGGGAACGCTCTCCAGCTACCGCGACATGCTCCGCGCACTCGAGACCATCGAGAGCGTGGAGTATACGTACAGCGTCGACGGTGAGATCACGGATCAGGGTCGTGCTGCGCTCGTGAAACTCATGGCCGACCCGGACTCCTCGACGCTGATCGTGAACGGGTGCCTGTTCTTGAACGTCGCCTCCTTCCGCTACCTGGACTTCGAGCCCATCGCCGACGATGCGTGGGGCTTCACTCTGTACGGAGACGGTGCGACCCTGAAGATGGTTTCGGTCCCCGATGAGTCAGACTCCGAAGGCGGACCCAGCCGGCCTTCGCTGCTCACCTATGACGAGGCCCCTGACTTCGAGAGTCTCATTCTCCTGGACGACGATGACGAGGACGACTAGTCGATGAGGCTCTCCCGCCTCGGTCGCGGTCCGCTCACGTACCTCGCGTTTGTGCTTGCGCTCATGCTCGCTCTCCCTGCGATCGCGGCGGCCAACGATGTGTCCGATCCCGTGGAGCTCACGGCGCTGAACGCGGATGAGCCGTTCGAGATCGGCACGGATGGTCACCAGGTCTGTCGCGTCACCCTTTCGGCAGGCGACTGGCTCGTCGGCCACACGTCAGCTGTCCCGAACGCCCCCGTGACGATGCGCATCCTCACCCAGGAGTCGACGAGCGTCACCAGTGCCATCGTGGCGACCTCGACCGATAGCGGCATCACCTTCTGGCAGGCGCCGGAGGATGGCGTCTACTACTGCGACTACAGCGCGGAACCGGGGATGCAGCTCCTCAAGAGTCTGCACGTGAGCCACCCCGTTCTCACACTGGACGTCGCCACAAAGGTCATCGTGCCCTACAAGGGGGCGACGACCCTGGCGTGCACCCTGAGTGATCCTCATTACACGTACGTGCCGTTCGACGGCCCTGCTCTGGGCTTCGAGAGCGTGGGCCTTGATGTCTCAAGTGACGGCAGGAGCTGGACTCCCCTGCGCGGAAGTACCACCAACCTGAACGGGGGACTCGTTCGTACGGTGAGCGGGATGACCCGGACGACCCGCTTTCGCTTCGCGTACGACGGGGCCCTGTACGACTCCGTGGGATTCGGCGCAGCGACTTCGACGGTGGTGACCGTCGTGCCACGCGCGCTCATGTCGATCACCGGACCTAGCTCCGCCAGCCGGGCAGCGCCGTTCACTGTCACCGGCACGTTGGAGCCACGGTGCGCGGCAGGTGTCGTCAGCGTCAGGCTTCAGGCGCGGCGGTACGGCGACGATCGTGTACTGGTGTTTCCCGTCAGCGCAGGCTCAGCCACGGGGTCATCAAGCCCTCTTCGGGCGCGCCCGAAGCTGCCCACTCGCGGCACATGGTATGTGCGCCTGTATCGGCCGGAGACGTCCCTCAATGCCGTGACGACAACGAGGTGGGTGCGCATTGAGGTCCGGTGATCGCTCGCCGCGCAGATGTGCCCGGCGAGCCGTGAGCATCGCACTCGCGTGCGCCTTGCTTACTCCCACCGTGACGTACGCCGCACCGCAAGCGCCCGCGCCATCATGGCTCAGGCGTCCGGCGAACATCGCACACGCGATGGGCGGCCTGAGGGTCGTGTCAGCCGAAGGGACCGCCACGGTCCATACGTACACGAACACGCTTGAGGCATTCGAGCAGAGCTACGCGAAGGGCTATCGCATCTTCGAGGTCGACCTGCAGTTGACCAGCGATGGAAAGCTCGCTGCGAGACACGACTGGACCCCTGCCACGTTCAGCCGGCTCGGACAGAAGTATCCGGGACACGTGCCCAGTCTGCGCGAGTTCCTCGCCACTAAGGTCTTGGGTACCTACACCCCGCTCGACATGGCGGCCGTGGCGCAACTGATGCGCGACCACCCGGACATGTACATCGTCACCGACACGAAGGCCATGTACGCGCCGACGGTGGTGGCGCAGTTCAAGGCGCTCATCGCGGCGTTGGGTCCTGACAGGGCGGTACTCGCCAATCGGGTGATCGTGCAGATATACAACGAGCCAATGCTCGGATACGTGCGCTCCGTATATCCGTTTCCAAACGTGATCTACTCAACGCATAAGGTGACATGGACCCCTGCCGCAGAGACCCGTGCCATCAGGTTCACCAGGTTGAGCGGGATCAGCACCATGGCCCTGCCGGCGAGCCGATGGTCGCCCCGGCTCATCACCCGCATTCGTGCGAACGGAATCGCTCCGGCGGTCCACAGCGTCAACTCGACCGAGACCGCCGCGATGATGAACATCAGCGGCGTGCGCTACCTATACTCATTCACCCTGGATGGGCGACCGACACTCCCCTAGCGCGCGAGCTTCTCAGCTTCCTTCAACGCTCTCTGCAGCTGTGAGTCGGTCTTGTCAGACATCTGCTTCTCGATGTCCATCTTCACGACCACGTCAGGAGTGACGCCCTTGCCGTTGATGATGCGCTTCTTCGGCGTCAGGTAGTGCGCGATGGTGAACTTGACCGCACCGCCGAAGGACAGTGGCTTGATGGTCTGTACGCTGCCCTTGCCGAAGCTCTTCTCGCCCACTAGCGTCGCGCGCCCGTAGTCCTGCAGCGCACCCGCCACGATTTCGCTGGCAGACGCCGAATTTCCATTGATGAGCAGGACGAGTGGGGCGTCGGTGACCTGCATGCCGGTTGCGCGGTGCTCGGCCTCAGGTTTCCCGCGCTCGTCGACACGCACGATCACGCCGCTCTTGATGAAGAGGGATGAGACATCGATGGCCTGATCGAGCTGTCCGCCCGGGTTGTCACGGAGGTCGAGCACGAAGGACTTCGCGCCCTTCTTCTCAAGCTTGATGACGGCGTCTTTGATCTCACGCGTCGCGTTGTCGTTGAACTGGGCGGTTCGGATGTAGCCGACCTCACCCTTGAGCTTGGAGGTGGTGTTGGGAAACGTGATTGTCGCCCGGGTCAGCGTGACGGTGAACTCCTTGTCGTCCGCTCCGTCCTTGCCGGGGCGAAGCATGGTCAGCTTGACCGTGGTCCCCCGCTCACCGCGGACGCGCTTGACGACCTCTTCGACAACCCACTTGTCACGACGAATCCCGTCGATGGCAGCGAAACGGTCGCCCGTCTTGAGCTTGGCCTTCTGCGCGGGAGTTCCCTCGATCACGTTAACGACGTAGGCCGACCCGTCCTTCTCGCCCAGCGTGACACCGATCCCGCCGAACTCACCCGACATCTCCTGGCTGAAGTACTCGAAGTGCTTCTTGTCGAAGTACTCTCCATACTTGTCGCCGTTGGAGGTGACCAGGCCACGGATGGCTCCCGCAGTCGCTGAGCTCTCGCTTGGCGGCTCCAGGGCCTGCTCTTCGAGCAGCTTCCGAACTTCGTCGATGCGAGCATTCAGGTCCTTGGCCCCCGACGGAGCGGCCGTAAGCACCGAACTCGGCGCGGCCTTTGCCATGACGAAGCCGCCGATGAAGCCGCCGGCTATGAGGATGACTGCGAGAGCGAGGCCGATGACGGCCTTGAGCGCGGACTTCATGTGCGATGTGCCTTCCTTCTGTGCGACCGGGGCGCGCGTCTATACCTTGAGGTAGCGCTGCATCGCCATCCACGAGCCTCCGGCGCCGATCACGATGCCGCCGATGATCAACGCGAGCGCGATCTGTGTGGTGGCCGCACCCGTGAGGGATACAGCAAGCCACGGTAGGGCATCGCGCAGGCGAGGCATGATCGCCGCACCGAGTCCTATGACCGAGAGAATGGCGAGCGTGGCACCGATGAGCGCTTGGAAGACGCCCTCGAGCAGGAACGGTGTGCGGATGAACCAGTTGCCCGCACCCACGAGCCGCATGATGCCGATCTCCTTGCGGCGCGCATAGATCGCGAGCCGAATGGTGTTGTTGATGAAGATGAGGCTGACGACGCCCAGCATGAGCACGAAGACGACCTCGATGATCCGGATGACCTTCGTGAACGCGAAGAGCTTGTTCACGATCTGCTGCCCGTACTTGAGCGACTCCTCAGGGTTGTCCGGACGGTCGGCCACCTTCGTGAACCGGTCGTTCGTCTTGATCTTCGCGACCATGTCCTCGACAGTCCGTGGATCCTTGAGGGTGACGTCAAGCGACGCCGGCAACGGATTGCCCTCGAGCTGATCGATGATCTCAGGTGACTGCTTCATATCTTCTTTGAAGTTGCGAAGCGCCTCGTCCTTGCTGGTGTAGTCCACGCCCTCGACGAGTGCATCGGAAACGAGCCACTCCTGCAACGCGTTGACATCGTTGGTCGCCGCGCCGTCCTTCAGGAAGATCTGGATCGTGACCTTGTCCTCAACGTCTTTGACGACGCTGTTGACCACGAAGCCTGTGACCATGAACACGCCCATGAGCAGCAGTGACAGATAGATGGTGATGATCGCGCCTAGCGACATCACCCAATTGCGGCGGAAGCTCTGAACGGACTCCCGCATGAAGTACCCGACGTTAATCGGCATATCCGTACACCCCTCGGTCCTGGTCGCGGACGATGCGGCCGCCATCGAGGGCGATGACGCGCCGACGCATGTTGTCGACCATCTCACGATCATGCGTCGCGATGAGCACCGTGGTGCCCGTCTTGTTGATGCGTTCGAGCAGCTTCATGATCCCCAGCGACGTCTGCGGGTCCAGGTTGCCCGTGGGCTCGTCGCACAGGAGCAGCGGTGGTCGGTTCACGAACGCGCGAGCGATACTGACACGCTGCTGCTCACCGCCGGACAGCTCATCCGGATAGTTGTTGATCTTGTCCTCGAGCCCTACGAGGCGAAGCACCTCGGGGACCTGAGTACGGATGACGTGCCGTGACTTACCGATGACCTCCAGCGCGAAGGCGACGTTCTCGAACGAAGTCTTGTTCGGCAGGAGCTTGAAGTCCTGGAAAACGCAGCCGATGTTGCGGCGCAGGTACGGCACCTTCCAGTTCTTGAGCTTCACCAGGTCCTGGCCGGCAACGACAATCTGGCCGCGCGAGGGCAGCAGCTCTCGCAGTAGCAGCCGGATGAACGTCGACTTACCTGAGCCGGAATGGCCCACGATGAAGACGAACTCACCCGACGAGATGTCGACGTTCACATCCGCCAATGCAGGCTTCTCGGGCACATAGAACTTGCTGATTCCCCTCATGCTGATCATTGAGGGGCCGGTTCTCGGTGCGGCCGCAACCGCCTCGGGCACCTGCGACACGGCGCCTGTCGCGCCAGTGATATCACTCAAGGGATACTCCAATTCGAACGGCGATTCCCGCAGTCAGTCTACCAAACGCTTGTCCTCACCCCGTCGCGGTCACGTGGAGAGGTCGTGGATTACCGTCCTGCGGTCAGCCGAGCAACTCCCTGGCCGCGGCGACGATGTTCGGTGCAGTGAGACCGAAGTGCTGCATCAGTTCGGCGGGCTCGCCGCTGGTACCGAAGACGTCGGCCACACCAATGCGCCGCGTCGGCACGGGGCAGGCCTCGGAGAGTACCTCGGACACCGCTGAACCCATGCCCCCCAGCACGCTGTGCTCCTCGCAGGTCACGATACGGCCGGTCTTCGTGACGCTGGCCACCAGGGTGTCGACATCGAGCGGCTTGACCGTCGCGACGTCGATGACCTCGGCCGAGATACCGTCCGCCGCAAGCAGGTCCGCAGCAGCGAGTGCCTCAACGACCTCCACGCCACAGGCGGCGATGGTGACATCGGTGCCCTCCCGCAGCACGTTGGCCTTGCCCACCTCGAACTCGCAACCCTCGGAGTAGACATCCTCAACGCCCACGCGTCCCAGCCGGACGTAGAACGGACCCGGCGTGAGAGCCGCTGCCCGGATGGCCGCCTTCGCCGAGTGATAGTCCGCGGGCACAAGCACGCGCATGCCCGGAAGCACGCGCATCAGCGCGATGTCTTCGATCATCTGGTGGCTGCCACCGTCAGGGCCGACCGTGATCCCCGAGTGCGTGGGAGCTAGCTTCACATTCAGTCCTGAGTAGCAGACGGTGTTGCGCACCTGGTCATAGGCGCGACCGGTGCCGAAGACCGCGAAGCTGCCGGTGAACGCGACCTTGCCCGCGATGGCGAGACCTGCAGCCACGTCGGTCATGTTCTGCTCGGCGATGCCAACGTTGAACAGGCGGTCCGGGAAGGCATCGCCCAGCTTCGACGTCGTGGTCGACTTGGACAGGTCCGCCTCGACGGCGACGACGTCCACGCCCTCGTTGGCAAGCTCGACCAGCGTCTCGCCGAACGCCTCACGTGTTGCCTTTGCCATCTATGCCGCCCCTTCCGCGAGCTCGGCCAGCGCGCGCTCGCGCTCGTCGGCCGAAGGTGCCTTGCCGTGCCAGCCGGCGTTGTTCTCCATGAACGAGACGCCCTTGCCCTTCACGGTGTGCGCGACGATGACCGTCGGGGCGCCTGTGCGCGACTTCGCCTCGAGGAGCGCCGCGTGCAGCGCGTCGACGTCATGCCCATCGGTCTCGATGGTGCGCCAGCCGAACGCCTTGAACTTCTCAGCGATATGTCCCAGACACATGACCTCGGTGCATGCGCCGTCGATCTGAAGACCGTTGTCGTCGACGATCGCGACTAGGTTCTCGAGTGCCTCGTGTGCTGCGAACATCGCCGCTTCCCACACCTGGCCCTCCTGCAGCTCACCATCGCCCAGCAGGCAATACACCGTGCGGTCGTCGTCGGGGTTACCCCGGAGTCCCGCCGCGAGGCCGGATGCGATAGAGAGTCCCTGCCCCAGTGAACCGGTGGATACCTCGACGCCCGGACACTTCCTGCTGTCCGGATGCCCCTGCAGCATCGATCCGAGTTTGCGCAGCGTCGCAAGGTGATCACGGCCGAAATAGCCGGCTTCGGCGAGCGCCGCGTACAGGACCGGTCCGGCGTGCCCCTTCGAGAGGACGAAACGATCGCGCTCGGGCCAGTCCGGCATCGACGGATCGTGCCTCATGATGTCGCCGAAGTAGAGCGTGGCGACGATGTCTGTCGCCGAGAGAGAGCCGCCGGGATGCCCCGAGCCCGCTTCGGCGATCATCTCCACGATATCGCGACGCATCTGGCGCGCGCGTGCGCGCACCTGCCCCGCATCGAACACGGCTTCCGTCATCCGACTCTCATCTCCTTGAACCCTTCTCCGATGGCCTCATGCACGTCTGAGATGATCACGAGCGCACTGGGGTCGAGCGCGTTCACGATTCGCTTCAGGTCATCAAGTTCGTTGCGCGACAGTACCACGAACAGCATGCCGCGCTCCTCGCCGGACCAGACGCCCGTGGCCTGGACCCGCGTGGCTCCGCGGCCCAGGTCGTTGTTGATGGCGCTACCCAGCACCTCGTGCTCGTCGCTGATGATCCACACCGCCTTCTCGACACTGATTCCCTCGAGCAGCAGGTCGATGGTAGCCGTGCCGACGAAGATCGCGACCGCGCCGTACATCGCCAGCTTCGGCCCGAAGGCGAAGGCCGCCGCGAGGGTGACGATGGCGTCGACGACGAGCATGATCTGGCCCACGCCGAACGGGAATCTGCTGGAGAACAGCTGCGCGACGATGTCAGTGCCGCCCGTATTGCCGCCGGCCTTGAACACCAGTCCGACGCCGATACCGGTCATCACGCCTCCGTAGAGCGCAGCGAGTAGCAGATCATCGCCTGCGAGTGGCGTGACGAACGGCGCGAGCGCATCGATGGCGACCGAGAGACCCACGGTGCCGTAGATCGACTTCGCCGCGTAACGAAGACCGCGCTGCTTCACCGCGATCGCGAGAAGCACCACATTCATGATGAGCATGAGCACACCGACCGAGAGCATGCTGCCGGCGACGTCACGGCCCCAGTAATGGATGACCGTCGCCAGTCCCGACACACCGCCGGCGGCGATACGGTTCGGGATCAGGAAGGCGTCGAAGCCCCAAGCGGTCAGCAGGATGCCAATCGTCATGAGGAGGAAGTCGCGGACCGGGCGCGCGCGAAGCACTCGCACGGGGTTCAGCCGTTCGGGCACCATGTCAGATGTCTCCCTTCGGCAAGAGCCACGCCTGTCGGTCGCTCGCCGATGTGGGCCACTCCCACTCGCCGCCAAGATCGATGTGGTCGCGGCTGCGCCGGGCATCAAGGAATGCCAGCACGCTCTTCGCGTCCTTGTTGACCACATCGTCGGGCGTGATACCGATCTCGACGGCTATCGTCCACGCCGCCTCGATTCGCCCGACGTGCAAAGCGTAGTGCGCATCGCTGCCGATGGCGATGGGCGCACCCGCAGCGAACGCGGCCTCGGCGAACTCACGCTCGCGC
>Ga0062382_10000433_pt1 | contig 10473 bp, 7 predicted proteins | sample DOMMetBare2Fresh_FD_59507 | JGI IMG/M metagenome (GOLD analysis project Ga0062382, IMG submission 59507) | Wetland sediment microbial communities from St. Louis River estuary, USA, under dissolved organic matter induced mercury methylation -... | ecosystem: Environmental > Aquatic > Freshwater >... | reverse complement strand
CTCTGGATAGTCCGCCCATCGTGAAGTTCTGGAGCGAGTCAGACTTCGGCCACGACTGGAGACCAGCCGCCTGCACCGGTTGGGCTGTGGCTGGCTTTGCGACGCTGGTAACCACAGCCGCGCGATTTCGCTATGCCTCGGGCGCCGAGGGCTTGCTTCGCCACATCGGGGCGACCTCGGAACTCGCGGGCATGCGCTACTGGTCGACCACTCACAAGCGGTGGCAGACGCTCATTGTGAACGCGCACGCATTATCCGGTTCGCAACCGAGTCGTCGCCGGTCAGACTTCGCGCTCGATGAGATGAAGGAAGGCGCGGTACTCCACTTCGAGCAGGCCGACAACCTTTCCGGCACGGCCATCTTCCGAATGCACATTGCAGAGGCCTCACCAGACCGGCTCGTCTTTGATGTCGAGAATGTCAGCAGCATGCGCTATTTGTTGGTGACGCTCTTCCATCCGGGCGAGATGCAGTCCATCTACTTTTTGGATCGCGAACCGGACAACATCTGGCGGTACTACAGCATCGCGCGGACCGGACGGAACGCGAGCCGGCTGGCCACAGGACATGAGTCTTCCTCGATCAATCGGGCCGTTGCGTTCTATCGCTCCCTAGCCGGAATTCCCACCGACCAGGAGCCTCCGGCGGCGCGATGAAACCGGCGCGGGTTCGCCGAAGCGGAGTTCGTCATGCCATTTTGACCCCCGGTAGCTTTTGCTCCCGCCTCTATCACGGGGTCTGTCGAACCTGGCTAAACCGCATGCGGGTGGTCGCCCTGACGGCGGCCCGGAGAATCCATGGCAGCCGCCTCGGCAGACTGCACTGGCGGCGAGGCGCGGTGCGCGCTCTGGTTTGCACGGCAATCATTGCGGCCGCTCTGGTTGTAGGGGGAATCCATTACATCTGCTTTGATCGAACCAACCTGCCTGACCTGCAGGCATTCACCCAGTTTGAGCTTCCCACCATCGGCCGCGTCTACGATGTCAATGGCCAGCCGCTCATTGAGATGGCCTCGGAATACCGCCAGATCACCCGGTGTGAGGAGATCCCGCCCATCGTTCGCGGCGCGATCCTCGCCGCAGAGGACAAACACTTCTTCTCACATAGCGGAGTTGATTACTCCGGGCTTGCTCGCGCGCTGTGCAAGCTCAGGATCCAGAGCCTAATGGGGCGCCTTACGCGGATGGGACGGCGGGACGCGGTCAATAGCGCCGCGGTCTTCCCGGAGGGCGGATCGACCATCACTCAACAGCTCGTGCGCGGCTATTTTCTCAAAACCATGGTGGCTCAAGAAAATAGCGATCAACTGCGGCACAGTCAAAGCTCGGCTCGCGCGCTGTCGTCCGTGATCGGCGCGCGAACGGTCAACATGCTGTTTCGGAAGCTCGAGGAGATTCGGCTGTCGTTCTGGGTCGAAGGAGAGATGCAGGCGCGTTTTGGTTCGAAACGTCGCGCCAAGGAAGAGCTTCTGGCTCGATACGCCAGTCTGATCTACATGGGAAACGGCCAGTACGGGTTTGCGAGGGGAGCGGAATACTATTTTGGCCGGCCGCTCGCCACGTTCACCGCGGATGACGCGGACAAGGCGGCGCTGCTGGCGGGCGCCGCAAAGTCGGCTCGTTACTATGCACCGAATGCGAGCCCACGCCAGAGAGTCCTGCAGCGCAGGAATCGAATACTGGCGCTGATGGTGGCGAACGGGTTCATTTCTCCGGAGCGGGCGCGGGGAGCCATGCAGCGCCCGATTGAGACGGTCCGGCAGCACAAGGACACGACCATCGGGGCGTCCGCGGTGCTTGACAACGTCCTGGAAGAACTCAAAGGCCTCCGCGCCGATCTCAGCGTAAAGGACCTGTTGCATGGGCACATCCAGGTTTACTCGACGGTGGACGCCGGGGTGCAGCAAATTGCCAACCAGGCGCTGGAGCGCGGGCTCTCGTTGTATGAGAAGCGACACCCCAGCGCCAGCGGCCTGATCCAGGGCTCGGTGGTCGTACTGAGAAACCGCGATGCGAGTATTCTCGCCGAAACGGGCGGCCGCCAGTCCTACAAAGACCACTCGAGCGCATACTGTGATTTCAACCGCGCGACGAAGTCGCTGCGGCAACCTGGGTCCGCCATGAAACCCATTGCGTATCTTGCGGCTTTTCGGACAGGCGCATTTCATCTCGATACTATGGCGCCCGACGAGCCTATCAGTCTTCCCAATGGCGGGGAGCGAAATGTGAAGTGGATCTCAAACTACGACGACCAATTCAAGGGCATGATCCCCCTCCGAATGGCGCTGGCGGAATCGAGAAACACCGTCGCGATTTGGATCACTGAGCAGATTGGCATGGCCAGCGTCATGGAGACGGCGCGCAAACTGGGGATACAGACTCCCTTGCGCCCTTACGCCACAACGGCCTTGGGGGCGTCCGAAGTGAGCCTGCTGGAGCTTGCCAATGCGTACCGCACGATCGCATCTGGCACTCTCGCCGAGCCGCGTGTGATCCGGAAGGTCGTCTTGGATTCAGGCGAGGTGATAGCCGACACCGGACGCGGGTCGTCTCCGGTCGATGTCGATCGCGACGCGCTCGCGCTCATTCAGGAAGGTCTGCGCGGCGTTGTGCGCCTGCCCAGCGGCACGGCTCATGCTCTGGACTCCCGCGAGTTTCCGTTGGCGGTCATGGGAAAGACGGGAACCTCCAACGAGTTCAGGGACGCGCTTTTCGTGGGGTCCACTTACGGCCCTGAAGGAATCACCGTGGCCGTCCGTATAGGTTTCGACGACGACCGTTCCCTGGGAGCGGATGAAACCGGCGGCAGGGTTGCGCTCCCCGTGTTCAGGGAAATCGTGCTGAACGCGTACAGCGAGGGTCTCGCAGGCCCTGTGCCACAGTTTCCGGTTGAGATGGAACAGCGAATTGACGTCTACCTGAGAGGCGACCCCTTGGAAACAACCGAGCCGGCCGGCGCTTCTCCCGCGCCGATGCCCGCAGCCTTTCTCTTATTGCGTCCGGCGGAACGCTCTGAGAGCGCGCCGGGATTGAATCAGTGACCGATCACTCGTATCGGAGAGCTTCAATCGGATCCAGGAACGCCGCCTTCCGCGCCGGGTAGTAGCCAAAGAACACTCCCACGAGCGCCGAGAACACAAACGCCATCAGGATTGACAACAGGCTGACCTGGGTCGACCATTGCGCGAAGTGCGAGATCAGCGCCGAAGCCGCCAATCCAGTGACGATTCCGATCATGCCGCCTAATAACGACAGCGTCACCGCTTCCACCAGGAACTGCGAGAGGATGTCACGGGTCTTGGCGCCGACCGCTTGCCGCAGCCCGATCTCGCGCGTTCTTTCGGTGACCGATACAAGCATGATATTCATGATCCCGATACCGCCTACAATCAGCGATACCGATGCGATCGCGCCTAGCAGGATCGACATTACCTGCGCCGAGCTTTCCTGAGCCGCGAATACTTCGGTCAGGTTGCGGATGGTGAAGTCGTCTTCCTGACCCTCCAGTATCCTGTGCCGTTCGCGCAGCAACGCTTCCATCTCTTGCTGCGCCTGAGCCATCGCGGCCGGCCCGCTGGCCTGCACCATCAGAGTGCTGACCGCCTTGGCGTTTGCTCTATTTCCGCCCAGCACCTTTTGCTTGGCCGTGGAGATGGGCAGCAAAATGATGTCGTCCTGATCCTGGCCCGAAGGAGACTGGCCCTTCGGTGTCAGCACGCCCACCACCGTGAACGGTACGTTCTTGATGATGGCCACCTGTCCAGTAGGGTCGCTGTCACCGAACAACTTCTGCACTACGGTCTGACCCAGCACCGCCACTTTGGCCGCCGCATCTACATCCTGGTTCGTGAAGAACTGGCCGGACCGCATCGTGTAATCGCGAATCGTCATGTAATCCGGAGTCACGCCTTGGACACTGGTGGCCCAGTTGTTACTCCCGAACACCACCTGCACGCCGCCACGCACCGAGGGAGCGACTGCGGCCACGGATGGGCACTCCGCTGCGATCGCCTTGGCGTCATCCTCGGTGAGCGTCGCCACGCCGCCCGAGCCAAGCCGGACTCCATTGCTGCTGATGCTGCCGGGGAGCACGATGATCAGGTTGCTCCCGATGCTCTGGATCTGCGCCTCGATCCGGGCCGTGGCGCCAGTGCCGACGCCCACCATCGCAATGACCGCCGCCACACCGATAACGATGCCCAGCATAGTAAGCGCCGACCGGGTCCCGTTCACCCGCAACGCGCGCAGAGCGATCTTCACGCTGACCAGGAGTTTGTTCATACCGCAACCAATTCCGCGTCCGCTTCCGCGGGAAGCGATTCCAGATCCTTCTGGGCGTCACGAGCGTGCGCCAGCACCTCGTCCAGCTGAATCTTGCCGTCCTTGAAATGGATGTTCCGGTTCGCGTACGCCGCGACATCCGGATCGTGCGTCACCGCGATCATCGTGATCCCCTCGTCCCGGTTCAACCGCTGGAAGATTGCCAGAATCTCGACGCTGGTTCGGGAATCCACGGCTCCGGTCGGTTCGTCCGCCAGGATAATCCGAGGATTGTTTACCAGGGCGCGGGCGATCGCCACACGCTGCTGCTGGCCACCGGAGAGCTGGCTTGGCTGATGCGCCTCGCGGCCCGCGAGCCCCACGGCGAGCAGAGCCTTCGCCGCCCGATCGTGGCGTTCTGCCGCACCCATATCGGTGTACAGCAGCGGCAGTTCGACGTTCTCCGACGCGCTGGTCCGGGCCAGCAGATTAAACTGCTGGAAGACAAAGCCGATCTTCTTGTTCCGGATCTCCGCCAACTCGTCGCGGCTGAGCGGCCCGACACTGACGCCGTCGAGCTTGTAGGTTCCGGACGTTGGCTTATCAAGACACCCCAGAATGTTCATGAGCGTGGATTTGCCGGACCCGGACGGCCCCATGATCGCCACGAAATCCCCGCGGGCGATCTCGAGCGAGATGTTCTTCAACACATGCACGGGCAAGTCCCCGAGGGCGTAGTCCTTCACGAGATCCCTGATTTCAATGACCGCTGCCATGGATGCCGCTTCTTAGAATCCCGCCCCTCTGCCGCCGCGCGGGGAGCTGGCTGCCGCGGGACTACTTGCCGGGGCGCCGGCTGTCGCTAGCTCAGCGACAATGACGCGATCTCCGTCTTTCAGGCCGCCGCCGGTGACCTCGGTGTACGTACCGTCGCTCTGCCCGGTCGTGATTTTCACACGCCGCTGTTTGTTGTCCAGGTCCATAACGGAAACTGTTTGCTCGGGCGCGGCGGCCCTGCCCGCTCGCTTGCCGCCGGCGGGCGCCGCCACAGCCTCGGACGCCGGCCGATAACGCAGGGCGGCGTTGGGCACCCTCAACACGTTCGGACGCTGGTCCACCAGAATTTTCACATTCGCGGTCATGCCGGGAAACAGCTTCAACTCCGCATTGGAGACGCCCACTACCGCATCGTACGTGATCACGTTCTGCACATTGATAGGAGCCTTGCGGATGGAGGTCACGGCTCCCTTGAATATGCGCCCGGGATACGCATCCACCGTGAACGTGGCGGGCTGGCCCACCCGCACCCGGCCCACATCGGCCTCCGACACGTTCGTATCGACCTGCATCTTGGTCAGATCTTGCGCGATTTGAAACAGTGTCGGAGCAGATAGGCTCGCCGCCACCGTCTGGCCGACATCTACGTTTCGCGAAACCACCACGCCGTCCACTGGCGCCTTGATGTAGGTATAGGCTAAGTCGATCTGTGCGGATCGAAGCGCCGCCTCGACCTGCTTCACCTGCGCCTGGTTGGCCGTCAATTGCGTTTGGGCGACCTTCAGTTCGGCCTGCGCCACCTTCCCGTTGTCCTGGGCCGCGAGATGCTGGGCTGTGAACGCGTCCTGATCGGCGGCCGCGGTGTGAAAAGTCGCCTCCGCCGTGTCGACGTCCTCTTGGGAGAGGAGGCCCTCCTTGGCCAGTTGCACGCGCCGGTCACCCTTGACCTTGGCATCTTGAGTGGCGACCCCTGCCTTGACTACATTGGCTTGCGCGACGGCGACAGAGGCGCGTGCGGCCTGAATTGCCGCCTGAGCCCTCTGAATGCCGGCCTGGCCATTGGCGGCGTTGGCGCGTGCGGCGTCGAGACTCCCCTGCGCTTGATCCACTTTGGACTGGAGCGACGCGGGGTCGAGGCGCGCGATCAACTGGCCCTTAGTCACTTTGGTATTGAAGTCGGCGTACAAGGCCATCACGATGCCTGATACCTGCGACCCAACCTGAACGGTGACGACCGCGTTCGGGTTACCGGTGGCCGAAATGGCTACGCTGATGTCGCCCTGGCTCACCGTCGCCGTCCGATACTGAGTTCCGGAATTGCTCCGGAGCAGAGCCCAAGCCCCCAGACCTGCCACAGCGCAAGCGGCAGTCACGGCGACGAGAACTGTTTTCTTCTGCATAAAAGGCCGCCCTAGCGGCGACTCACTTGCACCGACCGCACGTTGCCGTTGTTCAGATTGACCGAGCAGCGGATGTCGAAGTCATAGGCGCGTCCGTTGTTGCCCCGTTGCGCTGTGGCGGTCCCGGCAATCCTGTCGTTCCCGCGAGTGTCGGCGTTCAACAAGCCGAATTGCACGTTCCGGTATCCACTGCCCTGGATGCGTTGCTCGGCTGCACGCTGGCATGCGGAGGCCGCATCGTCGCGGCCGGCATGGCGATCGGCCAGCGCCGCGTCCCGCCCCTGAGAGATGTCCACTCGCCGGACTGTGCCATTGGCCAGGTTCATCGCGCACGAGAACCGGTACGTGTCGCGGTAGTTGTCTCGGCGCACGTCGAAGGATCCCATGATTGTGTCCCTGCGCCCCGGGTTGTTGTCGGCGTTCAAGTTCCCGAAATCGATGTTGCGGAAACCATACTGCCGGTTCGCTGTCTCCCTGACGGCATTCTGGCAGCCACGGACGGCGTCGGTCGGCGAGCCCCCACGGTCTATGCCGCCCAGCGGTCTGTCCGTAGGACTAGGGCCAAAATCCGTTCCGCGCCACACAAGGTCGAAGGTGTAGCCTTCGGCGCCCCCGTCGGAATCCTGAATCCTCACGACGGCCGCGCCGCGGCCGCTTCTTGGGTCCTGGATCAATGCCTGTCTTCCGCGGCCGTCGACGCCGCTAAACCGAAAGTCACTCGGATTCGCGGGCATCGGCCCGGAACACTCGAACCGGCGCCATTGCGCTGGCTGTCCAGATAGCGTTCGCAGAAGGCCGCGGTCGCCGCGGATTTCAACCTCTGCGGAGCCGTCCACGTAAACCTCGACGCTGCATTTGCCGGTGTCACTACCGCCACCACCGGTGAATGTGGCTTGGCGCTCTGCGGTCTGCGCGCATACCGGCGCAATCAGGGCGGCACTTGCCGTCACTGTTAGAAGACAACGTTCAAAGGTGGTCATACTACAGATCCCTGCACTTCCATGGCCTAACTCGAGCTGCGTTGCCCCGTTCCAACGGTCGCGCTCATCTGGACAGAGACGCTCCCGCCGCCGCGGGCGCAGTATGCCGCAGGTCCACGTCCACTGACTGCAATCGGCCGAGTTCTTCGAGCACCCTGGCCCAATCGCTGTCGTTGATCTTGGTCGAAATGGGAACGCCAAGGCCGTCGTAGAAAGCGAGGATATCGCTTCGAAGTTCTTGAGGCATCTCCGTGTAGTGGCCCTGAAACTTGCGCAGTAGCCGCGAGTAGGCGGCATCCTTCGGTTTGTATTTCCCCGCCGCCGTGAACGTTCCCACGTCAAGGTTGTCATTTGGCAGCGCAAGGCGGCCTGCCTTCTGTTCCGAAAGCAGTTCGCGATAGCGGTCAACCGTCGAATTGACGCTGGCCATGTACATCTTTTCGGTTTCGGGTGTCAGCCTCTTAAATGACAGCGTCCGGAACGGGCCCGCCCTTGGCACAATGCGGAATACAAATGCCAGGACTCTCGACCGCATCCCCGGTCGCTCATAGGTAGATCCCCAGTTTCGTTCGTAGCTGGAACGAGATAGATTATAGAGGAACTTCTTCCGCGTAATACTGGGAGCGTCTTTTCTGATTTCCTGTTTCCTGAGTTGCCAGGCAACTCTCGTGATAGCCGGAAGAACCGACCCGACCGCATGGCGATATGATCCGATGGCGAGGTCGACATTCATGAATACCTGTTCCAGTCGCATTCCATAGGTATCCTGGAATGCCCGCTCGAGCAGGGGTTTTGCCACTTCAAATCCGATGAAACTCTTGTATGCAGCGGAGGCGTAGCGGCCCTTGGCCGCCTGAAAGACATCAAAAGCGAATTCTGTCTTGCCGTGGGAAAATGGATCGTCGCCATACGTTACCAGCTTTCCGAACTTCAGCCCAAGCTTCGGATAGAACATAGGAACTGCCCGGTTAACGGCTATCGGGTGACCGTTATTGTCGGCGGCATAGTGCGACAACGCTCCCAGAGCGAAGGCGTACTCGTTGAGGTCTTGGGAGTCGCGGATCAGGTTGAGGATAAAATCACCGCTCCGCACGTAATGCGTCAGGTCGCTGAAGAACTTGCTGCCGAACGGATAGTACCCGAGATCCTGAATAATGCATCCTCCGTAGGCGTAGGCGTGTGCTTGTGTCAGTTCGTCCGCCGTGGCGGTCGGGAATCGTCTGAGTAGAAGTGGCCTGATCGCACTATCCCAGGTCGAATCAACAATGGCCTCGTGGGTGAGGACGGAATACGCGTGGGCGGCCGGGACCAGGAATAGGAGCAACAGCCCAAGAACCACCCAGGGCGCCCTGCGACAGTTGGATATGGATCGTCTGATCATCCAGGTTCCTCCAGATGGGTGAAGGCACGCTCGTGGCCGCCGTCGCCAGCGGGCGCTCTCTTGGGCTAGGCGCTCCTGATCCCCGGCAGATTCCGCATCTCAGGTGCAGATATTGCATCTCGGTTTCACCAACCCGGCGCCGGCTCAGGGGCCTCGGCCTCCGGATGGCGAGCTTTCCGTTCTGGACCGTCTCGTGCTCAGGACGATGGGCGGCCCATATGGGCGAAGGGGGATGGCCATGAAGATAGCACACACAGAGATGGGCGGGTTCCAAGGGATCCTCGAACGAAAAGAGGCCGATCTGGTTGAAGCACTGGAAAAGCGAGACGGCATCGCAATCGAAAAGAGCGCCGATCAGATGGATGAGATTCAGTACGCGTCTGAACGGGATCTGGCGATTCGGAACGTGGACCGCGAGTCCACCCTGCTGCGTGAGGTGAAAGCCGCGTTACGGCGGATTCACGACCGCAGCTTCGGAATCTGCGTTGACTGCGAATGGACGATCAACCCAAAACGCCTCACGGCCGTTCCATGGGCGTCGCGCTGCATCCAGTGTCAGGAGGCTGCCGACCGCGACTGGCAGGAGATGCCGGCTGTAAGCGAGATCCTCGTCATGGCTGCGTGAACGGTGGTCTTGCTGGCTCGCGGAGATGGCAAACGGCGGGAATAGGGCAGTCCAAGCTGTGAAAATGGTCTCCAGCACTCGAACTATTGCGTTTCTCGGCGACTACTTGCCGCGCAAATGCGGCATTGCGACGTTCACTTCCGACCTGCTTGGGGCTGTGGCGGCGCGGCATCCCCAAAGCCGGTGCTTCGCAGTGCCGGTCAATGACATCGAGGGGTGTTATCAGTATCCGGACGTTGTTCGCTTTGAGATTGAGGAGCAGGACCTGGGTTCTTACCAGCACGCCGCCGACTTCCTAAACTCCAGCAATGTGGACATCGTCTCGGTCCAGCACGAGTTCGGAATCTTCGGCGGGCCGGCCGGTAGCCACATATTGGCGCTATTGCGCGGATTGACGGCGCCGGTTGTCACGACGCTGCACACCGTTCTCCTCAAGCCGAACGCCGACCAGTATCGCGTGATGCAGCAATTGATCACCCACTCAACCCGGTTGGTCGTGATGACGGAACGGGGACAAAGGCTCTTGCAGGAGGTTTACCAGGCGCCGCCGGCCAAAATCGATCTTATCCCGCATGGCATTCCCGATGTGCCATTCGTCGCCCCGGACTGCTACAAGGACCAGTTTGGCGTTCGCGGAAAGAAGGTGCTGCTGACGTTCGGCCTGCTTTCTCCCAACAAGGGGATTGAACATGTACTCAATGCTCTCCCGGGAATTGTCGCGGAGTTCCCCGACGTCGTCTACATTGTGTTGGGCGCCACGCACCCCCACGAGTTGCGCACGCGCGGCGAAGCCTACCGCTTGAGCCTCGCGACCATCGCCAGGAACCACAATCTCGAGAACCATGTCATCTTCCACAACCGCTTTGTGGAGTTGAAGGAGCTGACCGAGTTCATTGGAGCCGCGGATCTCTACGTGACTCCGTATCTGGACGAAGCGCAGATTACGTCGGGAACGTTAGCATATGCGTTTGGCGCGGGCAAAGCCGTTATCTCGACGCCGTATTGGCATGCCGCCGAATTGTTGCGGGACCAGCGTGGCGTACTCGTGCCA
>Ga0062382_10000428_pt1 | contig 10555 bp, 9 predicted proteins | sample DOMMetBare2Fresh_FD_59507 | JGI IMG/M metagenome (GOLD analysis project Ga0062382, IMG submission 59507) | Wetland sediment microbial communities from St. Louis River estuary, USA, under dissolved organic matter induced mercury methylation -... | ecosystem: Environmental > Aquatic > Freshwater >... | reverse complement strand
GATCAACCGGCTGTACGAGGTGTACGACAGCATCACAGCCGAGGACGTGCAGGCGGCGGCGCGGAAGTACTTCGCGGAGGAGCGCCGGACGATCGTGACGCTGACGGGAGGGAAAGCGCAATGAAGACCGCATGGATCGCTGCGTTGATAGCGGCCGGGGCGAGCGTGTGGGCGGCTGGCGGGCCGAAGGTGGTGGCGCTGCCGGGGACGAGCCCGGTGGTCACGTTCCGTTTCGTGTTCCTGACGGGTGCGGCGTCGGACCCGGCGGGCAAGCCGGGAACAGCGGCGCTGACGGCGGCGATGCTGGTCAACGGCGGAACGCGGGAGATGACGTACAAACAGATCCTCGACGCGATGTTTCCGATGGCGACCAGCGTATCGCAGCAGGCGGACAAGGAGATGACGACGTTCTTCGGCGAGACGCACGTGGATAACCTGGAGGCGTACTACGCGATCCTCCGCGCGATGCTGCTGGAACCGGGGTGGCGCGCCGAGGATTTGACCCGGGTGCGCGATCACACGGTGAATGCGGTGCGCGTGTCGCTACGGGGGAACAACGACGAGGAGCTGGGCAAGGAAGTCCTGTATCAGGAAATCTACGCGGATCGTCCTTACGGCCATTTGAACCTGGGGGCGATGTCCGCCGTTGAGAAGCTGACGCTGGCGGATTTGCAGTCGTTTTACCGGACGCAGTTCACGCAGGGGAACCTGATCATCGGCCTGGCAGGGGGATACCCGGAAGGTTTTGTGGAGCGCGTGAAGGCGGATTTCGCGAAGCTGCCGGCGGGACCGCCGGCGGCGCCGGGATTGCCCGCGCCGAAACCGATGCATGGGATCCGGATGACGATGATCGAGAAGAACACGCGGTCGGTGGCGTATTCGATCGGGTTCCCCATTGACGTGAAACGAGGCGATCCGGACTACCCGGCGCTGCTGGTGATGCAGTCGTATTTCGGCCAGCATCGGGCGAGCGGCGGGCGGCTGTTCGAGCGGATGCGCGAGGTGCGCGGACTGAACTACGGCGACTACGCGTACATCGAGTACTTCCCGCGAGGCATGTACGCGTTTGAGCCGGCGCCGAATCTGGCGCGGCGGCAGCAGATTTTTCAGATCTGGATCCGGCCGGTGGAGCCGCCCACCGCGGAGTTCGCGCTGCGGCTGGCGCTCTACGAGCTCGACCATTTGATCCGGGAGGGGATCGGCGAGGAGGACTTCGAGCGGTCGCGAGCGTTTCTGGCGAAGAACGTGAACCTGCTGACGAAGACCAAGCGGGCGGAGCTGGGCTACGCGATTGACAGCGCGTTTTACGGCATTCCGGACTACAACTCCTACCTGAAGACGGGTCTGGCGAAGCTGACGCGCGAGGACGTGAACCGGGCGATCCGGAAGCATCTGCGGACGACGGATCTGGAAATTGTGGCGGTGGCGAAGAATTGCGAGGCGTTGAAGAAAGCGCTGCTGGCGGGCGCGCCCTCGCCGATGACGTACAATTCTCCGAAGCCGAAGGAAGCGCTCGATGAAGATAAGATCGTCGAGCGGTGGAAGATCGATCTGAAGCCCGAGGCGGTGCGGATCGTTCCGGTCGAGAAAGTATTCGAATAAGGGGGCGTTATGAGAAATCGTCTGGTCATTGTTTTGATTGGGGCGGCGTCCCTTGCCCTGGCGCAGACGGCGGCGGGAGGGAAGGCGTGCACGCTGCTGACCAAGGGCGAAATCCAGCAGGCGCTGGGCGGCGCGATCGCCGATGGCGCGCCGGCGAAAGGGGCGTCGATCAGCGACAATTGCACGTACCAGGCCGGAGGCGGCGCGAGCGTGATGGTGGTGGTGAGCCGGTCGCCAGCCAACCAGCAGACCGGCGATGCGGTGGAGAAGTTTCGCCTGGCGATGCCGGAGGCCAAGGTCAGCCCCGTTGCGGGGCTGGGAGACGCGGCGGTCCTGATCGAGCACAAGGCGCTGGGCACTCAAATCAGCGTGTTTCGCGGGGAAACGAACATGGTGGTCCAGATTTTCGGGAAAGGGCGGACGGCCAAGGTTTCGGCGGCGGTAGAGGCGCTGGCGCGGAAGGCGGTCGCGCGGTTATAGCGGTTTGTCGTGCTCGGCAAGTCGTGCTCGGCAAGGTTGCGGGGGAGTCCGCGTTCCCGCTAATCTCGTGGACAGCCACCCGAGTGGCGCATCCCGACTCGGAGGACACTCCTACATGAAACTGAACGTTCTCGCCGTTCCTGTTCTGGCGCTCAGCGGCGTCATCGCCGTGGCCGCTCAGGACTATGGGGCTTCAGGCGACGTACCCTATGTGCCGACGAGGCCGGAGCTGGTCGAACAAATGCTCAAGCTGGCGCAGATCAAGAACACGGACACGGTTTACGATCTGGGCTGCGGCGACGGCCGCATCGTGATTATGGCGGCGCAGAAGTTCGGCGCTCACGGCGTTGGCGTGGACATAGACCCCGAACGCATCAAGGAAGCGAACGAGAACGCAAAGAAGGCGGGCGTCTCAGAGCGCGTGAAATTTGTTCAGGCGAACCTGTTCGACGCCGACATACACAGCGCCACAGTGGTGACGCTCTATCTGCTGCCCGACGTCAACCTGCGGCTGCGGCCCAAACTGCTGAAGGATCTCAAGCCGGGGACTCGCATCGTGTCGCACAGCTTCAGCCTGGGCGATTGGAAACCGGAGAAGGAAACCGACGCGGACGGCAGCCGGCTGTACTTGTGGACTGTGCCGGCGGGCGGCGTGAAGGAGCAATAGGGCGCAAGCTTCAGGCGGACGCCAGCGCAAGGCTGGCGTTGGCCGCGAGGGTGAAGTCGTCGAACTCGCCGCGCTCGTATTTGGGAAATGCGGCGGCGGCGATCATGGCGGCGTTATCCGTAGAGAGCGCGGGATCCGGAAAGTACACAGGATACGGCAACAGCGCCGCTTGCGCCGCGCGACGCAAACCGGTATTGCAGGCGACGCCCCCGGAGACGATCAGCGCGCGGGCCTGGATCTGCTCGGCGGCCGCGGCGGCGTGGCGCAACAACTCCTCAATCACTGTGTATTGGAACGACGCGAGCAGATCGAGTGTGGGCTGCGACGTCACCTCGAGCCATTCCTCCGGCGAGGGATGCGGAATCGCGCGGAGCAGCTTGCGCCGGGCTTCGATCTCCGCCGTCATGTCGCGTTGCTGGACCCAGCGGAGCGCGGCGGTTTTCAGGCCGCTGAAGCTGAAGTCGAGCGTGTTGCCCTTCATCCTGGCGAGCGTGAAACGGACGGCGCGGGGATTGCCGTGAGGCGCGAGCCGGTCGATGATCGGCCCGCCGGGATAACTGAAGCCGAACAGCTTGGCCACCTTGTCGAACGCCTCGCCGGCGGCGTCGTCACGGGTGCGCCCGAGCAGGCGGTAGCGCAGTTTCTCGCCGACCTCGAACAGGTGCGTGTGTCCGCCGCTCACCACGAGCGCGAGCGCGGGATAGGGAACGGGCCGGCCAGACAGCCGCGCCTGCGAAATCACGGCGTGGATATGGCCCTCGATATGGTTCACGCCGATGAGAGGAAGGTTGCGGGCGAAGCACAGCGCCTTGGCGTAGGTGAGCCCGACCAGCAAAGAACCGACCAGCCCCGGCCCGGCGGTCGCCGCGACAGCCGCGAGATCGCCGTAGTCCGCGCCCGCACGATCGAGCGCTTCGCGCACCACGGGGACGATGGCCCGCAGGTGCTCTCGCGACGCCAGCTCGGGCACCACGCCGCCGTACTTGCCGTGCGTGTCGAGCTGCGACGCGACCACCGAGGAGAGAATGCGCGTCCCGTCCTCGACCACGGCCGCGGCCGTCTCGTCGCACGACGATTCGACGCCTAGAATCCGCACTGGCTGCTATCCTTCGTAGGAGGCATGAACCTCTCCGACTTCGATTATCCCCTGCCCGAGGAACTCATCGCACAACGGCCGCCGGAGGATCGCGCGGGCGCGCGCATGCTAGCGCTCTATCGCGACGAGCGGCGGTGGGAGGATCGCATGTTTCGCGAGCTCCCGCAGTTTCTGCGGCCGGGCGATTGCCTGGTGCTGAACGACTCGAAGGTGTTCCCCGCCCGCCTGTACGGCCATCGCGCAGGCGTTCACGCATTGCCGATCGGGAAGAAGAATCCGGCGCGCAAAGAATACCTGCAGGGCGAGGTGGAGGTGTTCCTGGTGCGTTCGCTTCCCGGGGATACAATGACGTGGCAGGCGCTGGTGCACCCGGGACGCAAGATGCGCGTGGGCGAGCGCATACGGTTCGATGAGGAACTGGAGGCCGAAGTCACGGGCCGGGGTGCGTACGGCGAGCGCACGCTGCGTTTCCACTACTCCGGCGATTTGTACGAGAAGTTCAACCGCATCGGCCACACGCCGCTGCCGCCGTATATCCGGCGACGGGACGAGCCGCTCGACCGCGAGCGGTATCAGACCGTCTTCGCGGCGCATCCCGGGTCGGTGGCGGCGCCGACGGCGGGGCTGCACTTCACGCCGGCGATTCTGGAGGCGTGCCGCGCGGCGGGCGCCGAGGTCGCTCATGTGACGCTGCACGTCGGACTGGGGACGTTCCAGCCCGTGCGGACGGAAACCGTGGAGGAGCATCACCTGCACTCGGAGCGCTTCGAAATCGATGGGGCCAACGCAGCCAAGCTGCGCGCGGCCGGGCGACGGGTGGCGGTAGGAACAACCAGCGTGCGTGTACTGGAGACTGGCGGCCTGGAGGCGTCGAGCGGCGAGACGGACCTCTATATATACCCGGGCTTCCGGTTTCAGGCCACCGGCGCGATGCTCACCAACTTCCATCTGCCGCGCAGCAGCCTGCTTCTGCTGGTGAGCGCCTTCGCGGGCCAGGATTTCCTTCTGCGCGCCTACCGCCACGCCGTCGAGGAGCGGTACCATTTCTATTCCTACGGCGATTGCATGCTGATCCTCTGACACGCGATGAACTGGCACGACATCCGCGATCCGAACGACCCCGAGCTGGACCGGCTTGCAGCCCAGTATCACCTCCACCCGCTGCACATCGAGGACTGCCGCCACCGCGGGCAGCGGGCGAAGATGGAGGACTCGAACGGGTATCTCTTCCTGGTGCTGAAGCCCGTGACGGCGAAGCCGGACGGGACGCTGGATGCGAGCGACCTGGATGTCTTCCTTGGCCGGGATTTCCTCATCACCGTGCAGGAGGAGTGCGGCGACGCGATCACGCCCACGCTGGAGCACGTGCGGGCCAACTGGGGTTCGGCGCGCGGAGATCAGTTGCTGTATCGCATCATGGACGGCGTGGTGGATTCCTATCTGCCCATCCTGGACCGGTTCAGCGAGACGATCGACGAACTGCAGGACGACGTTCTGGACGATCCGAGTCCGCAGGCGCTGGAGAAGATTTTCTCGACCAAGCGCGCTCTTGTGCAGTTGCGCCGCGTGTTGGGCAACACGCGCGACGTGACGGGGCAGTTGCAGCGCATGGAGAGCGAGCTGATCGGCCGCGACATGTGGCCGTTCCTGCGGGACGTCTACGACCACGTGTCGAGAAACCTCGACCTGGTGGAGACGCAGCGCGATCTGCTGGGAGGGGCGCTAGACGTCTACCTATCGAGCGTCGCCAATCGGACGAATCAAGTGGTGAAGGTGCTCACGGTTCTCGGCACGGCGGCGCTGCCGGCGGTGGTCATCTCCAGCATTTATGGAATGAACCTGGACGGGCTGCCCTGGAAGAGTTCGCCGCACGCCTTTCTGATCGTGAGCGTGGCGACGGCGGCGATCACAGCCGTGCTACTGTTTGTTCTGCGGGTGTTTCGCTGGTTCTGAGATGAATCGAACGCTCCGTTGGTTGGCGGCATCGGTTTTTTGCGCGGTGGTTGTATCCGGGCAAGACACAAGGATTCCAGTCATCTCGATCAACCGCCCCGGAGTAAACGGCAACGCGTTCATCAACGTGCCTGTGAACGCTTTCTCCGAGCACAGCTTCGCGGTTTACGATCGCGCATCCGCAAACGAGGCGACCGGATTCCTGCTCGAACGGCTGCTGGCGGCGGCAGGCTGGGGCCGTGTCGCGGACAACAAGATGTCCGAGTACGTGGTGCGAGTCAGTGGCAGGGGCGGCGATACAGCGGTTTTCCCGCTGGCGGAAATCGGGCGGCGCTCGCTCGAGAACCGGGTGTGGCTTGTGACGAAGCAGGAGCGGGCGCCGCTTCCCGAGGCCGATGGGCCGCTGCTGGTGAGCATCGGCTCGGACGAGGCCGTGATGGTGAAGATCAGGCGGGTGCAGCAAGTGCGAGTGGCAAACAAGGCCGAACAACCGCAGGCGGAAGACGGGGACTTCGGCCGGCTGTCGAAGTATGGCGCTCGCGGCGGCGTCCGAATCCTGTCGGAGACATACGCTCGGGTCGATGGCGTCCCCGTACTCGTCGAAGCGTGGTCTGCGAGCGGCAAGCGCGACATGAGCGCCGTTCTTCTTTCGGAACACGCCTCCCGGTGGAACGATACCCAACTGCTCAGTTTCCTGTCCAACCGGGTGGGTGTGTTGCTCGGTCCGAACGCCGCGATCATGCGGGGCGATGGGTTTGTCGTGGTGAGTTTCTCGCGCCTGCCGGTGGCGGTCCGCTAGCCCAAGGCCAGATCTATCGCACCTTCGAACCTCGCACGGCGCGGGAGCTGCAGCTTTGGACAGGCGCAGAGGTTCGCGATAAGCGCCACGCCTCGGCGTTCCGGAAGGCGGCGGCAGGGGAGCAGGCTGGACGCCGCTTGTTCGCTCTGCCTGCCGCCTCCAGTTCGTTCGGACGTGTTGGCGCGGATTCCCGACCCGGTTCCCGCCGCGGTCGTGTCGACTGGCGCACTAGCATCTCGAACGAAACTCGTTCACAAATCCTACCGGGAGTGATGCCCAGCACCCAACCTTGGTCGGAGTTTACCACAACTAACACTTGATAGTACAAGTAGGACTCCGGTGGACTTGGCTGGTCTTTTGCGGGTATTACGAGAGACCGAGTTCCAGAGGTGCGCTGCACGCCAGTGGGCAAACGAATGGCGATAGGGTCAAGGCGCCAGCGGCCAGATTCGGTCAGACCGTTAATCTGTGACCGAGCTTTTGCATACCGTCGATGATCGCTGCGCGGATTGCGGCAACCTCATCTTGAGAGAGGGTATGGTCGGACGCAGCAACTGTCAGCCGGAATGAAGCGCTCTTCATGCCTTCCGGAATGGGCGGGCCCGAGTACTCACGCAGAAAGACGATTGTTTCCAGTTGCGGCCCGGCGAGTTCGGCCATGCGTTTCCGAAGCTCGCCCGCGGGTTGGCGCGCGCCTGCAATCACGGACAGATCAAACGCGCTGGCGGGGTAGCGTCGAATCGGTTTATAGCGTTTTTCATGGGGGCGCAGCGTTTCAACCAGCCTCAGGTCGATGTCCAGGACCGCCGCGCGTCCGTTCACCACTTCGGGGTGGAACTCGAACAGCCGGCCAACAGCCTGGCCGAGCCAGAGAACGTCCCCGCTCCGCGCCGGGTGCTCGAAGGGCCGCGGTTCCACGGTCTGCACCTCGGCGCCGGGCATCAGGCACTCGGCGACGCGCTTGAGTTCGAACAACCCTGCCGCGCCGTCTTCACGGCTGTAGACAGCCACGGCCAGGTGCGGAACCTCGTCGGGCAGGCCGGCTTCCCGCTTGTGAATCTCGCGGCCGATTTCGAACAGACGGAAAGAATCGAAGTGCCGCGCGTTGTCCTGTATGTTGCGATAGATGCCGGGAAGCAAACTGAGCCGCATCAGGCATTGATCGGCGGCGATCGGATTGGCGACGCGCACGTGCGCGGCTGGATCGAAGCCGAGCGCAGCCACTTGTTCCTCGCTCAAGAACGAATAGTTGTACACCTCGGTGAAGCCCTGCGCGGCTATCAGGGCGCGGACCGAGCGGTGGAAGGTCCGCTGCGGGTCGTCAGGCGGGGGGACCACGGCCATCCTGGGCGGCCGAGGCGTGACGGAGTCGTAGCCGATCATGCGGCCCACTTCCTCCACCAGGTCGTCTTTGATGGCGATGTCCTTGGTGGCGCGCCAGCTCGGCACGGTTACGGAAAAGACGCGCGGCCTCGGCTCGGAGACGCCGAAGGCAAGGCGCTCCAGGATGTCGCGCACTTCGGCGGCGGGCACTTCACATCCCAGTTTTTTGGCCAGCCAATCGAGCGGCAACTCGATGGGCGAGGGCGGGACCGCGGGCTTTCGCTGGTCGGCGAGGCCGCCCACCAACCGGGCGCCCGGCGTCGCTTCCTGGAACAGCGCCACCGCCCGCGCCAGCCCGCGCACGGTGTTTTCGGGGTCCTGCGCCTTCTCGCAACGCATGGAAGCTTCCGTACGCAGCTTCAGCTTCGCCGACGTTTTCCGGACGCTGGTCGCCTGGAAGCACGCGCTCTCAAGCACGATTCGCGTGGTGCGTTCGCCGATGGCGCTGTCGAGCCCGCCGATGACGCCCGCAAGCGCCACCGGGCCGCGCGCGTCCGCGATTACGAGGTTCGCCGGATCGAGCGTGTAGCTTTCCTGATTCAACGCGACGAATAGGGCGCCAGCGGGCGCTGGGCGGATGTAGATGGCGTCTCCGCGCAACAGGTCCCGATCGAAGGCGTGCACCGGCTGGGCCAGCTCGGCCATGATGTAGTTGGTCACGTCGACGATGTTGTTGATCGGGTTGAGGCCGATCGCCTGCAGGCGGCGTTGGAGCCACAAGGGCGAGGGCTGCACCTTCACGTTCTCGAAAACGAGCGCGCTGTACCGCTGGCACAACTCGAAATCCTGGATCGCGATCTGGATTGGCGCCGGGCCGGAAGGAATCAGGGCCGGCTTCACCGGATCGCGTAACGGGCGGCGCGAAATCGCCGCCGCTTCGCGCGCCATGCCGAAATGACCCCACAGATCGGGACGGTGCGTGAGGGACTTGTTGTCGATCTCAATGAGAAAATCGGGGGAGCAGCCGGGGATGGGCGCCCCAGGCTCGGCGTTGATTTCGAGCACGCCGGCGGCGTCGCGATTCACATTGAGTTCGGCGCCGCTCGCGAGCATGCCCTCGCTTTCGACGCCGCCGATCACGGCGCGGCCGATCTCGCGCTCGCCGAGCTTCACGCCCGCGGGCACATACGCCGTGACGATTCCAGGACGGCAGTTCGGCGCGCCGCATACGACGGTCTTCCGGCCGAGCGATCCGGCGTCGATCACCGCTTTCACGTTGTGACTGCCCGGAATTGGCTCGACGCTGAGCACCCGCGCCGCCACCACGCGCGCGAGGTGCGCGCCCGCCTCGATGACGCCTTCACACTCGGCGGTTTTCATTGTGATGAGCCGGCCGAGCTCGGCAGGCGCGACTTCGAGCCCTTCGACAAGCTCACGTAACCAGGTGTATGAGAAATTCAAGGGAGCGCGCTCCGCTAAAACTGTGTTAGAAACCGCAGGTCGCCGCTCTGAAGGAGGCGGATGTCGTCGATGGCGTAGCGCATCATCGCCAGCCGCGTCAGCCCCAGACCGAAGGCGAATCCGTTCCACTCTTCCGGATCGATGCCGCTCATGCGCAGCACGTTGGGCTGCACCAGTCCGCACGGCAGTAACTCCACCCAGCCGCTCTGCTTGCAGACGGGGCAGCCCGGCCCGCCGCAGATCAGGCATTGGATGTCCAGCTCGAAACCCGGCTCGACGAAGGGGAAGTATCCCGGCCGCAGCCGCACCGTCACTTCACGCCGGAAAATGTGGCTCAACAGCGTCTTCATGAAGTAGATGAGGTGCGCGACGGAGACCTCGCGGTCCACCATCATCCCTTCGACCTGATAGAAGGTATGATCGTGCGAGGCGTCCACTTCCTCGTTGCGAAAGACGCGGCCGGGCGCGATCATGCGCAGCGGCGGGCCAAGGCGCTCCATGCCGCGTACCTGCACCGGCGAGGTATGCGTGCGGAGCAGGTTGCCGTCGGTGAGCCAGAAGGTGTCCTGCATGTCGCGCGCCGGGTGGTGGGGCGGGATGTTCAGCGCGTCGAAGTTGTGATACTCGGTCTCGACCTCGGGTCCGCCGAGCACAGCGAACCCCATCGAGGTGAACAGGTCCTCGATCTCCGCCTGCATCTGCGTAACCGGATGGAGGCTGCCGGGGCGCGGCCCGGGCGCGGGCAGCGTGAGGTCGACCCATTCGGAATCGAGACGGTGCGCCAGCGCCTCGCGCTCGAATTGCGCTTTGCGGGCTTCGAACGCGGTCTCGAGGCCTTCCTTGACGGCGTTGAGGAGCTTGCCGACGCGGGCGCGCTCTTCCGGCGGAAGCTGACCCATCTGTTTGCCGAACTGGTTCAGCGGCGCCTTGCGGCTGAGCGCCTCGAGGCGCACGGCTTCGAGATCCTCGGGCGTCACGGCGGCGTCAATGCGCTCGCGGACGCGCGCTTCGAGTTCGTTCAGCGTGTTCTCCAGAGACACAATCGATTCAGGCATCGGCGGCGGATCTTTCATTCTAGCGGAAAACAGACTGCGGTTCTCTCGTTCGGCAGACGGGGGGTGCGCGACATAGAAATGGACGTTTCACGGTTTGGGCCGCAGGCTTGCTTGTTCTG
>Ga0062382_10000427_pt1 | contig 10562 bp, 8 predicted proteins | sample DOMMetBare2Fresh_FD_59507 | JGI IMG/M metagenome (GOLD analysis project Ga0062382, IMG submission 59507) | Wetland sediment microbial communities from St. Louis River estuary, USA, under dissolved organic matter induced mercury methylation -... | ecosystem: Environmental > Aquatic > Freshwater >... | reverse complement strand
CGAGCCGCGGTGAATGGAGTCCATCTTCCGCATGGGGTCAAGCCTTGTGCCTCCTCAACCCAGGATTTCCATTTTCGGTTCTCCCGGCCCGCTCAGTATACACCGAACAGCCTTTTCTTGGATTCAGAGTATTGGGGTTTCAGTTCTGAAAGCCTCCGCACACGCAATCTGGAACACTTTTTCCACAGCCGCCAAACTTCCCAAAGAGGCAAGTCTCGCCCCGAAAGCGAGTTCCATTGACAGCTCCCCTTTCTTCCTTCCGCTCCTTTTGTTGAATCCTGCAGCACACGCCCCGCCCTACCCAGTCGCGGGTAGCGCCACAGTGCGACGCACCATCGCACCGAAGAGCCGCCGCGTCAGACCGCTTTCCGCCAGCAGCAGCCAATAATACCTCGCGTGCTTGATCAACCGGCCACCGGTCTACAACGGTTGGTCCTACAATGACGAATGATTCGAATTTCGCACAGCAGATGAGTAAGGTATTGCTCGGCGTAACCGGCCAGCTTCTTGACTCAGCCGCAGCATCGCCGCCGCTTCCTTCTGGCTCAGCTCACCCGCCTTCACTCGTCCGAGCACGCCGGCTCGCCGGATCTCACGCTCGCTCATCGATGTCCTTCTCACCCGCTTTCAATCGGCTTGGCGAGGGGACATTATCACGGAGGTTCAACACTCCTCCGTTTGTGAAGGGTCTTCGCGGGCGCGGTACGAGAAAGACCCCGGGGAGCTACGGCCGCCTGCTGCGGCTCCCAGGCGCGCCCTTCCGCTATACTGGCAGGTTCGTGGACTATCGCATTCTTCCCGCCGTCGCTGTGTGCGCCTTTCTGGCCGGCTGCTCGCGCCAGGTTGAGAGCTTCGCTCCGCCCATACAGCGCGTCATGCCCGCTCTTCCCCCCGAGCTCAAGCAGGACGACCTGATGCTCGCAATGGACGATCCCGGGGCAGACGACCACATCGTCCGCGATATCCAAGGCAACATCGAGGGCATCGGCTGGCGCTGGACACACCAGTATCCGGAATTACGATTCACGCTGCCCCGCACCAAGGGTCTGAAATTCGCCATCGACTTCAGCTTCCCGCCGCCCAACTTCAAAGACACCGGCCCGGTTACCGTCTCGTTCTTCATCAATGGCAAGCTGCTCGATAAAACGCGCTACACGGCTCCGGGCGACAAGCGCTTCGAGAAAACGGTTCCCCCCGGCTGGCTGAAAACAGGCGAGACCACTACGGTGCGGGCGGAGATCGATCCGCCTTGGGTGGCGCCGACCGACAAAGCGAAGCTCGGATTCGTCCTCCATCGCGTGGGATTTATTGACTGATGCCTGAGTTCTTCAAGATCCTCTTCGGCGCCGCGCTCACGGTGGGCGTATCCGGCGCGATGGGCCGCGCGCTGCTCGGCGCTCTGCGGCTGAAGTTTCGCCGTTGCGAGGAGTACATCTTCTCCTTCGTCGCCGGTTCGGCGTGCTTGAGCCTCACCGTCTTCACGCTCGCCACGCTACACCAGGCGCGGCGAGGTGCGTTTCTTATCGTAGCGGCCGTCGCCCTGGCCGCTGCCGCCTGGTTCGGCGGCCTGCGCTTCCGCGGCGAGCCGCTTCCGCCGTTGCCTCGTTACTGGAAGGCGCTGTTCGGCGTCCCATTCGCGTTCTTTACGTATCTCTATGCCGCCAATGCGTTGGCTCCCGAAGTCAGTCCGGACGGCGCCGCCTATCACCTCGGGCTGGTCTCGCGTTACATTCAGGCGCGTGGCTTCTATCACGTCACCACAAACATGTACGCGTATCTCTCGCAGGGCGTCGAGATGCTGTTCCTGTACGCATTCCAGTTTGGAAGGCACTCCGCGGCCGCCACCGTGCACTTCGCCTTCATGGTGACGCTGCCGTTCGCGATGATCTCCTACGGCCGCCGCTTCGGATTCCCGGTGGCTGGCGCCACTGCCGCGGCGCTGGTGTTCTTCTGCCCGGTGGTGGGATTCGACGGCAGCGCCGCTTACATCGATGTGGCCGTGGCCTGCGTGCTCTTTGTCCTCTTCTATCTGCTGCAGATTTGGGATCAGGAGCGCGCGCCGGCGCTGCTCATTCCGATCGGATTGCTGGCCGGATTCGCCTACGCCGTGAAATACACGGCGTTTCTCGCTGTGCCCTACGCTTTGGGATTCATCGCCTGGAAGCTCCGCAAAGAGCGCTGGAAGGCGCTGCGGCCTCTCGCGATCGTGTCCGCCTGCGCGCTCGTGATGATCCTTCCCTGGATGATCAAGAACTGGATCTGGGTGGACAATCCGCTCTCGCCCTTCTTCAACAGCGTGTTCCCGAACAAGTACGTGCACATCCGGTTCGAGCGGGAATATCGGGAGCAACTGGCCAATTGGGGCGGCGTGACGGAGCGCTGGCGGATTCCGCTCGAGGCGACGGTGAAGGGCGGGGCGCTCCAAGGCCTGTTGGGCCCTGCGTTCCTGCTGGCGCCGCTCGCCCTGCTGGCGCTGCGGCGCAGGCAAGGCCGGCAGGCGCTGCTCGCGGCGTTCATCTTCGGCCTGACCTATCCGCAGAACATCGGCACGCGTTTCCTGATTTCCTGCCTGCCATTCCTGGCGCTCGCCATCGCGCTCGCGGTCGAGAACTGGAAAGCGGTCGCGCCCGCGCTGGTGCTTTTCCACGCGGTCACATGCTGGCCCACAGTTATGAGGCGGTACTGCGATGAGTACGCGATGCGCCTCAGCACGATCCCCGTGCGCGCCGCCTTGCGCTTCGAAAAGGAACAGGACTTTCTGAAGCGCCGGCTCGGCGGGTACGCGGTCGACCGCATGCTCGATACCCTCACGCCGCCCGACGCCAAGATTCTTTGCTACTCTGCGCCTCCGGAAGCCTATACCTCACGCGACGTTCTCGTCAGCTACGAGGGCGCGTTCAATCAGAACGCCATTGATCTGCTGGGATCCGCTGTGATCGCGGAGTGGCAGCCCGGGCGCCGTTTTACCTTCCAGTTCCCGCAGCGCCGCATGCGCCGCCTGCGCGTCGTCCAGACCGCCGCCACGCCAGTCGAAAACTGGAGCGTGAACGAACTGCGCATCTACGCGGGAGGCCGCGAGCTGCCGCGTGAACCGCAGTGGCGGCTCAGCGCCCGTCCCAATACGTGGGAAGTGCAGATGGCCTTCGACAACAACCCGCTCACTCGCTGGCGAAGCTGGGAGCAATTGTTCCCGGGGATGTACATCCAGGTGGACTTCGGACGTCTGGAGACTGTCGACCGGGTCGAAACGGATTCGACGACGGACTTCTACAACGCTCAGTTCCAGATCGAGGGCCAGATCCAAGCCGACTATCCCTGGGAACGGCTCTCCGGTTCCCCGCAGGAAAAGAGGATCCGTCCGCCCTTAGGCATTCGTCGCATCGCCACAGCCGAACTGAAATGGGAAGGCATCGAGTACCTTCTCATCCGGGACGAAGACGGCGTGGCCAAGGACATGCGCGCGGATCCGGTCGCCTGGGGCGTCACTCTGATCGGAAGCAAGGAAGGCTCGCGGTTGTACCGGATTGAGTAGAGTGGAACCGCTTTTCTTAGGAGTCGATGGCGGCCAGTCTTCGACCACCGCCCTAGTGGGCGATGAGCGAGGCCGAGTGCTCGGCGTGGGCGTGGCGGGACCATCGAACCACGTGCAGGGCGAGGGCGGCCGCGAGAAGCTCGTGCGCGCGGTGGAGGGCTGCCTCAGCGAGGCCTGCCGGCGCGCCGGCCTGGACGCCGGGTGCGCGCGGTTCCAGGCCGCGTGCTTGGGTTTCAGCGGCGGACCGGCCGGCAAAGAACCCATCCTGCGCGAGATTCTCAACGCCGAACGCCTCCTCGTTGTCACGGACGCACTCATCGCGCTCTCCGGCGCCACCGCAGGCGAGCCGGGCGTCGTCACAATCGCCGGAACCGGATCGATCGCCTTCGGCCGCAACGCCGCGGGACGCACGGCGCGCGCCGGCGGTTGGGGCTACGTCTTTGGCGACGAAGGCGGCGCCTTCGACATCGTGCGCCAGGCGCTACGCGCCGCGCTGCGAAGCGAAGAGGGCTGGGGGCCGGCGACCGCTCTCCATCGCGCACTCCTCGACGCCGCCGGCGCCGCCACCGCGAACGAGTTGCTCCACAGCTTCTACACCACGTCGTTCCCCCGGCCGCGCATTGCATCGTTCGCGACGCTCGTCGACGAGATCGCCGAACGGGGCGACCCGGACGCCATCGGCATCTTGCGCGGCGCCGCGGACCAACTCTCCGGAATCACCCGAGCCGTCCGCACCCAGCTCTTCGCACCGGGCGATGCGATCCGCGCCGCATACGTCGGGGGCGTCTTCCGCAGCCGCATCCTCCTGACAGCGTTTCGAGCGGCGCTCGGGATGGACTGCGCCCCGCCGCTATACGGTCCCGCGGCGGGAGCGCTGCTCGAGGCCTATCGTGCGGCGGGAATCTCGCCCGCGCTCCGCAACGTGCCGGAGTTCAAAAGCTAGTCCGGCTCGACGATTATCTCCATGACTCTGCGGTCGGCGGCCCAGCCGGCCAGATAGCCGAGGGCCGCTGGTATCCCCACGAGCATTACGGTTGCAGCCGTTGCGTCGTGGCCCTCATTGTTCAGGTAACTGGCCACGGGGTAAGCGGCCAGCGCTCCCGTGCCCGCGCCGATGGCCGTACCCGCGAGTCTCCAGGTGTTCCCTCTCGTCTTCAAGATGCGGCAGCGCTGCACTTCGGCGCGAGGCACAATGCCGCGGCCTTTCGGATAGGCGTGTTTGTCGGAGGTCTTGTGGACGTCGAGCACGAGCTCGTCATCCTTGAACGCGATGGGATCCCCCTGCAGCTTGATTCCGGATGGCAGCACCACAGCGATGCGGTGTCCGCGAGCCAGGCGGTCGAGATCGCGCCACTTCAAGTGGGCAGTTCGATCGGTGGCCTTGTCGGCCGGCGCCGCCATTGCGAGCGCAAGGGCGGTCAACATGAGAATCACAGGTTTACCGTTCATGGGAAACCTCCGGCGTGATGGCGAGTCGCGTGATGCGACGGTCGCCGATCTTCCCTGCATAATATCCGGCTACGACCGACACGGGAACGACAATCAGTAGACACGGAAAGAAAGCGGCGGCGCTCTCGGTGGCGACGCCGACAGCGCCTGTGAGGGCCAGACCGCCCACCGCGCCCAGCACTCCGCCGAGAACTCTGATCGCCGCGCCCTGGTGGCGAATCACCTGAATCTGTGTGATGGACGCCCGCGGAATCTCGGTCTGGGCCGCCGGATGCAGGCGTTTGTTGGAGCTTTTGTGCACATCCATGACTAGGGATTCGGGACGCACGGCCAGGACCTCGCCCTGGAGCCGCACGCCATCCGGCAACACGGTGGAGATTCTTTGCTCGACGATAATGTTCTCGATCTCGTTCCAGGCAATCGGAACCTGCTTTGGTTGCCGGGCGAAGGCTGCATCGTGGGCTAGCACGCCGAGCGTGAGCATTACGGCTAGAATTCTTCGCGCCATAGCTTCCTCCTATCGCCTGGATCATACGGCCGGCGGGCGCAACGGTTGTCACGCGGCGTTAGGTCGGATTTCGGGCCGGTGCAACTTCTTTGTCACGAATTTGTATCCCGGCTAATGCTACGATCAAAGTTTCTGAATTCTTGATGAGGTGATCATGGCAAAACTGTCTATTCGCGATCTCGACCTGCGCGGCAAGCGGGTCTTCATGAGAGTCGATTTCAACGTTCCCCTGGCGCCGGGCGGCCAGGAGATCACCAGCGACAAGCGCATACGCGCCTCGCTGCCGACGATCAAGTACGCGCTCGAGCAGGGGGCTCAGCTCGTGCTAGCGAGCCACCTGGGGCGGCCGAAGGGCAAGCCGAATCCGGAAATGAGCCTGCGGCCGGTGGCGATCCGGCTCCAGGAACTGCTGGGCAAGCCGGTGGCGATGGCGTCGGACTGCGTCGGGCCGGAAGCGAACGCGCTCAAAGGCGGGACGAACCCGGTGGTGCTGCTCGAGAATCTGCGGTTCCATGCGGAAGAGGAGAAGAACGACCTGGACTTCGCGCGCGACCTGGCGGCCGGCGCCGATTACTATGTCAACGACGCGTTCGGCACCGCGCACCGCGCGCACGCCTCGACTGTGGGCATGACGAAGTTCGTGCCGAAATCGGCTGCCGGACTGCTGATGGAGAAGGAACTCGAGTATCTCGGGCGTGTGACGAACAACCCGCCACGGCCCTGCATCGGCATTCTGGGCGGGGCGAAGGTGTCGGACAAGATCGAGGTGATCGAGAACCTGCTGAAGTTCGTCGATGGGCTGCTGATCGGCGGCGCGATGGCGTACACGTTCATGCGCGCCCAGGGCAAGCCAACGGGCAAGTCGCTGGTCGAGGAAGACAAGGTCGAGCTGGCGAAGAAGCTGCTCGCGGCGGCGAAGCAGTTGTCGCTCCCAGTGGATCACGTTGTGGCCGCCGAGATCAAGGAAGGCGCGCCGTCGAAGGTGGTCGAGACGATTCCGGACGACATGATGGGCCTGGACATCGGTCCGAAGACGATCGCGGCGTACGCGGCCGCGATTTCGAAGGCGAAGAGCATTATCTGGAACGGCCCCATGGGCGTTTTCGAGAAGCCTCCTTTCGATGTGGGAACGGTGGCGGTGGCGAAGGCGGTAGCGGCCTCGGGCGCGCTGTCGGTGGTCGGCGGCGGCGATTCGGAAAAGGCCGTGAAAGCGGCGGGTGTGGCCGACAAGATCTCGCACATCTCGACGGGCGGCGGCGCTTCGCTCGAGTACCTTTCCGGCATCGCGCTGCCCGGGGTGGCGGCGCTCACCGACAAGTAGCCGTTGTCTCGAAAGCGAGCCGCCCCGGCGGCTCGCTTTTGTGATAGAGTCTCAACCAATGGGGCCAAAATCTTTCGCGCTGTTGCTGTTCCGATGTCACCTGGCAGGCCAGACCGTCCAGGAGCTGGCAGCGGGGCTGGCAATTCCGGAGGAACGCGTTCATCAACGGTTGCGGGCCGCTGCGCGATACTACGAGCACCGGCGGATGCGGAGGAATCTTCTCGCGCTGGCGGCGCGTGTGAACGCCGAGCAGGACCAGCCTACCTGAGGGCGGCAAGCTTCGGATATAGCCGCGGCAGGGCGGCGCCGAGAACGTCCTCGATGCGGTCGGCGAAGACGAACTCGATTTCCCGGCGCACTTCCTCCGGCAGTTCGTGCAGGTCCTTCTCGTTGCCTCGGGGCAGAATCACGCGCTTCAGGCCCGCTCTGCGGGCGGCGAGTGTTTTCTCCTTGACGCCGCCGATGGGCAGCACCAACCCGGTCAGCGTGATCTCGCCCGTCATTGCGGTGTCGTCGCGCGAAGGCGATCCGGTGTAGAGGGAAGCGAGCGCCGAGGCCATGGTGACGCCGGCGGAGGGGCCGTCCTTGGGAATGGCGCCGGCGGGGACGTGGATGTGCACTCCGGCGTCCTTGAAGACAGCAGGCTCGATGCCGAGGTCTTCGGCGTGGGACCAGATGTAGCTCTGCGCGGCGCGGGCCGATTCCTGCATGATCTCGCCAAGCTGGCCGGTGATGGTGAGTCCCTTGCCGCCGGGCAGCAGGGTCGCCTCGATGTAGAGCACCTCGCCGCCGGTCTCGGTCCAGGCCAGTCCGGTGGCTACGCCGGGCGGCTGCTGCTTCCGCGCTTCGTCCAAGGGGAAGACAGGCGGGCCGAGCATGTCGAGCAGATCGCCCGCATCGACGGCAACCGGCTCGTGATGGTCTTCGGCGAAGCGCAGGGCGACCTTTCGCGCGACGCGGCCGATCGTGCGCTCGAGCTGGCGCAGGCCGGCCTCGCGGGTATAGCGCGCGATGATCGACTTCAGCGCGTCGCCGGAAAACTGGCAGTTCTCCGGTTTCAGCCCGGACTGCTCGATCTGGCGCGGGATGAGGTAGCGCGTGGCGATGGCGATCTTTTCCTCCAAGCTGTAACCGGCCAGCCGCAGCACCTCCATACGGTCGAGCAGCGGCCGGGGGACGCTGTCTAGCGTGTTCGCTGTGGTGATGAAGAGGACCTTCGATAGATCGAACGGCAGGTCGAGATAGTTGTCGCGGAAGGTCTTGTTCTGCTCGGGATCGAGGATCTCGAGCAGGGCGGCGGCGGGGTCGCCGCGGAAATCGCGCCCGAGTTTGTCGACCTCGTCGAGCATCAGGACGGGATTGCGCGAGCCGGCGCGGCGTATGCCTTGCACGATGCGGCCGGGCATGGAGCCGATGTAAGTGCGGCGGTGGCCGCGCAGCTCCGCCTCGTCGTGCATCCCGCCGAGGCTCAAGCGCTCGAACTTGCGGCCCAGCGCGCGGGCGATCGATTGTCCGAGCGACGTCTTACCGACTCCGGGCGGCCCGAAGAAGCAGAGGATGGGGGCTTTGGCGCCGGGATTCAGTTTGAGCACCGCGAGCTGCTCGAGGATGCGCTCCTTGACTTCCTTGAGATCGAAATGATCCTCGTCGAGGATCTGGCGGGCGCGCCCCAGATCGAGCCGATCCTCGGTGAAGACGTTCCAGGGCAACTCGACGACGAAGTCGAGGTAGGTGCGAATGACCTGGTAGTCCGGGGCGCCGGGCGGCAGGCGCCCGAGGCGGTCGAGCTCGCGTTGGACCTCCTTGTTCACCTCCTCGGGCAGCTCGAGCTTGTTGATTCGCTCCCGAAGCATCTCGATTTCGGCCTGCTGCGGATCGCTCTCGCCGAGTTCCTGCTGTATGGCGCGCAACTGCTGGCGCAGCAGGTATTCGCGCTGCTGCTTGCTCATCTCGGTCTGGGCTTCGCTGGTGATTTTGTTGCGCAGTTCGAGCACGTGGACCTCATTGGTGAGGTAGGCGTGCATCAAGCGCAGGGCGTCGCCCCGGTTCTGGGCCTCAAGGAGCGCCTGCTCCTTCACGAGCTCGAGGCTCATCATGGAGGCCAGCAGGTAGACGAGGCGGAGTGCATCGCCGGTGGCGGCGAGCATTTGCCCGACTTCGACCGGAAGATTCGGTTGCGCGAGTTGGATGGCGCGGGTCGCCAGCTCGACCACGGCGCGGTGCAGCGCTTCGACCTCGGGCGTTTTCTCATCGGGCAGGGGATAGATACGCACGCGTCCCTTGAAAAAGGGCTCGGTCTGCTCGGCCCGCAGCAATACGACGCGCTCCACGCCGAGTACGATGAGATCCATCTGGCTCTCGTTAGGCCGCGCCATTTTCTTGATGACAGCCTTGGTCCCAGTGGTGTAGAGATCCTCGAATTGCGGCTCGTCCTTCGACGGATCGCGCTGGGCGACGACGACAATCTCCTTGCCCTCGGCGGAAAGGGCGGCCTCGGCGGCCGCCAGGGATGTGGCCCTCCCGACGGACAGCGGCATCAGCAGATGCGGAAAAAGCACGCTGTTCTTCAAGGGCAGAACCGGCAGCGTCTGAATGTCCTCGGGCTCGCTCACATACCCTCCGTGACGCGGATCACCAGGATTCCGTTGCGGCTCTCGAGCGTGACTTGCGGATTGTCGAACCGGCAGGGCAGATCCACCGTCCGCTCGAATCGGTTGTAGGCGATTTCCATCGAATAGGTGGCGTCCACCTCTTCGACAACGAGATCGCGCCGGACGCCGCACACAGTGATTCGGCAACCGTGCACTTTGACCTCAATCTCCTCCGGCGCGACGCCCGCCAAGTCGTACTTCAACAGCCAGCCGCTCCGCACGCGGTAGACATCGACCAACGGACGCCAGTGGACCTTTTCCTGGGTTTGACAGCCGGGGAAGAAAAGCGCGGGCGCTCGTTTTGGCTTTTCCATTCAGTTGAACCCCATGGTGACGATTCCCAGAGCAGGTGAGACGCAGCGGAAACCGCATCCCGGCCTGCCATTTGTATTGTATCGCGAGCGAGCTAGGCGCCACTTTGGGCGCGGTTCGTGTAGGGCGCGTTGGGGTGGCAGAGACGCCACTCGGCCGAGCCGAGCTGGCCGGCCAGGGATCGCTCGAAGCGATCGGCGGTTCTTCGCCGCGTGGATTTGCCCTTGCGGGTTCCGGGGCGGGTTACCGTGAGTAGGGAAAGATCACGTCAACCGGCGCGGCGCCGAACATGGGAACAGGCGTTCCCACACCAGGATTCCAGCATTTGACGAGTGAGCGGAAGTTAGGGCGCGCTCCTGCGCAGCCAGCGTCAGCGACACAACCACGCCCACCCCGGAGAGGGTGAGGCGTGGGCCGATATGGGCCGGGCCATCAGATCCCGGCCGGCTGGACGAGCGCCGTCAACTGGCGCAACTCGTTCCGCATGCCTTCCAGGGACGCGACCAGGCGCCGGACATCGACAGTGCCGATACCGAGCGGCTGCAGCAAGAGGCGCACCTGTACAGTCCACATGGCGTACTGGAACACCAGTCGCTGGCGGATCAGCATTTTGGCCAAGTCGGGCCGGTCCTGAGCGGCGTGCACCAGGACGAGCTTTGCGGCCGCCAGCAAGCGGTCGAAGTCCCGGCGCAGACAGCGCAGATAGTGGCGGAAAATGCGCCGCCGCTCGGAACGAAGTTTCCGCGAGATGCTGGGATGAAAACCCGGCTGCGAAGATAGAAAATCGTA
>Ga0062382_10000424_pt1 | contig 10569 bp, 10 predicted proteins | sample DOMMetBare2Fresh_FD_59507 | JGI IMG/M metagenome (GOLD analysis project Ga0062382, IMG submission 59507) | Wetland sediment microbial communities from St. Louis River estuary, USA, under dissolved organic matter induced mercury methylation -... | ecosystem: Environmental > Aquatic > Freshwater... | reverse complement strand
TCGCATCGCGACAACCGGTGGGGACTTTCCGTTGCGCCGGGCCGCGATCCGGAAACTGACCGACCAGGCTGGGACTGAAGCGTGCGGCTGGCTACGCTGGCGAGAATCACCGACAAAACGTCTTTGTCCGAGGTTGCGCGAAACACTGAGGATCAGGGCGTTTCGCAAGCTCGCCGAGATGAATCTGAACCAGCAGACCAGCCTGCTGCAACTCGCCAAGGACCGAGGTTCAGAAACGGCGCTGGGCAATCGCGAAGTCGAGGAGGCAGGCGCCGTCGCCAGCCGCGGTCGCCCGAAGCGATAACGGCGATCACGCGGGCCTTGGCTTGCTAGGGTATGGAATTTCTCCGGCGGGCGGCGGGCAGGCCGCGAACACTGGCGGTTTTTCCGGGAGCGTTCAACCCTCCCACGCGCGCGCATCTGGCGATCGCACGAGCGGCGCTGGCGCACGCGGGCGAGGTCGTGTTCGTATTGCCTCGTGTATTTCCTCACAAGAACTGGGAGGGCGCGCCGCTGGAGGACCGCGTACATATGCTCGATGCGGCCATCGGCCCGGATCCCCGGTTCTCGATCGCCGCCAGCCGGAAGGGGCTGTTTATCGAGATTGCGCGCGAGTGCCGCGCCGCCTATGGGCGGGAGACCGGCCTCTACTTCCTCTGCGGGCGCGACGCGGCCGAGCGCATCGTGAACTGGGACTATGGCAGCCCCGGTGCGTTCACCGAACAGCTCCGGGAATACCAGCTCCTGGTGGCGCCGCGGAACGGCCCGTACGAGCCGCCGCCTGAAATGCGGGAATGGATCCACGCGCTCGAACTCCCGGAAAACTGCGATGGAGTCTCCGCAACCGCGGTGCGCGAGCGCATAGCAGCCGGGCAGCCGTGGGAGCATCTCGTGCCCGAAGCCATCGCTGACATGGTAAAGCGCCTCTATTAGGCCCCTGCGGTAACCACTATTAGGCCCCTGCGGTAACCACGCTCCTCCTCAGAAGCGCCTTCCGATTGAGATAATAAAGAGCCGCGATGCCCGCCTCTTCCCAACCGCCGCCGTTCGAGTCGATGGCTCAGCGCACTTTTTCGTTCTTCCCGCCCATCCTGAACGTCGAGCACAATGAGTGGCGGTTTCGGAAGGCGACCTGGTCGGAAATCCTGGTGGCAAACACGAGGAGCGATCTCGAGGTGTGGATTCCCCGGCGGTTGGTAGGCGAGGTTTCCAGCATCGACGAACCGGTGGTGATCGTTGGACTGCTCAAGGAACTCGAGTACAAGGCGGGCGCGGTGTGGCCACATGAACGGAAAGTCGTCCACATGCCGCCGCCGTCCACCGGCGCCCCGGACGTTCCCGGACAAGCCGCGGCGTCTGGCGCACGATTCGCGCTGCACGGGAGCGGCCGTCCAAGCACGACAGAGTCCCGCGTAAGCCGGTTGATTGTGGTGTCGCTGGGCGTGGCGCTGGCTCTGCTCTTCATCGTCACTCTCATCGTCCGGGTGGGTCCCACCCGAACCGTGGAGTTCACTTCCCGAGACCAGGACTACCTCATGCTGTCCCGCAGCGACGACTACTTCGCGGTGGTCCGGCGACTCGGTCAACCGGCCGAGGACCGCTGGCGCACGAGCGGCGGAGAACTGCAGTATCGGGCCCTGTGGTATCCACAACGGTCCTACCACGTAATCCTCCTCGGGACAGACCGCAACTCGGCCCGTTATGTCGGCACAGTGGATCGCAATTGGCGTGTGATTCACTACGTGGAACTGCCGGGCGGGGCGGATACAGGTTCCATGCTGCGCGGCCTGGGCAAGTTCTAATCTCTCGTAAATTACTGAAAAATAGGATCGAAATTAAAGAAGCCCCAGGCTGGGTACCTGGGGCTTCACTCAGAGGGGCTGGCGACGGGCTGGGCCCCGTCGCCGGGATGCTATGTTGTGTATAGCTGTGAGTTGAATATAGCACAAACCTACCTTCCAGTCCGAATAAAAAGTACCTCACTCCAGGCAAAAAAGGGCCACGGGACCCATTGGTACTGGGCTTAGAAGCGGCAATAGTCTGGGGGCGGTCTGTGGCGCTTCTGAGGGCGCCCGCTTCCCGCAAGCAGCTCCTCTCCGCTCAGATAGAATGAGTTCTATGTGCGGAATCGTGGCCTACATCGGGCGCCGGCGCGCCGTGCCGATTCTCCTCGACGGTCTGCACCGGCTCGAATACCGCGGCTACGACTCAGCGGGCCTGGCAGTACACAGTAGCGAGAATGGATTGGCAATTCGGCGCGCGTCGGGCAAGTTGAGGAATCTGGAAGAGGCAATTCGGATCAACCCTATTGACGGCGACTACGGCATTGGCCACACGCGCTGGGCGACGCACGGGCGGCCGACGGAAGAAAACGCGCACCCTCACCGCGACTGCAAGGGCGACATTGTCGTGGTGCACAACGGCATTATCGAAAACTACGTGCCGCTCAAACAGAAGCTGCTGGCCGAAGGGCATGAATTCCGCACCGAGACCGATACGGAGGTCATCGCCCATCTGATCGAGCAGTACTTCCAGGGCAACCTGGAGGACGCGGTACGGGCCGCAGCGCGCGAACTGGTGGGCTTGTTCGCGCTGGGCGTCCTCTCGCGGCTCGACCCGAACAAGATCGTGGCGGTGCGCTCGGGACCGCCCGCCGTGATCGGGCTAGGGGACGGCGAGTACTTCATGGCCTCGGATGTGCCCGCGATTTTGGGCCATACACGGGATGTTCTGTTCTTGGCGGATGGCGATGTGGCGGTTCTGACGCCCGATGGGGTGCGGCTGAGCGACTTTGAGGGCCGCCCGGTGAAGCGTCCGGTGTCTCACATCCTCTGGGATCCCATCATGGCTGAGAAGGGCGGCTACAAGCATTTCATGCTCAAGGAGATCTACGAGCAGCCGCGAGCCGTTCGGGACACGATTCTGGGGCGCGTGAGCCAGGAATCCGGCCGGGTATTCCTGGACGAAATGGACTTCCAACCGAAAGAGTTCCTGGAGTTCCGGCAGGTGCGGCTCGTGGCGTGCGGAACGAGCTGGCACGCGGCGCTGGCCGGAAAATTCATGCTGGAGAAGCTGGCCCGGATTCCGGTTGAGGTGGACTACTCGAGCGAGTTCCGGTATCGCGAGCCGATCCTCTCTCCGGATGTTCTGACCATCGTGGTGTCGCAATCCGGTGAGACCGCGGACACGCTGGCCGCGCAGCGGGAAGCCCGGCAAAGGGGATCGCGAACCATCGCCATCTGCAATGTGATTGGCTCGATGGTAACGCGCGAAGCCGCGGGCACGCTGTTGACGCACGCCGGTCCGGAGATCGGCGTGGCCTCCACCAAGACCTTCACGACGCAACTCGCCGCGTTGTTTCTGCTGGCGCTGCACATGGGTCAAACGCGCGAGGTCCTGGACGCCGAGGACTCCCGCGCCCTGGCGCAGGAACTTCTTCGCGTCCCGGCCAAGCTGGAGACTGTGCTTTCGCACGATGCGCTGTACGAGGACCTTTCGCGCAAACTGTTCCGATCCAGCGACTTCCTGTTCCTCGGCCGGGGCGTCCACTTTCCCATCGCGCTCGAAGGCGCGCTCAAGCTCAAAGAGATCTCCTACATTCACGCCGAGGGCTACCCGGCGGGTGAAATGAAGCACGGTCCCAACGCCCTGATCGGCGAGGACCTGCCAGTAGTGGTGCTGGCGGCCTGCAACCCGGACGATGAGCGTAGCCGCATCCTGTACGAGAAGACGCTCTCGAACATCCAGGAGGTCAAGGCGCGAGGCGGCATGGTTCTGGCGGTGACGACCCAGGGCGATCAGGAGGTGCACCGGATCGCGGACCATGTGATCGAGATTCCGGCGGCGCCGGAACTGCTCCTGCCGATCCTCGAAGTGGTTCCCCTCCAACTGCTCGCCTATCACATCGCCGTGCGCCGCGGCTGCGACGTGGACCAGCCGAGAAATCTCGCCAAGAGCGTGACGGTGGAATAGCGGTGCGCCAGGCGACGCATCAGATCCATGTGCGCACCCGCGGCCAGGGTCTCTACGAGATTACCGGCCAGTTGGCCGAGTGGGTCTCGTCTGCGGGCGTGCGCACCGGCCTACTGACGCTCTTTGTTCAGCACACGTCGGCTTCGCTGGCGGTACAGGAGAACGCCGACCCTGATGTCGTGAGCGACCTGCAGGATTTCTTCTCGCGCCTCGCGCCCGAGAACCACCCTACCTACCGCCACGCCATCGAGGGACCCGACGACATGCCCGCCCACATCAAAGCGGCGTTGACGCTCACGCAGCTCTCGATCCCGGTGGTGAGCGGACGGCTGGCGTTGGGGACGTGGCAGGGTGTGTATCTGTTTGAACACCGTTCCGTGTCGCACAACCGCTCCGTGGCGCTTCACCTTATCGGCGAGTAGTGGTACGCTGCTGGCATGGGCATTTCCCGACGGGACTTCTTGGAGACGACAGCTCTGGGCGGCCTGGCGCCTCTGGCGTTCGCCGCGCCGACGCCGCTCGAAACGCGCGTATTGGGACGAACCGGAGCGCGGGTGAGCATTCTCGCCTTCGGCGGGGGCACGCGGTTCCTTGGCTATCCGGAGGAACAGGGCTTGGCGGCTCTCAACCGGGCCCTGGACCTGGGGATCACCTATCTGGACACGGCGCAGTCCTACGGCAAGGGCGAGAGCGAACGGCGAATGGGACGGATTCTGAAGACCCGGCGGAAACAGGTGTTTCTGGCCGACAAGATCGAGTCGCGCAAGGCGGACGAAGTACTCCGGTCGGTCGAGGAGAGTCTGCGGAGCCTCGAAACCGATCATTTCGACCTCCTGCACCTGCACAGCCTGGGCGCCGAGCAGGACCTGGCCGCGATCGAAGCGCCGGGTGGCGCGCTCAAGGCGCTGTACAGGCTGCGCGATGAGAAAGTCGCGCGGGCGATCGGCTTCACCTCACATAGCGATCCGCTTGTGGTCAAGACCGCGGTGGAGCGCCACGACTTCGACTGTGTGCAGATGGCTCTGAACGCCGCCCTGGCGGGGATGGTCGCGGACGCGACTGGCTCAATCTGGAACCAGAAGCCCGAGATCAGCTTCCAGACCGTTGCGCTCCCGGCGGCCCAGAAGAAGAACCTGGGCGTGATCGCGATGAAGATCTTCGCCCAGGAGAAGCTGGCCGGCGATGCGCCCGCGGAGACGCTGCTGCGCTACTCCCTATCGCTTCCTGTGGCTACGGCAGTGGTCGGCATGCCGAAGATCGAGCACATCGAGGCCAACGCCGCTGTGGCCCGGAAGTTCCAGCGGCTGCCGGCGGAAGAGATGCGCGATCTCTCGCGCTCACTATCCGGCAAGCGCAAGGTCGCGCTCGACCGATTCTTTTGCCGGCATGTGGATGCGTAGCGCTCTCTTCCTCGCTACGCTGATCATCACCGCCTCCGGCGCCGCCCGGACTACGGCGTGGAAGCTCGCCTGGAGCGACGAATTCGACGGGCCGTGGATGGCGCAACCCGACTCCTCGAAGTGGGCCTATGACATCGGCGGCGGCGGTTGGGGCAACGCTGAACTTGAGGTATACACGAACGCCGTCGACAATGCGCACCTCGATGGCAAGGGGAATTTGCTGATCCGCGCGGATCGCTCCTCAACCGGCTCGTACACGTCCGTACGCATCAAGACCCAGGGCAAGTTCGCGTTCACCTATGGCAAGGTGGAGGCCCGTATCAAGCTGCCTCATGGCCAGGGGATTTGGCCCGCGTTTTGGATGCTTGGCAGCGACATTCCAGCCGTCCACTGGCCGGCGTGCGGCGAGATCGACGTCATGGAGAACATCGGCCGCGAGCCGTCCACGGTTCTCGGCAGCTTGCACGGGCCGGGTTTCTCTGGGGGCGACTCGGTCCACGCGCCCTACACGCTGCCCGGCGGCAAGCGGTTCGCCGACGACTTCCACGTCTTCTCGGTGGTCTGGAGTCCGGAGAGCGTGGAGTTTTTCGCGGACTCGAAATTGTATTTGAGAGCGACTCCGGCGGCCCTCCCCGCGGGAGCGCCCTGGATCTTTAACAAGCCGTTCTTCCTGCTCCTGAACGTGGCAGTCGGCGGCCGCTGGCCCGGCCCACCGGACGGCTCCACGTCCTTTCCGCAACAGATGACCGTCGACTACGTCCGGGTATACCAGGCGGCGCCAGCGGCTCCGGCGCCCGCGAAGTAGGCCTGCGCCGGGCCGTGCAGCAACGAACAAAGAGACCGTATACTGCAAGTTTGATCAGAGCGGCCAGCTTTCTCCTGCTGTTCACGGCGACCAACGCGTCGTTGGTACTCCTGTACCCATTCGATTGGGAGAGGTTCTTCTTCTGCTTTGTCGCCTACACCACCGGCACCCTGACGACCCTGTATCTGCTCTTTCACCCGCGCAACCAGTTCCTGGTGGCGAACCGGTCGCGGGTTGAATCCAATGGCCGGCGCCGCGTCGCCCTCACCTTCGACGACGGACCGAATGCCGAGCACACCCCGAGGCTGCTGGACATCCTGGGTGAAAAGGGCGTGAAGGCGACGTTCTTTGTGGTCGGGAAGGAAGTCGAGAAGCGGCCGGATCTGTTGCGGCGCATGGTGGCTGAGGGTCACCTTCCCGGCAATCACACCTACTCGCACCCGTCGCTGTTCTGCTTCCTGTCGCCGGCCGGGCTGCGCCGCGAGATCGAGCGCGGGCAGCAGGCGATCCGAGAAGCCTGTGGCGTGGCGCCCCAACATTTCCGTTCGCCGGTGGGTTTGCGGCATCCCCTGCTGCAAAAACGCTTGGAGGAAGCGGGGCTGGAATACATCTCCTGGCAGGTGCGGGCGTTCGACACGCGCCTCCAGGAGTCCGACGCGATTGCACAGCGTATCGTCGAGAACACGGCAGCGGGCGACGTCATCCTTCTGCACGACAGGCCCGGTGCAGCCTCCGAGCGCATGCTCAACGCGCTACCAAAAATCATCGAAGAACTGCGGACCCGGGGATTCGAATTCGTGCTGCTGTGAGTGAGGAAGGACCCACCCCTGTTGGAGATGGGCCCGGGGTAATTAGTGACGTTTCAGCAATCCAAGAATCACCAGCGCTCCGCCGCCGCCCATTGTGATGCCTCCAGCGACCTTCCAACGGAACTGAGTTTCCGTACAGACATTTCCGGAGCAACTGGAGGTGAGGGTGGAATTTTCGCGCGTCATCATGAAAGCTCCCACCCCGATCATGCCAATGCCAACTATTGTCATGATCTTGCCGCCCTGGCTCCACTGCTTTCCACCGGCGTCGGGGTTGGCGATCGTTGGCGCATTGGGCGTTTCGAGGCCCGCAAGCAAAGCCGGGTTCACAAGGTTCGCTTCCGCAGCCAGGGCTGGCGCCGGGACCAGCAAGCCGAGCATCACGTACGCCAGCACGAGCGCCACTGTCTTCTGCATCAATCTCATCAGTATCGGTCTCCTTCTTGGCCGGAGGTCTCTTCTGGTGGCCTCCGGGTATCCCAGCGAGTATATAGCATCTGAAAATGCAAAACAGGGCGCGGGAACCGCGGGGGTTCGGCCTACGCCAAGCGTAGGGCGCATCCCGGGCAGGAACCTGCCGCCGTTGACGCTAAAGATCGCCGTCCCGGCTGTCGATTGCTTGCAGGGAGAGAACCAGGACGTGGACCGCTCACTTTCGCAAGAAGAAATCGACAGTGTATTTAGTTCGGTACACGGAAAAACGCCGGAGGACGTGGCCAAGAAAGCGGTCGCCTACGATTTCCGGCGCCCGGACCGCATCGCCAAGGACCAGCGCCGCGCCATCCACCTGCTTCATGACAACTTCGCGCGCAACCTGGCCTCGAGCCTCTCGGCGTACTTGCGGCAGTACGCGATGGTGAGCCTCGTCTCGGTGGAGCAGCTCTCCTTTAGCGAGTTCTCTCAGTGCCTGCCTTCGCCGACCTGCCTGGTTTCGCTCGCGATGAAGCCGTTCGAGGGCAATGCCGTCCTCGAGATCAATTCATCGCTCGTCTTCCCGATCCTCGAGATGCTGCTGGGCGGAAACGGCAAGGCCAGCGGGAAGATCAACCGCGAGGTGACCGATATCGAACAGGTGGTGCTGGACGGTTTGTATCGCATCATCCTCAACGACCTGAAACAGGCGTGGCACGGCATCACCCCCATCGATTTCACCATCGAGGCGCGCGAGACAGAGCCGCAACTACTGCAGATCATGGCGCCTAACGAGGCGGTGGTGGCCATCGGCTTCGAGGTGCGGATCGCCGAATGCACAGGCGTCATCAACATCGGCATGCCGTCCATCATCATCAAGATGCTCCGGCAGAAATTCGATCAGCAATGGTCGGTGCGGCGAACTGAGTCGAGCCGCGACGAGCAGACCCGGATGCTGCGGCTCGTGGAGGAATCGAGATTCCTGCTGGACGCGCGGCTGCAAGGTCCATCCCTTCCGGTGGAGGACGTGCTGCGCCTTCAGATCGGCGATGTGCTGACGTTCGACTATCCGATGGCGCGGCCGCTGAGTATCCTGATAAACGGCCGAACCAAGTTTCGCGGCCACGTGGCCACTACGGGTCGCAAGAAGGCGTTTCTGATCGAGGAACCGGCCGACCAGTCTGCCTAACCACGTTTCTTCTCCACACCCCAGCGTGGTCCATGCCATCTGCCGGCGGGGCCAAAGCCAGACTAACGCGAGGCGATCGCTCAGTTCACGAGCCGTCGTTGGCGAAGAAAAGCCGGGGTGTCCAGGTCGTCCAGATCGTCCGCCTCGGGCAGGGGCGGCGAGCCGTTCCCGGGTTTGGAGATATGCACGGTCTCCGGCGGCGGCTCCAGGACAGGCTCAGGGGCCACCGAAGGCGCCGCGATAGAACCTGTCAACGAGGCGCCGGAGAGCCAGGCGTTTCCGGCGCCGGTCCGCTGCTCCCCTTGAGGCTGGCGGCCCGGGAATCCGGTCGCAATCACGGTGACCTTCACCGAATCCTCCATCGACTCTTTGAGCGCCACACCAAAGCTGACCTGAACGTCATCGCACTGAGTGGCGTCTCGAATCAACTGGCAAGCCTCGTTCACATCATGCAGGCCCAGGCTGCTGGAACCGGTGATATTGAGGAGAACGTTGCGCGCTCCCTGAATGCCCGCTCCTTCGAGTAGCGGACAGGCGACCGCCTGCCGCGCCGCTTCCAGGGCCGCGTTCTCACCGCACGCGACCGCTGTGCCTAGCAGCGCGCAGCCGGTGCCGAACATCGTGGTGCGGACATCGGAGAAATCGCGGTTGATGAAGCCCGGTGTGGTCATGATCTCTACGATGTCGGAGACGGTCTGGCGGACGAAGTCGTGGCCCATGCGAAACGCGTCGAAGATGCTCGATCCGCGCGGCGCCAGCGAAAGCAGGCGGTCGTTCGGAATGGCGATGACCGTGTCGACGGTGGCGGAAAGCTCCTCCACGCCTCTCTCGGCCTGGCGGATACGGCGGGCGCCCTCGAAGCTGAACGGCTTGGTGACCACCGCCACCGTGAGCGCGTTGAGTTCCTTGGCCAGCGATGCGATCACAGGGGCCGCGCCCGTTCCAGCGCCGCTCCCCAGACCCGCCGTGACAAAAACCATATCCGCGCCCTGGAGAATCTCGCAGATCCGCTCGGTGTCCTCGAGCGCGGCCTGACGGCCGATCTCGGGATCGCCTCCGGCGCCCCGGCCCTGGGTAATCTTGGCGCCGATGACGAGCTTGTTCGGCGCGGGGCAAGCCTTAAGCGCCTGCAGATCCGTGTTCAGCGCGTAGAACTCGACGCCCTCCAAGCCTCCGCTCATCATATGAGCCACCGCGTTCGATCCGCCGCCGCCCACCCCGATCACCTTGATGCTGGCCGAGGTGCGCGGCTCATCCTGTAACTCGTATTTCAGCCCGTCGATCTTTGCGTCAAGCAATGCCATAGTGAACCTCCCCTGCGCTAGCCTCCGAATACCCTTGCGAAAACGCCGCGGTTGTTTTTGTCCAATTCCGCGCGCAGCTTGATCCGCGCGGAATACATTGCCAGACCCGCCGCCGTGGTCCAGGCCGGGTCGTCGAGATCGGACGGCCAATCGAGGATTCCCACAGGCAGGCCCAGGCTGGCCTGGCACTTCAGCACTCGTTCCGCCACGTCGCACATGCCGGCCAGGCGGGCGCCGCCGCCGGTGAGCACGCAGCCAATGAGGACCTGCTCCATACCGATCTGGGCCAATTCGCGCCCGATGAACCCGAACAGCTCGAGGGCGCGCGCCTCGAGGATGAGGTTGAGGTCGCGCCGCGACGCCTCGCGGGCGGGCCGCCCGGCGGCCGAGGGCACTTCCACCAGACTGCTGCCCGCCGTTAGCCCAGCCACTGCCGAACCGTGCTGCTCTTTGATCCAGGCGGCGTCGTCATAGTTCAGCGTCAGACCGCGCGCGACGTCCCGTGTGAAATGGTCGGCGCAGACCGGCAGGCTGCCGGAGAACAGCAGGCTTTCGCCGTAGTACACGACCACGCCGGTGGAGTGCGCGCCGATATCGATGAGCGCGCAGCCCTCGCGGCGGTCCTCGGGACGAATGGCGGCGTAGGCGGCGGCGAGCGGCTCGAAAACCGTTTCTTCCA
>Ga0062382_10000422_pt1 | contig 10572 bp, 9 predicted proteins | sample DOMMetBare2Fresh_FD_59507 | JGI IMG/M metagenome (GOLD analysis project Ga0062382, IMG submission 59507) | Wetland sediment microbial communities from St. Louis River estuary, USA, under dissolved organic matter induced mercury methylation -... | ecosystem: Environmental > Aquatic > Freshwater >... | reverse complement strand
GAACGCATTCAGCACGAACGCCCATTGGTAACCGAAATGCATCACGCTCACGCCGCCAAGCATGGTGCCGAGCGTCAGCGTGGTCCACTGCGTGGTTTGAGTGAGTGAGTTCGCGGTGTGCAGTTCCTCGCGGCTGGCGATGGAGGGAAGAATGGAGGACCGGCCGCTGGTGAAGAACGGCGAGGCGAACATCAGCAACGCGCTCAGGATGTACAGCAGCCAGGGATCGGGATGCTTCACCGTTACGATGAACGCCGCTGCAACCACGGCGCGAATCAGGTCGCTCGCGATCATGACTCGCTTGCGATCCAACCGGTCCAGTATGACGCCGGCCAGTGGACCCGCGAGAATCGCGGGAATGGCGCGCGCGAGCATGATGCCGGTCACCACCAGGCCGGACTTGGTGACCGCCAGCGCCAGACTGAAGACGGCGATGTTGTTGAAGTGGTCGCCGATCTCGCTGACTACCTGTCCCATCCAAGTGTAACGATAGTTGCGGTTCTTCCGCAGCAGGCTGGTGAATTCGGAGATCATGCGGCCGTAAACGTCTCCTCTCGCTCGCGGATGGCGCGCAGGTAGTCGAGGTCGAGCGGGAAGCCGAAGCCCGGCTCGTCGCGAACGAGGATCGTTCCGCGCCGTGTTGTTTCGACGGGCGGCGCGATCAGGTCTCGCGCCCAATAGCGCTTGCTGGCCGAGACGTCGCCTGGCAGGATGAATCCGGGCAGGGTGGAGAGCGCGATGTTATGCGCGCGGCCCACGCCCGATTCGAGCATTCCGCCGCACCAGACCGGAACGCCGGCCGCACACGCGGCGTCGTGCACACGCCGCGCTTCGGCGAAACCGCCGACGCGTCCGAGTTTGATGTTGATGATCTTGCAGGCGCGCATGCGGATGGCCTGCTCGGCGTGGCGCGCCGACCGGATCGATTCATCCAGGCAAATGGGCGTCTGGAGTTGCGCCTGGAGGGCGGCGTGGTCGAGGATGTCGTCGTCCGCGAGCGGCTGCTCGATCATCATCAGATAGAAATCGTCCAGACGCCGCAGATGATCCGCATCGGCGAGCTGGTAAGCGGAATTGGCATCGACCATCAAGCGGATCTGCGGGTACTGGCGCCGCACCTCGCGCACCACGTCGACGTCCCATCCGGGTTTGATCTTGATCTTGATGCGCTGATAGCCGGCGGCGAGTTCGGTTGTGATCCTCTCGAGCAGGCGCGGAACGGACTGCTGTATGCCGATGGAGACTCCGCAGGCGATTTCCTTGTGAGCGCCGCCGCCGATGTGTTCCCAGAGCGGCAGGCCAAGCAGGCGCGCCTCCAAATCCCAAATCGCCGCTTCGAGGCCCCCGCAAGCCATGCGGTGGCCGCGGATGTGCGCGGTGAGCGGGGCGGCGTCGCCGGCGGTCTCGAGTGTGCGGCCGAGCAGGCGCGGTGCAGCGTAGTCCCTGAGGATGAGCCAGGCCGATTCCGTCCACTCTTCGTTGTAGAACGGGTTCTCGCCCGCCGTGACTTCGCCCCATCCGGAGACGCCGTCCGCGCTGGCCTCCACCAGGATAATGCGCCTGTCATCCGTGCGACCGAAGCTGGTCTCGAAACCCTGCATCAGCGCCATGCGCACCTGGTGCAGCGCGATGCTGTCTATTCGGAATCCCATTGTCCCAACAAGTAGGTTCCAGTGCAGTCGCTGCGCTCGAACCCAATCACCGCCAGGCCGGCGGCGAAGGCGTCGAGAAAGCGTTCGCTGGCGGACTTCTGTATTTCGCGAGCCTGCTTCGGGGCGTTCTGTCGCAGCTCGGCGATTCCTGCGGGAATGTCGATGCGCCGCTGGACCTCAGCGCGCGGCCGCTCACCGCCCAGCGTCGCGGTAACCCGGCGTCCAGCGATCCACCATTCGGCGACGCAGCGGTCCGTTGGCAACTCGCCAAACAGCGGACTTGGAATCGCGCCATAGCGGTTCAAGACATAGCGCCGAACGACTGCGCCCAGGCGCTCAATATTGAACCAGGCGTTCTTGATCTCGAGCGGATCGAAGGTCCACTCGACGAGGTTGACGCCGCGCTCGAGCGCCTCCTTACGCTGCTCGAGCTTGAGCAGGCGGCCGACGCCCTGGTCCCTGTATGCGGGAAGCACAGCCAGCATGTGACTGTGCAGGTAGGGGAGTCCACCCGGTTTCAACCCTGGAAACGCGAGGCAAAACCCCACCATGCGGCCGCAGTGGAAAGCGCCGAAGGCTTGCCCGCCGACGCTCGAGGCGACAACGAAGAGGCCCGCCGGCGTCAGATCGAGGTCGGCGAATCCCCAGATCTGCTGTTCGAGCCGAACAGCCTCGGCGAACTCATCATGGGTTGCGAGCGCGCGCACCGTGATCTCGCTCATAGGTTGCGTTTGGCCTCGTTCCAAAGCGCGTCCATCTCTTCGAGCGACGCGTCGCCTGGCGTCCTGCCCGCCTGTTTGAGCTTGCTTTCCACGTAGCCGAAACGGTCGCGAAACTTGCGGTTTGTCTTGCGGAGCGCCTGCTCCGGATCGACCTTGAGGAAGCGAGCGAGATTCACGAGCACGAAGAGGAGATCGCCGAGTTCCCCCTCCAGTTCTTCTCGGTTTGCGTTCTGGCGCGCCTCCGCCAACTCTTTCAGCTCTTCGCCGAGCTTTTCGAGGACCTGGTCGGCGTCCTGCCAATCGAAGCCCACCCCGGCGGCGCGCGAGGTGAGCTGGGCGGCTTCGACCAGGGCCGGCAGCGAGCGCGGCACGCCCGCGAGCAGTTCGGCCGGCTTGTTGTTCCGTTTCTTCTCTTCGGCTTTGATCTCGTCCCAGCGCACTTTGACTTCGTCGGGCGTTTTCGCCGAACCGTCGCCGAAGACGTGCGGGTGACGCCGCACCAGTTTCTCGTTAATGGCGTCGAGGGAATCCGCGACGGTGAAGAGGTTCGCTTCGGAGGCCATCTGGGCGAAGAAGACGGCTTCGAGCATCAGATCGCCGAGCTCTTCGGCGAGGGCGCTCCAGTCGCGTGTATCGATGGCGTCGAGAACCTCGTAGGTCTCCTCGAGCAAATAGGGCTTGATGGTCTCGAAGGTCTGCTCGCGATCCCAGGGGCAACCGCCGGGCGAGCGCAGCCGCGCCATGAGATCGAGCAAACGTTGGAACTTGTCGCCAGCGGTCAAGGTGTCGGCTCCTGGAAATCGAGCGAGGAAATCCTACTGTAACATGAACGTTCACACTGACCTTCGCCGCCCGCCGCAGTAAAATGGTTGTCTGATGAGCGACACAGACACTCCCAAGCCGGAAACGCCAAGCGCCGAGGCGGCCGAGCCGGATTTCGAGTTCCCTCTTCCCCCGGCGACTTTCGAGTATTTGGTCTTCTCTCTGCGCGCCCAGGCCGAGATGCATCTGGGTCTGCTGCATTTTGGCGAGGAGAAAGAGCGGCCGAAACCGAACCTGCGCCTGGCCCAGCATTCCATCGACATGCTGGCCATACTGCTCGAGAAAACAAAGGGCAATCTCGGGCTGGAAGAGCAGCGGTACCTGGAAAACTCGCTGACCGAGCTACGCTTCCGTTACGTGCAGATCGCCGAAGAGAGCAAGCGGTAGATGCCGGCGGACGGCCTCACCATAACCGTTCTCGGCTCGGGCACCAGCGTCGGAGTGCCGACTATCGGGTGCCACTGCGCGGTGTGCACGTCGAGCGACCCGCGCGATAACCGGCTGCGCCCCTCGATCCTCGTCAGCTATTGCGGACGGAACGTGCTGATCGACACGACGCCGGACTTCCGCTTCCAAGCCCTGCGCGCGCGCATTGAGCGGTTGGACGCGATCGTTTTTACGCACGCTCACGCCGACCACATCATGGGGCTCGACGACGTGCGCCCCTTCAATTTTCGCCAACGCACCACCATTCCGATGTATGGCTCGGAGGACACGATCGCGGCCGTCCGGCGCGTGTTTGAGTACATTTTTTCCGAGCGGGGCGCCGAATCCTCCATTCCGAAGCTCGATCCGCACGCGATCGACGGCCAGCCGTTCGATCTGTTCGGTCTGGAGTTCACACCGATCCCGCTCCTGCACGGGCGCAATTCGATCTACGGTTACCGCTTCGGCGCGGCGGCGTATCTGACAGACCACAGCGCCATTCCAGAGGAATCGGCGGGGAAACTGCGCGGCCTGGATGTGCTGTTTTTGGACGCGCTGCGGCGCAAGCCGCACCCCACGCACACGACTGTGGCGCGTGCGCTCGAGCACGTAGAGCAGCTCGCGCCCCGCCGCGCATTCTTCACACACATCTGCCACGACCTGCCGCACGAGGAGACCGAGCGGAGCCTTCCCCAGCACGTCCGCCTGGCCTACGACGGGCTGCGCATCGAGGTGGGAGGACGGGAGTGATCTTCCGCAGCCTCGAGGAGGCGGCCGGACCCTTTGGCCCCTGCGCCCTCACAATCGGCAATTTCGACGGCGTGCACGCCGGGCACCGGCGAATCCTGCGGCGGGTGGTGGAACTCGCGCGTAAGCGCGGTTGGAAGCCTTCCGCGCTCACTTTCGACCCGCACCCGACGCACATCGTAGCGCCCGAGCGTGCGCCGCGCCTCATCGCAACTCCTGAAGAGCGCGCGCGCATCATGCTCGACGAGGGCATTGAGCAGGTCTTGATTCTGCCGTTTACGCGCGAGGTTTCGCTACTCGAGGCGGTCCAGTTCGCGGAACGCATTCTCGTCCTGGCGCTCGGCGCCCGCGCAGTGTTGGTGGGCGACAATTTCCGTTTCGGCCACCTGCACGCCGGCGACACTCGCCTGCTGGCGGCGCTGGGCGCGCGCCTCGGGTTCGTAACAGAGACGATTCCAGCCGTGCGGCTGCGCGGCCGCGTGGTGTCAAGCAGCGAGATCCGGCGTCTGATCGCTGGCGGCGATGTGTCGATCGCCTGCCGCCTGCTGGCGCGGCCGTTCTCTCTTCAGGGCGAGGTTGTGCGCGGCCAGGGCGTCGGCTCAAGGCAGACCGTACCGACGCTGAACCTCGCCCCGGAGACGGACCTGCTTCCGGCGGACGGCGTGTATGTCACTCGCACACATGAGATCGCGACCGCCCGCACGTGGCCGTCGGTCACCAACGCCGGACGGCGGCCCACGTTCGACGGCGGCGCTGTAACGGTGGAGACGTTCCTACTCGAGCCGCCCGAAGGCGCCGCGCCCCGCGCGATCCGCGTCGAATTCCTGCGCCGCCTGCGCGAAGAGCGGAAGTTCCCATCGGCCGAGGCGCTGAAATCGCAGATCCTCTGCGATGTGGCGCGCGCCCGCACTTACTTCCGCCGCACGGCGCCACACACCTTGCGATAGGCTGTGTGCATGGGGTTTCCCCGGTCGAGCGGAATCCTGCTGCATCCGACTTCCCTGCCCGGACGATTCGGCGTTGGCGACTTGGGAGAACCGGCGCACGCCTTCGTGGATTGGCTGGCGGAGGCCGGACAGAAGATCTGGCAAGTACTGCCGCTTGGTCCGACGGGCTACGGCGACTCGCCGTATCAATCGTTCTCGGCGTTCGCCGGAAACCCGCTGTTGATTGATCTGACGCCGCTCGAGGACCGCGGGTGGCTTTCGGCCGGCGATCTTGCGAATGCACCCGCTTTTCCCGAGGACGCGGCGGACTACGGCAGCGTGATGGCATACAAGCTGCCGATGCTCGCGAAGGCGGCGAGCGAGTTCCGGACCTTCGCTTCGGCGGACGACCGGCGCGCCTTCGTGGATTTCCGCGCGCGGCACGCGGCGTGGCTCGACGATTTCGCGCTGTTCATGGCGCTGAAGAAGGCGCACGGGGGCGCGGTTTGGAGCCGCTGGGAGGATGGGGCGGCGCGGCGCGATCCGGCCGCACTCACCGCCTGGCGCGACAGACTGAGCGACGAGGTGGAAACTCATCAGTTCGCGCAGTATCTTTTCTTCTCGCAGTGGGAAGAGTTGCACCGCCACTGCCGCGGGCGCAACGTCAGGGTGATGGGCGATCTGCCGATCTACGTCGCGCACGACAGTGCGGACGTCTGGGCTCATCCGGAGTTGTTCTTGCTGGACGCAAACGGCGATCCCGAGTGCGTGGCGGGAGTTCCGCCCGACTATTTCAGCGCGACAGGCCAGTTGTGGGGCAATCCGATCTACCGCTGGGACGACATTGCGCGCAGCGGGTACAAGTGGTGGATAGATCGTTTCCGGGCTGCGCTCGGACTGGTGGATATGCTGCGGTTGGACCACTTTCGAGGATTCGAGGCGTACTGGCGAGTCCGGGCTGGCGAGCCGACCGCTATCAGCGGGGAGTGGGTGAAAGGGCCGGGCGCGCCGCTGTTCGAGGCGGTGGAGAGCGCGCTGGGGCCACTGCCGATCGTCGCGGAGAATCTCGGCGTGATCACGCCGGAGGTGGAGAGCCTGCGGGAGCGGCTAGGATACCCGGGTATGAGCATTCTGCAGTTCGCCTTCGGTAAGGATCCGCAGGGTCCCAGTTTCCGCCCTCACAATTATCCACGCGAGCGTGTAGTCTACACCGGCACCCACGACAACGACACCACTGTTGGATGGTGGGCGTCTACTGGGACAGGAGACAGCACGCGCACCCCCGAGGACGTCCGGAAGGAACACGCCTTCGCCGCGGAGTATCTGGCGATCGGCGGCGATGAGATCCACTGGGCGCTGATCCGCACCGCTCTCGCCTCGGTGGCGGACGTGGCGCTATTCCCGATGCAGGACGCGCTGGGCCTTGGAAGCGGGGCCCGCATGAATCTGCCGGGCCGCCCCGCGGGCAACTGGCGCTGGCGGGTGCGGCGAGACGCGCTAACGCCTGCGCTAGCGCGCCGCCTTCGCAATTGGACTGTGCTATTCGACCGGTAGGGCCGAGATCGTGGTCGCCGTGCCGCTCACGCGCGCATTGTTGCGCTCATTGGATTCGATTACTGCGTTGAGATCGTCCGCGATCGCGCCGAAGAAGTACGAACCCGCCGGCACACTCTCCGGGAGTTCGATATTCCGGGCGCAGGTCGCCGTCGCGCCCGGCTCCAGTCCGTCCACCATGCAATACCAGCCGGTGAACGCCTCGCCAAGGTAGAACCCGATGCGGAACCTGCCCGCGGCCGTCGGACCGGCGTTCGTCACCGTGACGGACACTCCCGGGACGACTCGGGCCGCGTCGCTCTCCGGCGCAGCGAACTCGCTTACAACGAGGTCCGGCCGCGCCGTTCCCTCAATCGAGCCCGAGCCATTCGCGTTGTCCAGCGTGTTGTTGGCCTCGTCCGACTCGACGACGTCGTCGCTGATATCCACCACGGCGGTCACAACGTAGGTTCCGCTGGAGATGCTGGGCGGAATCTCGATGCGGCCTTCGCATGTGTAGGATTCGCCGGCGGGTAGGCCGTTATCGACGGTGCAGTAGGAGGCGCTCTGTACAGACACGCCGGAGCCGACAAAGGTCAGTCCGATGCGGAAGGCGCCCGCGGCGGCGTCACCCTGATTCTTCACCGTGATGTGCACGCCTTCCATGGAGACTCCCACCTTGCCGGTGGTGGGAGCGAAAATGTCCGTGACAACGAGGTCCGGCTTCGAAATCGCCTTCACAACCAGCGGTCCGCTGTCGCTCCAGCGCAGGTTGTTTCCTTCGTCGGACTCGGCGACCCTGTTTTGGTCGTCCGCCAGAATGTAGAGCCGGTACGCGCCGGCCGTGAAACCTGCCGGCAGCGCCACGTCCACCGAGCAGCCGAATGTGTCGCCAGCAGCCAGTCCGGTGGAACTGCAGGTTCGATCGAGGGCGACAGCCCCGCTCGTCGACTCTCCGGTTGTGATGAAGAACGATACGCGGAACGGTCCAGCGGCCGCCCCGCCCTGGTTCTTGACCGCGACTTGCAGGTTCGCGAGGCGCTCACCGACGATGGAGCTGGTTGGCGCTGTAAACGAAACCGGCAGCAGTTCGGGCCTGGGGTTCGTTTCCGGCGTCAGATAGACGCGTCCGGGATCGGCGACCCGAGCGTTGTTGCCTTCGTCGGACTCGGTCTCCTCCGCCAGGTCGTCCGCGATCGCGGCCACATAGTAGTAGCCCGGCGTGATGCTGGCGGGTATGCCGATATCGCCAGTGCACGTGAGCGTGTCGCCCGCGGCCAATCCGCCCTGAGAGGTGCACGACCAGCGCGTGTAAACGTCGCTCGTCATGACCGTCGGACTCTTCGAGAGATAGACGCCAACTCGGAACTTGCCGGAAGCGCCCTGGCCGCGGTTGCGCACTGTGAGTTGCACGCCCGCGAGCCGTCCGGCGGGCGCGCCGGCGGCGGGCACAGAGAAGGAAGCGACCATCAGGTCGGACATCGCGCTGACCGACGAGTTCACCTGGGTCGAGCCGTTCTGGTTGGCCATGCCGTTGTTGGTTTCCGTCGATTCGCCGATTTCGGCGCCGTCGTCGGCGAGCGCGCCGATGTAGTACGTGCCAGCGGGCGTGTCGGCCGGGATCTCGACTTCGCCGCGGCAGGTTGCAGTGGCGCCCACCGCGAGGCCCATCTCAAAGCGGCAATACCAGCCGAGATACTTGTCGGAGCGCGTGATCGTGGAGTCGCCGGAGAGGTAGAAGCCCAAACTGAACGGAAGGGCGTCCAGTCTGCCGTTGTTCCTCACCTGCGCCGAAACGGCGAGGTGGGCCTGCCCTGCGTCGGCCTGAACCGGCGCTGTCATCGCCGTCATTACCAGGTCGGGCCGGTCGCCTTCCACGGTCGCGAGAAAACTCGCAGTGACGACCGATTTGGCGGGATTCGCCGTGATGCTATGCGCCATGGCGCCGTTGTCGTTCCAGCGGGCGAAATACCCGTGCATGATCGGCGTGCGGCGCGTTACCTGGAAGGACTCCACGGACACGGTGTGAGCTGAACCGGCCGTCCAGTTCGTGAACGTGCACGGAGTGGTACAGGCGGTCCCATCCACCACGACGTCAAAGCCGGGCGGGTTGGTGTTGATGACGTACGGCCGCGCCTTCGTCGCATCGTACATTCGCTCGACCGCATCAATGTCGCTGGGGGAGAGACCGTTACGCTGCCCGATTTCGATACCCTCGGGGATGGTCACGATCGTTGGCTTGCCATTCATGCTGAGTCCCCAATCGGGATAGTGCATGATCGAGCCGTAGTCGTAGTAGCCTACATCGATTCCGTCCCGCCCGGTCACGTCGAAGTTGTAGGAGAGCGCCAGCGGGATGTTCTCGAACAGGATCTGCACGTAGTCGCCGCGGTCGTTGCGGCTTTGCTCGTGCCACAGGCCCACGGCGTGGCCGATTTCGTGGATCGCGTTGCCGGCGTCGCAACCCCGCTCCAGATTGATGATCTGCTCGCCGCCCTGCATTCCCATGTACGAATAGCAGCCGGAATCCGCCGAGGAGAAGCGGACAAAATCGAGCTCCCGGAAGTGCGGAACGAAACGGTAGCTGGTATTTGCCTCCCAGTGCTGGATCGCCGCTTTCACCTTGGCCACCAGGTCGGGGTTGGCTTGGTCCACTGCGTAGGGAATAACGCCCATCGGCCAGCGGAAGTTCTCGTCGCTCAGGATGGAAGCGTCGATCGCTCCGGAGCCCTTGGCCTTCGCCTTCACACTGGCCACCGGGCCCAGGACAATATCGCCCTCGACAACCGCCAGGCCGTTCACTTCCGTGTACGAGACGAGGCGCCCGCGGAACAAGACGCGCTCGTGGACCGAATTCGGATTCAAAACCAGGTTCGGCGACTGTTGGCGGTCGTTTCGCGGCGTAACGACCGTACCTTCTTGGGCGCCGCAGACGGGCGCGAGGATTGCCAACAGCGGGAGAATGAGCAGAAACCTATCGTTTGTCATACGGCAACGCTTGCAGCCCTCCGCCCACACGCGCCTGCGGTCCAACATAATCAATGGCTTACGAACCCGCGGCGGGGAGCGAGCGACACCTTAATCAGGCTGCTCGATCAGTATATCCGAAATGTGGGTTCCAGGCTCCAATTTCGGCTTGACAGAGTACTGTGCTGCGTGTAATAGTACACATGTGATTCCGTTCCGCATCGACTTTCAGCCGGGACTTTCGCTCTACCGGCAGGTCGTTTATGCCGCGAAGAAGGCGGTCATCGCGGGGCACATGCGCCCGGGCGACCCCTTCCCCTCTGTGCGAGCTCTGAGCAAAGAGTTGAAAATCAACCCCAACACGGCGCACAAGGTGATAGCGCGGCTGGCGGCGGAGGGCATGCTGGAAATCCGGCCGGGCCTGGGGGCGTTCGTGACCGAACGGCCGCTGGCCAGCGCCTTGGAGCGCACGCGGCTGCTGGAGGACCAGTTCGAAACGCTGGTGGTGGAAGCGAAGCGGCTGGAGGTGGGACTCGACGAGGCGCTCGAGGCGTTTTCGTCGCACTGGGCGCGGCTGGATGGGACGGAACCGGACACAGGAACGGCAGTCGAGTGAATTGCCTCGATGTTTCGCCCGCGGAATCCACCGCTCCGAGGTTCGTGCTAGAACGGAGAGACGGCGTGGCGAACGCCCGCCGGAGAGGACACGTTCATGGCCGCACCCGTCACTAGGCCTGCGTATGAGATCGAGCCGGGCCGTCCCCACCCCCTTGGCGC
>Ga0062382_10000418_pt1 | contig 10603 bp, 8 predicted proteins | sample DOMMetBare2Fresh_FD_59507 | JGI IMG/M metagenome (GOLD analysis project Ga0062382, IMG submission 59507) | Wetland sediment microbial communities from St. Louis River estuary, USA, under dissolved organic matter induced mercury methylation -... | ecosystem: Environmental > Aquatic > Freshwater >... | reverse complement strand
CGAACCGTTCCGATGTATTCCGGTTCGTCCGGGCGGGACTCGATCTTCTCGCGCAGTCGGCGTATATGCACATCCACCGTGCGAGGCGTCACTGAGCAGTCCCGGCCCCACACCTCGTCGAGCAGCTGCTCCCGGCTGAAGATCCGCCGCGGATGGGACGCCAGGTAGTGCAGCAGCTTGAACTCGAGCGCGCTTAACTCCACCGGGCGGCCGCGCACCGCCACATCCTGAGTGCGCGCATCGAGCCGCAGCTCACGGATCTCAACCATGTCCGGCTTCTCCGCCGTACGCGCCTGCCGCCGCAGAATCGCCCGCACCCGCGCCACCAGCTCACGCGGGCTGAACGGCTTGGTCACGTAATCGTCCGCGCCGAGTTCCAGCCCCACAATCCGATCCACCTCCTCGCCGCGCGCCGTGAGGAAAATCACCGGCAGTTCCTTGAGCCGCTCCTCGCTCCGCAACTCGCGGCAGATCGCGAATCCGTCCTTGTCCGGCAGCATCACGTCCAGCAGCAGAGCGTCCGCCGGATTGCGCCGCAGGTATTCCAGACCCTCCCGTCCGCGGCCGAAGCTCTCAACCTCAAACCCCTCCTTGCGGAAGTTGTAGCGCACCATCTCCACAATGTCGGTCTCGTCTTCTATGATTACGATGCGCTGCCGCACGAGGGCATTGTAGCAGTGCAAACGGCGGGGGGCGAAGCTCTACTGGCCGGCTCTACTGGCCGGCGGTCTCGATCTGGATCAGATCGGGGCGCGGGAAGGGGTCCGCCACGCCGGGCGATTGCGGAGACCGCCAGGCGTCGATCAGTGAAACCTGATGAACGCACGACACCGTGCAGGACGGCGCGCAGGACTTCTCCGTCGCGTACTCGCGCCGGAGGTCCTCGAGCGTGTATTCCGCGAGCGGTTTGGCCGGGTAACCGCGCTGCTGCGAGCAGTAGTGCACCAGACCGTCCTCGCACACATAGAGGTAGCGCGCCCCGGCGCGGCACCGCCACTCGTTCGGCTTTCCATCCGCGACGTTGTCCTGGAAATCGTTAAACCGCGAGTAGTTGCGTTTCGAGAACTGCTTGATCTCCAGGTAGACGCGCTTGTCGGCCGGGCCGAGCGGACGCACTTGTCCCCGGCTGTCGTGTACGATCCCCACCGTCGAGGTGAAGCCCAGTTCCGTTGCGCGCCGCGCCACCCGGAGCGCGTCCTCCGGATCCGGCGCGCCCGCGCCCACCACCGAGTTGATGTTCACGTGGAACAGCGCGTGCTCCGCCAGCAGCCGCAGCTTGCGGTCCAGCACCTTCAGGCTCTTCACCGAGACCTCGCTCGGCGTCACGTTGTCGATACTGATCTGCAAGTGATCGAGGCCCGCCCGGTTCAACCGTGCGATGCGGGCGGCCGTCAGCAGGTAGCCGTTGGTGATCAAGCCGGCAATCGCGCCGCGGCTTCGAATATGCCCGATCACGTCGTCGAGCTCGGGGTGCAGGAGCGGCTCGCCGCCGCTCAGAGTGATGATGGTCGTTCCCAATTCCGCCAGGCGGTCGACGCGCCGCCGCAGCGCGCCGAGCGGAACCGGCGGCGAAGTGCGGTCGTACTCGTTGCAGTAAGCGCAGGACAGGTTGCAGCGCCGCGTCGCAATCAGGTGGGCGAGGATCGGGTGATCCTGGAACACCAGACCGCGGAAGATCATGTCGAGTTCGCGCACACGCCGCCACGCACCACGTATGCGGCGACGCAACCTGAATTCCCAGTCCAGCATCTCGCCCCTCAGCGCCATTGAACCACACCTTGCCCGCAGCGCCCAGCAATTCGGGCCCTGCGGGGCGATATCCGCCCTAAGCTGCGAAAAATGAAGGGCTAACTGGGACGGCTCCTCCCGATACTAGGACCGCGCAGCCGCCTTCCCAGTACCGTCGGTATTGGGTGCCCGTCAGCTTCCCGCGGTATGGTTCATCCGAGACCTGAATGCGCGCACGATTCCTGCCTCTTGCGTTATCGGCGATACTGGCCCTGCCCGCCGCACGCGCCGCGGATCGTCCTCCCCGCGCCCCAGGCCGCTCCGCCTCCACCATCCGCGTCGACACTACGCTCGTGCTGGTCCCCGTCGTTGTGACGGACCGGCTCAATCGCCCCGTGATCGATCTCCGCAAAGAGAACTTCCGCGTATTCGAGGACAAGGCCGAGCAAGAGCTGCTCTACTTTGGGTCCGAGGACCAAGCCATTTCCGCCGGCATTGTCTTCGACACAAGCCGCAGCATGCAGACAGTCATGCGGCAAGCCAGAACCGCTGTCTCGCTCTTTGTCGACACCGCAAACCCGGAAGACGAGGCGTTCCTGGTGACTTTCCGCACCTTCCCCGAGTTGACTGCCGGTTTCACTTCGCAACTCGGCCGCATCGCGGCCAGTCTGGTGTTTTCGAACTCCGGGGGCTGCACCGCACTGATCGACGCAATCTGGCTCGCCCTCGACCAAATGCCGAACGCCCGCCACCCCCGCAAGGCGCTCGTCATCGTCTCGGACGGCTTTGAAAATCACAGCCGGCGCACCGGGCGTGAGCTGCTGAGCAGGGTTCGCGAAAGCGACGTGCTCATCTACACCGTGCGCGTCCGCGACCGCAATTGGGGAGAGAACTTCCAGCCCGACAACGTCTGGCGCGCCACGCTGCTCGAAGACCTCGCGGAAGCGACGGGAGGGCGCTGCTTCATTGTCGAGAGCGCCGCCGAGCTGTCTGCCGCAGCCGGCAAAATCGGCCGCCTGCTGCGAAACCAGTACGTGCTGGGCTACCGGCCGCGCGCCCTGGCCGCCGACGGCCGCTACCACCGCATCGACGTCAAGCTGAACCGCCCGCCATCCGCCCCGAAGCTCAACGCCTCCTGGCGCCGCGGCTACTACGCCTCGGTGGAATAGCCGGTCGCGGGACCGCCCTACGCCCGAGCTGTGTCGGTTTCAGGCGCGCGCTCGCCGCGCTTGGCGAAGGAGAAGAACCCGCGCACGTTCTCCCATAGCAGCGTCGAGAAGCGCTTGTCCAGGTAGGATCGAATCGAAACGTAGCACTGATCGCAGGTGTTGGACTCGGTGAACTCCTTCACCATCCGCGCCTGCTGCTCGAGCGGATACGTCTTGAACTGCATCGAGCAGGGCTGCAACTCGCCCCGCGCGTTCACTACCAGGAATCGCAACCCGGCCTTGCACCCCGGCATGCCTCCGCGCTCGAAGTACCGCCGCGTGGCCTCGATCGTCGTCGGCGCGTTCACAATCCAGTTCGACCCGTCGCGCCGCTTCTCCACCCGGTCCAGCTCTCGGTTCATCAACCCGAGCTGCTCCTGCGAGCTCAGCATGTAGTCCTGGCATCCCGTGCGCCGCGCCGAATACGCGCTGTAGCAGATGTTGACGCCCCACTCCCGCGCCTTGTCGGCCGCCGCATTGATCTCGTGCACGTTCTCCGACGTAATGCAGGTGTTCAGCACGATGTCATCGTGGCCCAGCGCAGCCAGCTTCGGAATAACGCGGCTCAGCCGGTCGTACAAGCCAGGCAGTCTCCGGAAGTGGTCGTGCCGGGCGTCCGGAAAATCCAGACTCACCGAGAACTGGTCCACACCCGCCTCGCGCAACTCCAGGTACCGTTCCTCGGTCATCAGAGACCAGTTCGAGACCAGAATCGTGTACGGCAGCCCCGAAGGAAGCTTGATGTTCCGTACGATCTCCACCAGATCGTCTCGCATCAGCGGTTCGCCCCCGGACACCTGCACCACACACGGCTTCAGCGCGTTCATGTACCGCCGGTAATCGGCAGGCTTCAGGTTCTTCAAGTCGTCCTTTGCACCGCCATGGTCGCAATGCTTGCACCAGCACGTGCACGAGTCCGTCACCTCGAAAGACACCACGATCGGCCGCTCCGCCATCCAATTCAGCGAGCCGCGTCCAATGATCCGTAGTGATTCGACCAGGGGAACCTTGTGCATATCGCCCGAAACACCTTATTACACCACAGGATAGCGGAATTTCCGACCCCGTGGCCCTGTGACGTGCGTTTTCCCCGTCGGACGGGGAAAATCAAAGGCTCAACCGCGCCGTCTAAGGCTTGTTCGGCGCTGCTGGTTTGGCCGGATCCGGCGCCGCCGCCTCCCCACCGTACTTGATCTCGCTCTCCGCCCGGAACTGCTTGTAGTTCTCGTACTTCACGAGCATCTTGATCCGCTGCGGAGCGTTCTCGAAGTACAGCGTGTCGTCCGCCACCGTGTACGTGGGGAACCAATACTTCCCGTCGATCTGCTCGCGGTACGTCTCGAACTTCGGGAACAGGTTGTTCTTCCCCACGATGCCTACCCCGCGCCCGTACGTCTTCACGATCTGCATGTCGCGATCGTCCACCCAGATCTCGCCCTGAAAGTATCGCTGCCCCTTTTCCATCTTCTTGGGCTTCACCGCGAAGATGTAGCACGGGATCTCATCCGCCATCGACTTCCCCAGGTAGCGAATGTTGTACTTCGCGATTTCCGACGTTGTCAGCACGAACGGCTGTATGTTGCGCAGGTCCTGCTCGTCCTCGGGAGTCATCTGGATATTCCGCAAAGTCTCGACCGGCGCCTTCACCACGCGCTCGGTCCGCTGCCTCCCGTCCGATGAGAAGATGACGTCCACGATCATCTCCCGTTTCCCCATGGGGGCCCCGCCCGGATCGATCTCCTGCACACGAGACGTCTGCCGGTAGGTGTAGTTCTCACGCGCCCGGGCGAACTCCGCCTCTTTGGCCGCGAACTTATCGATGATCTGCTGAATCTGGGCGTCGGGAAGATCGGTCTGGTCCGCCTTCCGCCATCCGCCTTCCGGCTCCTGAGCCGCATACGCCGCCGCCGCGGCCAGCACGATGCACGCCGTCAAAGGTAATCGCATGTCCCCTCGCTATTCATTCTAGACGGCTTGCAGGCGGGCTGCGTTTCCAGGGGAACGAATCCGCCACAATCGTCGTACAATGCTGCCAATGGCTGTGGAATACCGAAACGACATCCCCGGCCGCGACGCCTACTTCGCCCTGTTCGAATCCACCGGCTGGAACCGCGAGTACGGCATGCGCCCGGAAGAACTACGGGAAGCCATCCGCGGAAGCTGGCACATGGTGAACGCCTACGCCGATGGCAAGCTCGTCGGAAGCGGCCGGATCATTTCCGACGGCGTGTTTCACGCGCTCATTGTGGACGTGATTGTCTTGCCTGAATTTCAGGGCCAAGGCGTCGGAACCGCAATCACCGAGCGTCTGTTGGCAGCCTGCCGCGCCGCTCGCCTCCGTGACGTGCAGCTCTTCTGCGCCAAAGGGAACGCCCCGTTTTACCGCCGCCTCGGTTTCACCGACCGCGACGCCGGCGCCCCCGGCATGGACTACCGTCAAGCCGCCCGATCCGCGACAGCCGGCCCATCGGGCCTGCGCTGAGTGGCCGTTTCAGTCGGTGAGCTTGCGAACCGCCACGCTCATGAGGATGCTGCTGCGCGCCAGGCCGAACTCGGTCGGGGTCAGCACCGCTTTCCAGTTTGGCTCGAGATATCCCGCCGGCAGCAGTGCGCAGGTGGAGTAGCGCCACTCCCACACCTTCGAGCCTTCCAGATCGGTCGCGACCAGATAGTCGCCAGTCGGATCGAACCGCAGCCCGCTGGCGTCTCCGATGTGCACCAGCGTCCGCAGCGCGCTTTCCGACGATAACTCCCAGACCCGAACCAGATGGTCGGCCGTCGCCGCCGCTACCACGCGCCCGTCGGGTGAGAACGCGACGTGGCCAATCGCGGCGCCATTGCCCGGCATCTTCCGGATTTCCGCGCCTGTTTCCAGATTCCAGAAGCGCAGGATCCCGTCGTCGCCGCCCGTCACCATCAGCCGGCCGTCGCGCGCGAAGGCCACGCACTGGGCGCTCGAGTTCATGCTGCGCGTCAGGCTGCCCGTTCCTGTGTCCCACAGCCCGATCTGACCGCTCTTGACGGCCACCGCAACAATGGAGCTCGTACGATTGAACGCCATGGCCGCAACGTCGCCGCCCTTCACAGGCAGGCGGTGGAGGACTCTCCCCGTAGCCGCGGCCCGCAGCGTCACCGCGCCGTCCGCCCCAACAGTCGCGGCCAGCCTTCCGTTCGGCGACAGCTCCACCCTGGTTGTGTCCTTCAGAGCGGCGAGGCGCCGGCCCGAGGGAAGGTCCCACAACGCATCGGCGCACTTCAGCAGCCGCCCGTTTTCGCTCAACTGCAGCGTGGCACACTCGATTCCCGGCAGCACAACGTCGGCGGTGCGGATGGCGGCCGCCACGATCCAGGCGCGCAGCTTTCGCGGCAGGTCGCCGGTGAGCGTCGCGCTGGCCCTCGGCTTTGCCGTGCGCCAATCCACCAGACGCACATCCCAGTACGTGCGCACCTCCGGCTCGCCGCCGGGATTCGAGCTGGAGCGAACCCGCCTTTCCGAGATGCACACCACGGACCGGACGTTTGCGGCCGTCCTGGCAGCGAGCGGGCGCCCAGCCAGGTAACGCCACTCGCCGCCGCCGTCCCCGTTCTCGCGCTCCACATACAGGAGCGACTTATCTTCAATCGAGCTCCGCATAGGCGGTCCCAGGCTGCCCGCCGGAAGCGCCGCTGTACAGACTCCCGCAGCGCGCGCCGCCAGCGTGCTCGGATCGGGTCCCGTCCCCGCCTCCGGCTGGAATGGCACGGAGTCCACTACCGGTATTGCCGTGGTCGTGAGCAGCGTCGGGCGCGTCCACGGCTCTACCACGCGAGTCTGGCCGCGCGGTTCGGCCGCAAAGGCCTTGCCCTCCGACGCGCCCAGTAGCGGAGCGTAGCGCACCTTGGCGGAAGCCCACTCGCTCCAGACATTGCCCGTTGGCGCGTAGACGAATACGCGAACCATCCGCTCGCCCTGGCCGGACTCGGTCGCTGTGTTCAGGTAGATCTTGCCCTCGGCGGCGTAGGCGGCGGCGCTGGCCCATTTCTCCGCCGGCAGCGGAGCGCCCACGGCCCACGACCGCCGGTCGTCGTCGTAGATCAGTGTCGCGACCGGAGGCGGCCCTGCGCCGATCACGTAGATCTTCTCGCCCAGCGCGGCCGCCATGATTCCGGAACACGCAATCGGAACCGGCGGTCCCGCGGCCCACGTATCGGTGTCGGGATCGTAGATGTCGTAGTCGGCGACCGGCGCTTCGCCGTCCGCCTTCACTGCCGCTCCGCCGAAGACATGCAGCCGGCCGCCCACCACCGCCGCGGCATGGCCCTGCCGGGCGAATGGCAGCGGCTTTACTCTCTTCCAGACGTCGCGAACGGGGTCGTAGCGATCCACGAAGTCGATAGGGCCCGCCGCGCCCCTTCCGCCCGCCACGTAGACCGCCTTATCGAGCGCCGTTGCGGTGGCGCCGGCGCGCGGAGACGGCATCGGCCGTTTCCTCACCCAGCGGTCCGCCGACGGATCGTACTCGAACACAGCGTTCGTCAACTTGCCGTTCGCGTACCCGCCAAACGCGTAGATCTTATCGGAGATTGTGGCGATGGTTGCGCCTTCCAGCCAGACGCCGAAGCCGGCGCTCGAGCGCCTTCCGCACGAGGGCGAAGCAGCGGCAAGAATCGCGGCCAGGACGAGCAGGGTGCGCGCCGTTCGCCCCGCTCTACGCTTCTCCATCAGGGACATTGTACCGTGGGAGCCCTGGGAATCGGCCCTGTCAACGCGTCGCGACCTCCACCAGCTCCACGCGGCGGTTCTTCGCCCGCCCCTCTTCCGTCTTGTTCGACGCCACCGGCGCGTACGGGCCGACCCCGTAGGAGGTCATCCGCGCCGCGGCGATTCCATGCTTTGCCGCCAGCGCGCCGATCACCGCCTGCGCGCGAGCCTGAGACAACTTGATGTTGGCCGCCGCGTCCCCCACCATATCGGTATGCCCCACGATGTAGACGCGTAGCGCGGGATTCTCCTTGAGCAGTTTCGCGATCTCCGCCAGCATCGGCTCGGACTCCGGCTTCAGTTCCGCCTTGGCCGTATCGAAGTACAGGCCGTAGAGAGAGACGCTCCCGTTCGCGCTGAGTCCACTGGCCAACCCCGCCGCGTCTATCGTCACATCCTGTTTCATCGCCTCGCGCTCCATGATCGTCATCCAGTGGCTGTCGCTTCGCGCTTCGATCAAGACCCAGATCTCTTTGCCGTCCTTGGTAAGCCGCAGCGTCGTGTTGTACCAGTTGCCGCCCTGTATGTCGCTCATCACCTTCCCGCCCGCCGTGCGCGTGGCGTTCTGGTAGTTCCGAATCACCTGCAGCATGCTCGTCGCGGGCGCGTTCTCTCTGATGAAGTAGTGAATCTTCACCATGTGCCCTTCGACCTTCTGATCCTCCGTCTTGCCATTTGTAGTGACGGCGAAAGTAGCAGCGTCGAACTGCGACTCTTCGTATTGATAGATGTAGTACCCAGGCATCCGTGTGATTCCCGGATAATCCTTCGACCCGGCCGTATCGCTCTGGCCAAAGGCGCCGGAAACGGCGATGCCGGCGAAAAGCAGTACAACTGTGGCAACTCGGCTCATCTCAACCCTCCTCGAAATCTGTGAAAACGCAAAGAGGGAGTGTACCACGGCCTTCCCCCGCCGGGAACCACAGAAGGGAGGCGCGCTCGGCATCCCGGACCGGCGCCACTCAAGGGACTACGATCCGGGAACAACAAGTACATCGGGAGGTTCAGCAGGCCGGGTGACATCCGGAGGACGCAACCAAGCGGCTCACGGTGAAACCGAGGCTGCCATCGCCTCTTCCTTCACCACATCCGTCGTGGGCCAGCCGTTCGTCCCTACTCGCTAAACGAAGCCCGGCGGCCTGCGATCGCCTTGGCCGCCAGATCGCGCAGGCGCGCGATCAGCTCGAGTGTACGCGGGCCGGGCGCCGGCTGTTCCGTCAGCCGGTCGAAATAGAGGCATCCGCCCAGCACGCCGTCCACCGTGATCGGGAACACGCCCAAGCTTTTCGCGCCAACCCCCTTTAGCGCCTCGGTCTGAGCGTAGGATCCCTCGCCCGCGATGAACAGGTCCTGCCTTCTCACCAGCGCCGCGCCTACCAGGCCCCCGCGCGCCGAAATCGGCGCGTGGAACTTCTCCCGAAACGCCTCGATCCCCTGTCCCAGGCCGAGCCGGCCGCGCACGGTCGTGTGGTCCCGGTCGGTCAGGCAGAACAGAACCCGGTCGAACGGACCGCCCCGGTAGATCGCCTCCAGCGTCATCAGGATCACCTTGTGCAGGTCGGGTTCGGGAGCTTCAATCGCGGCCGCCACATCGCGACTGAGTTGCTCGATCAGATCCTCTCCGTGGGCGAGTCCGGCCAGCGCCGTTGTCTCCTCGTCCGCCGGCGCCGCCGCCACGCTCGCCAGCGCCGCCTCCGCCTGCCGCCGCAGCCGCAGTACATCGAGCGGCGTCGAGAGAGTCGCGAACGTGCTCTTCGTGTCGGCAATCGCTCTTTCGAGCAATTGGGCCACATCCTCTTGCCGCAGTCCCAGCGCCGGGTAATAGTCCTGGACCAGCAGGTTCATCCGGGCGGACGCGCCCTCCGGCTCGCGCCGGTACACCGCCGCCGTCAGCGCGTGGCTGAACGCGACCGCCGCCCGCAGCAACCCCTCCTCGGAGTCCGCCGCCCCGGGCCGCATGGCGTTCGAGTCGTTCATGCAATTCCCCACCATGTCGGGAAGTTGCCACTGCTCCGTCATGGCCTGCCCCAGCTCCTCGTACGTGAAGTGCAGCGCCTGCAGGCATGCCTCGCGCTCCGGCACGTTCACCTGGTTCATGTTGGCCAGCACTTCCGCGTATCGCCGCGGGAAGTACGACGCAATCAGCACCTCGCCCAGATTGCGGAACATCCCGCAGATGTACGCCTCCTCCGGCCGCGGGAACTTCACCAGCAGGCTCACCGACCGCGTCTGGTTCGCCGTGAGCAGCGACAGCAGCATCAGTTCCTTCAGTCCGGGGGAGATTTTGCGGTAGTACTCGAACAACGCCACGCTGCCGGCCAGGTCGCGGATGGACTCGGTCCCCAGCAGCGCTACTGCGTGCGCTACGCTCACCACCGGCCGGCCCGACCGGTTGTAGCACACCGAGTTCGCCGCCCGCAGCACCCGCAGCGTCAGGCTGAAGTCCCTCAGCACCATGTCCGTGAGCCGGCGCAGGGAGGCCCCGTCATCCGCAATCACCCGCATCACCTCCTGAATGTGATGCGAGAATGCGGGGAACTCCCGCTGCCCGGCGATTTCCGCCAGGCAGACGTCTATCCGGTGCTGTCTCGTCGGCTCCTCGACCACCCGGCCGCTCCTGCGGACTGTACTTCTGTCCCGCTGGGCCCGGGCCTCGATCCGCACGGCAGGCCGGTCCCTGCCTCTACATCGCCGGATACAACGAAATACTTTAGGTAGGGGAGATCAGCGGACCGCCGCCACGTTCACCTTGAGACGAGATGATCCAGAATGGCGTCGACCGCCTCCGCGATGCACAGTGTCGTGGCGGCGCGCCGCAGAGTCGCGCCGTCCGGCATCACCTGGAAATCCCAGTCTCCGCGGTGAGGCGGCAATCCGAACCGGCAGCACAGCGCTCGCCGTTCCCCATCGAGCCACAGCTCGACGC
>Ga0062382_10000417_pt1 | contig 10623 bp, 11 predicted proteins | sample DOMMetBare2Fresh_FD_59507 | JGI IMG/M metagenome (GOLD analysis project Ga0062382, IMG submission 59507) | Wetland sediment microbial communities from St. Louis River estuary, USA, under dissolved organic matter induced mercury methylation -... | ecosystem: Environmental > Aquatic > Freshwater... | reverse complement strand
ACGACGTTCGTCACGGGATCCAATATGAACACCGTTCATTTTCAGAACACCGTTCATATTGAGGTGACGTGTTGCAGTCCATGCGAACAGTCCGGGGAAATCGGACGCACGATGAGATACTGTCCGCCGCGACCACGGTCGTGCTCGAGTCCGGGCAGGCCGGGTTTTCGATGAGAGAGGTCGCCCGTCGCACCGGCCTCGCTCCTTCGGCGCTCTACAACCACTTCCCCGGCCGTGACGCACTGATCGTGGCCGTCGCGCTCCGCGCGCTGGGCGGCCTCACCGAGTATCTGGGTGCGGTGAGCGAGACCGACTCGCAGGCCCAGGTGCTGCGCAGGCTCGCATCCGCCTACGTGGCCTTCGCCGAAGAGCACCCCGCCGAGTACCGACTCGTGTTCGAGTGCCTCGAGAGTCCGGCCACGACGTGGGATCGCTATCTCACCGTCGCGGAGCCCTTCACGCTGATCGTCGCCGCATGCGAGCGCGGACTTCGGACCGGTGAGTTCGTCGACCGGGTTTCGGCCGGGGCAGGCGGAATGGCTTACGCGCTGTGGGCGCTGTGCCACGGGCACGCATCCCTCACCTCACGCAATCTCGTCCACGTCGAGGGCGACTTCGAATCGTTGGCGATGCGCGGGGTCGATGCGCTGCTCGCCGGATACGCCGAAAGGGACTGACCATGCACACGCTCCGACAGAGGGTCCGCCGAACGCTTCTTGCCCTGTTCTTCCTGGCGCTTCCCATCACGCTGAACTACTACTCGCCCTACCTCATGACCACCGGTACGGCGAACAAGGTGGCCACCTTCTCGCTGGTCTTCTGGCTCGCGGTGTTCGGGACGTCCCTCGTTCTGGGTCGCTCCTTCTGCGGGTGGGCATGCCCGTTCAACGGGCTTCAGCAGCTGTGGGAGTCGGTGGGGGTTCGCCCGCTGAAGCGCGTTCGTCATCTGACTGCGACCAAATACGTGCTGTGGGGGGCGTGGGTCACAGCCGTGTTCGGAATCGCGATCGCCGTGGGTGGATGGGATCGCTTTCGGCCGTTCTATCTCACGGAGACCGGCGTTTCGGTCACTGAGGCAGGGAACCTCATCACCTACTTCATGCTCGTCGCCATAACGCTGGCGCCCGCTGCGCTGGGTCGGCGCGGGTTCTGCCGCTACTTCTGCCCGTTCGGCGTGTGGGGAATCGTCGGGGAACGCATCGGCCATGCGCTGCGCGTGCCGCGCCTGATGCTCCGCGCCAACCCGTCCCGCTGCACCTCGTGCGGTTCATGTACGCGCGTGTGCCCCATGCAGCTCCCTGTGACCGACATGGTGCAGGCCGGTGACATGCGGACGACCGAATGCTTCATGTGCGAGACATGCGTCGACGTATGCCCCGGCAACGCCATCGCGGTGGGGTTCGGCCACGCGGAGTAGACGGGTCACGCGGCGGTTCGCTCGGGTATCATGCCCCTATGAAAACACTCATCACCTACACCGACACGCGTGGCTTGAGCGACGCGCATCCCGCGTTCACTGACGCCGTGGTCAAGGGCATAGCGCCCGGCGGCGGACTCTTCGTGCCCGAGGAGTTGCCGCACCTGTCCATCGAGGAGATCCTCGCGTTCTCCTCGATGCCTTACTGGCGCCGAGCGGCCGCCGTGTTCTCGCGCTTCGGCGTGAACCTCGATGCCGATCGCGTCGACGCACTCATGCAAAGCGCGTACGGCGACCAGTGGGACGACGAGCGTATCGCGCCGGTCGAGGAGGTCGTCGCCGGCATGCACGTGCTCGAGCTGTGGCACGGACCGACGAGCGCGTTCAAGGACATGGCACTGCAGTGTATGCCGCTCTTCGTCAGTGAGGGTGTCGCCCTCCAGCAGGCGCGCGGTGAACTCGATGACGACTTCCTGGTGCTCGTCGCCACCAGTGGTGACACCGGCAAGGCCGCCCTCGAGGGTTTTGCGGACCGCGCGCACACGGGGATCGTCGTCTTCTTCCCCGCGGACGGCGTCTCCGACATCCAGCGCAAGCAGATGGTGACACAGCGCGGTGCGAACGTGGGCGTCTTCGGCGTCCAAGGCAACTTCGACGACTGCCAGAACGCGGTGAAGGCGGCGTTCGGCGATTCGGCGTTCAACGAGTGGCTCCATGACGACCGTCGACTGCGCCTCTCGAGTGCCAACTCGATCAACTGGGGCCGGCTACTGCCGCAGATCGTCTACTACGTCAGCGCGTACGCCGACATGGTGGCGGAGGGCGGCGTCAAGCCCGGCGACCCGATGGACGTCTGCGTGCCCACCGGCAACTTCGGCAACATCCTGGGCGCTTACTACGCGCGGCTCATGGGTGTGCCCATCGAGCGCCTCATCTGCGCGAGCAACGAGAACAACGTGCTCGCGGACTTCATCGCGACCGGCGTATACGACATCTCGGGTCGGGAGTTCGTCACCACGCCTTCGCCCTCGATGGACATCCTGATCTCATCGAACCTCGAGCGGTTGCTCTACCACCTCGCCGGCCCCGCTTCCGTGCGTCGCTGGATGGACGAACTCGCCGGGTCGCACAGGTTCCAGGTCGATCCGGAGACGTTCCGCTCGGTGCGTGAGCTGTTCGTGGCGGACTACGTCACCAACGACGAGTCGCTGGAGACGATCAAGCGCGTCTGGGACGAGTGCGGATACCTCCTGGACCCGCACACGGCGGTCGCGTGGGAGGTCGCCGAACGCGTGCGTGCCGACAACCCGGTGCTCGTCGTCTCGACAGCGCACTGGGCGAAGTTCGGCGGAGACGTACTCAAGGCACTGGTGGGACTCGGCTACGATGCAGGGCTGCCCCTCGACTGCGCCGAGTTGACCGGTGTCGAGCTCTTGGACCGCGTGACCGACATCGCGGACGGATGCTCACCCGTGCCGCAGGCGCTGGCCGGACTCGACGAGGCCGAAGTGCGCTTCACCGAGGTAGTCGACGTGGGCAGAGACGGCGTCGAGGGCGCGGTACGGTCCTGGCTGGACACCTCGCGTGGCTGATGACGACCGCCAGATGCTGCAGGGCTTCATCGACGTCCTGTTCCACGAAGCCAAGCACGTGAGTCGCCTCGACGCCGTGCTGCGCGCCGAAGCGCTGGATCTCCCGGACGAGCTGCGCGGCATTATCGAGCTGCTCCCGCCGGGAAGCCATGCGCGGCATCAGATCTGCAACCAGCTCAACTCGGCGCTGAAGGGGCACGGCTGGAACAGTGCCTACGGGACGGTGGAGTGACCGAGCCGGTCCAGCACGGCGTCAGATGGCTCACATCGACGGCTTCGTCCCCGTCGCCATCACGTGCCACGGAAGCTCGGTCTCCGTCACGTCCACATCCACGAATCCCGCGCGCATGAGAAACGTCTCCAGTGCCGTCGCGGTGACCCGGATGTGCAGTGCAGGCCCGCGCGGGGTCTCCCGAGCGGCCCAGTCCACGACCAGGAGTCGCCCACCCGGCTTCAGGATGCGTGCGGCTTCGCTGTAGATCGCGTCGGGCACCGCCAACTCGTGATGCAGGTTGATCATGACGACGACATCCGCCACGCCGTCCGCCAGCGGTACGCGCTCCTCGGTGCTGAGTACGGGCACGATGCGCCCTTCGGCGACCTCTGGCCTGTGGTCGCGCATCCACTGCAGCATCAGCGGCTCGGTATCGACCGCGTGAATCACCGCCCCCGGCGCGTAATGCGTGAACTCCGCCGAGAACAGACCGGTCCCTGCGCCGATCTCCACGATGGTCGTCGGGCAGGGCGAGCCGATGGCGCGCCACATGACGTCGGGCATCAAGGTATCGAAGCGCTCGGGGTCATTCAGCCGCTCCAGCTTGGCGACATCGAACGTCTGATGTGCCGCACTCACGCCTCGTTCGCCTCCAGCACCAGTTCCATGATCACGACATCAAGCCACCGGTCGAACTTGCGACCCACTTCGCGCAGCGTACCCACCTCCGCGAAACCGGCGCGCGACGTCATCGCGAGACTCGCCGCATTCTCGGAGACGATCTGCGTGACCAGCGCGTGATGGCCCGCCGCCCGTGCGGCTTCGACGAGGTGCGCCAGAATGCGAGGGCCCACGCCACGCCCGGTGCAGTCAGGCGCCAGGTACACCGCGACCTCGGCCGTCAACGACCATGCGGGGCGCGCCGCGTGCTTCGACAACGCTCCCCAGCCCACCACCGTGCCGGCTTCTTCGGCAACGAACACAGGGTGCTTCGGGCCGCGTTCGGCGAGCCAATCCGTCCGGTCCTCGACGCTCTTGGGCGCCGTGTCGAACGTCGCCGTGGAGGTGGTGATGTAGTGGTTGTATATCTCCGCGATGGCTGCGGCATCGTCGGGGTTCGCGCGGCGGATGTGCAGGTCGTGCATGGTGCCTCCGGGTCATCTTGGTCTTCGCGTGCGACGCGCGACAGGACCCGCAAATCATACTTCTGCACTCCCATTCTGGCACGCCCGTTGCTCAAAGGTGCGCAAGAGCCGGGCGACCCGCCTACCCCTCCCCCCTCGGGCGGGAAACGCCCCTCGGATATAGACAGGACGCGCCTACCCCCCCCCTCAGGCGCGTCCTGGCGTTTTCCGGGGAGAATCCTCCCACCGCGACCAGCGATCTGCTGCTCAGCACAGGGCGCTGATCACCCGAAACGTCCGGTGATGTAGGCCTCTGTGCGCTTGTCGCCCGGGTTGGTGAACATCATCTTCGTGTCACCGATCTCCACCAGTTCGGCAGGTCGCTCCATGGAGTCCCGCAGCATGAACGCAGTGCGGTCCGAGATGCGTGCGGCCTGCTGCATATTGTGCGTGACGATGACGATGGTGACCGAATCCTTGAGCACGGAGATGGTGTCCTCGATCTGCTGCGTGGAGATCGGGTCGAGCGCCGATGCGGGCTCGTCCATGAGCAGCACCTCCGGCTCGGTGGCGAGCGCACGAGCGATGCAGAGCCGCTGCTGCTGACCTCCGGACAGCTCGAAGGCGTGCTTTTTCAGGACGCCCTTCACCTCACCCCACAGCGCCGCACGACGGAGCGACTGCTCGACGAGCTCATCGAGCTCGTGTCGGTTTCGCACTCCGTGCGTCCGGGGACCGTACGCGACGTTGTCATAGATGGACATGGGGAACGGATTAGGCTTCTGGAACACCTGGCCCACGCGCATCCGAAGTTCGACCGGGTCGACCTCTTTCGAGTAGATGCTGACCCCGTCGAGGAGGATTCTGCCTCCCACCGTCACGTTGCCGACCTCATCGTTCATCCGGTTGAGACAACGCAGCAGCGTTGACTTACCGCAGCCCGATGGCCCGATCAGCGCCGTCACCGAACACGGCTCAATGCTCATGCTCACGCCCGCGAGCGCGGTCTCGGCGCCGTAGGCCACCGATACGTCGGCGAGTTCGAATGAGCCGGTGACCGTCCCTACCATCTGATTCTTCTCCTCTGTCGTGAGCGCCACGCTGCGGCGGCGACGTTGATGATGCTCAGCCCGGCGACCAGAACGAACGCGGTCCCCCACACGACGTCAGGAGCCGGCTTCACCGCTTGTGTCGCCATGATGTAGAGGTGATACGGAAGCGCCATGGTCTCGCTCAGGATGTCTTGGGGGATGGGGGCGTAGAACGCCACCGCCGTGACGAGGATCGGGGCGGTCTCACCGGCGGCACGCGACAAGCCGAGGATCGATCCCGTGACGATGCCGGGTGCCGCGGCGGGAAGCACGACCCGCGTGATCGTCCGGATCCGCGTGGCGCCCAACGCCAATGACGCCTGCCGAAGGTCCTTCGGCACCTGGCGAAGCGCCTCCTCGGTAGAGGTGATCACCACCGGGAGTGTGAGGCAGGCCAGCGTGAGCGCTCCTGCCAGCACCGAGCGCCCAAGACCCATGGTCAGCACGAACAGTGACAGGCCGAACAGGCCGTAAACGATCGAAGGCACACCGGCCATATTGGCGATCGCAAGCCGGATGATGCGCGCGACTCGGCCCTTCGGCGCGAACTCGGCGAGGTAGATGCCGGCCATGACGCCAACGGGCAGTGCGAACGCTGCGGTCCACATCGTGAGCAGGAGCGTTCCGTTGATGGCCGGCCAGATGCCGCCCTCCGTCATGAACTTGCGCGGGGCGGCGGTCAGGAACTCCAGGTTGACGGAGCCTGCTCCGCGATACGCGATGTAGGCGATGATGAGGAAGACGAGGCCGACGACCCCGATCGCGGCGGTGCCGGTGACGATGCGGGCGATGGTCTCGGCGATGCGGGCGCGACGGATTCGCGCGGTGCCGCGCTTCATCGGCGCCACTTCCTTCGCTGACGCTCAAGCACCACATCCGCAACCAGGTTGATGATGAACGTCACGACGAACAGCACCAGCGCCATCGCGAACAGCACCGAGTAGTGCTCGCCACCCTGGACCACTTCGGCCATCTCGCCCGCGATCGTGCCCGGCATGGTGCGCACCGACTCGAGCGGACTGCCGGCGATGATGCCCGAGTTGCCCGCCAGCATGAGTACGACCATCGTCTCGCCGATCGCGCGGCCGACGCCTAGCATCACCGCGGCGAAGATGCCGGATGAAGCGGCCGGCAACACGACCTTGTGCACCGTCTGCCAGCGCGTGTTGCCCAGTGCCAAGGAACCCTGCCGAAGATCGTTCGGGACCGCGTGGAGCGCGTCTTCGGAGATCGACACGATGGTGGGCAGGGCCATGATCCCCACGACGATTCCTGCCACCAGCGCGGTGAGCCCGGTTTCGAGGTGCAGCCAGACGCGGAGATTCGGAACCAGCAGGGTGAGACCCAGCAGACCCAGCACCACGGAGGGCACGGCCGCCATGAACTCGACAACCGACTTCAGTATGTCTGCGGTGCGCCTGCCGGCGAACTCCGAGATGAAGACTGCGGCGGCTATTCCCACCGGCACGCAGACGATCAACGCGACAAGCGTCACCCATGCAGAGCCGGTGATCGCCGGGAGGAATCCGTATGAGGCATTCTCGCTGGTGGGGAACCAGTCGGTGCCGGTGATCATGTGCATGATGCCGACGTCGGAAATCGCCCGGCCGGCATTGATCACCAGAAACGCGGTGATCGCGACGAGGATGATGATCGCCGCAATACCTGAGACTGCTATGACCTGTGTGGCGGCGTTTTCGGCCGCCCGGCGCAACGCCGGGCGGCCGGTACGCCGTCTCCCGTTTGAGACGGAGCGCATATCTGCGTGACTACTTCGTTACCGGGACGAAGCCCTGGTCTGTGACGACCTTCTGACCTTCGGCGCTCAGGATGTAGTCGACATAGGCCTTCATGACGCCCGTCGGCTCGCCGTTGCTGTACAGGTACAGGCCGCGAGACAGCGCGTAGCTCCCATCGAGTGCGGACTCGGCGGACGCCGCGACCCCATCGACTGCCACGACCTTCACATCAGCGGTGACGTAGCCAAGGCCCACGTAGCCGATCGCGTTCGGGTTGTTTTTGGTCTCGTCGATGATCGCCTGCGTGGACGCGAGCAGCTTCGCCGTCTTGGCGTACTCCTTGTCCTTGCCCACGACCTCTTCCTTGAAGTACTCGTACGTACCGGAGGAGCTGTCGCGCGAGAGAAGCACGATCTGAGCGTCCTTGCCGCCGACGTCCTTCCAGTTCGTGACCTCACCGCGGTAGATCCTGCCCAGCTGATCAAGCGTCAGATCGACCACCCCGTTGGCCGGGTTGACGACGACGGCGATGCCGTCCTTGGCCACCTCGATCTCCGTGGGTGTCACGCCGTTGGCCTGGGCCTGAGAGATCTCCTCTTCCTTCATCTGGCGCGATGCATCCGCGAAGTCGACGGTGCCGTTGATCAGTGCAGCGATGCCGGTACCCGAACCGCCACCCTTGACGGCGATCATGACGCCCGGGTTCGTGCCCTGAAAGCTCTCAGCCCACGCCTGCGCCAGGTTCACCATCGTGTCAGAGCCTTCGACATTGATCGATCCGGTCAGCTCGGCTGCGGCGTCCGTCGAGGTCTTCTCCGCCGTCCCGCCGGTGCAACCCACGGCTGCGACCGAAAGCGCAAGCGCCGCGGCGAGGGCTACCCACTTCGTTGCCTTCAAGATGTCTCCTTCTCCGTCATCATCGGTCGTTCGGCGGATGTCTCACATCTGCCACCGACGATGCTACGGAGCGACGGGGCCGGGATGGTTGCACGCTCGTAAACTCTCGAAACCCTATGTAAACTCATTGTGAAATCGATTCGGAGGTGCTTGGGGTCGTGCCATGATGGGCTCCCGCGCCCTACCAAGGAGGCACCGTGTCCACGGTTCTCATCGTCGAGGACGACCCCATCATTCGACAGACCGTCGAGTACGCCCTGCGCAGAGCCGGATTCACCGTGCACTCGACCGGAGACGGCACTCAGGCCATCGTCATGGCCCAGTCCGTGCAGCCGGACCTGATCCTTCTGGACCTGATGCTGCCGGGTGCCAGCGGTTTCGAGGTCGCCCAAGCGGTCCGGCTGACGAACCAGGACGCCGCGATCATCATGGTCACCGCACTCGACTCCGAGCGGGACAAGATCCAGGGGCTCGACGCCGGCGCGGACGACTACATCACCAAGCCGTTCTCCACCGAAGAGCTCCTGGCGCGCGTTCGGGCGAATCTCCGCCGGGTTCGCGCACGCGAGACCATCGCCGATGAGACCACTATCGAGATCGGCGATCTGGTCATCGAACCCGCGAACCTGCGAGCGACCGTCGCGGGGGTGCCAGCGAGACTGCGGCTCAAGGAGTTCCAGCTCCTGCTGGCGCTCGCACGCCGGGAGGGCAATCTCGCGACCCGTCAGTATCTCGCAGAACAGGTGTGGGGCTACGAGCACCTTGCTTCCTCGCGCACCATCGATGTCCACGTCCGGCGCGTTCGCCAGGCCATTGAGGAGACTTCTGCGTTCGACTACATCCACACGGTGCACGGCATGGGCTATCGCTTCGAAGCCACGCCGAAGACCAGCGAGAGCGACGCCTCGTGACCCGCTTGGGCCGACTTGCCAACTCAGCCACTGCACGACTCGTCGCAGGCTACGTCCTGATCGTCGTCGTGCTGGCAGGTGCGTGGGCATGGTCGCTCTACGGACCCATCACCGATGCCGTCCTCCGGCAGCAGGAGCGAAATCTCACCGCGGTCGCGCAGAGCGCCGCGCTCGTCGCCGCCGAGTCCAGCGCCACACCGTCAGCGATCGCAGATCGGCTCGTAGCCCGGACCGACCTGCGCATGACGGTCATCGCCGCCGACGGCACCGTACTGGCAGACTCGGACTACGAGGCTTCCGACATGGAGAACCATCGGGCACGACCCGAGGTGAGCACGGCGCTGGGCGGCGGCGTCGGTGTCGATCGACGCCTGTCGCGCACGGGCAACCTCGAGGAACTCTACGTCGCGGTGCCCGGCTCACTCAAGGGCGCACGGGTGGTGCTCCGTGTCGCTCAGCCCATCGCCGATATCAACGCGATCGCCGCGCGCTCCCGCCGAACCGGGCTCACGCTGCTTGGGCTGGCCCTCATCACCACGCTTCTTGTGGCGGTTCGCGCCGCCCGAAGCGCTGTCGCGCCCGTTCGGGCGCTCTCCTTGGCCGCCAACCGGATGGCCAGCGGCGACCTGGATGCCGACGTGCCCACTGTCACCAGCGACCTCGCGGATCTCGCGGGTGCGCTCAGCGAACTCCGTTCGCAGGTCAAGACGCGGCTCAGTGCCCTGTCCGCGGAACGCCACTCACTCCAGGCCACGCTCGACGGGCTGGGCGAGGCGGTGTTGCTGGTCGAGGGCGAGGAGATCCTGTTCATCAACCGGGAGTGCGCCCGGCTGTTCGGCATGTCACAGACCGCACCGGCACACGCGCGCCTGCACGATCTCGGCCTGCCTGCACCGGTCCTTGCCCAGATCACCTCGCGGATGGGCGTCGAATCGCCCTCGGTCATCGAGTTGTCGCCCGATCCACTGGGACGCACCTACCGTGTCTCGATCTCGCCGGTCCGCGAGTCGGATGGCTGCGTACGCCACGTCGTGGTCGTCTCCGATGTCACCGAGCGCGCGCGCCTCGACCGTATGCGACGCGACTTCGTGGCCGGTGCCAGCCACGAGCTCAAGACACCGGTGGCGGGCATCCGCCTGCTGGCGGACACCGCGGCGAGTGCCGCCGAAGACGGGGACACGGATGCCGCCCTCGCCTTCGTCGCGCAGATTCCCGCTGAGGCCGGCCGCCTGCAACAGCTCGTGTCGGATCTGCTCGACCTGTCACGGCTCGAGACGACGCCTTCCCCAGGGGCTGTCGCCGACGTGAGGGCCGCCCTGGACCGCGCACTCGTGTCACACCGGGGAGCGGCCTCCCGAAAGGGGCTCACCCTCTGCGCGGACCTTTCGGCGGTCGAGGGTGAAGACGTGTTCGCGGTCATGGATCCCACGGACCTGGCGATCGTGCTCGACAACTTGGTCGACAACGCCATCGCCTACACGGACACGGGCGACGTATCGGCCTCCGTCACAGCCCGTGGCGACACGCTCACGATATCGGTCACGGACACGGGTTCCGGCATCGCACCAGAGCACCACGATCGCGTCTTCGAGCGGTTCTACCGGGTCGATGCCGGACGCTCACGGGAACACGGCGGCA
>Ga0062382_10000416_pt1 | contig 10627 bp, 6 predicted proteins | sample DOMMetBare2Fresh_FD_59507 | JGI IMG/M metagenome (GOLD analysis project Ga0062382, IMG submission 59507) | Wetland sediment microbial communities from St. Louis River estuary, USA, under dissolved organic matter induced mercury methylation -... | ecosystem: Environmental > Aquatic > Freshwater >... | reverse complement strand
TAAGGCCAGCCAGCCCGATGAGAATCGCTTTCTGCATGAGCCCCCAGTCTTAGGAAAAGAGTTCATCGATCAGCGGGCTGAATTTCTGATTGATTACGCGGCGCTTGACTTTTAAGGTGGGCGTCAATTCGCCGTTATCGATGGTGAGTTCGTCAGACAGCAGCGCCACGCGCCGGATGCGTTCATAGTCAGCCAGGCTACCGGTAAGTTTCACCACGTCGCGCTGCACCAGTTTAACAGCGGGAGCGAACTTGCTCAGTTCGGCACGGGAGGCCGGCAACTTTTCTCCGTCCTCGCTAAGCCTTTGGCGCAGCGCTTCCCAATCAGGAACAATCAGCGCCGCCGGCTGTTTGCGACCCGCCCCGACCACCACTACCTGTCCAACGAACTCACTTTCCTTGATCAGGCTTTCCAAAAGTTGTGGCGCGATGTATTTGCCGTTCGATAATTTGAATAAGTCCTTCTTGCGATCGGTAATGAAAAGCCGTCCCTGCTCGTCCAGGTGGCCAACGTCCCCGGTGGCAAACCAGCCATCGTGCAGCACCTGTGCCGTTGCTTCCGGGTGCCCGTAATAGCCTCGCATCACGTTCGGGCCGCGGATGATAATCTCTCCGTCCTCGGCAATCGCCACCTCGATGCCCGCAAAAGGCAGACCCACTGATCCGACGCGATTATTCTCAGGGCGGTTGGCGCAAACGATACAGGTCTCAGTGGCTCCATATCCCTGCAGGACCGGAATGCCGGCGGCCATAAACGCATACGAAAGAGAGGGCGAAAGCGAGGCGCCGCCGGAGACGAAATAGCGTAAGCGCCCGCCGACGCCTTCGCGCCATTTGGAAAATACTAAACGGTCTGCCACTTTCTGCTGCAGGGCCAGAACAGCCGGAATCGCCTGCTGTTTGTCCTGCAGTTCAGCATATCGCTGGCCCACCTCCATCGCTCGCATGAACACCCGGCGGCGCCAACCCCTGGCCGACATTCCTTTCTTTACGATGCGGTGATAGACCTTTTCGAACAGGCGGGGGACTGCGGTCATGATGGTTGGCCGCACCTCGCGCAAGTGCTCGCCTACCTGATCGAACGAACTGCAGTAATAAACCGAAACGCCGCTGTAACAAAAAATATAAAAGCCCGTTCGTTCAAAAATATGTGAGAGAGGGAGGACGGACAGGGCAACGTCCCGATTGTTGATTGGCAACCCGCCGTTGATCGACAGCACATTGGAAATGAAGTTGTCGTGCGACAACATCACTCCCTTCGGCTCACCTGTCGTTCCGGAGGTGTAAATAATTGTCGCCAGGTCATCTTGATGCACGTTCTGCAGATGCTCAGCGAAAGCACGGGGATGATCGCAATCGTAAGCAGCGCCCGTCCCCTCCAGCGTTCTTAGAGAAATGGCGTGTTCCAATCCGGCAGTTGCTTCCTCCTCAAAGAAGATAAGCTTGACCGGCATGGTCACGCCTTCGATGGCCTGCGCGGCATGCTTATACACTTTTCGTCCGGACACAAACACCGCACGTGCGCCGGAGTCGCTCAGAATAAATTTAACCTGGTCGACGGCCTGAGTGGTGTAGACGGGAACGTTGACGGCGCCCAGACTGAGGATAGCGAGATCCGTGATGGACCACTCTGGCCGGTTCTCCGACAGCAGAGCTACGCGATCGCCAGCCTTGATGCCCAGCTCTGCCAAACCAAGGGCCACATGCCGCACACGGGCGACAAAAGACTCGGCGGGAATGTTGATCCACTCGCCGCGTACCTTGTGGTTAAGCGCGTCAGTCTTGTTGTGGAGGAGCGCCGCCGTCAAGCAAAGGCTGGGAAGGGATGAACGCTCCGGCACACTTGCATGATCAGTCGCGTCGAGTTTGGCGCTTGCCGCCGAAGCCACGTGTCAGGAGTCTCCTTGACTTAGAAATCCCCGCGGGAAAAAGAATTAATCTGAGTGGGGTCTCGAGCTGAGAGATAATACTACAACCTGGAAATCCGAGCATCCAGCGATGAAGCTTCCCATCAGTGTTTCCCGGCTTAGCGACAGTTAGGAGAGTTTGCGAACAAGTCCGGATAGCTTCCCGCAACACGTGATCTAAAATGGTGAGATGGAAAAACGAATGAGCGAAATAGCATCTGGACTTGCCAAAACCCTGGACTCGGCTTATCGACACGCACTGTCGCACCTGGAGTCACTCGAGCAATCACCCGTCGCGGCCACGGCTGACCTGGAGACCTTGCGGGCACAAATCCGCAAGCCGCTCACTAATGAGGGCATGGCTCCCGAACAGGTGATCGAGGAGCTGGTTCGTGATGTGAGCGGTGGCTTGCTTGGTTCCGCGGGGGGAAGATTTTTTGGCTGGGTCATCGGGGGTGTATTGCCGGCCGCCCTGGCGGCGGATTGGCTTACTTCGGCATGGCAACAGAATGCCGCCATGTACGCTTGTTCGCCGGCCGCAAGTGTTGTTGAAGAAACTGCCGGCGCCTGGCTGAAAGAAATTCTGCGTCTTCCTGCCGGCGCCAGCTTCGCTCTGGTCAGCGGGTGTCAAATGGCCCACGTAACTTGCCTGGCCGCGGCGCGCCATGCGCTTTTGTCGAGGCGCGGTTGGGACGTCGAAGCTGAAGGTTTATGCGGAGCACCGCCAATACGCATCATCTCGGGCAGCGAGCGTCACGGTTCAATCGAGCGGGCCGTGCGACTGCTGGGAATGGGCCGTGCTTGCATCAAACTCCTGCCTGTTGACGCCGAGGGCCGGCTGACGCCTGAGGCGCTAACAGCGGAAATCGAGCGCGAGCCCACCGCCGCAACCATAGTTCTGTTGCAGGCCGGCGACATCAACATCGGCGCCTATGATCCGTTCGTCAAGCTGATTCCAATCGCCAGACATTACCAGGCCTGGGTGCATGTTGACGGCGCCTTTGGGTTATGGGCCGCTGCCAGCCCGTCCCTGCGCCACCTGGTAGAGGGAGTGGAAGAGGCCGACTCGTGGGCCACCGATGGGCACAAGTGGCTCAACGTTCCGTTCGATTCGGGCTTTGCATTTGTCGCGGAACCGGATGCGCACCGCGCGTCGCTTTCCATTCGCGCATCTTACCTGACGCATTCAACTGAAGCTCGCGATCAGGTTGACTGGAATCCTGAATGGTCGCGCCGGTCACGCTGTTTCCCGGCCTATGCCGCCTTGCGGCAATTGGGTCGTGAGGGACTGGCTGCGGTGATTGATGGTTGTTGTCGCCACGCTCATTCATTGGCGATGCGCATCGCTGCGTTAGCCGGTGCTGAGTTGTTATGGGAGCCGACTATTAATCAGGGTCTGGTACGTTTCCTGAATCCCGCGCCCGGGGCCACTGAAGCAGATCATGATCGCCGGACCGATGAAGTCATTGCCCGGATTTTGTTGACGGGCGAGGCGTTTTTTGGCGGCACAACCTGGCGTGGCCGCCGCGCCATGCGCATCAGCGTGTGCAACTGGCGCACTTCCGACGCGGACGTTGACCGGGTAGTAGAGGCTGTCGCGGAAGTCCTGGATAGGCTGGAACACTTCTAACGCACTGACAACCCGTGGCGGACAACACCTTCATGACTCCACCGCAGGGCCGGCCGGCCCAGATTGCTCGTGATCATGCCTTCTTCGTCTTCGTCGACGGCGGGAACTCTTCATCTCAACGCGGCCATTCAAAGTGGCCAGCGCCGCCAGTACCAGAAACAGCAGCGCGTTCGCGGTGGTATGCAGGGTAAAATCAAAAAAGCTGTGCACCAGAACCGCGAAGCATCCGGCCAGCGCTCCGGTCGCCACCCCGCGCCGAAACTCATCTCCTGTCTCTCTGCGCTGCAAACCCATTCTGAATAAAGCAATGACGAAAAACAGTCCAAACAACGCGCCGATGATGCCGCCATCCGCCAGCACTTGCAGATAATCGTTATGCGCCTGTTCCAGCCGGTACAAGCCATTGTGCGAATCGTAACGTGTGTAGATAACTCCAAAGGCACCCAACCCCGTGCCGATGAAAGGATGGGCGTGAATGATGTCGAGGGTTACATTCCAGAAGTGCGCGCGGCCGGTGGTAGGATCCTCGGTGTTAACTGAACCGACAAAACGACTCAGGGCCTGCTCACCGCCAAATAACACTGTCCCTGCCAGAATGCCAATCATTAAGGCGAGGGCAAGCGCGACCCTGGTGATGCCACTACGAACTCTCTTCCTCTTTTCCTCGGGTTCGCGTGCGCGGTGCTTATTTCCAAATCCGGCAATCACTACCAAAAACAAGACCTCAGCGACTAGGCTGATAATACCGCCACGCGAGTTGGTCAGGATTAAGGCCACACCCATCATGCCGACGGCAAAGATATAGAGCAGCTTCTTTTCGCCTTCGATTGCACCCGAAAATAACAACCCCAGCGGGATCGCCAGGGCCAGTTCCATGTACCCGGCAAAGTGATGCCGGTTGATGAAAGGACCAAAGGCCGTGCTTTGGGCAAGCTCGCGCATCCAATAAACCTTGTTCGGGCTGGTAAATGATTGGGTCATGCCAAAGATGGCCAGCACGAAACCAAATATCGCTATCGTCCGGACGATTATTCGCAGGCGGTGGGGCGTATCGATGAATACCAGCGCGGCGGCAAAGAAGATAAATAAAGTCGCAACCTGGACAATTACCAGACGGGTCGAGTAAGGATCGAGCGATAGGGTTCTGACGGCGGACGTACTTAGTACGCCGGCGGTATTCGCGTCTCGTAAAGGTAACAGTTGGAACAATCCCAATCCGACCATGCCCAGTAAGGGCAGCTGCAAAACATTCTTGCTCAGGCGCAGCGTGCCCAGGCGCCAACCATCGGCCAGCCAAAGAAGGATAAGGAGCGCACCGCAGAGATCGAGAACCGCCATCGACCAGTAGTGAACTGTCCCATAGGCCAGCGCAGACATCACGATTGCCACGCAAATAGCGAGAAAGAGGAAGCGGCTGTAAATGGTGTGCGGAACGAGGCGCAGCGCAGCGGTCCCCGCGGCCGGCGGCGGCGCTTGCACCAGGGTGGCACTTTCCTTCAGGGCCAGCGACCTAGCTTCGGCGTCTGAGATTGAAGTCGTCATACCAGGCGGTACCAAAAATAGGACAGACAGGAAGATCGCCACAGGAGGCGCGATTGATGCGAATTATGATGGCCTCGGTTTTGGCGCCGGTCTTAAAGGCTAGGGCAAGTCGTTGCCAATCATTTGTGCCACCAGGCGCAGGTTCGGAACTCGCCAGCAGGGACCCGTTCGCGGCATCCAGAATTTCCACTACCGGCAAGCCCGCACTCTCCAGCTTGTTCGTCTTGACATAGGCGTCGAAATCATACTGGGTGTTCGGCTCGACGATCACCAGTTGAGAAGCGCTGGGACCAATGGCTGAACGGGCCTTGAATGTCAGTCGTAAACTACGTTTGCCGCCATGCGCACTGGTCTGATCGGAAGCGACCTGCGCTTGCGGTCCTGACTTGATCTGCCACCCGAACACCCCCGCACCTTCGGTGTTTATCTCCTGCTCCACGCCGCCATCCAGTATCTGGCCCAAGCTGCCCCGGCTGGCGTCGCTGGCAGCGAGATCGTTCCACAGCTCGAGGGCCTGAGCGAACCGCTGCGCCTCGATCATAGTCCTGATCATTGCCTCACCGGCGGCGCGATTCGCCTGCTTTTCAGCGACAGTCAATTGGCGCCAGAGCTGCAGACCCGCATCGATCTGTTTTCTATCGACGAGGTACTTTGCGAACTCGGCCCGCGCTTCCGGGGACGGCCCGATTGCTGCGGGCAGCGCGGCTGAATCCTTGCCGAACACTTCCCAAACCAGAGAAAAAACCTGTGGACGAAGATTGGGATCGGCTTCCCCGGCACGCCGCAACTCAGCGAAGGCCTCCGTCTCTTTACCGCTGCGCAATAACAGGTTGCCCAGATACCAGCGCGGATAAGAATAAGCAGGCGCGAGCTCAACCGCGCGGCGCATGGCCCGCTCGGCCTTTTGACTGTCTCCTGATTGCTCCAGCGCCCGTCCCAGCGCCAGCCAAAATCGATAGTCATTGGGCGCCAGCTTCACCGCCTGTTCATATCCGGCAAGGGCAATACCCGACTGTTCCAGTGGCAGGTTGCGTTGCTCGCCCTCTGCCAGTGTCCAATGAGTCAACGGATCGTCGGGTGCCAGGCGAACCGCCAGGCGCGAATTTTCCAGCGCGCGATCGTCGGAGCTGAGATTGTCAGCAATCGTGTTGCCAACAAACCAACGCACCGAGAACCAGGCTCCCAGCAACACCACGAGCAGGGGCAGGATCGTCAACGACCGGCGGAGGGGTCCGCGCAGGCTGAGGTGTAAGAGCTGATCAGTCATTTAAGCTATTGATAGAGTCCGTTGACTGAATACTTCTCATTTAAAGATCGATGCCGTCCGTCAATTCCTCTATCTTGACGCGCATTTGTTTCAGGACAATATCTTCGGTGCGGCACGCTTTCAAAAGTTCCTCAATGCGGTCCGCAGACATATTGGAACTTGAGATCAGCACCTCGTCGATCTTCTGTTCGCGACAAACGGGGACCAGGTCGTTGCTGCCGCCCAACACCTTTAGCCCGTGGATTACTTTTCTGGCTTTGGATGGATCGTCGTCTAAAAAGCCAACTGGCGAGTATTTCCAGTGGCGGTTGTTTCTGAGTTCGCGTAGAAACAACTCCCCTCCATCGCCGGCGCCGTAAATGAGCACGCGCCGTCCCGTGCCGTCCTGGGCCACTGGTAATACTTTTCGGAACAGCCGAAAGGCCAGCCGGCTACCGGCAAGCAACATAAGCATGAACAACCCGTCCAACACAAAGACGGTTCTCGAATAACCTTGAAAACGAAAAGCAAATAGAATCACCAGCGTTGTCACGATCGAGCTGACCGCTACCGCTTTTGCGAAAGTAATCAGATCGTCCACGCTGGTGTAACGCCAAATGCCGCGATAGACGCCAAAGGCCAGAAAAGTGGCCATCTTGATAAAAACCAGCACCGGCACCGTGCGCAGGAAAAGCTTCCAGGCCGCGCTTTCCGAGAAGGCCCCAAACTTCACCGCGTAAGCGCTCCAGTAGGCCAGAATAATCAGCACCACATCGAGCAACACCTCGAAGACGCGGCGTTTGTAGGATACATCCACCAGAAAGGCGTGCAAGGGCTGACTCTTGAGGGCCAGTTCTGTTTCGCTCTCGTCGTAAACTTTTACGCCAGCCAGATAAACCCCCAGCAACGTCAGCAGAATTGTGAATCCGGCAATCGCCGCCAGGCTCATGTCGAGTTTCATTTCGCGCACCAGCAGCGCAAGAACGCCCGCCAGCGCGGCAAAGCCGTAAAGCATCCAGACGGCGCGGCGCTCAGACATCCCCAGCGCCACCAGCCGGTGCGAGGTGTGGTCCCGCCCGCCTTGCGCCACCGAACGACCTGACAATTTGCGCAGGATGGTTACAAAGGTCGTGTCAAAGATGGGAATAAACAGGACCAGAATCGGCACCACGAGCACGGGCAGGAAACTCCTGGAACGGCCGCCTGACACATTCACGAGAGCAAAGCTCGCTAAAAAAAATCCAATGAACAGCGAGCCACAGTCCCCCATGAAAATAGAAGCCGGATAGGAGTTGAAGACCAGGAATCCCAACAGCGCACCAGCGAAGAGCGCCATCATCATGGCCTCGACCGGTTGCCCGCTGACGACGAAGCTCAGTGTCAGAAAACCGGAACCGATGGCGGTTATGCCCGCGGCCAGACCATCCATGTTATCCAGCAAATTGATTGCATTGGTGATACCGATCAGCCAGAAGATGGTGATCGCCATGTTCACTGAAACAGATCTGGTCCAGGGCAGGGTCAGCCCGTAATAAATCACAAAGGCCGCTCCCATGATCTGACCGATGAGTTTTTGATAAGGCTTGGTATGAACAAGATCATCGACGAGGCCAACCAGGAAGAGGAAAGTGCTGGCGTTGATGATGGTCCGCGTGTAAGGCGACTCAGGGATGATGCGAAAGTAACTGAGTACGAGGTAGCAAATGACGACCGTCGCCCAGATCGCTACTCCACCCAGCATGGCCGTCGGTTTCTTATGCCAGCGATCAATCTTGGGCTGAGCCACCAGGCCTCCCCGGTGTGCGAAAGCGCGCACCAGCAGGGTTAGCACCAGGGCCAGGAAAAATGAAGCGGCAACAGTTGCTATTTGCAGAGGAGTGAAAAGCATCAATATTGGAGTGCGGTGTTGAGCGCAGCGCAAGCCGCGTTGGATCTTCTCCTAACCCAACCAAAGCGCCGTCGCCGCTTTTACTCGGTCGCCGCGCTCCACCTGTCAGTCGTTAACACTCGAAGGGCGGCCACTCTGATAGTCGATAACAGTGCGCAGGATGCCATCAAGTTTCATCTCCGGTTGAAAACCAACCAGCGCATTGACCTTAGAGATATCCGGAATCCGGCGCGGCATATCCTCAAATCCTTCCTCATAGGCTTCGCTGTATGGCACATAAACGATTTCAGAATCCGACTGTGTCAATTCTTTCACTCGGGTAGCGAGACCCACAATACTGATTTCTTCATCAGAGCCGATGTTGAAGACTTCGCCGACCGCCTTGTCGTGATCTACCAGCTTGATCAGCGCGCCGACCACATCGCCCACATATCCGAAACAGCGGGTCTGCTTGCCGTCGCCGTACACCGTGATGGGGCGCCCCGCCAGGGCCTGCCGGACAAAGTTCGGAATCACCATGCCGTACTGCCCGGTTTGGCGCGGGCCCACGGTGTTGAAGAGGCGAACAACCACTGCCGGCAGCTTTCGCTCTCGCCAATAGGCAAGCGCGAGGAATTCGTCAATGGCCTTGGAACACGCGTAACTCCAGCGGCCTTTGGTGGTCGCCCCCATGACGAGATTTCCGTCTTCGCGAAACGGCACTTCAGTGCTAAGGCCATAGACTTCCGAAGTCGAAGCAATCAGCACCTTCTTCTTTTTCTTGTTGGCCAACGAAAGCACGACCTCGGTGCCGTGCACGTTGGTTTCAATGGTCCGAACCGGGCTCTCGACAATCAGCTTAACGCCTACCGCGGCAGCCAGGTGAACGATTACGTCACACTGATCAATGAGCTCAGCCGTAAGCGGCTGATTCTGGACCGCATCGATAGTGTAATGAAATCGCGGGTGCTCTTTTAGATGTTCTATGTTTCGAATACTGCCTGTCGACAGATCGTCGAGAACGAAAACCTCATCGCCTCGCTGCAAATAAGCATCGGCCAGGTGCGAGCCAATGAACCCTGCTCCTCCAGTGATCAATACGCGCAAAATGTTTAGCTCCTTTAAGAGTATTTGAACTTAGCGTGCGATAACCTCGATTTGTCGCCGCAATTTAGCACAGATCCCCAATCCATGATTCTCCTCGCCCAATCTTAGGACTGCAGTTTTTCAGGGAAAGACTGAAGTCTGCCGGACCGGGGCGCCAGCCGGGGCAGCCTGGGGCGGCACCAGTTGCTGGTATAAATCTGAAATGTCCTTTAGCAGTCGCTCGCGCCCAAAATTCTGCATGGCAAAGCGGCGGCCGCTTTCTCCTAAGCGCGCGCGCAACTCCTCGTTTTCAATCAGATGCGCCAAGCCGGCGGCAAAACCCGCGGCATTGCCGGGAGAAATACTAAGGCCACGTTCGCAGACCGCGTAGTCCGGCTCGGCCCTCACGGTTTTGCCAAGCAGATCGACCACACCGCCGACTGAGGTTGCGATCACTGGCCGCGCGCTCAGCATGGCTTCGATAACTGTCAAGGGAGTTCCCTCGTTGCGCGATGTCAGGGCCAACACATCGAGCGCAGGATAAAAGAACTCCGGATCCCTGCGCGTGCCGGCAAAGATCACGTCATGGCTCAGATCCAAAGATCGGGCCAATTCTTCGAGAGTCGCGCGCAAGTGGCCATCACCGATGACCACGAAGCGAACCTTACGAGGTGTGGGTAAGACGGTGCGATCCGGAGCGCCACCTTTATCGGCGGGCGCCGAATTCTTTCGCTCTGCGAGTCCCCGCTTGAAGAGAGCCACACTCCGCAAGAAGAGTTCGTGGTTTTTAATCTCAGTTAGCCGTCCCACAATGCCGACGAGAATTTCGTCTGGCCCGATATTCAGTTCATCTCGAAACCGCAGGCGGCGCTCGCGCCCGTGGACAAATAGTTCCGTGTCCAGTCCCAACGGCACAACTGCAAATTGATTGGCCCGCCCGACGCAAAACTCTTCATTTATTTCGCGGCGCTGCTGTTCGCTGATGACAATGATGCGATCGGTTCCCAGGCGCGCCAGAGTTCGCTCGATGGTCACGAAAAAACGCGTCTTCAGCGCCCCGTAGTAACTATGAAAAATGTGTCCATGATAAGTGTGGACAAAGCGGCATGAGCGCGGCCGGCCCAGCAAGGCTGCGGGAGTTAACCAGCGATACAGCAAACCCGCCACCCGGCCCACCGTGCCCGCTTTCGCGGTGTGGGTGTGAACGATGTCAGGTCGCTCACGCCGAAACAAGCGGTACAACTTCCAAACCGTCAGTGCGTCCTTAATGGCGACTTCGCGGCTCATCTGTTGCATGTAAACCGGCACGACACCCATCTCGGCAGCGAAGTAACTCATGTCTTCTTCGCC
>Ga0062382_10000411_pt1 | contig 10672 bp, 11 predicted proteins | sample DOMMetBare2Fresh_FD_59507 | JGI IMG/M metagenome (GOLD analysis project Ga0062382, IMG submission 59507) | Wetland sediment microbial communities from St. Louis River estuary, USA, under dissolved organic matter induced mercury methylation -... | ecosystem: Environmental > Aquatic > Freshwater... | reverse complement strand
CGCCACGACCGCAGCGGCTTCGAGCGCCATCTGCGGCGTCGCAATCATCCGCGTCTCGATCCCGGCAAGACGCGGATCGCCCGGCTTCACCGTTTCGCCCGCGCCGGATTCGAGCAGCATGCGCACGCTGGCGGGCACGTCGATTGCGTAGCGCCGGATGATGGCCAGCGCATCGTTGCAGGTCGTGGGATCGGGCACCGTCGGGCCCGAGGCGATGTCGATCGGGTCGTCGCCCGGCACGTCGGAAATGAGCAGCGTCACCACCTTGGCCGGATGGCACGCCGCCGCCAGGCGCCCGCCCTTGAGCGCGGACAGGTGACGCCGCACGCAATTCATCTCGGAAATGTTGGCGCCGCTCTTGAGCAGCGCCTTGTTCACTGCCTGCTTGTCGGCCAGCGTCAAGCCCGGTGCGGGCGCCGCCAGCAGCGCCGACCCGCCACCGGAGATCAGGCAGAGTACCAAGTCGTCCGCAGTGAGCCCGGTGACCTTCTCCCGGATGCGCTGCGCCGCTTCGATGCCGGCCGCATCGGGCACCGGATGCGCGGCCTCCACGATCTCGATGCGATCGCAGCGAACCGCGTGGCCGTAGCGTGTAACGACCAGCCCTTCGAGCGGCCCGTCGACATGGTCCTCGACCGCGCGCGCCATCGCGGCCGACGCCTTGCCGGCACCGATCACGAGCATGCGTCCGATCGGCCGCGGCGGCAAGTGCGCCGGCAGGCATAGCGCCGGCTGCGCGGCGTCGACGGCGGCGTCGAACATGCTTCGCAAGAGGTCACGAGGCGCGTACATGTAGGTCAGATCCAGGCGCGGTGCTACCCGCCGCGAGGCGCACGCGCCGAACGAATGACGCCGGTTCTCATAGCAATTTGCACGCCTCGTCGAAATCTAGGCGTGGATTGCGTGGAAACAGCTTCGCCGAATCACCATAGCCGAGGTTGCACAGGAAGTTGGTCTTGATGTGGCTGTCGGGGAAGTGCTCCTGCTCGAACCCACTTCGCGCTGCGCTACCGGGGAAGAATTCGTGGTCCACCTTGGCGTTGTCGAAGCCGGACATGGGTCCGCAGTCCAGCCCCAAGGCGCGCGCTGCGATGATGAGGTACGCACCCTGCAGCGAGCTGTTGCGCCGCGCCGTGACTTCGGCCAACTCCGGCGTGTCGGCGAACCAGGCGCGAGCGTCCGCCTGCGGGAACAGTTTCGGCAACTGTTCGTAGAACTTCGCATCGTAGCCCACGATGGCCGTGACTGGCGCCGCCATGGTCTTGTCCACATTGCCCGGCGCGAGCGCGGGCAGCAGCCGTTGCTTCGCCTCCGGTGTGCGCAGGAACAGGATGCGCGCCGGGGAGCTGTTGGCGCTGGTCGGTCCCCATTTCAGCAGATCATAGAGGTTGCGCAGGATATCGTCGCTCACCGGCTTGTCGAGCCATGCACTGTGGGTGCGAGCCTCGCGAAACAGCAGGTCTCTTCCTTCTTGGCTCAACGGGTTGTGCATCGTTGATCTCCTCGAAGCGCGAATACCGATGGCGTGAGCGTCATTTCCAGCCAAATTGCGCGAACGTCCGCGCCGTTCGAAACGAAAACAGACAGCGGCGCCGTTGCGTCTACGTCGATTTTGCCGATGTCTGCTGCCCGATTTCGAAATTGGCCAACAACTCGAGCGCCCGCACCATTGCCGAGTGGTCCCACGCCGCGCCGCCGTGCGCGGCACACGAATTGAATAATTCCTGCGCGGTCGCGGTATTTGGCAATGACACGCCCATCTGCCGTGCGCTGGAGAGCGCGAGATTCAAGTCCTTCTGATGCAGTTCGATGCGAAAACCCGGGTCGAAGGTGCGCTTGACCATCCGGTCGCCGTGCACCTCGAGGATCTTGGACGAGGCGAACCCGCCCATCAGTGCCTGGCGCACGCGCGCCGGGTCGGCCCCGGCCTTGGCGGCGAACAGCAGTGCCTCCGCCACTGCCTCGATGTTGAGCGCCACGATGATCTGGTTCGCGACCTTGGTGGTCTGGCCGTCACCGTTGCCGCCGACCAGCGTGATGTTCTTGCCCATCGCTTCGAACAGCGGCTTGACCCGGTTGAACGCCGCTTCCGGGCCCCCAACCATGATCGAGAGCGTGGCGTTCTTCGCGCCGACCTCTCCGCCCGACACGGGCGCATCGAGGTAGTCGCAGCCAAGGTCATTGATGCGCTTGGCGAAGCCCTTGGTAGCCAGCGGTGAGATCGAGCTCATGTCGACGACGGTCTTGCCGCGCGACAGGCCTTCGGCGACGCCCGACTTGCCGAACAACGCCGCCTCCACATGCGGCGTGTCCGGGACCATCGTGATGATCACATCGGTTCGCTCCGCCACTTCGCGACTGGAGCCGCAACTGCCGACACCCTTGTTGGTGAGCGACGCCGGCACCGGCTTCAAATCGAAGACCTGCAGCGCATGGCCCGCGGCGACCAGGTTGGCGGCCATGGGCGTTCCCATGATCCCGAGTCCGATGAATCCGACGTTCATGTCTTGTATCTCCGTCGTGTTGGGTTCGACTACCTTCTAGCGCAGATGAGGGGCAATTTTCGGCTTACATCCTCAACTCAATGGCCCCGACACCGTAGCCGGCCACACAGGAGCCCGCGCAAGCAAAGCGCCGGGCGGGCGCCTCTGCGTTACTTCTTGCCGGCCGGCGTACGGATGGTGATCCCGTCGTTGAGCACGAGGTTGCCCGCCGAATGTCCGACGAAAACCTGGTACTGGCCGTCGACGACCTTCCACTGGTCATTGTAGCTGTCCCAGATTCCCAGCGGGTGGCTCGAAGCGTTAGGATCGATGGAGATCTTGACCTTCGCCTTCTCGCCCGGGTTGAGCCAGATCTTCTTGAACGCGACCAGACGCTTTGGCGGTTCGCCGAGCGTCGTGGGCAGGCCGAGATACACCTGCGGGACTTCCGCGCCGTACTTCTTGCCGGTGTTCTCGACGAAGAACTGCACGAGGATCGGGTGCGTGCCGTCCGACACCTTTGGCGTCACTTCGAGCTTCGAGATACTGAACGTCGTGTAAGACAGGCCGTGGCCGAACGGGAAGGCCGGCGTGACACCCTTGGCGTCATACCAGCGATAGCCGATATTCAGACCTTCCTTGTACTCGACTTCGGGCTGGCCGGCGAGGTTCGTCACCCCCGGATACACGGACGGATCGGTCTTGACCCAGTCCATGAATCCCTGGCCGACCTTCGGGAAGCTGACCGGCAGCTTGCCGGACGGATTCCTCACGCCGAACAGCAGGTCGGCGACGATGTGGCCATCCTCCTGGCCCGGGAACCAAGCTTCGAGTATGGCCGGGCCACCTGCACCCAAGAGCACGGGATCCATCGCCACGCCGGCGTTGTCCTTGAGTACCAGGGCGGTCTTCGCCGCCATCGGCTTTACTGTCGTCGAGGTGGCGCCAATGATGCCCGTGATCATTGCGACGGTATTGCTGTTGGTCGCCGAATTCGAGGCCGCCGTCGAAATGCGGTTTGGCCTGGCCACATACCAGTCAAGGCCATCACCGACCGCCGTCATGGATACGGCGGTCGAATCGACAAAGGACGCGCGGTCAGCGCCTTCTTCCGCAATGGTGCCTGCCATGACGATCACGGCGTCAGCCGCCGCCGCGGCGGCTTTCGCGGCCGCCAGGTCGCTGTTGTCGTCCTTGACGGTGATCAGCGTTACTGTCGCCGCGGTGTTTCCCAGTGCGCTGAGCACGTTCTTCAAGCCATCCACCGGCGACACCGTGTAATTGGGTACGACGTCGGAGCTTCCGCCGCCGGCGCCCATCGGCTTGCCGACGACGACGCCCCCGGCCACCGCCTGTTGGGCATAGACCTGCGTCGCCTTGCCGATCACGACGACGCTTCGAAGCGCCTTTGCATCGAACGGCAATACCTGGTTGTCGTTCTGCAGCAACACGGCAGATTGAACGCCCATCGCGCGGGCTTTCTCACCACCCGCAGCAAAATCGATGGGCGTCTGCACCAGCGGCTGCCGCTCGAAAATGCCCATCCTGAACATCTGCGTGTAACGCCGCTGCAGCGCCGTATCGAGATCGGACTCTTTGAGCTGGCCCGCCGCCAGCGCTGCGTCGAGCAGGGCCGGGGCCCAAACGGATGGGATCGGCATCAGGTGATCCAAGCCAGCAAGCATCGAGTTTGCCGTGCTCTTCACGGCGAAGAAGTCCGATTGGACGTAGCCCTTGAAGCCCCATTGTTTACGCAGCACGTCGGTCAGCAGTTCCTTGTTTTCGCAGGCCTGGAACCCGTTGACGTAGTTGTACGAACACATGACGGAAGCTGTATCCCCGTCCTTGACCGCCATTTCGAACGGCAACAGGTAGATCTCGTGCAACACCCTCCTGTCGATGGTCTCCTGGATCGTCATGCGATTCGTTTCCTGCTCGTTGGCCGCAAAATGCTTGGCCATCGCGATGACCCCCTTGGCCTGGACGGCTTTGATCTCTGCGACCGCCATCGTGCCTGTGAGGTAGGGATCTTCGCCGAAGTACTCGAAATTGCGCCCCAGGACCGGGATCCGGGCCATGTTGACGCCAGGCGCTTCGAACACGTGCAGCGCAAGGTTGTTGGCCTCAGTGCCGATCACGTTGCCGAATTCGCTGGCGACAGCGGGGTCGAACGACGCCGCGATGGCCATTGCTGAAGGCAGGGCGGTCGCCTTGGCAGAGGACGCGTCGGTATACGGGGCGATGTCGATGGTTTCGCCACCTATCGTAACGAAGATTGGGGGGATGGTTGCCGAAACACAATCGTTCTGACCTATGCCGACCGGGCCGTTGGTGATGCGCAGCGTCGGGATGCCCAGCGACGGAATTCCGCTCACGTGGCGGGCGCCCTTGCATTGCGGCAGTTCTGGAACGATCCCCGGCACCGTCCCGACCAGCTGCTGTTCCTTCTGTGCGAGCGTCATCGCGGGAATCAGCAGCACCGCGCGCTGCTCCGGGGTCAGCGCCGTGTTCATCCAGGGCAACGGTTGAGCTTCAGTCGCGGTCGACCGCAGCATCACCGCGGTCGTCAGCACGGCCAATCCGAAGATAAGGCCCATAGGGAATCTCATCCCCCCTGCTTGCACCACGGTATTCGATTTCGTTAGCGCGCGGTCGACGGGTGAACGCCGATCGGAATGAAATGCGTGCTTCATCAATGTCTCCTCCACCATGTAATACGTCCCAGAAGTGCCGGAGCGTGGCTCGCAGAGTGGCGACCCGCTCTCACAACAAGCCCAACTCGCGCGCCTTCGCGACCGCCGCGGTGCGGTTGCGTACGTCAAGCTTCCGAATAATCCTGTGCAAATGCCCCTTCGTGGTCCCCACCGTGATCGACAGCTGATCCGCGATCTCCCGATTGCTGAGTCCGCGGCTGACTTGCCGAAGAATTTCGGTTTCCCTTGCGCTCAGCAATCCATGCTCCACCGTGACCGAGTCACGCTTTTGCCGAAATCCGGTCGGGTGAGATGTGCCGACATCTGTATGCATGCAATGGAATCTCTCGGGCGATAACAGAGAGGTCGGGCACGGTGCGCTACTTGAAAAATCGTCGGCCAAACCAACGCGATGGCAGCTTAGGCGCCTGAATTGATGCCGTCATCTATCCAAAGATACGTTCCTGCGTCAGCGCTGGCGAACGGACAACCGACGACAGATGTCCGCGTTCACGCGCCGCGTTGGCTGCCTCGATACGATTGCGCACCCGCAGCTTTTCGTACACCCGGTGCAGATGACATTTCACGGTGCCCACGGCGATGGACCGGGTTGCCGCGATTTCCCGGTTCGAAAAGCCTCGATCGACAAGACCGAGCACTTCGGCTTCCGTCCTTGTCAGGGAGTCGCCTCCCGTCGCAGGCATACGCATTTCCTTGCTCCTCCTCAGCGGTGGCTTCGGATGCGAAAGTCATGGCATCCCGCACTGGTTCATCTAAATTCGGGTTGTGATGGTAGCGCTACCAATGTGATGGTACCGCTACCATTCTAGCGTGTCAAGAGGTATCGGAATATCTCGCGCGAGAGGCTCAGGCGCTTGCGCGCTCGACGATCGAGAACCCGACGTCGACCACCGGCTCGGCCACCGCCCGGCCTTGCGCCCGATCGATGATGCAGCGCGCGGCCAGCCGGCCGATGGCCGGGCCGTCGACGCTGATCGTTGTCAGCGGCGGGACGACATCCGCCGCGAAATTGAGGTCCCCATAGCCGACCGCGGCCAGCCGCTCGGGCACCGGGATGCCGCGCGCCTGGGCCTCGATCGCTACGCCGAGCGCAAGCATGTCGGAACTGCAGAACACGGCGTCGATTCCCGGATGGCGCGACAGCAGATCAGCCAACCCTCTGCGCCCGCTGCCCAACGTTCCCGGCGCCGGGGCAACGAATATCGGCAGCTCAGGTGCCAGTACGGTCGCAATCCCCAGCCGAGCCGCTGCCACGGTCAAGCCCGTTGCCCGACGCCTGGCGCGGTCGTCGGCCGCAGTGATGACCGCAATCCGATTTCGCCCTTTGGCGTGGAGGTATTCGGCCACGGCCGCGCCGATCTTTTCGTGGGAGAAGCCCACCAGCATGTCGATCGGCGTTGGCGTCAGATCCCAGGTTTCGACCACCGGAATGCCCGCAGTGAGCAGACGCCGGCGCCCGCGGGGCGCGCGCATGATGCCCGTCAACACGATGCCATCCGGACGATGGGCGATGATGGCGTCAAGAAGTTCGTCTTCACGCGCGCCGCCATAGCCGGCCTGGCTGAACGTCAAATGGTACCCGGCGGCGGCAAAGGTATCGGTCATGGCCTCCCACGTGTCCTGAAAAACCGGGGAAGCGATTGTGGGTACGACGACCGCAACCAGGCGAGTGGCGCTCGACGCCAATCCGCCGGCAAGCATGTTGGGAACATAGCCTGTGCGGTCGATGGCCTCGCGGACGCGCCGGAGCGTTTCCGGCGCAACGCTCTCCGGCGCGTTGACCACCCGCGACACTGTGATCGGCGCAACGCCCGCAAGCTTGGCGACGTCCGTAATGCGTACCTTCCCGGTGCCGCGCCGGCCGCGCCGGTCAGCAGTGTTCGTGGGGGATACGGAACGTTCGCGCGCCAAGATTTTGCGACTCCTCTGTGACAGGTTCGCTGATGATGGTAGCGCTGTCAAGCGCGTGTACCCTTGAGCCGGCCTCGAGCGACCGACCGGAGGACTTACGCGCTAATGAATGCGGGGGCGGCTGACGAAGAAAATGGTGGTCGCGGCGGCACCGGCACGGCCCATCTCAAGTCACCGGTGCCGGGTTGAAGAGAACCAGCGCGTTGTGCAGCTTCCATCGCTCGGCCCAGGTCTTCTTCCGGCCGCTGGCCACGTCGAGCATGAGGCGGAACAGTTCCCAGCCAACCTCTTCGATCGTCTTCTCGCCGGTGGCGATCGTGCCGGCATTCACGTCCATGAGGTCGTGCCAGCGCCGGGCAAGGTCGCTGCGCGTGGCGACTTTGATCACCGGAACCTGCGCCAATCCATAGGGCGTGCCACGGCCGGTGGTGAACACGTGCAGGTTCATTCCGGCCGCGAGCTGCAGGGTGCCGCAGATGAAATCGCTGGCGGGCGTGGCGGCGTAAATGAGTCCCTTCTGCCGGACTTTCTCGCCCGGCGCCAGAACTCCGGAGATCGGTGAACTGCCCGACTTCACGATCGACCCCATGGCCTTCTCGACGATGTTCGACAGACCGCCTTTCTTGTTGCCGGGCGTCGTGTTGGCGCTGCGATCGACGCGGCCCTTGTCGAGGTAGTTGTCGTACCAGGCCATTTCCCTGATCATCGCCGCGGCGACTTCCGGGCTCGTCGCCCGCGACGTCAGCTGGTCGATGCCGTCGCGCACCTCGGTGACTTCCGAGAACATCACGGTGGCGCCGGCACGGACCAGCAGGTCGGTGCAGAAGCCGACGGCCGGGTTGGCGGTGACGCCGGAGAAGGCATCGCTGCCGCCGCACTGCACGCCCACCACCAGCTCGCTTGCCGGCACGGTCTCGCGCCGGCGCAAGTTCAGGCGCTCGAGATGTTCCTCGGCCTGCGTCATGATCGAATCGATCATCGACATGAAGCCGACATGCTTGTCGTCCTGCAGGCAGACCACGTCCAGGGCGGCGTCGGCGTTGTCACCGATGTCGGCAACGTTGCGTTCGTCGACGATCGGGATCGTCCCCGGCGGCAGCAGGCGTTCCGGTTGCAGCTTCTCGCAGCCCAGGCTGATCACCATCACCTCGCCACCGAAGTTCGGATTGAGGCTGATGTTGCGCAGCGTGCGGATCGGCACGATCGCGTCCGGCGCGTCGATGGCCACACCGCAGCCATAAGTATGGTCCAGTGCCACCACATCATCGACGTTGGGGAATTTGGGCAGCAGTTCGTTCTTGATGCGCTGCACGGCGAAATCGGTGACGCCGGCCACGCACTGCACGGTCTGGGTGATCGCCAGGATGTTGCGCGTGCCGACCGAGCCGTCCAGGTTCTGGTAGCCATCGAAGGTGTAGCCCTCGAGCGGCGGCTGCGGCTCGGGCTTGACGGTGGCAATCGGCAGGTTGTCGAGCGCGCGCGCCGGCGGCATCTTCAGCAGCCGCTCATGCACCCAGCTGCCCGCGCGAATGTCCTTCAGGGCGTAGCCGATGGTCACGTTGTAGCGCAACACCGGCGCGCCTTCGGGCAGGTCCACGAGTGCGACCTTGTGGCCCTGCGGCACGTGCTCGCGCAGCGTCAGGCCGGAGGGAAACTCGGTGCCCGCCGGCAGGCCGCCGTCGTTGGCCACGATTGCGACATTGTCGCGCTCGTGCATGCGGATGGTCAGGGGTTGTTGCGACGAGATTTGAGCCATCGGTGATTCCCTCTTACAAGCGCGCTTTAGGACGGGGTCCGATTCGCGGCGCTCGATGTCTTGCACAACGCAACGATACGCTACGCAACCGGCGCGGATTTCAGCGACAAATCGCAAGCTCGAATGTGCATCCCGATTCTAAGGCGCCACGATCCTTGCGCCAGGCCCCAAACTCGGACCGGGTTTCGGCATTCGGTCGACAGGTGCCGGGTAGCGCGGCACCGGCCTTGATCGTTGCGACGCGCTTCTCGCCGCGGCAATCGATCACCAGTTAGACGCGCTTGAACAACTGCGTACAGAGCGTTGCCGTACTGACATGGCGCAGCCTTTCCGCGGTTTCCGGCTTGAGAGTTGCCGTGGCGTTCATAGTAGCGTGGCTCCCGACTTTGTCACCAGTTCCGCGCAGCGCGGGATTTCGGGCCACTTTGGCGCCGCGAGTTCTTCGGACGTGGAACGGCATGTGTTCGGGTTCCACATGGCGTACCTCCGGGCGCGAGCGTCGGCTGCAGTCGCGGACTTCCCACTCGAGCACCTTCGGCTATGCTTCCCGGTGCATCCCCACCTCTTGCGCGGAAGCGTTGCATTCGTGCCGGGGTGCACACGGTCCACGTCGGAGTAGCGTCCGCGTTTCCCGGGTCGGCGACCTTCGATTCCGAGGCGGGAGTAGCCGGATGTATTACGGAGTGTCTGACGAAATGAAAAATCGTACGCCAAGCCCACGCTGAAGGCAATCACAGGAGCGAATCTGCACACCGCGATCTGCATCCGCGATGCCCGCAGATTGCCGATAGCTGCAGCGGGCACGATCGCGGACAGCACGGCCCGATGCTCGAGTCGCTAAGGAGAGTCGATGGAGCTTGGGACAACGAAATTCCGCGGCATCGACGCGGAACGGATCGACCTGATCGTCCTCGACCTGATGCTCCCCGGCGACGATGGCTTGACCCTGTGCCGCAACCTGCGCGCAAAGTCGGACACACCGGTCATCATGCTCACCGCGCGCGGCGAGGAGACCGACGATTACCTCGCCAAGCCGTTCCGCGCGCGCGAACTGCTGGCGCGCATCAAGGCGATCGTGACCAGTTGGTGGACCTTACGCAGGGCAAGGAGGTGGACCCGCTCGACCGCAGCATCGACGTCCAGGTGAGCCGGCTCCGGCATCGGTTGGGCGACGATCCGCGCGAGCCGCGACTGATCAAGACGGTGCGCGGGGAAGGTTATGTGCTCGCGGTGGCGGTGACGGAGGAGCCGTGATGCGCCTGCTACCGCGGTCGCTGTTCGGCCGGCTGATGCTCGTTCTGGCGAGTGGGCTTGTCGTCGCGCAGCTGTTGAGCGCGGCGATCAACTTCGTCGAGCGCGATTCCGTGCTCGTCCGCGCGAGCGGCATGCAACCGGCGCAACGGATCGCCGACATCGTCACGCCCAGGAGTCGGCGAGCCTGCCCTGGCGCGTGCTGCTGACCCTCGCGACCCTGCTCGCTGCCGTGCTGCTCCTGTCCTTGATGGCGGTGCGCTGGGTCACGCGTCCACTGCAACTGCTCGCTACCGCCGCCGACGAACTCGGGCGCGACATCAACCGCCCGCCGTTGTCGGAAGGCGGCCCGGCCGAGGTCAGTCGCGCCGCCCACGCTTTCAACACCATGCAGACCCGACTGGTTCAGTTCATTGACGGACGGACGCGCCTCCTCACTGCCATGTCTCACGACCTCAAGACGCCGCTGACGCGCATGCGACTGCGCGCCGAACTGCTGGAGGACGCGAATCTGCGACAGAAATTCGAAGCGGATTTGCTGGAAATGGAAGCCATGG
>Ga0062382_10000409_pt1 | contig 10684 bp, 17 predicted proteins | sample DOMMetBare2Fresh_FD_59507 | JGI IMG/M metagenome (GOLD analysis project Ga0062382, IMG submission 59507) | Wetland sediment microbial communities from St. Louis River estuary, USA, under dissolved organic matter induced mercury methylation -... | ecosystem: Environmental > Aquatic > Freshwater... | reverse complement strand
GTCCGGTACACGGGCGAAGCGCTGAGGAAGAAGGTCGGCAAGACCGGTGCGGGGGCCAAATGATCCGTAGAATCGCGAGAGACGACACGCGTCAAAGCGTTCACAAGCGCATCCGGCGCAAGGTTCACGGGACGGCCGAGCGGCCGCGTCTGGCGGTGTTTCGCAGCTTGAAGCACATCTCCGTGCAGGTGATCGACGACGCCGCGGGGCGCACACTCGTAGCGGCTTCCTCCGTCGAGAAGGCCAGCAAAGCCGTCGGCGGCAACCTTCAGGGCGCGAAGACCATCGGCAAGCTCATCGCCGAGCGCGCCAAAGAGAAGGGCATCAAGAAGATAGTGTTCGACCGCGGCGGGTACTTGTACCATGGGCGGATCAAGGCCCTGGCCGAGGCCGCACGCGAAGCGGGATTGGAGTTTTAAGGCATGCCAGGGACAGCGACAAGACCGATTGATCCCCAGGGACTCAATCTGAAAGAGCACGTCGTCTCGATCAACCGCGTGACCAAAGTGGTCAAGGGCGGAAAGAACCTGAGCTTTTCGGCGCTGGTGGTGGTGGGCGATCCGGACGCACGCGTGGTGGGTTACGCCACCGGCAAGGCGAAGGAAGTTCCGGCAGCCATCAAGAAAGCGATCGAAGCGGCCAAGAAGAACCTGCGCCGTGTGTACGTCAAGCGGAACACCATCCCGCACGTGAGCCTGGGCCGGTACGGCGGCGGCCGTGTACTGCTGAAACCCGCGCCCGAAGGCACCGGCGTCATCGCCGGCGGGCCGGTGCGCGCCGTCATCGAAGCGGTCGGCATCGCCAATGTGGCCACCAAATCGATTGGCTCGCACAATCCGCACAACGTGGTCAAGGCGACCATCGACGCGCTCGAGCAACTGCGCGACAAGGCGTCGGTGGCGGAAATCCGGGGCCTCCCGATCGAGAAGCTCTAGCTGGGGAGACTGACTATGGCGGACGGCAAGATCAGAATCAAGTTGGTGCGCAGCCCGATCTGCGCGCCCGAAAAGCATAAGTTGGTGGTGCGCGGCCTCGGTCTGCGCAAGCTGAACCAGGTGGTCGAGCGGCCGGACAACCCCAGCATTCGCGGGATGGTCAAGAAGGCGCCCCATCTGTTGGCGATTGTCGGGTAGGAGTTCGTATGAACCTCAGTGGATTGAAGCCTCCAGCGGGGCAGAAGCACGCCAAGCGGCGCATCGGCCGCGGGATGGGTTCCGGGCGCGGCAAGACCGCCGGGCGCGGCCAGAAGGGCCAGCGCTCCATCAGCGGCTACAGCAAGATGCGCGGGTTCGAGGGCGGCCAGATGCCGCTCCACCGCCGCTTGCCCAAGCGCGGCTTCCGGAACATCTTCAAGAAGGTCTATGCGGTCGTCAACGTAGGGACGCTCGCGCGTCTCGAGGGCGACGCGTTCACTCCGGAAACGTTGTTGGAGCTTGGCGTCATCAGGGCGCTGAAAGACGGCCTGAAAGTCTTGGGTTCAGGCGAATTGACGCGTCCCATCCAGGTCCAGGCGCACCTGTTCTCCAAATCCGCCCAGGATAAGATCCAGGCCGCGGGGGGAAGCGCGAAGAAAATCGGCGCCGAAGCGTAGGCTGCGGCGGATGAGTCGACCATGAATAAGTTTTTGGAAGCCTTTGCGAACATCTTTCGCATCCCGGACCTGCGCAGGCGGGTGTTCTTCACGCTTGGCCTGCTGGCAGTCTACCGTCTGGGAGGGCACATCCCCACGCCGGGGATCGACGCCAATCGGCTGGAGCAGTTCTTCCAGCAGAACCAGGGTACGATTTTCAACTTCTTCGACCTGTTCAGCGGCGGCATGTTCCGCCGGCTGACCATCTTCGCGCTGGGCATCATGCCCTACATCACGGCGTCGATCATCCTGCAGTTGCTTACGGTGGTCGTTCCCACGCTGGAAAAGCTCCAGAAGGAAGGCGAGCTGGGCCGCCGGAAGATCACACAGTGGACGCGCTACCTGACGGTCATCCTGTCGATCTTCCAGTCGGTCGGCATCGCGTACACGCTGCAGGCCAGTGAAGGCGGATTCGTGCTGAATCCGGGCTGGAGCTTCATTGCCATGACGGTGCTGACGCTCACCACCGGCACCGCCTTCATCATGTGGCTCGGCGAGCAGATCTCCGAGCGCGGCATCGGCAACGGCATGTCGCTGATCATTTTCGCCGGCATCGTGATCGGGCTGCCGCGCGCGATCCAGGAGGTCTACGAGAACGTTTTTGTCACCCGGCAGTGGACGGCGCTCCACCTCATCATCATCCTGGCGGTGATGATCGCGGTGGTGGCCTTCATTGTCCTGGTGGAGCGCGGCGAGCGGCGCATCCCAGTGCAGTACGCCAAACGCGTGGTCGGCCGGAAGATGATGGGCGGCCAAGCCACCCACCTGCCGCTCAAGGTCAACGCCGGCGGCGTGATCCCGGTAATCTTCGCTTCTTCGCTCCTGGCCTTTCCACAGACTCTGGCCGTGACGGCGTGGGCGAAGGAAGCGCCCTGGCTCATGGCGACGCTCAACTCGATGCACGCAGGACAGCCGCTCCACATCCTGCTCTACGTCGCGGGCATCATCTTCTTTTGCTTCTTCTACGTCTCGATCATCTTCAACCCGAACGAGGCCGCCGACAACATGCGCAAGTACGGTGGGTTCGTTCCGGGCATACGTCCCGGGAAGAGCACAGCCGAGTACATGAACAAGATCCTCACCCGAATCACGGTGGTGGGCGGTCTGTACCTCTCGGTGCTCTCGCTGATTCCGGAAATCATGATCTCCGGCATCAAGCTGCAGTCGCTGCCATGGCTCGGCAACTGGATGGACGCGCACATGCCGCGCGCGATCCTGGACGGACTCGGGGTCACGTTCTACTTCGGAGGCACATCGCTGCTGATTGTGGTCGGCGTGGCGATGGATACGGTCAATCAGATTGAGGCGCAGCTCATTATGCGCCACTACGAGGGCTTCACGCCGCGCGCTGGAAGGATTCGAGGCCGGCGCAGCGTTTTTTAGAAATGGTCAAGAACTCCGCATTGCTACTGTTCGGCCCTCCGGGGTCGGGAAAAGGGACCCAGGCGGTCCTGCTGAGCGAGGCTCTGCATCTGCCGCACATCTCGACCGGCGATATCTTCCGGCAGCATGTGAAAGACGGCACGGATCTCGGCCGCCAGGTGCAGGCGATCATGCAGGCGGGCCAGCTTGTGCCCGACACGCTGGTCAACCGGATCGTCGAGAGCCGGCTGTCGCAACCCGATTGCGCCCAAGGGTTTATCCTCGACGGGTACCCGCGCACGGTTCCCCAGGCGGAACTGCTCGACGGCATGCTCGCAGGGCTCCACAAGGGCAAAGTGGTGGTGAACCTGTTAGTGGACTACAATATAATTGTTGCCCGAATCACTGCCCGCCGCCAGTGTCCCGTGTGCGGGGCCTCGTACAACCTGGACTCCAACCCGCCGAAAAACGCCAACTTGTGCGACCGCGACGGCGCCGCGTTGATCCAGCGTGAGGATGACAAAGAAGAAGTGATGCGGAAGCGGTTTGAGGCGTACAACCAGCAGACTCTGCCGGTGATGGATTTCTTCCGTCGCCAGGGCTACCGGCTGGTGGAAGCGACCGGCGGCAACGGCGCTCCCGAGGAACTGACGGCCGTGATTCGGGCGCGGCTCAACGGGGAATGATTGTTAGAAAGACGGCCTCCGAACTCGAAAAGATGAGGCAGGCCGGTTTGCTGGTCTGGAAGGTGCTCCAGGAACTCCGCCCGATGGTTCGGGAAGGAGCGACGACGCAGGACCTGGAGGCCGTGGCGGAGAAGATGATTCGGGACGCGGGCGCCAGGCCGGCGTTCAAGGGATATTATGTCCCGGCGGCGGGGGAGAAGTACCCCTTCGTGCTGTGCACCTCGGTGAATGAGGAGATCGTGCACGGCATGCCGTCGGCCAAGCGGGTGTTGCAGAAGGGCGATGTCGTCTCGATCGATACTGGCGTCGAGTTGAGCGGGTACTACGGCGATTCGGCGGTTACGGTTCCGGTCGGGGAGATCGCGCCCGAGGTGGAGCGGCTGCTCGAGGTAACCCGGCAGGCGCTCGAACTGGCGATCGAGAAGGTGCGGCCGGGCAACCGGCTCGCCGACGTCTGCGGCGCGGTGCAGCAGCACGTCGAGGGAAACGGATTTTCGATAGTGAGGGAGTACGTGGGGCACGGCATCGGCACGCAGCTCCACGAAGAGCCGCAGGTCCCGAACTACGTGGACAGGAAGAACGAGAACCCGCGGCTGAAGGAAGGAATGGTCCTGGCGATCGAGCCGATGGTGAACGCCGGGGGGCCGGATTCGCGGGTGATGCCGGACCGGTGGACGGCGGTAACGAAGGACGGCTCTTACTCGGCCCACTTCGAGCACTGCGTGGCGGTGACCTCGAACGGGCCGTGGGTGTTGACAAGGCCGTAGGCGAATGCCGGACGAGAAGGAACTGACGGCGACTGTCGTGGAGTTGCTGCCGAACGCCGTCTGCCGGGTCGAGCTGGAATCGCGCCGGCAGGTGCTGGCGCACGCGGCCGGCGCGCAGGTGAAGAATTTCGTCCGGGTCCGTCCCGGCGATCGGGTGTGCGTCGAGCTTTCTCCGCACGACCCGGGGCGGGGGCGGATCACGAAGGTGTTGAAGGATCAAACATGAAAGTTCGAGCCAGCGTGAAGAAGATTTGCGACAAATGCAAGGTGATTCACCGCCAGGGAGTGGTTCGAGTCATTTGCACGAACCCCAAGCACAAGCAACGTCAGGGTTAAGGGAGTAAAGACATGGCGCGTATCGCAGGCGTGGACCTGCCCAACAAGAAGAGAGCCGAGATCGGGCTGACGTACATCTACGGCATCGGCCGCGCGCGCTCGAACTCGATTCTGTACCGGGCGGGCGTGGATCCCAACAAGAAGGTGTCGGACCTCAGTGAAGACGAGGTCAACCGTATCCGCCAGATCATCGAGGAAGAGGGCGCGGTGGAGGGCGATCTCCGCAAAGAGATCTCGATGAACGTGAAGCGCCTGATCGAAATGGGCGCTTACCGGGGGTTGCGGCACCGCCGCGGTTTGCCGGTGCGCGGCCAGCGGACCCACACCAACGCGCGCACGCGGAAAGGCCCGCGGCGCGGCACGGTCGCCAACAAGAAGAAGGCGGCGTCGAAGACGTAGAGGTTTTCCGAATGGCCAAAGCACCAGCGAAAGCAACCAAGAAAAAGACCTTCAAGAAGAAGGAAAAGAAGAACGTGCCCGTCGGGATCGTGCACATCCAGGCGACCTTCAACAACACCATTGTGACGGTCACGGACCAGACGGGCAACACCGTGGCCTGGTCCAGCGCGGGTTCGCTGGGGTTCCGCGGGTCGCGCAAAGGAACGCCATTCGCCGCGCAGCAGGCGGCGCTCACGGCCGCTAACAAGGCCAAGGAAGCGGGCATGCGCACCGTGGAGGTGCGGGTGGCTGGGCCGGGCGCGGGGCGCGAATCCGCGATCCGCACGCTGGCCACCGTCGGCCTCGAAGTCCGGCGGATTCAGGACACCACGCCGATTCCGCACAACGGCTGCCGTCCGCCGAAGAAGAGAAGAGTGTAGCGGGAAAGCAGGACGAAGGCCCCCTGGGGCCGTAAACTGCACCTTAAGCAAAAAGGTCAAGGAGGCAATTTGGCAAGATATACTGGCCCGGTTTGCCGGCTGTGCCGGCGAGAGGGCATGAAGCTGTTCTTCAAGGGTGAGCGTTGTCACAGCGAGAAGTGCGCCATTGAGAAGCGCAACTTCATTCCCGGTCAGCACGGCAAAGACAGGAAGCCGAAGCTGGTCGGCTACGGTCTGCAGTTGCGCGAGAAGCAGAAGGTGAAGCGGTTCTACGGACCGCTGCCGGAACGGCAGTTCCGCAACCTGTTCGAGAAGGCGTCGCAAATGAAGGGCGTCACCGGCGACAACCTGCTCAGCATGCTCGAGCGGCGGCTGGACAACGTCATCTATCGTATGGGGTTCGGCACGAGCCATCCGCAGTGCCGGCAGATTGTGCGGCACGGCCACATCATGGTGAACGGGCGCAAGGTGAACATCCCGTCGTACCTGATCAAGCAAGGCGATGTGGTCGAGGTGCGCGAGAAGAGCAAACAGAACCCGACGATTCTGGCCGCTCGCGACGCCACTGCGCACGCCCCAGTCCCGAACTGGCTCGAAGTCGACCGGGAAGCTCTCAAAGGACGCGTGATCGGAATGCCGAAGCGCGAAGAGCTCGTTCAGATTCAGTTGAACGAACGGCTCATCGTGGAACTGTATTCGAAATAGTTCGAGATCCCCAGGGGCGGCTCCGCCGGACGGATGCGCCCTGATCCCGATCGCGCCCCAGACGGCGCGCCGGGCGGGGAGGAGGATGCGTGCTTATGTTTAAAGGCTTTCAGAAACCCAAGCGATTGGTTGCCAACACCGAAACGCTGACCGACCGCTACGGCATGTTCTCCGCGCAGCCCTTCGAGCGCGGATTTGGAACCACGATCGGCAACAGCCTGCGCCGCGTTCTGTTGAGTTCGATCGAGGGAGCGGCGATCACCGCCGTGCGGATCGACGGCGTGGCCCACGAGTTCAGCCCGATTCCGGGGGTGGTCGAGGACGCCACCGACATCATCCTCAACCTCAAGCAGATCCCGTTCAAAATGACGGGAGAAGGGACGCGCACCGCGCGCCTTCGCATCGAGGCGGCGGGCGAGGTATTGAGCGCGCAGATCGAAACCGACAACGATGTCGAAGTGCTCGACCGCACCATGCACATCGCCACCGTCAGCGACGGCGGCAAGCTGAACATCGAAATGAGGCTGAAGCAGGGCCGCGGCTACGTCAGCGCGGACCGCAACTTCGACGAGGACCTGCCGCTCGGCTATATCCCGATCGATTCGGTGCACTCGCCGGTACGCAAGGTGATTTTCTCGGTCGAGGCGGCCCGCCTCGGCCAGATGACCGACTACGACAAGCTGACCATGGAAGTCTGGACGAACGGAGCGATTTCTCCCCAAGACGCCGTCGGCCAGGCCGCCAAGCTGCTCAAGGATCACCAGTCGATCTTCATCAATTTCGAGGAACTGCCGGAGATGGCCGAAGAGCCGGCCGAGCGCGCGATGGACCAGATGAACGAGGTCTTGGGCCGCTCGGTGGACGAACTCGAACTGAGCGTGCGTTCCTACAATTGCCTGAAGAACGCGAATATCCAGACCATCGCGGACCTCGTGCAGAAGACCGAGGCCGAAATGCTCCGCACCAAGAACTTCGGACGCAAGTCGCTGAACGAGATCAAAGAGATTCTCGCCGGCATGGGTTTGCAGTTCGGCATGAAGTTCGACGCTTCGGGCAGGCTCATCGCCGGTCCGCCCGCGCCGCTGCCGGCGCAGCTGGGTCCGGGCGAGCAGGAAGAGGACGAGGAAGACGAAGAGGAGTTTGGCGACGAGGGCCAAGAGCAGTTGGAGAACCCCGTCCCGCGCGATGGGCAGTTGGAAGGAAAGAGCGAGTAGGAGAACGCCGTTGAGACACAAATGTGCAGGCTACAAGTTGGGGCGCCCGATTGACGCCCGGTGGATGCTGCTGAGGAATCTGGTCACCAGCGTCATCGAGCACGAGCGAGTGATTACGACAGCGCCCAAGGCCAAGGCGGCTCGTCCGCTGGTCGAGAAGATGATCACTCTCGCCAAGAAGGACTCTCTTCACTCGCGCCGGCAGGCCGCCGCGTTCCTCAAGACGCCCGCTGCCGTCAAGAAACTGTTCGAGACCCTGGGCGCCCGGTTCGGACAGCGCCAGGGCGGTTACTCCCGCATCATACGGATCGGCCCCCGCAAGGGCGACGGCGCCGAGCAGGCAATGCTCGAACTGGTTGGCTCCGAGCTGGTCAAACGGGCCGCCGAGCGCGCCAAGCGGAAGGAAGAGCGGTTGAAAGCGTTGCGGGAAGGTCGCGGGGAAGAGGGCGGCGAGCCAAGCGAAGAGACTAAGTAAACCATTAGATTATAAGGTAGTTACAAACGGGGCGGCGGTCGAAGTTGTGATCGTCGCCCCGTTTTTTATTGCATGCTAAAATTTCTTGACAATCATACACGCATATTTTATGATTGTATTGCGATTAGTTTTTGGAGGTGCTAAACACTATGGCTACCATGCAATTCGATCCTTTCGCCGTGGGCTTCCCCACTGGCGTTCGTCTCTTCCAGGACGCTGTGAACCGGCTGTTCACCGAGCCGCCCGCCACACGGCCGTGGGCGCCTGCTTTCGACATCCTCGAGACCGAGAACGAACTCGTGCTCAAGGCCGACTTGCCCGGCATGGACATGAAGAACATCCAGATCGAGATCGAGCAGGGTACGCTCACCGTGAAGGGCGAGCGGCCGTTCGAGAAGAAGAACGATGACGGCGTCGGGTACCACCGGATTGAGCGGAACTATGGCCAGTTCACCCGTTGCTTCAGCGTCGCGGATACGGTCGACGCCGAGCATGTGAAGGCCGACTACCGGGGCGGGGTGCTCACCGTGACCTTTCCGAAGAAGGAAGCCGCCAAACCGCGGACCATCAAGGTTCAGGTGAGCGAATAGCACGCGTTCGACCGGGCCGGGGAGCGTTTCCCCGGCCCTCACGCGTGCGAGAATAGAAGCAGGAGATACGTCGTGAACGCAGTCAAGACAGCGCTGCTGCTGGGCTTCATGAGCGGTCTCCTGCTTTTGCTTGGCCAGTTGCTGGGCGGGGCCAATGGCTTGGCAATCGGACTGGTCTTCGCGGTGGCGATGAACTTCGTCAGCTACTTCTTCTCGGACAAGATCGCCCTGAAGATGTATTCCGCCCAGCCAGTCACCGAGACCGCGAACTGGGAAATCTATCGCCGGCTCGCCCCGGTCGTCCAGAATCTGTGCCATCGAATGGGTCTGCCCATGCCGAAGCTGTGGGTGATTCCGGAGGAATCGCCGAACGCCTTCGCCACCGGGCGCAACCCGGCGCACGCCTCGGTCGCCGTCACCCAGGGAATCCTGCGGCTGATGGACGACCGTGAACTCGAAGGGGTGCTGGCGCACGAGCTGGGCCACGTAAAGAACCGGGACATTCTCATCAGTTCGGTCGCAGCCACGATTGCCGCAGCCATCACCTGGGCGGCCCGCATGGCGTTGTGGTTTGGCGGCCGGCGCGACGACGAGGAAGAGGGCGGCGGCGCCGGAGCGTTGCTCATGCTGATCCTCGCCCCGATCGCGGCGATGCTGATCCAAATGGCGATCTCCCGCACCCGCGAGTACTCCGCCGACGCCGCCGCGGCCGAATACACCGGCGCGCCCGGAGGTCTCATCAGCGCGCTGAAGAAACTGGAGGGTTGGTCCAAGCGCGTGCCGATGGACGCCTCGCCGGCTACGGCGCACATGTTCATCATCAAACCGTTCACGGGCGGATCTGTGATGCGCCTGTTTTCAACGCATCCGGCAACAGAAGAGCGGATCGCCCGGCTCGAGCGCATGGCGGTTCCGAAGCCCATCTAGGTGCCGCCTGCCACCGTTCGGATCTCCCGGAAGGGCGCTGCGCGAATCGCTTCGGGCCATCCCTGGGTCTTCGCTTCCGACGTTACCGACCGCGGAAACGCCGCGCCAGGGGACGCGGTTCGGGTAGCCGACCCGGCCGGTCGAACCCTCGGAGTCGCCCACTACAGCTCCACCTCCCAAATCTGCTTGCGCCTTCTCGCCCCGGGGACGGATGCAATCGACCGGAAGTTCTTCCAGCGGCGCCTGGCAGAAGCCGAAGAGCGCCGCCGCAACCTCGTGATAGGCACGGACGCCTACCGCGTCGTACACGCCGAGGGCGACCTGCTCCCCGGCTTGATCGTCGACCGCTACGCCCACTACCTCGTCCTGCAGACGCTGGATCAGGGGATGGACCGCGCCAAGCCGGAAATCGTAGCTGCGCTTCTGGAAACGTACTCGCCGCGCGGCATCGTCGAAAGGAACGAGGCTGCGGTGCGGAAGCGCGAGAACCTGCCCTTGGTATCCGGCGTGGTTGCAGGCGATGTCCCGGATTGCGTGCCTATCCGGATGAACGGCCTCGCTTTCCACGCCGATCTGCTGCACGGGCAGAAGACCGGCGTCTTCCTGGACCAGCGCGAAAACTACATCGCCGCCGCCCGTTACGCGCGCGGCCGGGCGCTTGATTGCTTCACCTCGACCGGCGGCTTCGCCCTGCACCTGGCCGCCTGCTGCGAAGCGGTGGAGGGGGTCGACAGCTCGGCGCCTGCGCTCGAGACGGCGGAGAAGAACCGTGCGGCGAATGGCCTGACGAACGTCGCCTTCCGTCAGGCGGACGTCTTCGACCTGCTGGGCGGGCTGAGTGCGGCAGGCCGGCGCTACTCGACGATTGTGCTTGATCCGCCTGCGTTCGCCAAATCCCGGGACAGCCTGGAGGCCGCCGCCCGAGGCTACCGGGAGATCAACCGTCGCGCGCTCGAGCTGCTCGAGCCGCGCGGCCGTCTGGCAACCTGCTCCTGTTCCCACCACATGAGCGAGGCGATGCTCCTCGAAGTGATAGCGCAAGCCTCGCTCGACGCTGGGCGCATGTTGCGCGTCCTCGAACGCCGTACACAGGCGCTGGACCATCCCATCCTGCTCACCGTTCCCGAGACGCACTACCTCAAATGCCTGATCCTGGAGGTCATTTGAGGGGGGC
>Ga0062382_10000407_pt1 | contig 10689 bp, 4 predicted proteins | sample DOMMetBare2Fresh_FD_59507 | JGI IMG/M metagenome (GOLD analysis project Ga0062382, IMG submission 59507) | Wetland sediment microbial communities from St. Louis River estuary, USA, under dissolved organic matter induced mercury methylation -... | ecosystem: Environmental > Aquatic > Freshwater >... | reverse complement strand
AGTTCGGACGCCAGAATCTCGACTGCGAGCGGCGCCTGGCAGGGCTTGGCGATCGATTACATGGACCGCGCTGCGTTCGAACAATACTGGCGCGAGAACGTGGACCCGCTGCTTGCCGATGCGCGCCCGTATCTCGGCCGGACCTTGCGCTACCTGACGACGGATAGTTGGGAACTGGGCGGCGTGAACTGGACCGGCCGCTTTCGCGATGAGTTCCGCAAGCGCAGGGGCTACGACCCGTTGCCGTACCTGCCGGTTGTCGCGGGCCGCATCCTGAGCGGCCGGGACGCCAGCAACCGGTTCCTGAGCGACCTTCGCAGAACGGTTGGCGACCTGATTATCAGCGAGCACTACGCGGTGTTCGCCGAGTTGGCTGCGCGCCATGGACTGGGCATACACCCCGAATCGGGCGGGCCGCACGGAGCGCCGATCGACGCCCTGGAAACGATGGGCGTGAGCGCGTTTCCGCAGACCGAGTTTTGGGCGCGCTCCCCGACCCATCGCACGCGCGACGACGAGCGCTTCTTCGTCAAACAAGCCGCCAGTGTGGCTCATACGTACGGGAAGACTCTGGTGGCCGCCGAAGGGATGACCACCATCGGCCCGCATTGGGAAGAATCGATCTGGGGCAACTTGAAGCCCTCGTTCGACCAGGCGGTGTGCGAGGGACTGAACCGGCTGTTCTGGCACACCTTCACCTCATCCCCCAAGGAGATGGGCTTACCGGGGCAGGAATACTTCGCTGGAACGCACCTCAATCCGAATGTAACCTGGTGGGACCAAGCCGGCGCTTTCGTCAGCTACATCAACCGGAGCCAGTTTCTGTTGCAGCAAGGACGGCCGGTCTCCGATGTCGTTTACTACTACGGCAGCCACGTGCCCAACTTCGCGCGGCTGAAGAGCGACGATCCGGCCGGGGTATTGCCCGGCTACGACTACGATGTGGCCGACGAATATGCGCTCACGCACCGTATGAGCGTTCGCGACGGCCGCATTGTCTTGCCGGACGACGTTTCCTACCGGCTGCTGGCGCTCCCCAGCGGAGCGGGGATGTCGCCCGCAGCGTTGCGTGCGATTCGCCGGCTGGCTGCCGATGGCGCCACGGTTCTGGGTGTGAAACCGCAGCGTGCGGTGGGGATCGGCGGCGATGAGGAGGTGCGCGCCATCGCGGCCGAGGTGTGGGGCGATTGCGACGCCGGCTCCGGCAAGCCCCGGCTCTTCGGCAAGGGCCGTGTGTACTGCGGTGGGGACGCCCGGAAGACGCTCGCGGCGCTGGGGACGCCTGCCGATTTTGAGTGCAGTTCCGGAGGGCTCGACTACGTTCACCGCGAATCTGCGGGAGTGGACTTCTACTTTGTCCGTAACACCCGGCCGCAACCCATCTACTCGGAGGTGATTCTGCGCTCTCATGGCAAGGCTCCGGAACTGTGGCATCCCGACACCGGCGCCACGGAGGCCCAGCCGATCTACGACTTCACTGCGGACGGACGCACGCGAATGCCGCTGTGGCTCGAGCCGAACGGAAGCGTCTTTATCGTGCTTCGGCGCGCGGCTGGGCGGCGTATCGTGGAGCTGTCAAAGGATGGGAAGGTGCAGTGGCCGGGCGGAGAGTTGGATCCGATCGAGATTCGGATCGGCGCGAATGGCGCCGCCGATCTCGCTGTTGCGGCCGCCGGCCGCTACACGGCTAGAACCTCCGGAGGCGAACTGCTCGCCGCCGATATTCCCGCGGGTCCAGAGCCCGCGGCGGTCGAGGGACCTTGGACTGTCCGGTTTACGAAGGGCTGGGGCGCTCCGGCCCGTGCGAGGTTCGACCGGCTCGAATCGTGGACTGGAAACAGCGATCCGGGAATTCGCTACTACTCCGGAACAGGTGCATACTCGACGCGCTTCTTCGTGTCGTCCGTGCAATGGGAGGCGCGGCGAGCTCTGTATCTGGACTTGGGCGACGTTCGTGAGATCGCACAGGTGCGGGTGAACGGACAGGATCTGGGCGTCCTCTGGAAACAGCCATTCGAGATCGCGGTCGAGCGGGCCGTGAAACCCGGCTGGAACGAGTTGGAGGTGGCGGTCACAAATCTCTGGCCCAACCGGCTGATCGGCGACCAACTGCTGCCGGCCGGCCAGAGATTCACTCACACCACCATCACCAAGTTCCGGGCGGACACACCGCTGCTGCCGTCGGGCCTCCTGGGTCCCGTGCGCCTGAAGTGCGGGCGCATCGTGAGGCTTTCGTCCGCTCCAGGCCAGCCGCGCGCCAATACCGTTCTGCGATAACCTGGGACCGGGGAGTGCTCATGAACGGAGAGGCGATTCAATTCCAGAACGGCAAGTTTGTCGTTCCCGATCATCCCGTGATCCCGTTTATCGAAGGCGACGGCACAGGGCGCGACATATGGAAAGCTTCGCGGACGGTGTTTGACGCCGCGGTGGAGCGGGCGTACGCGGGCAAGCGGCGCATCAGTTGGAGCGAGGTCCTGGCTGGGGAGAAGGCGTTTCAGGCCGTGAACGATTGGCTGCCGCAGGCCACGCTGGACGCCATTCGCAAGTACCGGATCGCGATCAAGGGGCCGCTGACGACGCCGGTTGGCGGCGGGATCCGCAGCTTGAACGTGGCGCTGCGGCAACTGCTCGACCTGTACGTCTGCTGGCGGCCGGTGCGCTACTATCCCGGTGTTCCTTCCCCGGTGAAGCGGCCCGAACTGCTCAATGTCGTCATTTTCCGCGAGAACACAGAGGACGTTTACGCGGGCATTGAGTGGCGGGAGGGGACGCCCGAAGCGAAGAGGGTGATTGATTTCCTCACCGGCGAGATGGGCAAGAAGATACGCCCCGATTCCGGAATCGGCATCAAGCCGATCAGCGCGACCGCATCGAAGCGCCTGGTGCGCTACGCCATTCGATACGCAATCGAGAACGGGCATCGCAGCGTCACGCTCGTGCACAAAGGCAACATCATGAAGTACACGGAGGGCGCCTTTCGCGACTGGGGCTACGAACTGGCGAGCGAGGAGTTCGGCGAGGTCTGCATTGCGGAGAAGGACTTGCCGGGGGCGCTGCCGCCCGGCAAGATCCTGATCAAGGACCGGATCGCCGATTCGATGTTCCAACAGGCGCTGCTGCGTCCCGACGAATACGAGCTGCTGGCCACTCCGAACCTGAACGGCGACTACCTGTCGGACGCTTGTGCGGCCCAAGTAGGCGGGCTGGGTATGGCGCCCGGAGCGAATGTCGGCGACGGCTTCGGGGTCTTCGAAGCCACGCACGGCACGGCGCCGAAATACGCCGATCTCGATGTGATCAATCCCTCGAGCGTGATTCTCTCCGGCGTCATGATGTTCCAGTACATGGGCTGGAAGGAGGTTGCGGCGCTCATCGAGAAAGGAATCACCGAGACCATCCGTCAGAAGCGCGTTACCTACGATTTGCACCGGCAGATGGAAGGCGCCTCCAAGCTGAAGACCAGCGAGTTCGCCGCCGCAATCGTTGACAACATGGGCCGGTAGTCCGCGCTGAGACGTTTCGTTCCGATCGTTCTGATCGGCGCCGCCGCACTCGCGCAGGCGCCGGTCTATCCCGGCGGAGATTGGCAAAAGGCCGACAGCGCCGGCTGGCGTCGCTGATGCCGTTCTCTCGATACGTCGTCGATGATGGTTGTCTCGCAGGGGCGTGTGGTCTACCAGTATGGCGACCTGAAGAAAGTCGGTTACGTCGCCTCCTACCGCAAGAGCGTGTTGGCTATGCTGTGCGGCAACCACGTCGCTCGGGCCAGATCCAGCTTCAGAAGACGCTGCGGGAAATTGGCATCGACGACGTTGGCGGACTGCTCCCCGGCGAACTGAACGCGACGGTGGAGGAACTGATCACGGCCCGCTCCGGTGTGTATCACCCGGCGTCAAATGCGGGCGACGCGCTAGCCTCGGCTCCACCGCGTGGATCCCAGCAACATGGTACGTATCAGCTCTACAACAACTGGGACTTCAACGCCGCGGGGACAATATTCGAGAAACTGACTGGATAAAGACATCTTCGACGCGCTCGAAAACGACCTGGTGCAGCCTATTGGGATGCAGGATTTCGACCGCACGCTGCACAAGAAGGGCGGAGATTTGAAGGTCTCGGTGCATCCGGACTACCACATGCACTTCTCGACGCGCGATACGGCGCACATCGGCTATTTGATGCTTCGCGAAGGCGCCTGGAGCGGGAGGCAGTTGGTTCCCAGGGACTGGGCGAAACGGATCGTGACGCTGGTGAGTCCGGTGGAGGACGTCAACCCACCGTCGTGACGCGAGTACGCGCAGGGCAGTCTGTGGGGATACGGCGCCATGTGGTGGGTGTGGGACGATCACCGGCGGCAAGGGCCGTCTGCGGGCGCCTACACCGCGCGCGGGGCCTACGCAGTACATCACGGTCCTGCCCGCCCTCGATCTCGTGATCGCTCACAAAACGGTTCCTAGCAAGCCGCCGGAACGGCCTCGTGGGGTCTCAATTGTGTCCTAATCAGGCTATTCTGATGCACGTAATGCCGGCCTACTGCGGCAAGAACTGCTCGGAATAATAGGAGACATCGCTACTTGAGGCTGTCCCTGCCTGGAGGGGGCGGTTCGACGCCTCACGTCCTCTGAGAATGGCGCCACCGCGGCTCGACAAAGATAAGAGCTATTGGGGCGCAATCCCGCCTACTTCTCTAGGGTTAGGGAGCCCGTGGCGCCAAGTGATGAGCCACTGCCGAGGGGGCTTTCTGATCCGGACTTCCGGTCTGCCATCCTCTTTTTGTGGCCCAAGAGAGGACCCTTCCGTGGTATTCTCATGTGGATAAACAACACTGGCGCTTTCCCGGCGGATGAGGTGTCGTCTGCCGGGGTTGGTGACTACGCCTGCGGCTGTCGAGGGCCGTGGAAGGGCGTAGTATGCCGTTTTGGCGGACGCCAGGGCAAGCGGGCTCTTTATGTCGGTGCCTCAAAAGCTGAAAGGCCGCTACGAAATCAAAGAGATCTTGGGCCAGGGCGGAATGGGCCTGGTTTATCGCGCATATGACGCTACGGTCAAACGAGACGTCGCTCTCAAGACCCTGCGCGACAGCCCGAATCGAGCGGCACTGCAATTGTTCTACAAGGAATGCGAAGTCCTGGCGGCGCTGAGCCACCCCAATATTATCGAGATATTCGATATCGGCGAGTACTATGAGGGCGAGGGCGCAGCGAAACCCTATTTCGTCATGCCCCTGCTGCCCGGCGCCACCCTCGATAAACTGATCCGGGACTCCAGCCACCGACTGACCCTAGAGCGTGTCGTGGAGATGGTTTGCCAGGTCTGCCGCGGCTTGCAGGCCGCCCATGAGCGCGGCCTGATTCACCGCGACATCAAGCCGAGCAACCTGTTTGTGATGGAAGACGACTCGGTGAAGATCATCGACTTCGGCGTCGCTCACATGGTGGAGGCCAACCTCTCGGTGGGGGCCAAGGGCACCCTGCTCTATATGGCGCCGGAGCAGCTTCAGATGAAGCCGGCGTCGCCTTCCTCCGACGTGTATTCGCTGGGCGTGGTTTGCTACGAGGCTTTCACACGCCGGCGTCCCTTCGAAGGCGCGACGCAGAACGAGATTGTGGACGCGGTGCTCAACCGGATCCCGCCGCCCGCCTGCGACCTGAATCCGGCGGTGGGCCAGTCCATCAGCCGCGTGATCCACAAGGCGATGGCCAAGCAGCCGTGGAACCGCTACGCCAGCGCGCGCGAGTTCGCCGACACGTTGATCAAGGGTCTGCGCAACGAACCCATCGAGTTCTTCAACCCCGCCCGGTTCCAGCCGCGCATCGAACGCGCCACCAGCGCCTACGAGCAGGGCGACCCCCAGTTTGCGCTCGAGATTCTGGGAGAACTGGAAGCGGAAGGATACATCGACCCCGCGATCTCCGATCTGCGCCGGCGGATTGAGCTGGCCACCAAGCAGATCACGATGGGTCAGTTGATCGAGAGCGCGCGGTTGCGCTTTGAGCATCAGGAATACCCGCTGGCGCTCCAGAAGATCCAGGAGATTCTCCAACTGGAGCCCGGCAACGCCCAGGCTCTTGGCCTGAAGCTGAGCATCGAAAACAAGATGACGACGCAGAAGGTCGAGGAGTGGTTTCGTCTGGCCCGCCAGCACATGGAGAGCCAGGCGTACGCCCACGCTCGCGAGGCGCTGCGCAATGTGCTCGAGCTCAAGCCGGCCGAGACCCGGGCGGCGCAAATGCTGTCGGAGATCGATCGCCTGGAGCAGGACTTTCTGCGCGCCCGCACCCAGAAGGAAGAGCTATACCGCGAGGCGATGCAGTGTTGGAACTCGGGCGAGGTTACCTCGGCGCTCACGAAACTGGACCGTGTCCTCGAACTCGACCGCCAGACGCCCGACAGGTCGTCGCCGGACCGCGCAGCGGTCTACCAGAATTTCCACAGTAAAGTCCGTTCCGAGCACGAGACGCTCAAGAACGCCTATAGCGAAGCGCGGGTGCAGCTCTCGGAACACAACTTCTCTCAAGCGTTAGCGATTGCGAACGACTGTCTGAGCAAGTATCCCGGGCACGCGCTCTTCCAGGCGCTGAAGTTCGAGATCGAGGAACAGCGCCGGCAGGAACTGTCCGCCAAGATCGCCGAGATCGATCGGGAACTGGAATCCGAGCCCGACCTCGACCGGCGGGTGCACATCCTCGAACAGACCATTGCGATGTTTCCGGGCGAGGCGCATTTCGAGCGTCAGCTCAAGCCGCAGCGCGAAAAACGCGACTTGGTGAACTCGATCGCCGCGAAGGCGCGCTATCACGAGGAACGCGACCAGTTCGGGGACGCGCTCACCCAGTGGGAGACTCTCCGGACCATCTACGAGCGCTACCCCGGACTTGAGGTCGAGATCGAGCGCGTCCAGAAGCGCCGGGAGGAGCAGTCGCGCGCGGAAGCCAAAGCGCACTGGCTGGATCAGATCGAACGTGCGACGCAGGCCGGTGAGCATGAGCGCGCCGGCGAGCTGGCGGCCCAAGCCGAGGCCGAGTTCCCGAACGATCCTGAGATCGCCCAGATCAGGCAATCCGCGGTTCAGGCCGTCGCCAATGTGGTCGAAGCGCAGAGGGCGTTCGACGAGGCTCAGGCGCTCCAGAGCGAGCAGCCTGAGGCGGCCCTGGCCGCATACCGCCGTGCATACGAGCTCGACCCGCGCAACCCAGTCATTGGCGCCGCCGTTTTGGAGGCTCTTGTCGAGCGCGCCCGCACGACGATTGAGACCGATCTGCTGGGCGCCGAACCAATCATCGACCAGGCGCTCAAGATCGACCCCTCGCATCCGGTGGCGCAAAGCCTGCACACCCGCGTGCTCGACCACAAGCGGGACCAGGCCGTCATTCGTTGCTTCATGCAGGCCCGCCAGTACCGCACCTCGGGTGAACTGGAGAAGGCGCTGGGCGAAGCGGATCAGTGTCTTGCGCTCTACCCGTTGGATCCGAGGCTCCTGCAGCTTCGCGATATTCTCGTCAAGGAAATCGAGGACACCCGCCGTACCAAGGAGAGGCCGGCCGATCTCGAGGCGTTGCGCCAGTTGGTACAGGACGCCTTGGCGTCCGGGGGGCTGGCCGATATCACGCAGGTCGCGGAGCGTGGGCGCGTCATTGCGGCGCGCTATCCGGACGACCCCGAGTTCCAGGGCGCGCTGGCGAACCTGGAGAAACAGCTGGCAGCGGTCAGCGCCGAGTCCGAGCCGGTGTCGCGGAGTTCGCTGGCGGCCGGCCCCGCTTCGGAGACCTCGGGCCAGCCGAAAACGAGCCCCTCGGCGCCGATGGCCCAGGCTGCATCGGCGACCCGATCCGGAGCGCCAGCGTCGGCCGGAGTACAGACGCCCGCCACCGGGATGTTCGGCGGAACGCCAGCGGCCCAGACGCCTCCGGCTACGGGAGGCGGACCACCCACTCCGATTGCTCCGATTTCACCTTCCGGCCCGGGCGCACCGTCTGAGCTGCCCCTTTCCGGCGCGGGTCTCGACGCACCCCCCGCGATTCCAGTCCCGCCCGACGGCTCTGTCGTGGCGCTGCTAGGCGAGGCGGGCGCTCCTCCCACCACGCAGAAGCCGGCCAAGCCGCAGAAGCCGGCCAAGCCGCCGAAGCCGGCGGGACAGAAGAGTTCTGCGCTGCGGTGGGCGCTTGTTGGCCTCGTGATGTTTTTCATCGTGGTGGTCGTGGCAGGCGTGTTTGGCTTCAAGTATATTCGCGCACGCCTCGCCCCGCCTCCCGGCGCCATTCGCGTCGAAATCCGGACGCAGCCGCCGGGTGCGGTGGTTCGCGTCGGCGGCAAGGTTCGCGGCACGTCGAACTTCCAGCTCGACGAGCGGCCCGGGACCTATCAGATCGAGGCGACGCGCGACGGCTATCTTCCCGCATCGGTCTCGGTGAAACTCGCCCCCGGTGCGGCGCCCATCGATCTCACGTTGCAGCCGCTAGCGCAAACGGTGCGGCTCATTACCGATCTCCGTGAGGGCAAGGCTTTTCTGGACGACCAGCCGCCTCGCGATCTGGCCGACGGCCAGTTGACGCTGGATGCGGTTTCACCAGGCAAGCACACCGTGAAGATCTCGGGGAAATCCAGCGAGACCTCGTTCAGTTTTGAGATGAGTCCGGGCGAAACGCCGATCGTCAGCGGCGCACCAACGGCCAAGGAAGCCGTAGTCCTGGTTGTGAGCAGCTTTGGCAATCGAGCCCGGATACACAGCAGCATTGCTACCGGACAGGTGACGGTGGACAACCAATCCGCCGGCGTGCTCCGTCCAGAAGGTCTCGACCTGAACGCGCTCACGCCCGGTCCGCACGATCTCGCCATCAGCGACGGGAAACTCGAGTTGAAGAAGGTCATCGAGGTGACGCCGGCGCCGGTGCTCACGGTCTTCCTGCAATCCGACCCGAATCGAGGAACGCTCCTGATCCTGACTGGCGAGGATGGGGTGGACGTGTACCTGGACGGCCAGAGAATTGCGCCGACCAAGCGCGGCCAGCTTCGCTTGTCCGCCCTGCCGAAGGAATACCGTGTGCGTGTGGCGAAGAGGGGATTCCAGGAAGCGCCTGAACAGGCTGTGCGAATCGCCAAGGGCGAAGAGAAGAAGGTCGTCTTCCAGATGACGGCGCTGCCTACAACCGCCCGCCTGGTATTCCAGGGCGGGATTCCGGGCGCCCAGGTCCTCCTCGACCAGTATGAGGTGGGGATGGTCCAGACCGACGGGAGCTTCCTGTTGCAGACCGTCAACCCGGGGGAACACACGGTTGAGCTGCGCCACGAGCGGGCGCGCTCGCGGCCAGTTCGCAAGACGTTTGTAGCCGGCCAGACCGTCCGCCTCGTTGAGGCGGAGATCGCGTTGCACAGCGCCACCGGCGTGGTGCGCTTCAACGTTCAGCCCGCCAACGCGCAGATTTTCGTAGCGCGTGCGGGCGGCGGCCAGCCGCGACTGGTGACGGGCGCTACACTCGAGCTGGAAGAAGGCTCCTACACAATCACCATCCGCGCGCCCAATTATTCGGAGCGGGTTCTGCCGGTGCAGGTAGCGGGGGGCCAGATGATCCCGGTGAATATCACGCTGGGGCGCGAGCAGCGCGCGCGGTCCGCCACGCTCGGCATGGATGGATGGGACCCCAAGGCCTGGACCTTCGAAGGTCAGTGGTTCGTGCGGCGGGGCGGCGGCATCGTGCTCTACAAGCCTGCGCCGGGCCCCGGCATCTACGCCTTTACTATCGTGCTCTCCGCCGGCGGCGGGATCCTCCGGGCGAAGAGCATCGAGTGGGTAATCGACTACAAGGACGAACGCAACTACGTCCTGTGCCGGCTCGACAAGACCGACTTCCGGCGCATCCTGGTGGCGAACGGGAAGCGCACAGAAGCGATGAAGAAGCCTCACAACCTGGCCCTGGACGACTATCTCATGACGACGGTCCGGATCGACGTGACCGCGAATGGCATCGTGCACCAGGCGCGAAGAGGCGAACAGTGGGTTCCGCTCGACACCTGGCAGACGCCGGATCACAATCCCGCCCAGGGCCGTTTCGGCATCAACATTCCGGGAAGGGACGAGATTCGTCTGAACAGCTTTAGCTTCACTCCGCGGGAATAAGCGTTTCGCGAAAAGTCGCTTTAGGATCCGCGGTGTGGCTGGCGCCGAGGGGCCAGCCACACCGCAGGTCTGCCGAGCCGGTTATCCAGAGCGAAACTCGATTCCGTTTCAGCGCGTACACAATAGCATGCGCGGTGCGATACTCCTGCTGCTTTGCTCGGTTCCCGGTTTCGCGCAAGATGCGCGGCAGATTGTTCTGCGTTCGCTCGATCTCGACAGCCGTAATTTCAAGCTCGCGCGCAGTTACACGTTCATCGAGCGTAGCGTCGATCGCGCGCTCGACAGCCGGGGTAAGACGCAGAGCGTGAAGCTGGAAACCTTCGACGTCACGTTGCTCGAGGGCACGCCGTACACTCGTTTGATCGCCAGGGACGACAAGTCGCTTTCACCCGCAGAGGACAAGAAGGAGCGGGACAAGCTGCGTAAGAGCATCGAGGATCGGCGCAAAGAGACGCCCGAGCAGCGCGCCAGGCGCATCGAGAAGTGGGAGAAGGAGCGGAAAGAGTTTCGTGAGCCGCTGCTGGAAATACCGGACGCGTTCGACCTGCGCATCGTGGGAGAGGAACTCGTGG
>Ga0062382_10000399_pt1 | contig 10760 bp, 12 predicted proteins | sample DOMMetBare2Fresh_FD_59507 | JGI IMG/M metagenome (GOLD analysis project Ga0062382, IMG submission 59507) | Wetland sediment microbial communities from St. Louis River estuary, USA, under dissolved organic matter induced mercury methylation -... | ecosystem: Environmental > Aquatic > Freshwater... | reverse complement strand
ACTAACGCCGCATAATATTCAGCTACTAAGCCGGCTGAATGGGCTTGTGCTGCTTGGTTTCGGCATTGTGCTTTTGTGGGGACTTATTTTCTTTAGCGGTAAACTAAATTAACAATTTTTATAAATGAATATTAAGTCATCAATAAAATGGTTGTGGAAGTGGGGTAAAAGAATTTTCCTGTTTCTTTTTTTCTTTCAGTTTTTTTATATCCTGTTGCTGAAGTGGGTAAACCCTCCGATAACAATTACACAACTGGTAAGTTTTATTAAAGGCGATGGATTAAAAAGAGATTATGTAAGCGAAAAAAATATTTCTTATAATGCAAAGCTTGCCGTTATTTCATCAGAAGATCAGTTGTTTCCAGATCACAACGGGTTTGACTGGAGAAGTATAAAAAAAGCGATGGCTTATAACAAAAGAAAACCAAACCGGGTTCATGGCGCAAGCACCATCAGCCAGCAGGTTGCAAAAAATGTATTTCTGTGGCAGGGAAGAAGCTGGATACGAAAAGGACTTGAAGTTTATTTTACTTTTATGATTGAGCTTGTTTGGGGAAAGAAAAGAATTCTTGATGTGTATCTTAATGTAATTGAAATGGGTAAGGGGATATATGGAATTGAAGCTGCTTCACAAACATATTTTGGTAAGCCTGCAAATAATTTATCAAGATCAGAGACGGCAATCATTGCATCTTGCCTGCCAAATCCAAAAATATATACTGTAAAGCCACTCTCCAGGTTTGTAGCCAGTAAACTGGTGTGGGTACTGCAACAAATGAATAATCTTGAAGGCGATCCTGATGTGCAGGAAATAATTTTTACAAAAACTGAAAGTAAATCCGCTAAAAAATAATCACAGCCCCACTAATTCAATTTTTTCACTGTTATGTGTTGGCGGATAATTTTTAGATTGAATTCCCAACCGGATTACATAATTAAGGCCTGATTTAATATCATTCAAGTTCAGTGAAATATCAAACGGCTCCGATTGGTTCACCATCTGCTGTGCCGTAATGCCGGTTTTAATTTCTTTTACTAATTCTTTCCCATTGAAAATTCCGGCAACCAGTTGAGTTTTTATTTCTGGATGAGCTTGTAAAAAATACAGGTATTTTGATGAGGCCGTTACGGAAAATTTAATATGAATAAGCTTGAACTCATCTGCCACAATTGTTTTTTTCTCCGGGGTTATTTTTATTTGCCCCAAACCAGAATACAATGAGTCTTTGGTAAAGCCCGTTATTCCTCTTTTTGTTTTTATTGAATCTGCAAAATCACTGATATTGTAAACGCCTGCAATGAATACGGGCTTGCCGAGCAGGTTGGTTTCTGTTTGCCAGTAATTATAATTATTTCTTCTCTCCCAATACGCATTGTGAGAATGTGATAGCTTGCCACTATAAAACCAGAAAAATGATGCCCGCTGGTATGAATTATAAAACACAACCGGTAAGTCACCTGTTTTTTCTGCCAGTGCCAGTGCAGAACTTTTATTGTAATGAAATTTATTTTTTACTCCGTTATCCGGGCCAAGATCTGCAACAAGATAAATACGACCGGCCATAACCAATACAAGGGAAATAATTGAAAGAATACGAAGTGGCTTTATCCATGAACCCTTATTTATTAAAAACTGATGGCTTAAAATTATCAGTGGAATAAGTATGGGCATCGTCCAATTGGGTTCCACTTTTCCGCGAAATGAACTTAGCAGGAAAAAAACAAGGATTCCTACTAAATTAAACTTCATCGCTTTTTCTGTTCCGTTTTTAGCCGTATAAAAAAAAGCAGCCGGTAATAAAACAAACCCCACCAACGGCCCGGTTAATAATATCTGCCCTAATAAATAACCGGTTGTGTTTGAAATTCTATATGTTGAAACATTACTCTCAAAAAGATGGTAACGGAAGCTTACCCAATCATGCTGCCATTGCCATAAAAGATGGGGGGTATAAAGCAACAAAACAAAAACTGCAGCCAGCCAGGTTTGCCTGCGGCGTAATAATTTTAAATTAGACAGGAATGCAAAAAGCACAATCAGCAGACCGTGATACTTTGTGTAAAAAAGCAAAACAATTGAAACGGAAAGCAACAAAGCGCTGCGCCAGTTATTTTTTTGTATAAAATTCCGGTAGCAATAAAAAAACACAGCGGTAAAAAATAATAGTGGTGTGTCAGGCACTGCAAGAAAGCCCGCTATTTGCAAAGCGCCTATGCCCAAAACAATAATATAAAACAGTATTGGATTTTTTTTATCAATAAGTGACTCAGTTATTACTAAAGTAAATACACTCAGCAAGGCACAAATTAATCGTACACCCAGTTCATTATGAAAAAGATTGTAGCCGGTTTTGATAAGCAATGCAATCATCGGCGGATGATCAAAATAACCCCAGGAGAGAAATTTGGAATAAACCCAGTAATATGCTTCATCAGCAATTAACTCTGTTGATGAGGCCTGTGCCAGGGCCAGCAAAAGCAAAACCGAATAAAAAACTATCCTGTGGTTTTTTTGCAAAAAAGTCTGCATAATTGTCCGAAAATACAACGCTTATTTTACCCAGCAAGTAAACTATCTGTTGCAGCAACAGCTTTTTGTAATCGTTCATTTTCATTTCCGCTTATTTCTGCCCAGGGGATTGATTGGTTTATCATTAAATCTTTATACATATAATAAAGTGTCTCTCTTGTTTGTAAATCCGGGTATTCTCTCAGTTCATCTTTTACCCATGGCAAATCAGTATTGCAGAGTAAATACAAATCATATTTTCTTACAACTATCTGGTTTAAAATCCATGGATGGCATTTACCAAAAACAAATTCACACCAAACTTTCATTACGTACATATCGGTATCGATGAATAGAGGCGACGAGCTATTGGCTGTGAGTTGTGAGGAATTTTCTTCTAAAGCAATTTGCCCCTTTGCTATGGTGAGCAAGTCATCATACGAATAGTTTGCTCCGTGTTTTAACAAATACTCTCTTGCATATTCCGGGCACCATTGTGTATTATAATGCCGGGCAAGCTGTTCACACAGGGTGCTCTTCCCCGTGCATTCAGGGCCGATAACAACTACCTTTTTTATCATTTTCTGTTCCATGCAGGATTTGCTTTTAATATTTTTTTATAAACAGAGCAACTAGCTTCATGCGCATTGGGTAAATAACCGGTACTCATTAAAAATTCATTTACAATTTCACCGCCGGTAAAGCGGAATGTTTGCTTAAATAATTTTGTCCACTCATCTTTTGTTTTTGGATGATGACTATCTAACCATTTTTTAAACGAGTTGTTTTCTTTTTGAATAACTAAAATGGTTTTTGCATTTTCTATCGCCGCATTAATCTTTAGCCGGTTGCGGATAATGCCTGCATCGTTCATCAGCCTGTTAAAATCTTTTTCTTTATATGCCGCTACTCTTTTTATTTCAAAATTGTGGTACGCTTTTCTGAAACCTTCCTGTTTGTTTAAAATAGTTGTCCAGCTAAGGCCCGCCTGGTTAATTTCTAAAATCAAACGGCAAAACAATTCCTTATCATCATGAATGGGAAAACCATACTGTTTGTCGTGGTATTCTTTATGGGCGGCCTGTTCGCCGCGTTTAAGTGTGCTGATGTATTTACAGTAGCTCATATCACTTATCTTTTTGCAGTTTGTTTTTTCCATTCCACATATCCCCACCAGGCCATAGCAAGGAATAAAACATACATGACCGAAAATAAATAGAACTCTTTATAGAAATTCAGGGGTATTGCAATTATGTTGCTGAATATCCAGGCAAGCCAGTTTTCAATTTTTCTTTTTGCCATCCACCACATAGCCACTACAGCCGAACTGGAAACCAGTGAATCAAGAATAGGGGTATTGCTGTCTGTCAATTTCAGAAGTGCAAAATAAATTGCACCCCATGCAAATAAGAAAAGCGCAATTCCCACTGACAATTCCTTTTTACTGCACCAACTGATTGGATAAGTAAGGTGTTCGGCATCTTTTTTCTGAACCCAGTTATACCAGCCATATACACTCATCAGGAAATAATAAATATTCAAACTGCCATCAGCATATAACGGGGGGTGAGAAGCGAAAAAATAAAGCCAGGCAGCAAGTAATACACCAATGATGCCAGTTGGGTAAACAAGAACATTGTTTTTTCTTGCATACCACACACTTGCAATTTGTGTAACTGTACTCACCCATTCGGGCCATTTGGTTTGTTGCACGTTAGTAATAAACTGATACCAGAATTCCTGTAAACTCAAAATGAAAATTTTTCAAATTTAGTTGTTTCATTTTTGCTGCGGTACCATCGCCAGGCTCTTGGATATTTTATTCCTTTTGATGTTTCAAAACGTGTGGCAATTTGTTGCCACTCCCCTTTTGTATTAAACTTCCACGCAATAAAATGCAAATGAGGAAACGCAGTAAAGCCGGTATTACCACTCAGTGCAATCACCTGTCCTTTTCTAACACTATCACCCACGTTTACCAATACCCCGTCTTTTTGTATATGCCAGTAGCCGCTTCTTGAGTTATCATTATGTTGGATGACAAGGTTGTTTCCCTGGTGATGATACTTTTTATTCAGTCCGCCTTTGTCTTCATCCTCTTTTACTCTTACTACTACACCATCTCTTGCTGCCAGAATTTTTGTTCCCTTTTTCATTTTAAAATCAAGGGCCGCTCTTTCTTTATGTGATAAATTTCCAAAATACCCCTGAACCAGCAGATGTGCTTTATTATTTTCAAAAGGCAAAGAGTATAAATAACTGGTGTCCTCTTTGATAATTCCTTTTTGCAGTTTCTTGATTTCTTTACGTAAGGGGTTTTTGCTGACAGAGCATGCAGAAATAAATAAAATAACAGTAAAAAGTAAACCCTTCATTATTTAAAAATAGCCATCTCCTTCCTAACTTTAGCTTATGCAAAAGATAAATCTCTCTGAAAAATTTTCCTTGTTCAATGAATACTGGAACCCCAAAATTGTTGTCGAGCTGAACGGGCAACACGTTAAACTTGTAAAATTCAAAGGGCCGTTTGTATGGCATCATCACGAAAACGAAGACGAATTGTTTTATGTGGTAAGGGGAAATTTTGATATGGAGTTCAGGGATAAAACAATAACAGTAAACCAGGGGGAATTTATTGTTGTGCCCCGGGGTGTAGAACACAGACCCAACGCAAAAGATGAAGTAGAAGTCATGTTGTTTGAACCGGCATCAACACTCAACACCGGCAATATAGAAAATGAAAGAACGGTGAAAGATCTTCAACAAATCTGAATTTCCGCATCTTTGCTGCATGAAAATAGCAGTACTTGGATCCGGCATGGTTGGCAGTGCCATTGCAATGGATCTTGCCTCCCGTCATCATGTTACAGCCTTTGATGTAAATGAAGAAAACCTCAATCGGTTAAATAAAAGAAACCCCCGTATTGAAATTCAGAAAGCTGATTTAAAAAATTATCAATCTTACCCACAACTACTTTCATCATTTGATTTGGTGGTAACGGCTGTTCCCGGATTTATGGGATATAAAGCACTGGAAGCTGCAATTAATTGCGGAAAAAATATTGTTGATATTTCTTTTTTCCCGGAAGATGTTTTTCAACTGGATAAACTTGCAAAAGAAAAAGGCGTAACGGTAATTACTGATTGCGGTGTGGCGCCGGGTATGAGCAATTTTATTATTGGCAGACATAACGAAGAAATGAAAATTGACGCTATAGAAATTTATGTAGGTGGTTTGCCCAAAGTCAGAAAAAAACCATTTCAGTATAAAGCGCCTTTTTCCCCGGCTGATGTGATAGAAGAATATACACGACCCGCACGGCTGATGGAAAATGGTTTTATTGTAACGAAACCGGCATTAAGTGAAGTGGAGTGGATCCAGTTTGATGAAGTAGGCACACTGGAAGCATTTAATACAGATGGACTCCGTTCCCTGCTTTACACTATGCCGCATATAAAAAACCAAAAAGAAAAAACACTGCGATACCCGGGTCATGTAGATATTATTATTTCGTTGAAGGAAAGTAATTTTTTCAGTGAAAAAGAAATTGATGTGAATGGAATAAAAATTACTCCGTTGAAAGTTACTTCACAAATTTTATTTAATGAATGGAAGCTGGGCCTGGAAGAAGAAGAATTGACGGTGATGAAGGTGATATTGCATGGAGAAAATAAAAAAATTGAATGGAGCCTGTTGGATGTTTATGATAAGAAAACTAAAATTTCATCTATGGCACGAACAACCGGCTATACCTGTACAGCTGCAGTTAATCTTCTTGCTCAAAATCTTTTTACAGAAAAAGGTGTGTTCCCTCCGGAGTTGGTGGGTAAGTATAAAAATTGTTTTGAATTTATACTCAACTACCTGGAAGAAAGAAAAATACTCTGGAAAAGGAAAATCACCTGAAATCAGCGGGTCAGTATGACCCAGGCAAGTGGCACGTACATCATTATCATATAGCCGGTAACAGATATTAATACGGATGAAAGGATTAGCCTGGGCCAAAACCATTTTATTTTTATTTGCCGGAATAAATCATAGGTAAACCAGATATTATAAATGCCAGAGAGAATTGTTTGCCATAAGAAAACAGAATAATGATTAATGTTGATTCTGAAAATAACACCCAGGATAATATCGCTGATAAGACAAAGAACAAAATAGGTAGCACCGCCATAAAGCGCAATGGTAAATATTTCAAAAAAATAAAAACGGGGTCTTGCCATTACAAGCCAGATCAAAAAAGCCGAAGCAATCATCAGGGGTAACATAAAAATTGAAAAATGTTCCAGGAACAGCTTGTTGCTTTCAGTATATAGTGGCGACTGAATTTTTGCCTGGAGAACTAATTCATAACCAAACTTGCTAAGGATTAAATTGTGAAGCAGGATATAAACTCCTGTCCATATCAGAAAAAAACTCACTGGTTTTTGATAACGCTTTCTTTTCCCTTCAATATAATTAAGAGAGGTTATTCCGGGTTTGATAATAAACAGTAAGGATGTTTTAAAAAATGTTTCTTCTACATGTGTAAAGAAATGAACAACTTCATCTATCAGCGCCTTAGCGGTAAGCCTCTTTACATAGGCTTTTTGACCGCATACGTGGCAATATTTGCCAGCTACAGCTGCCCCGCAATTAAGGCAATGTGTCAAAATAAATTTTTTTTAAAGTTAGTATGGAAAAATAAAAGGCCACCAGGGCCCTGTAAATAATTTTTTAAATCGGATTATATCCTTCACACATTTTCTTCAGATTGTTTAATCCCGTTTCAAACTGGTAGTTCAGGTTTTTTCTTATCATGGGCACCATCAATCTTGCCACCGGGAATGGAAGATTGCCGCTGTTTTGCCAGGTAACCTTTGTTTCATTACCATCGCCCCAGGGCTCAAACAGCCAGTTATCTTTTGCTTTACTTTTCCAGGGTTTAAAAAACTCAAGATCAAAATGAATATGTTTCTCATCTATTCCCACCAGTCTTAATTCTCCAATGCCGGTTTTTTTTCCTTCCCATGCATATTTATGCCCGGCAGTTTTAGGTGTACCACTCACAGTACTTTTAGAAGTGGGGTCGGCTTGTTGCCAGGGATTCCATTGACTGTAAAAATTTAAATTGCCCACCTTGTCCATTACATCTCCGGTTGTTTTATTTATAATTACAGACTTTTCAATATTATAAATTTTTGGAAGCAGGAATGCGGTAATTAATAAAAATGCAATCAATACAAGGATGATGTAAATGACAATCATGCAAATCAGTTTAACGTAAGTTACGCAATGGAGTCTGTGAATACAAACCCCTCAAATAAAAAAGCATCCCGCTTTATCCGGAATGCTTAATTTCTTTTCTTAGGCGAATGGAGCTTACTCCGATTCTGCCACCACTTCCTTTACTTCTGGTATCATCCGCTTCATCATTCCTTCTATGCCTGCTTTTAATGTTATCATGCTTGACGGGCAACCACTGCAGCTTCCCTGCATCATCAAATTTACTGTGCCTTCGCTGTAGCTTTTAAACTGGATGGCGCCACCGTCCATTTCTACGGCAGGTTTTACATAATTTTCAAGTAGTTCTTTTATGCGTTTTACCACATCGTCATCATCGGCACTTACTTCATTGCTGCTTTCCTGCTTCATTGTTACCAGCTCTTCTTCATTTATCACAGCCTTGCCCTCTTCAAGGTATTCTTTTAAAAAATTTCTTATTGAAGGTATCACATCGCTCCAGTCGGTATCAGGTGTTTTTGTAAGTGTAACAAAATTACTGGCAATAAAAACGGCCTTGATAAAAGGATAACCAAACAACTCTGTTGCTAATGGCGAAGGCTTTGCATTTTCCATATCGGGAAAATCAATACTCTTGCCCGGGTATAAAAGTTTGTTGGCAACAAACTTCATGGTTTCAGGGTTAGGTGTCATCTCTGTATAAATGCTGATAATGGGATTGCCTGTTTTTATCATATATGTAAATTATTTTACAAAGATAACAAGCACCCGGCAGCCTTGTTTACGAATGCAGAAAAGAGATTCTTGAGCTGCTTTTTTAATAGGGTTAATACGGGTTATCAGTCCTGATAAGAATACTTAATCTGGCCCTTTCAATCAGCTGTTTATAAGAAATTATGATTCCGGTTGTTTTGAAATTCGTCTACTTTTGGCAAAGAGAGAGGTTGGTTCTAAATATAGTTTTCTTAAAGGAGTTAGCAATTAAATCATCAAAGCATGCTTCGTTTTTTACAACTCATTCTTACTTTATTCTCTTGTTTCCCCATATTTTCACAACAGCCTTTATATAAAGAAAAATTTCGGCCACAATTTCATTTTACTCCTCCTCTTCACTGGATGAACGATCCAAATGGTTTGGTTTTTCACAATGGGGAGTATCATTTGTTTTATCAATATAATCCCATGGGGATTCGTTGGGGTCATATGAGCTGGGGTCATGCAATCAGCAAAGATCTTATTCATTGGCAACATTTACCATTGGCTATACCGGAAGAAAAAGATACTATGATTTTTTCCGGTGGTTGCGTGGTTGATAAAAATAATACTTCCGGGTTTGCCGAAAACCCCGGAGATATTCCCATGGTTGCAATTTATACCGGGCACATTGAAGGCGTGAGGCAATCGCAACATCTTGCTTATAGCAACGACAATGGAATTTCCTGGAAAAAATATAATAAGAACCCGGTACTTGATCTTGGGTCAAAAGAATTTCGTGACCCACAGGTGTTTTGGTACGAACCAGGAAAAAAATGGGTCATGACCGTTGTTCTTGCTGTTGACAAAAAAATTCAATTCTATAGTTCTGATAATTTAAAACAATGGAACCTGATGAGCAGTTTTGGCCCGGCTGGTGATACATCGGGTGTTTGGGAATGTCCTGATTTATTTGAAGTGCCTATAAAGGATCAGCCTGGAAAAACAAAATGGGTATTAATGCATTCTCCGTCGCCCTATATGCAATATTTTGTTGGTGATTTTGATGGTACATCATTTAAAAATGAAAATCCTGTTGAAAAAATTTTCCGGCCGGATTATGGTCCTGATTATTACGCCGCAATAGTTTATAAAAACCTGCCTGCTGGTACAGCACCAATCAGTATAGGCTGGGTTAATAACTGGAAATATGCACAAGACATCCCTACTTCACCCTGGAGAAGCATGATGTCTTTGCCAAGAACATTGAGTATAAAAAAAATTAATGGTGAATGGATCTTAATACAGGAACCGGTAAAAACAATTCAATCCCTCCGGTTGCCGCCAGTGGTGCAATTAAAAAACATAATGATTGATAAACTGAAAAAGTTGCCGGTAAAAACTCAAACTTTTGAATTGGAAATAACCCTCTTACCATCGGCAAACTCTTCGTTTTATATAAATTTTGCTTCGAACGAGAAACAGGGATATTCCGTTGGCTATAATGCAGAAACAGGAGTTGTTTCCCTTGATAGAATCCATTCAGGTGAAACTGAATTTAGTGATGAGTATAAAAAACTTAATGTTTTTGAAACCAGGCTCCCATTAAAAAATAAGGAAGTAAGGCTTCGCTTGTTTTTTGATAAATCCGTAGCGGAGTTGTTTGTAAATGATGGTGAAGCTGCATTAACAATGCAATTATTTCCTGCAACAGAAAAGGGTGGCGTTTATTTAAACAGCATTGGAGGAAAGGTTTTTGTAAAAGAAATTACACTTTGGCCATTAAAGTCGGTCTGGTAGATTTTTATCCTATTTTTATCGGAATATTTTATTCAATGGCTGCTCCTATAATTGTTGCAATGATACCGGCCCGCTATGCGGCCACCCGTTTTCCGGGAAAACTTATGCAAGCACTGGGAAACAAACCTGTAATTCGTCATGTATATGATAATGCAATAACAACCGGTTTGTTTAATGATGTAGTTGTTGTTACTGACAGTGAAATAATTTTTAATGAAATAAAATCTCACGGCGGAAAAGCTGTGATGAGCAAAAAAGCACACGAAAGTGGTAGCGACAGAATTGCTGAAGCGGTGTCAGAAATAAATGTGGACATTATCATTAATGTACAGGGTGATGAACCGTTTTTAAAGAAAGAACCACTGGAAAAATTGATTCGCTTGTTTAACGACCCTTCAGTTCAGGTAGCTTCACTGATGAGAAAAATTTCTGCAGAAGAAGCGATAAATCCCAATGCGGTGAAAGTAGTGGTTGATAAATACAACGATGCACTTTATTTCAGCAGAAGCACTATCCCGTTTGCAAGAGATG
>Ga0062382_10000398_pt1 | contig 10763 bp, 8 predicted proteins | sample DOMMetBare2Fresh_FD_59507 | JGI IMG/M metagenome (GOLD analysis project Ga0062382, IMG submission 59507) | Wetland sediment microbial communities from St. Louis River estuary, USA, under dissolved organic matter induced mercury methylation -... | ecosystem: Environmental > Aquatic > Freshwater >... | reverse complement strand
CAAAGACCAAAGACCAAAGACCAAAGACCAGCTTCTTAACAATGACTCCAAAAGAAATCGCTGCCCAATACGAAGCCAGGGTTTTTGACTCACCGGATGCGGCGAAGGTGGCGGGGTTTGTGTTGACTGAAACCATGACACCACGCAACGTCTGGAACAAAGCGAGCGCGGCCAATGCCCTGGTCCTGAAATTGATTGAAAAGAAAACGCGTGGTGAAGCCGAGGAGATTGGTTTGATCGTCGAACCCTGGAGTGTAACCGGTTGTTACCGGCCTGCAGAGATCACCGCGCCGGCCGCTTGAGATTTTTATGCATCAGGTAGAAATCGCCACCACCAGAGAAACGCTGCTTGACAGCCCTGAGATGGTTCTCAACATGGGGCCGCAGCATCCGTCAACCCACGGCGTGTTGCGCGTCATCCTGAAGCTTGATGGCGAAACCGTCATCGACCTCGATTGCGATATCGGTTTTCTGCATCGGGGTATGGAGAAGATTGCAGAGAACCGGCAGTACTCCATGATCGCTCCTTACTGGGATCGGCTCGACTACATTGCTGCGGTTTCCAACGGTTTGGTTTGGGTGGAGACAGTTGAGCAGGTGATGGGGCTCGACGTGCCGGCGCGCGCGCACTTTCTACGAACAATTCTGACCGAACTGAATCGCATTGCATCTCACCTGTTATGGCTGGCGACACATGCCCTGGATATTGGCGCAATTACTGTGCTCCTGTGGGCCTTACGAGAACGAGAAGAAATTCTCAAGATTTTCGAGCGCCAGTTCGGCGCCAGACTCACCTGTCATGCATGGCGTATTGGTGGCCTGCCAAACGATGCTTATGACGAGTTTGCTGTCGACATTCGCCGCTTCGTCAATAATTTTCCCAAGCGCCTCGATGAATATGAGACGGTTCTTTCCGAGAATCGGATCTGGCTGAGCCGTACGGTCGGTATTGGGATTATTTCCGCCGCCGAAGCCGTGGCGATTGGCTTGTCCGGGCCGGCGCTGCGAGGGTCGGGAGTAGCCTGGGACATTCGCAAGTCGCGACCCTATGCTGCCTATGCGGAGATGGATTTTGATATTCCACTCGGTGAAAACGGTGATACCTTTGACCGTTACCTGGTGCGGCTGGAGGAGATGCGCCAGTCGCGCCGTATCATTCAACAAGCATTGGATAAATTGCCCGATGGCCCGGTCAGCGCCAAGTTGCCAAAAGTGATTAAGCCGCCGCCGGGGGATTACTATCATTCTATTGAAGGACCAAAGGGTGAGATTGGTTGTTATCTGGTTTCCGATGGCTCGGCCCAACCATATCGTATGCGCGTGCGACCGCCATCATTAATTAATTTGCAGGCGCTGCGGCAAATGTGCATCGGTCATCTGGTGGCGGACGTGGTGGCCATCATCGGTACGCTGGATATTGTTCTGGGTGAGATCGATAGGTAGTGGCAGCAGCGGTTTTGTAGTTGGTTGTTTGTAATTAGCTCTTTGAGCTTGGTACTTTGAGGCTGTTTTGAGAGTTTCAATGTCTAACTGTCTCAACCTGAGCACAAGTTCATAGCAGAGTCACTGATCGGTCAGACTTTCAAAAGCATCATGTTCTCATTCTTTGCTCCGGTAAACTTCGTTGACGATTTGCTCGGCCGTTTCTTCCGGCCCGAGATGATCAATAACGTCGTCTGGCCGGTAATTCAAATCGGCCTCGTCGTCACCGTAGTAGCGATCTGGGTGGCCTATGGCACCTATCTCGAGCGCAAGATTTCTGCGTTCATGCAAGCAAGGCTGGGCCCGATGCGGGTTGGTCCATGGGGGTTGTTGCAGCCAATCGCCGACGGGCTCAAGCTTTTGAACAAAGAAGACTTTATTCCCGATAAGGCCGATCGCTGGATCTTTTTCTGCGCGCCGTATATCGCGGTGGTCGCCGCTTTTATTGTTTTCTCCGTCATTCCCTTCGGGCCTGATTGGGCGGTGATCACGGACGTCAACATCGGTCTGTTGTTTGTTATCAGCGTGTCCAGCGTTGGTGTGCTGGCCCTGATTCTGGCGGGCTGGTCCTCAAACTCCAAATACGCATTGCTGGGCGGACTGCGCTCAAGCGCACAAATGGTCTCCTACGAAGTTGGCATGGGCCTGGCTTTGATCGGCGGATTGATGTTCGCGCGTAGCTTGTCTTTGTCGAGTATTGTTTCCGCCCAGGCTTCGGATTCTGTGTGGTACATCGTTTATCAACCCGTCGGGTTCCTGATTTTTTTGATCAGCGGCATCGCTGAGAATAATCGCGCTCCCTTCGACTTGCCAGAGGCCGAGTCGGAACTCGTAGCCGGATTTCACACTGAGTATTCCGGTTTTCGCTGGTCGCTGTTTTTCATGGCTGAATACGCCGCCATGGTTGTGGTGTCCGCAATGGCCACTACAGTTTATCTCGGAGGCTGGTATTTTCCTTTTGTTTATAAGCTCGAGGCGAGTGGCCGGCACAATGCTTATGTGCTAGTGAGCTTACTGGTCTTTATCACAAAACTGGCGCTGATCCTCTATCTGTATTTTTGGCTGCGATGGACTCTGCCTCGCTTCCGCTACGATCAGTTGATGGACATTGGCTGGAAGTGGTTGATCCCTTCAGCATTGATCAATATCGTGTTTACCGCCTTTAGTGTTTTTCTGGTTCAGGCCCTCGATGGTTGGCACGGCCTGGCCACAATTCAATCAATGTCTCAGGGATTGAATCTGACCGGCACCGGTAAACTGATTATGATTGGTCTGGGGATCGCCGGCCTTCTGTTAACTGGCGGCATATTATCCATGATTAACTGGCGCTCACGAGACTTTCATTTGAAGAGCCAGCGCCGGAATATTCGCCTGGTCAGCGTCCCGAGCGGCACAGGCGCAGTCGCATCCACAAAGCCGGCGGCGGCCACCGAAGCATAAGAGGTAGCCTCATGGCGTTAGTAAAAGCTCTGAAACCCAGTCTCGCGCAAAAGCTCAAGCGCTTTTTTCTGTTTGACCTGCTCAAGGGCCTCAACCTGACGTTGAAGTACAACATTGGTGCAGCTACGGACAAGGACGCAGTGGCGGGCAAGGGAATTTACACCGAGCAGTATCCGAAGGTTCGTCCCGATGTCGCACCACGCTTTCATGGCGCGCCGCGACTGAACATGGATCCGGAAACCCATGACACCTTGTGCATCGCCTGCAATCTATGCGCGCTGGCTTGTCCCGAAGATTGCATCGACGTGCTGGCAATGGACGTTGAGGTGGTGGTGGCCGGCAAGCCGCGCCGCAAGAAAGTGCTGGATGAGTTTATCTTCGATACTTCACGCTGCATGTTTTGCGCGTTGTGCCAGGAGGCCTGCCCGACTTCATGTTTGGAACTGACGCAGGACTTCGAGCTGGCAACCTATTCACGGGCCGGCTTTGTCTGGAATCGTGAGATGCTGGAGCAGGGAAGAGAAACGGTCAAGTATAAGTCATGAGAATTTCGGATTGCGAATTGCGGATTGCGGATTTCAAAGCCGAATCTAAAGCGCAATTCGAAATTTCTTATCTCTTGTAAGTTGAATGTAAACCGAAATTCGCAATTCGCAATTTCTTATGATTCTATCTGGTTGGGAAGCAATCTTTTTCTGGTTTTTCGCCATCGCTGCCATTTTCGCGGGGCTCTTGACCGTAATGGCCCGCAACACCGTTCACTGCGCGCTTTTCCTAATCTCGTCGCTAATCTCGGTCGCCGCGCTCTTCGTTTTGCTGCGGGCAGAATTCATAGCCGGCGTGCAAATCCTGGTTTATGTGGGAGGCGTGATGGTGTTGTTCCTTTTCGTCATCATGCTCGTGAATGTTGGTCTCGAAGAGCGCGGCAATATTCCGATTTTCAACCATACGCCGCAGGTTGCCGCCAGCCTCGTCTTTTGCCTGTTGCTGGTGTTCGGGTTGCTCTACGCTGTGAATACTGGGGTGATCGGTTTACAGGCGCGCGATCTTAAATCTGAAGAGGCTGTCGGCTCCAAAAAGAATCAGGAACAGGGCCTTGAGACTGCAGCCACCGGAACAGCGAAGATCAGCAGATCCACTGAGGAAATCGGCGCCAGTCTCTACCGCTACGCATCCCTGCCTTTTGAAGTTGCCAGTGTCTTGTTGTTAGTGGCCATCATCGGATCGGTGATGCTGGCGCGCACGATTAAACAGGAAGCTGCGGTAGATGACGTCGCCCCCGTTGTCCTGCACGAGGAAATCAAGCGCGAACCTGAACTTGCGGATTTTGAACGTTCCGCCGCGGAGCCGATGTCGGAAACCAATGTTTAGTATGCTCTTGCCAATCTTAATTTTCCTCCAGACGGAAGGCACGCGCACGCCTTCCATTGTCTGGGAGCGCGTCCAACACCCGGATCTGTCAAAGTTTCTGGTCATCGCTGCGCTGCTTTTCATCATCGGTGTAGCCGGTGTGCTCACGCGTCGCAACATCATTGTCATTTTCATGTCGATTGAGTTGATCCTGAATGCCGCGAATTTAAACTTCATTGCCTTCGCGCGCTATCTGCAGGAAACAGGCAATCCAAATGCGGTCGCGGGTCAGATTTTCACTGTCTTCATTATTGTAGTGGCGGCGGCCGAAGCCGCCATCGGGCTGGGCATCGTCATCGCTTTGTACCGAAATAAGGAAACGATTTTGCTCGATCAGATTGACTTGTTGAAGTGGTGAGGGAAGTTATTGGTTTTAGGTCTTTGGTCTTTGGTCTTGGGTCTTTGGACCTTGTCATTTATTCGAGAGGCCACCTGGCGGCGCTAGGCGATCTAAAACCAAAGACCAAAGACCAAAGACCAAAGACCAAAGACCTAAAACCAAACCTAACGCTCAATGTTTAAATTCATCTGGCTTGTTCCCCTGCTACCGCTGGTCGGCGCCGCTCTCAATGGGCTGCTGGGCCGCGCGCTTCGCTTTTCTGAGCGCACGGTGTCGGGCCTGGCGGTAGGTTCGGTCGCGCTCGCGTTCCTGCTGGCGCTGGCGGCTGTCTACTCCTACGGGTTTGGCAGTGACGCACGGTGGCCCAAAGCCTTCGTCACCAGCGAAGACGGGGGGTTCGTTTACAACTGGATTCCTGGCGGCGCCGTTCGTTTGACGCAGGGCGCGAAAGAGCGCGCAGCTATGCCACCACAAGCCCCGCACACCTCCGTGCTGGATGTTGAGTGGAGTTATCAGCTCGATCCGCTTTCCGCCATCTTCATGCTGGTGGTTACCGGAGTCGGTCTTTGCATTTTTGTTTTCGCGACCGGCTACATGCATGGCGATGCCGGTTTCTATCGCTTTTTTGCCTACATGGGCTTGTTCATGTTCATGATGCTGGTGCTGGTCATGGGCTCGAACTTCCTCATGATGTTCGTCGGCTGGGAAGGCGTCGGCCTCTGTTCCTACCTGCTCATTGGCTATTACTTTGATCGTCAGGAAGCCGCCAACGCGTCCCGCAAGGCGTTCATTACCAACCGAGTGGGTGACTTTGGTTTTGCCCTGGCCGTAGCGGCGGTGATTGCGACCTTTGGCACCAGCCAATACACCGAGGTCATGTCACAGGCTTCGGGCTACCCGATTGAGTTACTGGGTCACTGGGGCATCATGTCCTGGATTGCCCTCGGACTCTTTATCGGTGCCTGCGGCAAATCGGCTCAGCTGCCCTTGCATGTCTGGCTGCCCGATGCCATGGCCGGGCCCACACCTGTCTCGGCCCTGATCCATGCGGCCACCATGGTGACGGCCGGTTTGTACATGCTCACGCGCACCAACGTTATTTTCCAGCACTCGCAAACAATGATGCTGGTCGTTGCGATTGTCGGTGCCGCGACCGCCATCTTCGCAGCCACAATCGGAATCACTCAGAACGACATCAAGAAGGTACTTGCGTACTCGACCGTATCGCAGCTCGGTTTCATGTTCCTAGCGTGTGGCGTGGGATCATTTGTTATTGGCATCTTTCACGTGATGACGCATGCCTTCTTCAAAGCCCTGATGTTCCTCGGCGCCGGCAGTGTTATTCATGGTATGCATCACGAGCAGGACATGCGACGGATGGGCGGCCTCAAGAAGTACATGCCCTATACTTATTGGACCTTTCTGGCAGGCTGGCTGGCGATCTGCGGCATCATTCCTTTCAGCGGCTTCTGGTCCAAAGATGAAATTCTCTGGAATACGGCAGCAACGACCTATGTTCCTTACGGCTGGCTTTTGTGGCTGGTGGCGACGATTGCCGCGACCTGCACCGCCTTTTATATGACCCGGCTGATGGCGATGACTTTCTGGGGCCGGGAAAAATTTCTCGACGCTCCTGCAGGCGGCGAAGCTGACGAAGCGCACGCGGCAGCGTTTGATAAGGGCTTGAAGTCGCATGATGCAAAGAAGTTTTCGGCGGGGGATCGACCGCGCCACGAGCCCGGCGAGCACGTTGGCCAAAAGCGTGGCAAAGGCAAGCACGACGTTCACGTACCGCACGAATCCCCGGCGAACATGTGGATGCCGCTCGCGGTGCTGGCCGTCCTGGCGACAGTGGGTGGTCTGGTTGGGATTGGGCCGGCTTTTAAGAGCATTACGCGGAGCGAGCATTTTGGCGCCAGGTTGAACATCGTCAACTGGCTCAAGCCAATCGTCTGGGATCCGCAAACGAAATCGTTTGCAGCTGAGGGCAATAATGAGAACGCCTCCGCGAGCCACCTTACTGCCACGCCCGCGGCCGAAACCCCTCACGCCGCGGAGGAAGTTGAGGGAGAGGCCGCCGAGCCGTACGGCGACACTGGTTTCAATCTGGCCCACACCATTTCGCATCGCCTGGGCCATACTGCTACCGAATGGTTGTTCATCATTATTTCGCTCCTCGCGGCCGGTGCGGGCATGGGACTCGGTTACCTGTTTTATCTCAAGGACACGCGGCTACCGGATATTTGGGCCAGCCGCCTGCGCCCGCTCTATAGCGCCAGTTTCAACAAGTACTGGGTCGACGAGTTTTATGGGTGGGCTATCACGCGCCGCACCATGGACCTCGCGCGGGGCGTCTTTGCCTTCGACTCCAGGGTGATCGATGGCGGAGTCAACGGAACGGCCTGGCTGACGCGACTATCGAGCACAATCACTGGGAATATCGACAAACACTTTATTGACGGCGTGGTCAATGCCATTGCGGCTTTTGTCATCCGGCTGGTTTCCCCGCTCGTGCGGGCGGCGCAGACGGGACTGGCCCAGAACTACGCGCTGATGATGGTCATCGGGCTGCTGGTAGCCGTCGCGGTTTTCTTTTACACCGACATCGTAGCCGCCGTAATTGGACGTTGAGCGCGTCACTTTATTTCAAACTCCTGGCCTGAGTTCACGAAGGCTGAAAGACCGCGAGGAATAGAAGTGCTGAAAGATAACATTCTCTCCATTATCACGTGGCTGCCGGTGTTGGGCGGGATCGTCATTATCGCGCTCTTCAGGAAAGACCAGTCGACACTGATCAAGCGCTTTGCGACTGCCTGGCTCGGTCTGGATTTCATCGCCTCGCTGTATCTCTGTTACTACGATCGCACTCTCGGTGGCATGCAGTTTCTGGAAGATCACCAGTGGATTCCGGTGATTGGCGCGCGCTATCAGATGGGTGTGGACGGTGTTTCGGTCCTGCTGATCTTGTTGACCACGCTGTTGGGAGTGATCGCTGCTCTTTCTTCATGGGATTACATTCAAAAACGCGAGAAGGAATACTACGCTTTGCTCTTGTTCCTGCAGGCGGCAGTGCTGGGCGTGTTCAGTTCGATGGATCTGTTTCTGTTCTACCTGTTCTTTGAAGTCTCACTCGTGCCCATGTACTTCTTGATTGGTATCTGGGGTGGCGAGCGCAGACTGTATGCAGCCATCAAGTTTTTCCTTTATACCCTGGTAGGTTCCGTCGTCATGCTGCTCGGAATCCTGAAGATGTATTTCCTGACGCAGGATCCTGACCTGACGACAAAAATTTCATCCGCCACGATTAATCTACTGGCGGGAAACCCGGCGGCGGCCGCAATGGTCAATAAAACAGTCCAGGCGGCAGCAGGTGGCGGCACTTTCAATATTGTCTATCTGCAATCCATTGGATCGGTGTTGCCCCTGGACGTCGTTCAGGTGTTGTTGTTCTTTGCCTTCGCGCTCGGATTTGCCATCAAGGTGCCGATGTTTCCGTTCCACACCTGGCTGCCGGATGCGCACGTCGAAGCTCCGACGGCGGGATCCGTTATTCTCGCCGGCATCCTGCTGAAGCTCGGCACATACGGTTTCTATCGTTTCAATATTCCCATGTTTCCCACCGCCTCGCTTGACGAAAAGTACTTCGGCACCTTTGGCGTGCGTAGCGTGATGGTGCTGTTGGCAATAATCAGCATTATCTATGGAGCGCTCGCCGCCATGTATTTTGTAGTCAAGCAGGATGGCGACGTGAAGAAACTGGTGGCCTACTCGTCTGTATCGTCAATGGGTATGGTGATGCTGGGCCTCTTTGCTTTGAATCCCAACGGACTGAATGGCGCCGTGATGCAGATGATCAATCACGGTATCTATTCCGGCGCGCTCTTCCTGCTGGTAGGTATCATCTATGAACGGCGCCACACCCGGAATGTTGCGGAGTTTGGCGGTCTGTCACATGTCATGCCCGGCTATGCCGCTGTATTCCTGGCGATGGTTATGACCGCGATTGGCTTGCCGTTGCTGGCTGTTTTCATTTCAGAATTTCTTGCCCTGCGAGGAGCGTTTGAGGCCAATCCTGCCTGGGCGGGTTGGGGCACGCTCGGAATCATTCTCAACGCAGGATATTTCCTCTGGTTATATCAGCGAATGTTCTTTGGCAATGTGGAGAATCCCAAGAACCAGAAGTTGACGGATCTTAATTGGCGCGAATGGGCTTACATGACACCGCTCCTAATCCTGTCTCTGTGGATTGGCGTTTATCCAAAGGTGTTCATGGATTACATCAGCAAGCCCGTCGACGCCATCGTGCGACAGGTGCGGCCCACGTATCCCATTCCCGGAATGGCGGCCCCTGGCGCCCCCATCGATACGCGGGTCACAGTGCCGCCGCTCAGCCCAGTCCAGCAGCAGCCCGGCATAACCATTCAGCCGCGCTAAATGTCGTTATCTTATGATCCTGTTACTACAAGCCAATACTTATTCACTCTTTAATGTGAACGATCTGGCGCTGATCGCGCCCGAGTTGATCCTGACCGTGTGCGCCTGTATTGCGCTGGTCATGGAAGTGATCCTCCCGTACCGGAAGAGCAAGTGGACGGCCTACTTCGCGCTCACTGGTATCGCCCTGGCGGCAATCTCGCTCGGCTTGCTCTGGTCCGGAAATCAGGACTCGCTGCCGCTCTCGGGCTTCTACGGCATGGTGCGCATCGATGGATTTGCGCTTCTTTTCAAAGGCATCTTTTTGCTCGCTGCGGCCCTGGCCATTGCCATCTCCACGCGCTTTCTGGATATCGAGAATGAACAGCACGGGGAGTATTACGCCCTCGTCTTGTTTGCCACCGTCGGCATGATGTTTCTCGGCAGTGGCTATGATCTGATCCTGCTGTACATCAGTTTGGAGTTGATGGCCCTGACCTTCTATGTGTTGGTGGCCTTTACCAAGCGCGAGAAACGTTCGAATGAAGCGGCGATGAAGTACTTTCTGCTGGGCGCATTCTCGTCCGGCATTCTTCTATACGGGATGTCGCTACTTTACGGAATCGCAGGCTCAACCAACATTGGTGAGATTGGGCAAAGCGTCGCTGCCGTCGTTGGCTCCGTCAAGAGTGCCGAGGTGGGCGATGCGCTTAAGGGGCTGCGGCCGATGCTCTTGCTGGGAATGATCGCTTTGGCGGCAGGGTTGTTCTTTAAGATTTCGGCCGTGCCTTTCCACATGTGGGCACCGGATGCCTACGAAGGCGCGCCAACGTCAGTGACGGCTTTCCTTTCGACCGGCTCAAAGGCCGCCAGCTTCGTGCTCTATGCTCGCATTTTCATCGTGGCCCTGGGCGAGATGCGAGCTGATTGGGCGCCGCTGTTGGGTTTGGTCGCAGCCATCACGATCTTTGTCGGCAACTGGGGCGCCGTTACTCAGGAAAACTCCAAACGATTACTGGCCTATTCCTCGATCTCCAACGCGGGCTACCTGCTGCTGGGACTGGTGGCCGGCAATGTGTACGGTTATGTCGGCATCTTCATCTATCTGTTGGTGTACACGCTGATGAACATGGGCGCGTTTGGTATCGTAATTAGTCTGCGGCGCAAAGGTATCATCGGCGACAACGTTGACGACATGGCGGGTCTGGCGCAGAAGGCCCCGGCAATGGCGGCCATGATGGCTGTGTTCATGCTCTCGCTGGGCGGCCTGCCGCTTACCGGCGGCTTCATGGGCAAGTACTACTTGCTGTTAGGCCTCTGGCAGCGTGGGCAGGTCGAAGCCAGGGCTTCGGGAAAAACCTGGTACTACTGGCTGGCAGGCTGGGCCGTCATCAATATCGTCATCTCGTTCTATTACTATCTACGGTTCATAAAGGTCATGTACCTGGGTGATCAGGTGGCCGATGACAGGCCCCTGTCATTGTCGCCGGCCTTGCGCACTGCGCTCGCCGTTTCAGTCATTGGCATTCTTGTTCTTGGTGTTTATCCGCAACCCTTGTTTAAGTTTGCGCATGTGCTGATTGAACAGTGGATGCGATAAGGCCGCGCTGGATTTCCCACCGCAAGTCTGGGGGCGATGTTTCGGACAGAGCATCGCCTTTTTCGATTTTTTGAAGCC
>Ga0062382_10000396_pt1 | contig 10766 bp, 6 predicted proteins | sample DOMMetBare2Fresh_FD_59507 | JGI IMG/M metagenome (GOLD analysis project Ga0062382, IMG submission 59507) | Wetland sediment microbial communities from St. Louis River estuary, USA, under dissolved organic matter induced mercury methylation -... | ecosystem: Environmental > Aquatic > Freshwater >... | reverse complement strand
AGCGATCCCCCGCAATTTTAGAGCGTTTCAGAGGCTGAATCGAAAATTTGTCAAAAGGCTGCGCCGATAGTTTCGCCCAGCCTCCAAACGGCCTCTATCCTTTCGTCCCGAGTGATTTCCTAGAATCGCGAGAGGAACACTTTCCGGGACGTCAGTCCCGAGCGACTGGATACCCCTTGAAGCAATGTCAGCAGAACCGCCCCCGTAATTTTAGAGCGTTTTAAAGTCTGAAACGAAAGATGAACTTCTTGATACTTTTTGAGAGTGGTCATCAATGGGAAGAGGACATGCAAGCCCAGTCAATGGGGGGCAAATTGAGGGCGTGGACGAGCTGCTTGTTGACTTGGCCAAAGCAATCAAAGGTCTGAAACTCCTCGAAGGACGGCAGGACGGGATGGGTGTGGAGGACGCGCACCGCAGACGGGGGGTTCACAGCCCGGGCCGTTTCGCCGAGCATGAGGGCGACGGAGTTCTTGGGAATGCACGCGATCATCTCGCCGACTTTGTTGGCCCAGAGCTCGCGCTGTGAGTTGGGCTCTCCGGCCTTGACGGTGAAGCTGGTGTTCACAAGAAGCACGCCCTGCTCAATCCAACCGCGAAGATCGGCTGTCGGTGGCAGGAACTCGGGCTTGGTGACGTGCCCGTACTTGATGAGGTTCGCCCGGATCGAGTTGGCGCTCCTGGGGACGCCGTCGGGACGTTCGGACATGAAGGAGATCCCGCAGGCGTCGCTCGTCCTCGGGTAAGGATCCTGACCGATGATGACCACCCTCACGTTCTCTGGTTCCATCATCTTGAACGCTGCGAACACGCGACTGATGTCACTGGGACAAGTGTCCCTGGAGTCGTTCTTGGTTGAGTAGGCCTTGCGCAAGATGTCCTTGTATTCGGCCGAACCCACCCATGCTCCCCACTTCTTGCTGATTCCGACGAATGCCGAGTCGACTGCTATATCACCCTCGACGAGTTGTGCCATGTTCAATGTTGTGTGTTGTGTGTTGCGGCGCTGCAGCGCCGCAACACACAACACACACACACACACACACAATAATTTATTTGAACGCGTCAGCGGTCAGAGTTTCTCTCAAAGATATGATTAACCTCGAATCATCGGGGGTAAGTCACTCAATAGCAAGATTGCATGGCTGCTGCTGCTGCTGCTGCTGTTACAACTGCTGTCACTACCACTGCCACGGCCAGTGCGGATTCTCCGTTCAGACTGAATGGAGGGATGCCGATGGCGGCCACCGTCAAGGGGTTGGCGGAGTCGTCTCCCCGGATGCGATCGGTGGTCGACCACGTGCTCCGCAGCATATCCGCCAGGGAATGTCTGCCGACCACCGTCACCGTCAGGCGCAAAGTGGCGCTGGTGGCCGCCAGTTTGGCCGGAGTGGTGGAGGATGACAACGTCCTCGCCCACCACGTCTGCCCGACCGAATGGAAGTTGAACTCGGAGGAGCGCGCTTGCGTCGAATCGGTCGGATACGACGCGCTCTCCAAGGAGCTCAGGGTGCGCCTCATCGACCGTGATTCGACGTCCTCGGCGGCGACCACGGCGGCCGAGCGCCTCTGGGAAGAGGTGATGCCTTGCGCCGCCCGCGTGAACCCGAGCAGCATCAACGTGCCGATTTCGGGACTGGAAACGCTCGACGACGACGCGGCCGCCAAGGAGCTGGCCATCCGCATCGCGCGGGAGGTGGTTGCGGCAGCCACCGTCCGCAGTCCGAGCGTCATGGCCACCGTCGTCCGTCTGGATACCCGGGACGAGACTGAGCCGGACGACCCCATGTTCTTTGTGTCGGTGAAGGGGCTCGCTCTTCTGGGCCCCAAAGTCTTCGATCCGCGGTACTGGACCGAAACCATCCCAGAGGACGTGGCGGCGGCTTTGCAGAGCAAGTATCGCATCTCTCTGCAAGAGTACCGTGTCGGCGTCTTCAAGGCCGCCGTCGACCTCTTCGGTAGCGGCGGTCCCGCCGCCACCGAACCCACCGCATCCCATGGGGCCGCGAGTGATGCGGCGGCCGCGGCCGCTTCGTTTGCTTCGACAGTTGACAGCGAGTGGCTGACCAATCTCCATGAAGCGGCCAGCGCAGAGCTTTCGAGACCGACACCCAGACGGCCATCTCATCCGCTCCCGCCTCCTGTCCGCGTCACAACAACGACAACCAGCGCGACGATCGTGCCCACCCTCCAAACTCACAAGAGAGCAGCACCGACCCCAGTGTCCGGATCAAGTGCAAATCACATGGGACCTCCGGCCAAGAGGCGTCCATGACAGCGCGCTGACAACACCCCCCCCTCTCTCATCCCGCCCATCTCATTGAAAGAAACTAGCTACTTTGGTTCCAACTTGGTGTGATTCACGGAAACCCGAGCGGGAGCTCGTCGAGGATGACGTCGGGATACGCGGCGGCCAGTACGGCGAGGAGAGCAGCTGAAACCAGCAGCACGCCGGTGGTGGTTACGAGAGTTTTGAAACAGCACCGTCCGCAACATGAAGAAGAACGCTTGGCAGCAGCCACGGTGACGGTGTGGCCCGGGGGCGAATACCCGTCGTCGCTCTCGTCCGGATTGGAAACGGCCAGAGGGGGGGCTGCGAACGTGTCGGAGGAGGAGGAGGAGGAGGAAGAAGACGAAGAAGATGGAGTTGTGACACTCACTTCACACGGCACGTTCTTGGAGAAGTCGAACACGATCTCGCAGTTGGGGAAGCCCCCGCTGGTGAGAGCTTCGCAGATGGCGGCCTCAAACGCTTTGATACCGTATATCGCCGAGTCGCACCGGAGTGGGACCTTGATGGTTTGGGTGTAGGGGTCGTGGATCACAGTCTCTTGGACGACTTCGGGGGGCTGGACGTGCATCCGCCACGTCTTGGTTGCGGAACGGACGTATTGTTTAATCCCCCCCTGGATGAGGTGAATCACCAAGCCGCACACCTTCTTCGAATTGGCGTCCTGCGTTTCCATCGTCGTTGTATGTGATGCGTATGAGTGAATGAAGTATTAGTGGTCCCTGGGTGAATTGGAGACGCCAGGGGAGGGAGGGAGAAAGAAAACTTTTTGATGTTTGAATGAAATCTCTCGGGGGGAGTGTGTGATGGGGGGGATGTGGCTGAACCCAGTTTCATCATGACGACGTCGGCTGCTGCGGGTCTCGCCGGGCATCGAGCCTGCTGAGAAGATCGTTGGTGTCTTGAATGTCGACTATGCGCTTGTTGAACTTCCCACACGCTTGAGCGACCGTCTCTCCCATAGCCATGGACAAGATCTGCAGCAGCAGTGACATGGAGACCGCACACACCTTACGGTAGTGCGTGACCTTCTCCTGTTTGTCGCGCTCGTGAGCTCCGAATATGACCTTCTTCTTGGTCGGGGGCGGTGTTGCGAAGGACGCGTCTGCCATTCTCCGTTAACAATTCGTGAGTGTGAAATATATGGATCATTTCTTAAAGTGGAAATGTTTTTGTGCTCATGTGCGTGTGGGGAGGGGAGGGGGGTTTGAGGGGGGCGCAGCCCCCCTCATCAATTGGAGATCAGGGGCTGTGCGCTTTCGGGGTTGAGGACCCGGTCGACGGCGCCAGCCATCCGGTCGAAGAGGGTGAACCGGAGCCTGAGGAAGATGAGTGCGCATAGGCTGAATGCGAACATGCACAGGACGACGGAGAGGGCGATCCAGAACTGCGCGAGGGGGTGGGCGATGTAAGTCAGCCAGAAGACGAGTGTGGAGATGATGGGTACGAGGAACATCCAGATGGACACAGCGACGGTCTGGTCGATGATGGGCATCTTCAGGACCTTGGCGTTCTCGGCGCTCAGGGCGAACATGTTGATCGCGTCGTGGAACCAGGCGGCCATGAAGGAGGGGGTGTCGGTGTTGCGGACGGCGATGTCGTTCAGCATGCAGTAGCCCGCTTCGGTGCCGGTGATGGCGACGATTCCCCAGCCCCTGAACATGAGGTAGTAGGCGAGAGGGACGATGGCCAGGACGCACACGGTGATGAATCCGCCCCACCACTCTTCGACGAGCTCAAATGAGATGAGGGATGCGCCAGTCACCAGGATGATGATGGACGACTTGGCGAACCTGATGATCTTGAATGAGATCTTGTCCTCGCCGATACAGCCGTTCAGCTCGCGGGCGGGGGTGCCCACGAACGTGTTGCGGAGCTTGTAGCTGGCCGCCATCATCCAGCCGGAAGCGGCGCTCAGCATGGCCACGATGGTGTAGTAGATGGTGGCGTCGTGCTCGCTCACCCAGCCCCAACCGATCGGTCGCATGATCAGGAAGTGGATGAAGGCGTAGACCGTCACTGGAATGAAGAACGAGTCGGTCATCAGACCGACCAAGAAAGGCCCAAGAATGTATGCAAGAAGGCTGATCATACTCTAAACAGCGTATGCAGGAGGGTGTGAGTGTGGTGATGGGTAAGGATCGCATTGGGTTGTTGTTTCTAACATTTTGGAGCTGGCAAAGAGAGAGTCTCAGATATGTGTGTGAGAGGATTGTGAATAACTTTTACATCAATCTCAATTTGGAGCCAAGAAGAGGAGGAAGAGGGGGAAGAGAACGAGACTTCACACACACACACACACATCCCATGAGCGACGGTGGTTGTGATCTTGACTTTGACAGTTTCGGGGTCATTCAGCGACCGTTTGATGTTGACGTTCTGCTGGCTGGGGAGCCCACTTCCAAACGCAAGTTCGTAGCGGTTGCTAGAGCAGCCGGGAAGCTTCGTGAAACAGAGGATATCACGCTCTCTGATGATGAAGGGGAGCGTCCGCCAACACGAAAGGATTCCACTACTCCCGCCGCGACCAGTGACAGCGATCTCACTGAATGCGAAGAGGGCGACGAATCGACTCAATGTCCGCCCCCAAAGAAAACGGCCATTCTGGGACCCACGGGCGGCGTGAAGGTTGTTGGTATAGGTCGACGACCGTCGACCTATACCGCTCCGCGAGTGCCTAAGGCAGCGCGCGGAGAAGTTCCGGCTAATCAGCAGCGGCTCACCGCTCTCTTCTCCGTCAGCAACAAGGTCGATCCGATGTCATCCAAGGGCGTCCCCCATCCGGCCAAGCTCAAGTACCCGCGCTTTCTCGCTTTCGCGGCCTGTGCCCACGACCCGAACCTCCCGCCGAGCACCGCTTTCAAGACATGGCCCGAGTACATCGATTACGTGACCCATCTGGAGTACCTCTCGGACGCCTGGATGGAAGAGCACGAGAAGTTCATGAGCGCCAGCAGCATCGGGAAGGCGCTGGGGATGGATCCCAACGAGACGCCCGAGAAGTACTGGTCGCGCTGCCGCGGTTACAAGGAACCCGTGACCTGGTTCAGCGAGTACATGCAGATTCGGGGGCTGCACTTGGAAGACTTTGTCCGGTCGCTCTATGGGATGTTCTGCGGGAAGGGAGCGGTGCGGCTGGCCGAGTCTCACTCCTTCATCTGCCCTCACGCCAAGTGGCTGATGGCCACCCCTGATATCGACATCTTTGATGCCACGACTGACCAGCTCATCCGTCGCGGGGAGATCAAGTGTCCGCTGAAGCGAGACGCGTTCCACACCGTCCCCCCAGAGCACATGGCCCAGGTGCAGTTCGCCATGTGGTCGTCCGGCACCACGACCACGGACTACATGTCTCTCAAGCTCATTGACGACACGCTGGACAGCACATTCATCGTCCATCGGGTTCACTTCTCCAAAGAGTACATCGAGCGCGCGTTGCCGATCTTGCAGCTGTTCTGCCGATCGGTCCTCAATGGCACATCGCCTCCCCGACGCGGGATCTTCGTCCCACCCAAAGTTCAGACGGAGCAGATCTTGCACATGGAGCAAGTGGTCGGCATGATTCACAACGGGGCTTCAATCGTCGTCCAGGCTATTCAGGAGGCCAAATCCAAGGCACACTGTGCGGTTGCCAAGAACGCCGCTTCCAAGTTGATGCCAGCCGTCATTCAGCAGCAGCCGGACACGATCCCGTCATTCGATGGTCTGGACCTCTGAATATCACACACACACACACTCTCTCTCTCCATCACTCATGCCCATTGGATGATGATAAAAGACCATTGGTTTTGGTTGGCGAAGAAGACGTGAGGGAAAGGCAATGAGTTCACATACGCCCGCATGCAGTCCAATGACACCCAAGGCACACACAGCATCCCGAGGCCCTGACGAGGTTGTGGTCGCCACAGTCCGGACACTCCTCGAAACGGCGACTGGCGGCAGCCGGACGATTGTTGGCAGCGCTCGCCTTCTGCGATGATACGAGTGGAGTAGATGTGGACGTCTGGGGGCGCGCGAACTTGAGAGGCGGGAGGACGGTGCTCATTGTGAAGGACTTGTTGTCTTTTCGATGTTTTGAGATTTGGGAATGATGACCCCCATGGGAACACCCCCCTCCCTCTCCCCACCAACCAGTGAGAAATTTTTATTTGGAATATCTCGAGATCAGTCCTGAAAGATCAGTGACATGGGAGGTTGTGACTGATACCTTCCACATTATGTTGAGACACTTCAATTAAGGACCTATCAAGGGGCGACCTGCACCAGACTAAAAACAGAGCGGGCGCCAACTAAAGAGAAGAGAATCATTTCGCCTTTTTTCGCAACACTAGCCATCTGCACGAGAAAGAGAGGAAGATGGTTCATATATGGAAGAGATTCCCATCGTATTCGGTGGGACTAGTTCTCATTGCTCTCCTCGCCGAGTCTATCCGCAGCGAGTGTGTGGTCCCGTACACCACATGCATTGACACCGCGAGCTGGTCGTTCTGCAGCGGCAACAACCCGCCCACGCTGCTGATTGACACCAGCGCTGACATCTACTACTACTACGTCCCGGACATCGTGGGCGCCTGTGTCCGGTTTGATCTCTCGCCCGTCTTTGCTCCCTCCGAGAGCACAGGAGTGGTGGGTGACGTAGACGTGCCTTACAGCCGGTGTGCGATGGACAGCACCAACCGGAGGATCGACTGCCTGCACTTTGATCCCGTGGCCTGCGCTACCAGACGGGAGACCTACGACCCGCTGACTCTCGAGTGCCGGATGGACGGAGCCCCCAAGGGACTTCCCGCGAATCTGTACACCACCACCGCTGTCTACAACGCCACTCAAGCCGCCAAGCGCGCCGAAACGCTGCCTGCCATGACATGCGAGCAGTGGGCTTCAACCGGCCATTCGGACCCAGCCCCCTGCTACAAGAACAAGTGCGTCCTGGACCTCGATTCAACCACCCCATACCAGCCGCTCTGGAGACAAGTCAAGAAGGATGATTGTTGCACAGGTAACGCAGAGTGCACAGCATACGGCATCAATCTGCCGTGCCACCGGCCCGCTTTCTGCTCTCTCGGCGCTGGAACCAACGCCCTCGAAGGAATCTGCGCGAGCGCGCCAGCCAGGGACTGCTCCATCGAGCGTTGCGCCAGGGACGAGCTGTTCTGTGATGTTTGCGCCACTGCGCCGGACGTGTGCTCCGAACTGGACCGCCATACCTCTCTGATGTGGCAAGTTCTGCACGACGGATCTGGCAGCGATCCCCTGACCGTCGCCAACACCGTCTACCCCAACTGCACGATCAACGAGGCGTCGACAAACTCGGCCCAAGCCTGTCGCGAATGCATCGATCAACGCCTCAACGGAGCTGGCTTCAGCGCCCCAACATCTGCCCGCGTTTGCGTTACAGTGGGGATCACATGCGAGGCCGCCAAGACCGAGTGTCTCGCCGGAAGACCGGAGATAGAGCAAACGCTCTGCAACTCCACGTGCCACGTGTCCGAGACGATGTGCGTCGCATCCTGTAGCGCTGTCCATCACGAAGCGGACGCTCTCTGGGACTGCGCCACCGCCTGCGTGGCCTCTCGCGTGGCCTGCCTCGCGACATGCAGCATCGGCTCATCGGCATGTGGATCGTGCTACGCTGCCGTCGAGACGATCGAATCGGCATACACTCAGGTCGGCCGCCCCGGTGCCAGCGTGCTCGTCGAGCAGTACCTCACCGACGTCGGCATGCTCTCAGTCGGCGCCCATCTCACTTGCCGGTTCGCCGCTCTGCTCGACACCACCTCTTCCTCATTCAGGCAATGCCTCGAACAGGCCCCATGCTGGGGCGAGCAGTGCGAAGCGGAGACGGGACGGTGTCTCTATCCCGAGCGCGACATCTGCGGCGAGACTGCAGACGCTGACCGCTGCCGCATCAACACCCGCTGCGAGACTACAGCCAACTCCCAGTACATCGAACGCGTGGTTCAGCCGTCAGCCTATGGCCCAGTGAGCGCTGAGATTCACACCACCTACTCGAAGGACGGCAGTTCCTGCTTCCCGTGCGTCTTCGAGCTCCCAGTCACAGTCGCCGATCAAGTTCGGTTCCGCACCGTGGTCGTTCACGGAGTGACCGCCTTCTCCTACTCCAACGTGGTGCCGCTCTGGGGCGTCAGCACGGTCATCGCCGATCTCAACATCAGCGTCCCTCTGGGAGAGTTCGTTCTCTACGACACCAGTGACACTCCTGTTGGTCACCGCCGCTTCGGAGCCGTCACTATTCGCGCCCAACAAGTTCTGATTGTGGCCAACAACACCGGCTCCATCACCCTCCAGATCAACGGCGGAATTGATGTTACCCTTGAGGAAGCTTGTGATGGAGCAGACGGTGTGCTGGGGAATGACTGCACGTTCACTCCAGCGTGTGTGGATGACGGGACACGCCAGTGCACTTCCACTGATTCCGTTCACGTCTGCCAATGCGAGCCCTCCGATGGCTCTTGCTCTTGCATCCCCGTGGATTGCATCGGCGACTGCGATTGCGGGAACTGTGACGACCAGAACGACTGCACCATCGATTCGTGCGACCGGACGAACGGGATCTGCACTCACGCTCCCGTAGACTGCAACAGCGACCCTGTGGACATGTGCACTCTGCGTCTGTGCCGTCCCACCGGCGGTTGCTACGTCCAGCACACCGAGTCGTGTGATGATGGAAACGCCTGCACCCTGGACTCTTGTGACCCCGCTACCGGACATTGCACTCACACTGACGTCAACTACACTCACGGCAACGCATTGGTTGATGCTGTGCTCCTGGCGCAGGGAGTGTGCGCATGGCCAGTTTGTGACCCCAACACAGGCGACTGGGTGATCGCCACCGCCCCCGTTGACGACAGCCACGTGTGCACCAAAGACGTGTGCGACCCAGTGACGGGCGTCGTTTCCCACGTCCAGCGCATCTGTACAATGGAAGAAGCATGGCCCTATTCATCTGAAACGGCACTCAACGCCGCCCGCTCCACGTCTTCTTCGTGCTTCATCCCGATTTGCAGCGAGGACGCGGGAGGCTGTGCCTTCACGACCATCGACTGCGATGACAACAACCCTTGCACAGACGATTCCTGCGATATCAGCGCTGGTCGGTGCGTCCACACCGCTGCGGATTGCGGCTGCGACGAGTTGGAGGACGGGTGCGTTGTGTGCGGATGCGATGCCAACGCCGGGGGTTGCTACCAGCGCCCCGTGGTCTGCAATGACGGCAATCTCTGCACTCGCGATTCGTGCGATTCGGCACTCGGAATGTGTGTTCACTCCAATGACCTTTGCGGGTGCTCCGAAGATGGGTTCCTCCTCGACTCGCTCACGGCCCTCCCGAACTTGTGTCAGACCTGTGGCTGCTCTGTTGACGGGGGCGGCTGCTGGAGCCGGACTGTCAACTGTGACGACGGCGACTCGACCACCACTGACACCTGCGTCCCGACGGCGGGATGTCAGCACACGGTTGCCAAGTGTCCCGTGCCCACTGAAGGACCTTGCTTCGAGTATCGCTTCAACGTCCAACAAGGCATCTGCAACTACACCGCCGTTCCCAAGAGCTGCGATGACCACAATCTCTGCACTACTGATGTGTGCGTTGGGGGGCAGTGCAGGCACAGTCTCACTTGCGAGCCAGAAGTCAAGAACAAATGCATGATCTATGGATGTGAAGCCGCTACCGGTGAGTGTTTTGCGCCTGCTCCCAAGGACTGCGATGATTCCAATCCGTGCACGGTCGATTCCTGTGATTCGATCACTGGAGCATGCGCGCATGCGGCCGAAACGTGCGCGGGAATGGCGCCATCCGGTGATCTATGCACCGCTTATCAATGCTCATCAGATCGTGGCGGATGCGTGGCCGTCCCGAAGGTGTGCGAGGACGGAGACGCCTGCACTTCCAACGTCTGTGATCCCCTGACCGGTCAGTGTGCCTTCGCTCCCCTGCACGCCAACTGCAGTTCCGCCACTGATTGGTGCGATCCCACCAAATACGCCTGCAACGCCCTCGCCTTTGGCTGTGACTCCAAGACCGGCAAGTGCACCTCCTGGTTCCCTGACTTTGATGACGACGACGAGTGCACTGACGATGCCATCTCCGTCGACAAGATCACTGGGGCGTTCACAATCACCCACTCTCCCGTGGCGTGTCCGTGGGCCACTGACAGCTGTCTGCAGCCGATTCCGTGCGACGCGGCCGTTGGCTGTATCAGCCGTCCGATCGACTGCGATGACCGCAATGCCTGCACCAAGGACTACTGCAGCGAGGGCGTCTGTATCCACACGGCCGTGGTCTGTGATGACAGCGACCCCTGCACTGTGGACGCATGCTCCGATGACGCCGGAGGGTGTCTGCACACTCCCGTGGACTGTGATGACGGGAACCCTGCGACGACCGACAAGTGCACCGCTTCGCCCGCTGCAGACGGTACTCATGTCTGCGCCCATGTGTCCCTAGACTGTGATG
>Ga0062382_10000395_pt1 | contig 10774 bp, 8 predicted proteins | sample DOMMetBare2Fresh_FD_59507 | JGI IMG/M metagenome (GOLD analysis project Ga0062382, IMG submission 59507) | Wetland sediment microbial communities from St. Louis River estuary, USA, under dissolved organic matter induced mercury methylation -... | ecosystem: Environmental > Aquatic > Freshwater >... | reverse complement strand
CTTCGTTTTCCGATTGGCTGTTCCTCGCGCTGGTGGGCTGGCTCTTCCTGTTCGGCCGCGGCTGGGAAGCGCTGCTGGCCGATGGCGACACGGGCTGGCACATACGCACCGGCGAATACATCCTGGATCACGCCCGCCTCCCTGCAAGCGATCCTTACTCCTTCACCAAGCCGGGCGAGACCTGGTTTGCCTGGGAATGGCTGGCCGATGTTCTTTTCGCGCTCTGCCACCGGCTGGGCGGGCTCAAGGGCGTGGTTCTCGCAGCCGGCCTCGCCATCGCCTCGTACCTCACGCTCCTGGCGCGGCGCATGATCGCGCGCGGCGCCAACGCGTTTGTGGCGCTGCTCTGCTGTCTGCTTGGCGCGGGCGCCTCGGGCATACACTTCCTGGCCAGGCCTCACGTGTTCACGCTTCTGCTGCTTACGGTTTCCTTGTGGCTGTTGGACCGCGATCGCGAGCGGCCGAGCCGCGCCATGTGGTGGCTTGTCCCCCTCACCGCCCTTTGGGCGAACGTGCACGCCGGTTTCCTGGCCCTGCTGGCGTCCCTCTTGCTCCAGATCGCCGGCGAGGCGGCCGAAACGTACCGCGAGTTCCTTTCGCTGGCCGAGGTGTGGGCTCATGCGCGCCGCAAGCTGGCGTTGCTGGGGGGCTGCGCGGCGGCGTCTCTCGTCAATCCGTACGGCTGGAAGCTGCACAGCCACGCGCTCGATTACATGCGATCGGACTGGATCCGGGAAGCGGTCGACGAGTTCCAGTCGCCCAAGTTCCGCTCGGAAAGCGCCCTCCAGTTCGAGGTGTTGCTGTTCGCCGGACTGGTCGCCGCCGGATGGCTGCTGCACCGCCGGCAGTTCGCCGACGCGCTGATGGTGATAGGCTGGGCGCATGCGGCCTTGGTCTCCGTGCGCCATGTTCCGGTCTTTGTGGTGGTGGCGGCGCCGATCATCGCGGCCGAGGCCAGCCGGCGCTGGGCGCAATGGGCTGCCGTGAAACCACAGCGTTCGTTACCCGCGGTCTTTGACGCCCTGGCCGCGGATTTCACGAAGGGTTTCCGCCGGACCAGCCTTTGGCCCGCGCTCCTGGCGCTCGGTTTGGTCGTTGTCGACGGGCCGATCCGGTGGCCGCACGACTTCCCTGAGGTGAAATTCCCAATCCATCTGGTTCATCGACAGGAGACGAGACTGGCCGGGGCGCGGGTGTTCACCTCGGACCAGTGGGGGGACTATCTCCTCTATCGCTTCTATCCGCGCCAGCGGGTCTTCATCGACGGACGCAGCGACTTCTACGGACCAGCGCTCGGCAAGCTTTACCTGCGAGTCGCTTACGGCCACACAGAATGGCGAAGCGCTTTGGCGCGCCACTCCATCACGCTGGTTCTGGCGCAACCGGACTGGCCGCTGGCGAGCCTCTTACGACAGGACCCGGCCTGGCGCGTTGTAGAGCAGGACGGTGTGGCGACGCTGTTCGAGCAGGTGGTTTCGCCCCAGCCGTCTCAGTAGAACTGCTCGGGCGGAACTAGGTGAGAGGAGATCCTCCCATGATCTGCCACTCTGCCCGCATCCACCCGCCCGAACTCGCCTAAAGAAAATGCGCGTTCCGGTCGAAATATCCCCAGGAGACCGGCCGCCATGACTGCGCGAACGAACCACAGCATGCGCCTGCGCTCCCAAAGGAATAGGACGAAATGGACCGCAGATTGTTGACGGTGGTAGCAACCAGCCTGCTGTTCGCGCTGATCCTCTCCGCGATCTTCTACCAGATGGTGATGGGAGTGCGCAAAGGCGGCCCCAAGCAGAGCAGGGCGGAAATGCGGGAGGTGGTGGTCGCGGCGCGTCCTCTGCCGATCGGCGCGAGCCTGAAGCCGGCCGACCTCAAGCTGGCGAGCGTTCCGGCCGACCAGTTCCCCAAGGGCGGCTTCACCCGGATCGAAGAGGTGCTGGAACGGCCTGTGATTTCGAGCATCCTGGCCGACGAGCCGGTGCGTGAAGGGCGGCTGGCGCTGCGCGGCAGCGGCGTAGGTCTTGCGCCCATCATCCCCTCGGGTATGCGGGCCGTTTCGGTGCGCGTCAACGACGTGGTGGGCGTGGCGGGGTTCGTGTTGCCCGGCATGCGCGTCGACGTGCTCGTCACCGGTCACCCGATGGGACGCGAATCCACCGTGACCAAGACCATCCTGCAGGACATTCTGGTGGTCTCGGCGGGCGCGAACATCGAGCCGGATGCGCGCGGGAAAGCGATCAACACGCCGGTGGTGACCGTTCTGGTGACTCCGGAGCAGGCCGAGACGCTCACGCTGGCGACCGAGGGCCGGATCCAGCTCGTGCTGCGCAACTCGAGCGACCGAGGCGTGGAGAAAACGCCGGGCCGCGCACTGACCGAACTCTACGGCGCGGCAAGCAGGGAGGAATCCGGCGGTCCCAAACCTCAGCCCCGGCGGGCGGCGCCTCCTCCTCCGGCGCCCCCAACCCCGGTCACCGACGATGTGGTCGTGATCCGCGGGAACCAGAAAACCATCGAGCAGGTTGCGATCAGGAAATAAGTCATGAAGACATCGAGCGCCGGATGGCTGTGCTGGGGATTGGCGGCGAGCCTGGCTTGGAGCGCCATCCCTGAACCCAATCAGGATATGAAGCTGTGCGTCGGCAGAAGCGTCGTGATCGACTACGCCGCCGACGTCGGACGTATCTCCACGAGCAACCCGGAGGTCGTCGACGCCGTCGCCGTGTCGTCGCGCGAAGTGCTGCTGCACGCAAAAGGGCAGGGTCTGTCGACGGTAATCATCTGGTCGCGCGGCGGCCAGCGCACCGTTTACAGCGTGTTTGTCGACCAGAACCTGGACCCCGTGCGCAAGCTGCTCCAGGATACCTTCCCAAACCTCGACATCCAGGTCCAGGCGGCGCGCGATTCGCTCTCGCTCACCGGCGTTGTCCCGAGTCAGGCCGTGGCCGACCGCGCGGCGGCCCTGGTGACCCCGTTCGCCAAGGCGGTCGTCAACAACCTCCAGGTGGGTTCCCGCGAACCGGACAAGCAGGTCCTGCTCCGCGTCAAATTCGCCGAGCTGAACCGCAACGTCTCGACGGCGCTGGGAGTGAACCTGCTCTCCACGGGCATGCTGAACACCATCGGCGCGATCACGACCGGGCAGTTCGCGGCGCCCCGCCCGACGGAACTCAAAGGCTCCATTCCCGGCCAGAACCAGGGCGCCACCAGCCAGTTCTCCATCTCCGACGCGCTGAACGTGTTCGCTTTCCGGCCGGATTTGAATCTGGCCGCCTTTGTGAAGGCCCTGCAGAGCAAGGGCGTGTTGCAGATCCTGGCCGAGCCCAACCTGGCGACCACCAACGGCAAGGAAGCCAGCTTCCTTGTGGGCGGCGAGTTTCCCGTTCCCATCGTGCAGGGCGGCGCGAGCGCCGGCGCGGTCACGATTCTGTTCAAGGAATTCGGCATCCGGCTGACATTCAAGCCGGAACTCACCGACCGCAAGACCATCAAGATGTACGTCAAGCCCGAGGTCTCCACGATCGACCTGACCAACTCGGTGTCGCTGTCCGGGTTCACGATTCCCGCGCTGGCCACCCGGCGGATGGAAACCAACATCGAGCTGGGCGAAGGTCAGAGCTTCATTATTGCCGGGCTGATCGACGACCGGGTCACCGAGAACATGTCGAAGGTGCCCGGCCTGGCCAACATACCGATCCTGGGGATGCTCTTCAAGAGCCGCTCCGAGAACCGCACCAAGACCGAGCTGATTGTGATGGTGACCCCGGAGATCACGGCGCCCGTCAACGCGGCGGACGTGAAGCTCACTCCGCCCAAGGAGACGCTGCAATTGCAGCTGCTGCCCGCGCAGGGGCCGGGAGCGCCGGCCAAGTCCGCGCCCGCGCCGCCTCAGCGGGGAGGGAAGAAGAAATAGCCCGATGGATCCGCGCAATGGCAGAGCGGCTCAGTTGACGGCGCTGATGATTGCGCCGGGCCGCGAGCTTGCGCGCCAATTCGCCGCCAGCGTCGCCTCGAGCAGGGCGTTCGAGATTCTGGCGGATCTGAAGACTTATCCCCCGCAGCAGGTGCTCGAAATGCGGCTGCGGCAGCTCCAGCCGGACGTGGTCCTGCTCGATCTGGCGACGGACCTCGAGCAGGCGGGGCGACTGATCCAGTTCGTGACCGCCTCGCATCCCGCGCTCCATGTAATCGGTTTGCACGCGCGGAACGATTCGGACGCGATCATCCGCTCATTGCGTCTCGGCGCGAGCGAGTTTCTGTATGCACCCTTCGACCCGGCCATACAGGAGCAGGCAGTCGGGCGCATTCACCGGCTGCTCGGGCCGCAACCGGATCAACCGCGGGAGCTGGGCAGGATCGTGCTGTTCTCGAGCGCCAAGCCGGGCTCGGGCGCTTCGACGCTGGCCTCGCAGGTGGCGCTGGCGCTGCGGCGGATGACCGGGAAGAAAGTGCTGCTGGCGGACCTGGACCTGATGGGCGGCTGCCTGGCGTTCTATTTGAAGGCGGCGCCGAACGGTTCCCTGCTCGATGCGGTCGAAGGCGGCGAGAACGCCGTGGACTGGGCTTCGCTGGTCGCACAGGCGGGCGGTCTCGACGTGCTGGCCGCGCCCAAACGGCCCGGGGCGGAGGTGGTCGAGCCGGCGCGGCTGCACGCATTCCTCGAACGCGCCCGGCGGCGCTACGACTGGGCGGTGCTCGATCTGCCTGCCATCCTCCATCGGCTCAGCCTGCTTGCGCTGTCCGAGTCGGACCAGGCGTTTCTGGTTTCCACCACCGAACTGGCCAGTCTGCACTTGACGCGCCGGGCGGTGAACATGCTCGGCCAGCTCGGATTCGGCAAGGAGCGCTTTCAGGTCCTGATCAACCGCGTGGACCGGCGGGACGGCCTGCGTGAGACCGACGTAGGCAAGATCTTCAACTGCCCGGTGCTGGGCAGTTTCCCGAACGACTGTTTTTCGCTCGACCGCGCACTCGCGCTGGGCGAGCCGCTCGACGAATCGGAGGACCTGGGCAGGGCGGTCGCCGATTTCGCCGCGCGGCTGGCGGGCGTCCCCGCCGGCGAGAGGCGCCGCGCCGCCGCGCTGGTGAACGCCCGGCCCGTATTTTCGGAGAGCTGAGAGTAGACAACGCATATGCAGACTGTGGCTGAACGCAAACCGGGACAGCAGGCGCTGACGTGGGATCAGCGGATTCTCCAGAACGCCGTGCGTCCGAAGGCGACGCTCAAACCGGAGTGCCAGGAGTTGAAGTTCACGCTCCACCGCAAGCTGCTGGACCGCATCAATCTGGAGGCGCTGGCCTCGATCGACAACCAGCGGGTGCGCGCCGAGGTGCGGCAGGCGCTGGTGGCCCTGATGGAGGGCGAATCCACGCTGCTGAGCTCGATCGACAAGCAACAGGTGATCGACGAAGTGCTGGACGAGGTGTTCGGGCTCGGGCCGCTCGAGGCTCTGCTCGAAGACCCGACCATCTCCGACATCCTGGTCAACACGCACAGCCAGGTCTATGTGGAGCGCCGCGGCCTGCTCGAGCTGACCAACGTCACTTTCCGCGACAACGCGCACTTGCTGCGCATCATCGACAAGATCGTCTCGCAGGTGGGCCGGCGCATCGACGAATCGACGCCGATGGTGGACGCACGCCTGGCGGACGGTTCGCGCGTGAACGCGATCATCCCGCCGCTGGCGGTGGACGGGCCGCTGCTCTCGGTCCGGCGTTTCTCGACCGACAAGCTGATGCCCCCCGATCTGGTGGACCGCAAGGCGATGACGCCGGGCATGATGGAACTGCTCGAAGCGGCGGTCCGAGCGAAGCTGAACATCATTATCGCGGGTGGAACCGGCGCCGGCAAAACCACCCTGCTCAATGCACTGTCGGCGTTCATCTCGCCCAAGGAACGCATCGTCACCATCGAAGACGCGGCCGAGTTGCAGTTGAAGCAGCCGCACGTATGCAGGCTCGAGACGCGGCCGCCGAACCTCGAGGGCACGGGCGCGGTGCGCCAGCGCGAGCTGCTCATCAACAGCCTGCGCATGCGGCCGGACCGCATCGTCTGCGGCGAGGTGCGCGGCGAGGAAGCGCTCGACATGCTGCAGGCGATGAACACCGGCCACGAAGGCTCGCTCACCACGATTCACGCCAACACGCCGCGCGACGCGATCGGGCGGCTGGAGGTGATGGTCACCTGGGCGGCGGCGAACATGCCGATGGTCTCGATCCGCCAGCAGATCGCCTCGGCGGTGCACCTGCTGGTGCAGGCGGCGCGCTTGAGCGACGGCTCGCGCCGGGTGATCCACATCACCGAAGTCACGGGGATGGAAGGGGACATGATCACGCTCCAGGACATTTTCGTCTTCGAGAAGCGCGGCGTTTCGCCCGACGGGCGCGTGCTCGGGCGGTTCGCCGCCACCGGCATCCGGCCCAAGTTCTACGAGAAATTCCTGGCGGCGGGCATACGGCTTCGGCCGGACCTGTTCGACGAAATGATGGAGGTCTGAGCGGACGATGCTTGCGTTTGCCCTCATTCTGCTGGTGACGTGGCTCGGCTCCCTCGCCATTTGGTGGACCTGGTCGCACAGCCGCCAGCAGGCCGACCTCAACCGCCTCAAAGCGCGGCTGGTTGGCTCGCCCGAGACGGAGAAGAAGGCCAAGCGCCGGGGCGCCTCGCTGATCGAGGGCGAGGAAGTCGACAAAGGCCGGTTCGTGCTGCAGCTGTTGAAGCGGCTCGACCTAAACCACCGGCTCAAGGCGTTCATTGAGCAGTCGGGGCTGCGATGGAACCTGGCGCGAACGGTGCACGGCTCGCTGGCGATGTTCCTGATCGGCTTCAGTCTGGCCTGGCATGTGGCGCCCCTCTATCGCAGCTTCGCTCTCGCTCCGGGCCTGATTCTTGGGGTCCTGCCCGCGCTTTACGTCATTCGCAAGCGCAGCGCGCGCCTGAAGAAGTTCGAGGAGCAGTTCCCGGAGAGCCTGGAGTTCCTCGGCCGCTCGATGCGCGCCGGACACGCCTTCTCGGTGGCGCTCGAGATGATCCACTCCGAGTTTCAGGAACCGCTGGCGGGCGAGTTCCGCCGCACCTTCGACGAGCAGAACCTCGGGCTGCCGCTCGACGTGGCCTTGCAGAAGATGGCGCAGCGGATGCCGCTGCTCGACGTGCACTTTTTTGTCTCCGCCGTGCTGCTGCAGAAGCGCACCGGCGGCAACCTCGCCGAGCTGCTGGACAAGTTGGCCTACCTGATTCGCGAGCGTTTCAAGCTGCGCGGCCGCATCAAGGCGATCAGCGCGCACGGGCGCATGACGGGCATGGTGCTCTCGATGATTCCGGTGGCGGTCGGCGTGATCATGTTCTACGTCAACCCGATGTACGGCCACTTCTTCATCGAGGACGAGACGGGGCAGATGATGCTGGGCGGGGCGATTGGGATGCAGATCCTGGGCTACGCGGTGATCCGGAAGATCGTGGCAATCGAGGTGTGAGGCATGGAACTGTTCGCCAGCTTCCTTCTGTTCATGACGGTGGCGGCGGCGCTGTCTTTCTTGGGCGCGCGGTTCTGGGTGCGGCCAAAGGCGGCGATCGACCGCGTGACGCGGGCGACCGTGCAGGCTGACCTGAGGGCTCCGGCCCACCCCAGCCTGGTTTTCCACGACCTGGTGAGGCGGCTGGGATCCCTGCTGCCGCAGTCGCCCAAAGAGGTCACCGTCATGCAGAACCGCCTGATTCGGGCGGGATTCCGCTCCCCGAACGCGCTCAAGACGCTGTACGGCGCCAAGGTGGTTCTGGGCTTGCTGCTGCCGCTGGCGGCCGTGCTGGCGACGGCGGGTTCCGAGTCGGCCGGCGACCGCAAGCTGCTGGTGATCGCCTGCGCGGCGGGCCTCGGCCTGTTCGGGCCGAACGAGTACGTGCGCCGGCGAGCCAAGCGGCGCCAGAAGCAGATTCGGCGGGCGCTGCCGAACGCACTGGACCTGCTGGTAGTCTGCGTCGAATCCGGACTGGGTCTGGACCAGGCCATCATACAAACGGCCAAAGAGCTCGAGCATGCGCATCCGGAAATCTGCCAGGAACTCACGCTGGTCAACCTGGAGCTCAAGGCGGGCAAGCGGCGCGCCGAAGCGTTGCGCAATCTGGCCGACCGCACCGCGGTGGACGAACTGAAAAAGCTGGTGGCGGTGCTGATCCAGGCCGACCGGTTCGGCACCGGCGTGGCGCAAAGTCTGCGCGCGCACTCCGAGTACATGCGGGTGCAGGCGCGCCAACTCGCCGAGGAGAAGGCGGCCAAGCTGGGCGTCAAGCTGGTATTCCCGATTTTCTTTTGCATTTTGCCGTCGCTGTTCGTGGTGACGGTAGGACCGGTGATGGTGCGAATCAGCCGGGAGCTGCTCCCGATGATGAGGAACATCTGAGGCCCGGAGACAAGATGCGGCTTGCCATCTGCTATCGGCTGGCGCTGCGATCGCCAGCCGGCGGCCGATCGCAGGTCGCCCGCTTGAAAAGGAGAGGAAACACATGGATTCCGGAACGATTCGGATTGCCTGCGCCGTATTGGGCCTGGCCTTGATCGCGTTGATCGTGCTGCGCCGCCGCAGCAGACAGGCCGACTAGCGCTTCGCGCGCTTCGGCGTGGATGAGGCCGCGGATGGCTGGGCGCCAGGCGCGTCCGGCCGCTGCAGCGGGAGAACAGGGGGAGTGTCTATGCGCTTACGGTTTTGCTTGAGTCTGTGGCTCGCCTGCAGTTGTTGGGCAGGCACGTTCGGAAAAGTCGTCTCCATCGGCGCGCAGGCGTCCGATCTGGCGCTCGATGAGGCCCGCGGAGTGGTCTATCTGGCCAACTTCAGCGGTAACCGGATTGAAGTGGTGTCCACATCGAGTCTGACCATTCAGACTTCGATGAACGTGGCCGGACAGCCCGCCGCCTTGGCGCTCTCGCCTGACGGCCGCTTCCTTCTCGTGGCGCACTTCGGCAATTTTGAGCCGCCCAACGCCGCCGGCAACCTTCTCACCCTGATCGACCTGAGCTCGGGCGGCCGGCAGACCTTCGCGCTGGGATCCCCTCCGCTCGGAGCAGCCTTCGGTTACGACAACCGCGCGCTGGTAGCGACCGCAACGGAGTTCCTGCTGTTCGACCCCGTCGGGGGCGGCACGCAAGTCCTGGGCACAGTCGAGGGGGTCACCGCCAAAACGCTGCCCGCGGCGCCGCCCGACGCCCCGGCGCAAATTGTCGCCGCATCGCTGGCCGCCTCCGGCGACGGCCGGTTCATCTACGGTCTCACCGACACCATCCGCATCAAGTACGACGTCGAGCGCCGCCTGGTCACGTCGCTCGGCTATACCTCGACGCCCCCCATGGGGCCGCGCGCCGTCAGCGTCAACCAGAACGGGTCGTTTTGGACCGGCGGGTGGGGATTGTTCGACAGCAACGGCAGACTGTTCGCGCAGTTCCCCAACCCGGCCGGATTCCTGCAGGTGGGCAGTCAGGCCATCGATACGAGCCGCGGTCTGATCTACGCACAGATCCCCGAAGGGACGTCGTCTTCGGGCGGCTCGGGTTCGGCTGGACGCTCCCAGCCCATTCTCCAGATCGTCGACGCCGACAATCTGGCAGTCCGGGAACGGCTGAAGCTGCCGGAGAACCTGGCGGGCAAGAGCGTTCTTTCGAGCGATGGCGCCATGATGTATTCGGTCTCCGAGAGCGGCCTGGTAGCGCTGCCCGTCGGAGCGCTCGGCCAGACGCGCCGCGTCGGTTTCTCGCAGGAAGACGTGGTCTTCCGCGGGGCTGTGTGCGCCAACGGCGTCGTCAGCCAGGACGTCGTGGTGTGGGATCTGAGCGGCGCAACCACGGATTTCGCGCTTTCGAGTTCAATCGCGGGTGTCAGGTTCGCACCCGCGAGCGGGACCACCCCGGCCGTGGTGCGCATCAGCGTCGATCCCACGGCCTTTGCGAACCAGAAGGGCACGGCCGCTGCACAGATCGCGATCAGGTCCAACCAGGCGGTGAATGTCGCCCTGCCGCTGCGTGTGCTCATCAACACCCGCGACCCCGACCAGCGCGGCACGATCGTAAACGCGCCGGGCAAGCTGGTCGACGTTCTGGCCGATCCCGTACGCAACCGCTTCTACATCCTGCGCCAGGACAAGAACCAGGTGCTGGTCTTCGAAGGAGACGGGTACACCCAGATCCAGACGCTGCGCACCGGCAACACGCCCACGCAGATGGCGATCACCTTCGACCGCAGGCGCCTGCTGGTCGGCAATGAGAACTCGCAGATCGCCAACGTCTACGACTTAGAGACGCTCGAGCAGGAGAACCCGATCCGGTTTCCCGGCGGCCACTATCCGCACTCGCTGGCTTCCTCGGGCCGGGCGATTCTGGCGTCGGTGCGCTCGGCCTCCAGCCCCGACCACAAGATCGATCGCGTGGACCTGTCCAGCCGCACGGCGACGGAACTCTCGACGCTGGGACCATGGGAGAACAAAGTCCACGAGAACACCATGCTTACTGCGTCGCCAAACGGCTCATCGATTCTGGCGGTACAGGCGGACGGCGGACTGCTGCTCTACCGGGCGAGCTCGGACGCCTTCACGGTCTACCGCAAGGACTATACGGCGCTGTCGGGCGCCTACGCGGCCTCCAGCTTCGACTGGTTCGTAATCGGCGAGCGCTTGCTGAACTCTTCCCTGGTCGAGCTGCAGCAATTCGAGAGCGGGACGGGGACATCCTCCGGCTTCGCATTTATCGACGACTACGGCATGCGAACCGCGGCGCCCAACGCGTCGAGCCCC
>Ga0062382_10000394_pt1 | contig 10781 bp, 10 predicted proteins | sample DOMMetBare2Fresh_FD_59507 | JGI IMG/M metagenome (GOLD analysis project Ga0062382, IMG submission 59507) | Wetland sediment microbial communities from St. Louis River estuary, USA, under dissolved organic matter induced mercury methylation -... | ecosystem: Environmental > Aquatic > Freshwater... | reverse complement strand
GGCGGAGCGCGAGCGGATCATGGACCGGCTGCACGCCTACTGCTATTTCCTCGAGGGACTCCTGCCCGTCGCCGGCGCGCCGGATTGTGCGGCCGCACTGCGCGACGGAATTGAGCGAACGGCGCAGGCGCTGGCTGAAATCGCTCCGCTGTTTGTGCGGTCCGACGTCTACGCCCAGTTGCTCCGGGTGCGCCTGTTCGCATCCGCGCTCGGCGTCGTCCCGCTCGATCGGAGTGCCGCCGCGGCGGAGACGGTTGCCATCGAAGGGTTCCAGGTCGCCGGCGGCGATTCGTCCGTCTCGGGAGGATTCTATTTTGGGCGGCGCGGAGCGCAAACGCTGCCGTTCGTCAACCCGGTCTCAGCCGCCTTCTGCGCCCAGGCGCTGGAAATGTGGCGCGAACGCGAAGCGGGCCGGTTCCAGCCGGACTGGCGGACGCTCGTCTAGCAAACCAGCGGGATGTCGCACCAGACGCGAGACCGCCACCGCGATGGGCGCAGTCCCGGCGTCTGGGGCGGCAAACGAATTGTCGAGTGAAACTGGGGCGCTAGACTACCTTGACTTCTTCGGCCTGGAGGCCTTTGGGACCCTTCTTGACGGAGAACTCGACGTGGGCGCCTTCATCCAATGTCCGATATCCGGAAGACTCGATCGCCGAGAAGTGGACGAACACATCTTCGCCATTCTCTCGTTGGATAAAGCCGTAACCCTTGGCGGCATTAAACCACTTCACAACACCTTTTTCCTTCATTCCTCGATCCTTTTCTGCACTCTCCGGCGCCGCGGCCCGGCCTAACACCAGAAAAGACCGCGAACTGAACGCTCGCGGTCCCCCTGAATCGCTTGCCGGACAACAACGTCGCCGAATACTCCCTCACTTATACCACAACCAACGGAGTACGGGACCCAGAAGGAACGATATTCCCGGCGCCGGCGGGGGGACGTGGGAACAAGTGGCGTCATAAGAGCGTACTATCGTGGAGAGCATCAGCATGCAGGAGAGGCCGGCGTGATTGAGGTTGGGGAACTGCGCAAGGAGTTTGGGAAGGCTGTTGCCGTGGACGGAGTGTCTTTTGTCGCCCGGCCCGGCGCGATCTTCGGCCTGCTCGGTCCGAACGGGGCGGGGAAGACCACTACAATTCACTGCATCTCCGGCCTGCTGACGCCGACCGCCGGCCAGGTCAGGGTCATGGGGCATGATGTGGTTCGCGACGGAGTGGCCGCCCGGCGCATGTTGGGATTCGTCCCTCAGGAGATTTCCCTCTACGACGACTTGTCGGCCACCGAGAACCTTCAGTACTGGGGCGGCGCATACGGCATGCGAAAGCCGGCGCTGGGCGAGCGCATCGCCGAGGTCCTCCGGCTGACCGGGCTCGAGGACCGTTCGCGCGAGCCCATTAAACGGTTCAGCGGCGGGATGAAGCGGCGTCTGAATTTCGCCTGCGGCATTCTGCACCGTCCGCCAGCGCTGCTGCTGGATGAGCCGACGGCGGGCGTGGATCCGCAGAGCCGCGTGCGCCTGCTTGAGATGGTCCGCGCCCAGGCCGCCGCCGGCGCCTGCGTGCTCTACACAACACACTATATGGAAGAGGCTGAGGCGCTCTGCGACTGGCTGGCCGTGATCGATCACGGGCGCATCATCGCGCAAGGGACCCTGGCTCAGTTGCGCGCGCTGGCCGGCGAGCGCGAGTTGCTGCGCTTCAGCGGGCGGTTTCAGCCCGAGGCGGTCCGGCTGGCTCTACACACTCTGGAGGGGACCGAGGTCGTTCAGGCCGAGGCCGAGATCCTCCGGCTGGCGGTCGCCGACGCCTCCTGCCGCCTGCCCGCCGTCTTTGCTGCGCTCGCAGCCGCTGGAGCCGAAGTTCGCGAGACCACATTGACCAAGCCCAGCCTGGAAAGCCTGTTCATCAAGCTCACCGGCAAGGAGCTGCGCGAATAACTGTGCGATTCGTGTTCACGACCGCGCTCAAGGACCTGCGCCGCTTGCGCCGCGACCCCGTCGGCCTCATCACCTGGATCGGCGTCCCCGTCCTGGCGGCCCTTCTCCTGATCCTGATCTTCGGCCGCCAAGCGCCGGCTCCGCGAGGAACGCTGTTGGTCGCGGATGAGGATCAGACCGTGCTGAGCTCGCTATTGCCTCACGCCTTTGATCGCGGTCCGCTCAGTTCCATGGTCGCCGTCGAGCGAGTGCTCCAAAACGAGGGGCGGGCGCGCATGGAGCGCGGCGAGGCCTCGGCGCTGCTAGTCGTCCCGAAGGGCTTCGCCCAAGCGGTCCTTCGGGCCCAGCGGTTTGAGATTTCCCTGATCACAAATCCTTCTCAGACCATCGTTCCGAAGATTATCGAGGAGACGCTGGCGATGGCGACGGACCTCGGCTTCTACGCGCAGCAAATCGCTGGAGACCAGTTGCGGCTCTTCGCCGGGGATCGTGGCGCCCTGCCGGACGCCGACCTCGTCCGAAGCGTGCTGGCGATTCGCCGTCTGACGGAGAGCGTACCTGCACTCTCCGCCCCGCCCCTCATCGCGCTGAATACCACGGTGGTCGAGCCAGCCGGTCCGCCGCCGGTGAATTTCGCAGCGTTGCTGCTGATCGGGATGCTGTTCCTGTCGGTATTGTTTCTCACTGCCGGGCTGAGTTCGGACATTTGGAAGGAGCGCGAGCAGGGCGGGCTGCGCCGGCTCGCTGCCGCGCCGCGCCGCGTCGAGTCGTTTCTGGTGGGCAAGGCAATTGCGGCGTGCACGCTTGTGGCTGCGGTCGGAGCGGTTGCGATCGGCTTCGGCGACTGGCTCGCGCCCGCTCCGGCAGCCGCGCTCGGACTAGCATGGGCCTGGGTGGTTTGTTCGGGAGCGGCCATCTTTGCCTGGACTCTGGTGCTGCAGCTAACCGCCTCCAGCCAGCGGGCCGCCCACATACTGACCAATCTGGTGACTCTCCCGCTGGGAATGCTCGGCGGCAGCTTCTTCCCTTTTGAATCCATGCCGGCGACGCTCGCCGCGATTGGGCGATGGACGCCCAACGGCTGGGCGTTGACCGAATTCAAAGCCATGGCCGCTGGCTCAATCGGGACCGGCCAGGCGGCGCTCGATTTCGGCGTGGGAGTCGCGGCGGCAGCTCTTGCTTTCTGGATCGCGGCCCTGAAACTGCGAACGAGGCTCTCGGGTTGATCCCCATGCTCCGGCAAGCTCTCTTCCTGGCGCGTTTCGATCTGCGGCATCTTTTCCGCGGCCGCGAGACTTGGCTGTGGACGTTCCTCATGCCCGTCGTGTTCTTCTACTTCATGGGTACGGTGACGAGCGGCTTCAGGACTTCGTCTCGGGGTGACACCCTGGCCCTGAAGGCGCCTGCGGATGCCGGTTTTCTCGCAGACCACCTGGTCAAGCGGCTGGAAGAGCGAGGCTACCGGATTGCGCGACCTGGCCCATCCCAACTGGCCGGCTATACGCGGGTGCTGGAACTCCCCGCCGGCATGACACGCTCTGTGCTCGCCGGACAGCGCGTCACCCTCACGCTGGTTCGCAAAGGGGGAGGACCCGGCTCCGACCTTGATCAGGTCCGCATCGCGCGGGCTATGTACACCACGCTCGCGGATATGGCGGTTGCCGGCCGCGATGGCGCCGCGGTTACGTCCGATGCGCTGAAAAGCGTCGCCTCCCGTCCGCACGCGCTCACCGTTCGCGTGACCTCCGCCGGATCCCGCCGCCACCCGCCCGTCGGCTTCGAACAGGCCATACCCGGGATGATGGTGATGTTCACTCTGCTGGTCTTGTTCACTACGGGCTCCGTGATCCTCACCGTTGAGCGCAACCAGGGATTGCTGAGGAGACTCGCTGCCACCCCTCTGTCTCGAGGCGCTATTGTGCTCGGCAAGTGGCTCGCGCGGATGGCGCTGGGTGCGATCCAGATCGGTTTTGCCATGGTCGTTGCCCGCGTCGCTTTTGGACTGCACTGGGGACCTCACCTGACAGCGATCGTGATCCTCATGGCGGCGTACGCCGCACTGGTGGCGACGCTCGGGCTTCTGCTGGGCAACGAGGCGAGAACCGAAGGCCAGGCGATCGCCATCGGTGTGCTGGCCTCGAATCTGCTCGCGGCCTTGGGCGGATGCTGGTGGCCGATAGAAATCACGCCGCCGTGGGTGCAGAAACTCGCCCTACTCCTGCCAACCGGCTGGGCCATGGACGCCATGCACAAACTGGTGAACTTTGGCGCCAGCGGCGCGGCCGTAATTCCGCACATAGTCGGCATGACCTGCGCCGCGCTGGCGGCCGGTTACGTTTTGGCGCGCCGGTTTCGGTTCCAGTAGCTCTACAGGATTACTGGGCAGGTATCGCCAGAAGGACCTCGACGCGGACTGGGCTGCCCCCGCGCTCGGCTGGCCGAAACTCCCAGCGCTCGAGCACATCCAGCACGCCGCTCTGCTCGACGGGATCTCCTGCGCCGAGCACCCTCAGGTCCTGGAACTTGCCGGCCTCGGTGATATACCCATGCACCATTACGTAGCCGGTGGGCCTCGGCGTCACGGGCGGACGGAACGTCACCCGCGGATAAGGCGCCAGGACCCGCTGCGGCGACCCCAGCGTGACCACGCCCCCATCCATCTCGGCGTTGTCCTCTTCGCCGAAGGGAATGCAATACTGCAAGGTCCATTCGCGCTCTGCCCCGACCGCCAGAAACACCGAGTAGACCGGCCTTCCACTCAGCACACCGGCGCTCTCCGGAAAGCCCTCCAGGCCCGAGGACTGGACCACCACGTCGAACACCCCGTTCGCCGGGTGATCGAGGCGGGTCTCTTGCACGATCGCGGAGTGGGCCACCTCGGTGCGCGGCAGAGGTCCGTCGTCGCCCCCGGCGCCAACCGAGCCTTGGGCGTTCGTCGCGTTCTCCACCGGCGCACTGCCGGCCCCGTCTGGGTTCGGTCGGCCGCGAGCGGGCGCTCCGCCATACCCCTCAAAGCGCGAGAATGGCATGCGCCCCACCTGATTCCCCGCCGGAATCGTCAGGAATTCGCGTAACGGAAGGGGATCCGAGGAGACCGACAACACCGCTGAGGGGTCGCCCCGTAACGGATCCGCCGAAACGCCCGCTTCCGGGCTCGGCCGAGGGCCGTACAGGAGCCGGATCGGCATGGCGTCGGGCGGGCCGAACGCACCTGGGCGCTCCGGATCGGGACCGGCCAGAGCCAGCGTCATCGCGGAGGGCTGAGGCAAGTCCAGCCCCGGCCGCTCATTGAGGAGTCGCGGCCGGGTGGGGGGCGCTGCATGCCCCGGCAGCACTACAGACCGGGCCTCCTTGGAGGGCTCAATCTGCGGCGCCCAGAAGAATACCTCCGGCAATTCGAGTGACGATGGCGGATGCACCTCCGCCTCGTAGACCGGTTGGACCAGGCTCTGATCGCTGTCGGCGCGGTGGGGCAACGGCGGAAGCTCGAAACGCCGCCTGCGGCCCGAAGCGCGGGTGCGCTTTCCGCTCGGGGACTTGGCCTGCGGCTCCGGCGTCGGAGTCCGCTCGCGCGCCTGCTGGACGGGCCTTTTCTGCCCGCCTGACGCGCCGGATGACGCCACATACAATTGTTCGGGCACGCGGATGCGCAGCGTGCGCAACTGCCGCTCCTGCCGCACCCACGCTTGGTGTTCCGAGGGATCCGTGAGCTGATCCGACAGCAGCGGCGTCAGAGTCAGAAACACCAAGTGCACACAGACCGACGTCATGAACCCGGGCCAGCGGCTGGTGTAGTTTGGCCCGAGCTGCGTAAAGAGACGCCGGGACCTGTACCGGCGAGGCGGTGGCAACGCCGAACTGATCAGCGACATCAATGAGGGCTGCATGCGAACACCGCAACAGACCTGCCGCCGCGGCGGGACGAATCAAACAGTCCGCCCGCCGCAGAATTGGTTAGGATCGGGGACTCCAAAACGAACCCTGATCGATCGCCTTGTCGGAAGGTTTCTCGAGCACGAGCGATCGCAGCCACTGCATCTGCTCGGGACTCTTGACGCTTCCCACCATCGTTTGCTGCGGCGTGGGGTTCAAGGCGCTCGGCTCGCCGCTCATGTTCTGCAAGTTGCGCAGGCCATAGAGCGCCAGTTCGAACCGGTCCTTGACGCCTACCTTCTGGAACAGGCGCGACAGATACACCTTGACTGTGCCTTCGGAGATCGTCAGAGCGCTCGCGATCTCCTTGTTCTTCAGGCCCTGCGAGAGCAGACTCACCAACTGGCTCTCCCGCTTGGTCAATGCGATCATCTTCGCGGATAGGAAACTCGCTGTCAGCGTCTTGTCAAACCAGAGTTCACCTTCTGAGACTTTGGTCAGACACTTGATCAGCAGTTCGGGCGGCAGCGTCTTACGCAGCACGCCTCGGACTCCCAGTTCCATGGCTTGGTACGCCAACTCGGTGGAGATCGTGCGCACCCACAGGACAAGGCGGCAGTTAGGCAAGTCGGACTGCAGCTGGGTGAGGATGCCGAAGGTGACCTCCGGCGTCAGGTCGATCAACAGTACATCGGGTTTGTAGGTCTGGATGGCACCGGCAAGTTCTGCGGTGCTGTGACACACGGAAACAGTTTCGAATCCGGGCACGGCCGACAGGGATGATGTGAACCCCTTCGCAAGTACAGGTTCATCAGTGAACAGGAGAACGCGGGCCATATTCAATCTCCATGCGCCGGCAGAGTGGTGATGCAAAAATGCCGCGAGGTCGGAGACAAGTCGCGCTCGTTACACACCGCTGTCTGTCGTTGGGCGAATCGGTGCATATCGTGATCCTTCGGATCGAGCCGCCGAAGCTAGGTCTCCACAAGATACGCCAGCGCGGAGGCTGGGTCAATCCAAAACAAGTACCAGTACTACTACTCTTCTCATACGGGGGTGTGGAGTCCCCGCTGGGGCGTGCGACTCTCTCTCAGACTCCTTAAAGAGCGCCGGATACTCTCCTCAGTTAGTACGCCTCCTTAACCCTTTTGGGCTGCCCCCGCCGGGGTAGCAACCGACAAGGCCAGCCTTTTGAGCACTTTCGATCTTAAACTGTCGGTTAACCTCAGTCAACAAAAATATACCATCTATTTTCGGTCTTGATCCGGGTGGCTGATAAGGTGTATCCCTAGCAACAGGCCAAATGGACAGGCGTGCCGATCCGCGGGTTGAGGTGAAGCTTCCGTGTCATGTCGCCTATCCGAAGAGTAAGTCGCGGCTCTTTGTGGGCATCACCGAGAATATGAGCCGCAGCGGGATCTTGGTGTCCTGGAGCGCCGACCGGATGATGAGCAATCTTCCCCGGCACGGCGATCTGTTGACGGTGGACATTGAGCTGCCCGCCAACCACTCCTTCGGACGGCGCTACATGCATTGCCAGGCTACTGTCGCCAGGGTCTCCTCCAGCGGAAACGGCGGAGCTCGGGTGGCGTTGCAAGTGAATCAGATGCAGTTTCGAAGCTACGCCAACGGTCGGCAGGTCGCGGCATCGAGCAGGAATGAGGTCGGCTGCTCGCTGATGTGAGTGAGGGTATGAGGAAGCTGACGTTCAACTACGTTCGCCAGTGTGTCCCGTCTATGACGGACATCGCTTTCCTTCTGCCCCTAGTGTTGTTGTTCACGCGCCTCGGCGGCGCCCAGTTCCTCCTCGGCGACGCCGACACCGGCTGGCACATTCGCACCGGCGAATGGATTCTTCGAAACGGCCGGATTCCCAATCACGATATTTTTTCCTTCACCAAGGCGGGCGAGCCGTGGTTCGCCTGGGAGTGGCTCTGGGACGTGATCTTCGCCTGGATTCACTTGCACGGAGGGCTGTCCGGGGTGGTGATCGCGAGTCTCCTGGTCATCTGCTGCACCTATGCTCTGGTTTACCGGCTGGTGCGACGCCGCTGTCCCAATCCGCTGATCGCCATGGCCGTACTCTTCCTGGCTGTCGCCTCCTCCACCATCCACTGGCTGGCTCGGCCGCACATGTTCACGTTGTTGTTTGTCGCCGTTTTCCTCTCCCTGCTGGAGCGGGCGCGTCAAGGCCAGGTGCGTGTCCTGTGGGTCCTCCCGGCGCTGACAGTGTTGTGGGTCAACCTGCACGGAGGGTTCATCCTCGCGGTGGTTCTCACCCTGGCTTATGCGGCTGGGGAAGTTATTTCGCTGCTGGCGGACTCCGCTCCGGAGGCTCGCCGGGCGGCGATCGTTCGTGGCAAACCTTACTTGCTGACCGCGGCTGGTTGCGCTCTGGCCAGCCTCATCAACCCGTACTTCTTCAATCTGCACGTTCATATCTTCCGGTACCTGAACGACCCATTCCTTTTCAAGACCGTGGCCGAGTTCCATTCGCTGAACTTCCAACATCCGGCGGCGCGCTATTTCGAACCGTTGCTGGCGTTGGGCATTCTGGCGGCCGGCTGGTGCGTCTACAAGAGACGTTTCACCGAACTCGTCCTGTTGGGAATCTCGATTCATCCCGCACTGACCTCGGTCAGAAACATCCCGGTCTTCGCGATTTTGGCTGCACCGTCCATCGCCTGGATGCTATACGACCTGCTGGCGGCCGCCAGCAGAATCGCCGCTTCGACGTGGCTGAAGCGTGTGGCTCGGGAGGTCGAAGAGCTGGGAGCGGAGACCGCCCTGATGGAGTCGCTGGGGCGCATTCCGCTGGCCAGCGCCGCCTGCTTCGCGGCCGTGGCTCTGGCGGTTTTCCATGCGCCCGCTCAGGCGTCGGCTCTCCGCGCCGAGTACAATCCGAAGCTCTATCCGGAACGCGCGCTTCCCGTTCTGCGGGACCCGGCCCTGGCCCAGGCGATTTTCACCAGCGACGAGTGGGGCGACTACTTGATATACCGTCTTTATCCGGCTACTAAGGTTTTTATCGACGGTAGAAGCGATTTCTACGGCGCCCAGTTCGATCAGAAGTTCTTGGACGTCATGAACGGCAAGTTCAATTGGAGAGAAACGCTGGAGCGCTACGGCATTCGAGCCGTGCTTCTGCCGGTTGATGCTTCTCTGGCAAGCACCCTGAAGGAGTCCCAGGAGTGGCGGCCCGTCTACGATGACGGCGTCGCCATCGTTTTCCGAAAGACGGATACCAGGACGGCGTGCGCCGGCCGGCCAGAGACCCCACGGTCTTCCGCCGCCGATGGCGGTGGAACTTCGGTGATCGCGAGATCGCCAAATATACCCATACCCGTGATCGAAAGATCACGATCTTACGCGAGGAGATAGTCACATGCGGTTTCTAACCAATTTGCTCCATGACGAACAAGGCCAGGACCTGATTGAGTACACCCTGTTGCTGGCGTTCGTCGCTCTGGCGTCCGCGGCCCTGTTCATCGGGGCGGGCGGATACGTCAGCACCATTTGGAACGTGGCCAATTCACGGCTGGCCCAAGCAGCGTCGTAGTACAAAAAAGGCCATTAGGGGGCATGCTACAGCATGCCCCCGCCTTTCGGAGTTTGAGTAGTTGAGACAGTCCTGCCTCAGGGGCGGGGCGGCAAGGAAGGAGCATGAATAAGAGGGTAGCAGGCGTACTCGTTTTCGCTTTGGCGGTCGCCGGCATCTGTACGTGGTTCGCGTACAAGTTCGCCAGCCGGGGGAACGCGCAACCCAAGCCTGTGGTCATTAGCAAGGTGGTTGTGGCGACGCGCAACCTCGACGCGGGCATGCTGATCAAGGAATCCGACGTCACCTTGTCTGATTGGGGGCCGTCAGTACCCCAGTTCGCAATCCTAAAAACGGACGACGCGATCGGACGAGGCGTAGTCTCGGCGATCTATGCGGGAGAGCCGCTGCTGGACAGCCGGCTCGCGCCGAAAGGCGGTGGCGCCGGTCTGGTCGGAATGCTGAAACCCGGCGAACGAGCTGTAGCCCTCCGCGTAAACGACGTCATCGGCGTCGGTGGATTCGTTCTGCCGGGGACGCACGTGGATGTCCTCATTTCCGGGACTCCGCCCAACTCGCCGCCAACGCTCGGCACCGTTACGCGCACTCTGCTGCAGGATATCGAGGTGATCTCGGTCGGCCAGAGTCTGCAGCGGGACGCCGAGGGGAAACCCGTGTCGGTGCAGGTGCTCAATTTGAAGGTCACGCCCGAGCAAGCGGAACTCCTCAGCTTGGCGAACGCAGAGACCAGGGTGCAGTTGGTTCTGCGCAATCCGGTTGACAAGGAGATCGCCAAGACGCCGGGCACGGCCCTTGGCATTCTGTATACGGGCCAGAAGCTGGCGCTGCCGAACGCCCAGCGAGCCGGTCCTATAAGGCCGGTGATGATGGCCCAGCCTAAGGAGAGGCCTCCTGTGGTCGTCGAGGTGATCAACGGCGACAAAACCGAGTCGGTCAAGTTCAAGCAGGAGCCGGAGGACTAAGTTCGTGAATTATATGAGACTGCGAAGCGGCGCAGTTGTTGCGATCGGCGGGGCGTTGCTCCTCGCCGGACCACAAGCCTGGGGACAGTCAACGGTTCCGGCTCCTAGACCCGCGTCACAGATGGCCCGGTCTTCTGCGCGGGACCTGCCTGTAACCGCGGGTAAATCACTTGTAGTGGAAAGCCCGGTGGCTATCCAGCGCGTCGCAGTGGGGGACCGCAGCAAGGCGGAGGCCCGCGCAGTCAGCCAGCGCGAAGTGCTGGTCAACGGCATTGCCCCGGGTGAGACCAGCCTGATTGTGTGGCAGGAAGGCGGAAACCGTTTGTTGTTCGACCTCCGCGTTCTGCCGAGCCCCGCCAAGCTCGACGCCGTTCGGCGTGAGCTTCAGCGGGCGTTGCCCAACCAGGATATAACCCTCAATCTGGAGGATGGCAGCGTGTTTGTCCAGGG
>Ga0062382_10000384_pt1 | contig 10873 bp, 8 predicted proteins | sample DOMMetBare2Fresh_FD_59507 | JGI IMG/M metagenome (GOLD analysis project Ga0062382, IMG submission 59507) | Wetland sediment microbial communities from St. Louis River estuary, USA, under dissolved organic matter induced mercury methylation -... | ecosystem: Environmental > Aquatic > Freshwater >... | reverse complement strand
TGAGAAACACCGGACCTGTTTGCGCTCGCAGCACCAGCATGTGATGCGTGCGATCATCCTCCTTATCGCGGCGGGTCCGTTCATGTTTCTTGATCAGATCCTTATCGTATTCATCCACCGAGCAACAGGCAACGACGCCGATCTGCTCGTGGTTGCCCATTATCAGCCGGTAAACATAGATGGCCGGGGAACTTTCAGTTTCCAACGGACACTGCGCACGTAACTTCTCAAAGTTTTCCGCAGCGCGCCGGTATACCCTGTCGCTGTAAAGATCGGTTCCTTCAGGCAGATCGATCTCTGGCCGCGAGACATGCAAAAAACTCAGTGGATTACCCGCAGCAAGCGCCCGCGCTTCAGCCGTGTTGACGACGTCATAAGGGACGCTGGCGACATCTTTAGCCCGCGCAGCGGGGGGTCGCAAGGCGCTAAAAGGACGGATGTTGGCCACTCCACAAACTCCTCTTGAAACTTAAAGCGGGTACCGTTTCTCAAGCCTCGTTGGCGCAACCGTTCCCACTTAAATATTGAAATGCAAAGCGTGATGGTTAAGACTATCCGGTTCGGTAATCTCTTAGCAAGTCTCGTCGTTAAGCCGACTACAGCTCGTGCGTTACAATGTGTTTGCATGTCAGACCTGGAAGTAAAGGCGGTGGGGCGGAAACAAAAGCTACGGGAGAGGTTGGTTGCTCTGGAGGCTGAGTTTCGCAGCGCCGCTTTGCAGCGCGGATTCGATCTAACTCAAATGGGAAACATGGCTTTACCCACGCCACTTGCTGCCATCTTTGCCGAATGCGCGGGGATTAGAGCCGAGTTGGAGGACGAACCGGTTGAAGATTAGTTCGGAGAAATCGGGAAATGGAACACGAACTTACAAGAATTCAGGAGCAATTAGCTCGGTCATTCGCTGGGCCGGCATGGCATGGACCATCGGTGACGGAATTGCTTAACGATGTCGATGCAGCTCGAGCGTTTGCCCGGCCAATTGCTGGGGCTCATAGCATCTGGGAACTTGTCCTGCACATCGCAGCCTGGAATGGGGCGGCAACGCGCAGGCTTAATGGCGATCGGGCGGACCTTTCCGACGAAGAGAATTTCCCGCCCGTCACGGACACCAGCGACGATGCCTGGGCGAAAACACTGGAATTGTTGCAAAATAATCACCGTGAGCTTACCGAAGCGATTGGTCGCTTAGATAATTCAAGTCTCGATCAACCGATTCTTGAAGGAATGACATCGATCTACGGCACGCTTCATGGCGTCGTCCAACACAACCTTTATCACGCCGGGCAGATTGCGCTGCTAAAGAAGGCTTAAGGTTCGATATACCTTTAATTTGTTGTCTGCAGGCACGATGGCCGGCAAGCGGCTTTACGTCTGAGGGGGATTGAAATGTCAGATCTGGCCACTCGCGATTGTGTTCCCTGTCGGGGCGGAGTACCTCCCTTGCAAGATGAAAAGATTGCAGAACTGCTGTCAGAACTGAATGGGTGGGAAGTCATCTCCGCGCATCATCTGAAGAAGACTTACAAATTCGAAGACTTTCGCGCAGCGCTTGCTTTTGTTAATCGCGTGGGCGAACTTGCGGAGAGTCAGGGACACCATCCAGACCTGCGTTTTGGCTGGGGCTATTGCGAGATCTCGATTTGGACGCACAAGATCGACGGGCTGACGGAAAGTGATTTTATCCTCGCGGCGAAGATCGACCTGACTCTTCCTTAGTCCGTTAATATGGCCTGGTAAAGCTTCTCCGTATCCGCAATCATCCGCTCGAGGCTGAACTGCTGCTTAATTCTTGAGCGACCTGCCTCCCCCACTCGACGTCTCTTGCTCTCGTCTGCAAGCAGACTAATCACTGCTGCTGCAATTTGATCGACTGCCTTTAACGGCACCAGCAAGCCTGTTTCCTCATCAGTAATGATTTCCCTTGCGCCTTCTGTCGCCGTTGCCACGACGGGCACCGCGCTGGCCATGGCCTCAGCAATCGCCAGCCCAAACGATTCGGTATGCGAGGCAGATACAAAAATATCCAGGGCGCGGTAGAAAGAAGCAAGGTCGTCAACCCAGCCCACGATACGAGCCGAGTCTTGCAATTTCATTTCCGCGATAAGGCCTTTTAGTGCTTCCAGCTTATGTCCATTCGGCGAAGCGTCGACTCCGGCAATGAGGAATTGGGCTCTGGGAAAGCGGCGCAAGACAACGGCGGCGGCTGCCAGAAATTCTTCGTGCCCCTTGAGTGCATTAATCTCACCCACAGTGCCAATCAATGGTTCATCTGCTCGGATGTTCCATGCTTGACGAAATTCATTCGGTCCGGCATTAGACGCCGGGGTCGCAAACCTTCGCAGGTCAATGCCATTGGGAACCACTACGATCCGTTCAGGCGGCAGCAAACCCTCTAAACTGCGTTTGACCGCCGGGGAGACCGCGATCGTCCGGGCGACGTTGGACAAAGTTATGGAATGGAGGCGATTAAGAGGAAAGAGAACGTGGCGCGTGATGATCAGTTTAGCGCAAGGCTGGCGGCGGGTTGCATAAGATGCCAGGGGATAATCGCGCCCAAGGTGTGCGTGTACTATTTCAATTTGATGCTCGCGGAGGTACCGTGCGAGCCTGCGTGCGCTGCTGATGTCGAGGGCATTGCGTAAAGGCAAAACGAAAATATTTTCCCGACGCAGGGCAGGCAGTTCCTTAAGCAGCGGAGATTCGGGCCTCAAAGCCACATGGACTTCGTGTCCGCGGAGGGTCAGGGCATTCGCGAGATCGGCCAGGTGTCGTTCGCCGCCGCCAAAAGACTGTGCAGAAGAAAGCTGAAGTATTTTCAAAGCGTGTGGCTGGACGTAATGTTAGTTGCAGTTTATAGCAACCGAGCCACGCACTACGGTGCGTGTGAGTCATAACTCTACCCTTACTTCGTCAACATCTCAATGGACTAATTGTGGCTGCGCTTCCTTCCACGTACTAAACCAAAACAGCTCAGCCGAGCTGTGTTTGCTTACCGATGCGCCTGCCTTCATTGCGGCAATAATAAGCGTGCAAAACAAAACGGCATGCCTGTTGCGACAACAAGTGTGTTCCTGAACACATTCGCAACGACCGAGGAGAAGTTTCTATGTCAAAAACCAAACTCATTACCGGGCTTTTTACCAACCGCACAGCCGCTGAATCTGCTGTCGATGCAATCGTCAAGCGCGGCTACTCCCGCAATGACATCAGCGTCCTGATGTCTGATGCGACACGATCAAAGGAATTTGCTCTGCAAACCAGGACTCATGCGGTCGATGGCGCAGGCATTGGCGGCGCATTGGGCGGCGCGGTCGGCGCCGTGCTGGCGGCAGTCGTGGCGGTAGGTACGACGCTGTTTCTGCCCGGCCTAAACCTCGTGATTGCGGGTCCGATCGCGGCTGCTTTGGCCGGCGCCGGCGCTGGCGGCGCCACGGGGGGCCTCATTGGTGGTCTGATTGGGGCAGGTATTCCCGAACACCGTGCGAAAGTCTACGACACAGGGATTCGTGGCGGAGGCATACTACTTGGGGTCGAAGCCAAGACTGAAGAAGAGGTCGAGAATCTCGAGCAACTATTAGAGGATGTCGGGGCTCAATACGTGCGCGCAGAGTAACGCAGCGCTGCAAAATCACTGGCGCCGCTCGCTATCTCTTGAGTCTGTAGGGTGAACCTGGCGCCGCTTCACATTAAAAGAAAAGACTGCGTTGGGCCCAATTACCAGGCCTAACGCAGTCTTTTTTAGTTCAACGAGGCTATTTCCCTACGGCTTCACCAATGTCTTCAATTGTTTCGCCAACTTTGCGCCTGGCGGTCCCAAATCCCTCTCGAAGTTCGCCGCCCGCGCGGTCGGCCGCTCCCTCGTTCTCGAGCTCGGGATTATTGAAAGCCTGGCCGGCCTTCTCTTTCACATCACCCTTGACCTGATCAAACTTACCCTTTATTTCATCCTTGTTAGGTAAACCCATGTCGAACCTCCTTTTGAAATAGGTCAACTATCAACCTTGAACAGTTCTTCAAAGAGGTAATTGCAAGTGACGTTCCCGGCGAAAAACTGCAGTTTTCAGAGGTAATGGCCGGGAAAAGGGTTTGATACTGTATGGCTATTGACGGGCCGAGTGCCTGATCAGCGGACACATCCGGAGGTCACGAGGCGAGAATGACTTTATCTGGAGTGCCTGCTCCCTTTGGTTCTTTGATAAATCTCGAATCGTCTTCACATAGGGGTAACCGGACTTCAAACCGGGTTCCTTCGTTTGGTTCGCTGACCACCATGATCTGTCCATTGTGACGCGAGATGATTCCATGTGATGCAGATAACCCGAGGCCGGTCCCTTTTTTGCCCTTGGTGGTGTAAAAAGGCTCAAAAATACGCGCCAGGTTTTCAGGCGGCATGCCACAACCTGAATCCGCCACCCAGAAGCAGCCACTTTCGAGTTCGGCGCGGGACCCGACTTCCATGGTTCCCCCCGCGGGCATGGCGTCTACTGCATTAAAAATCAGATTCAATACGACCTCACGAAGTTCGGCAATCTCGCCCAGCACATAGACGGGACCATGATTGTCTATTTGCACCTTAATTTCCACCCCATTCTCTCTGGCGAGCTTGCTTTGCCATTTGGGGCGTGCAACTTCGATGCTGGAAGTAATCAGTTCGCCCAGTTCGACGGGCTCAAACTCCTGGACCGTCTCGCGGCGCGCAAATTCCAGGATCCGGCGCAGCGTTTTAGCACCCTCTTCTACCGCATTGGTAATGACCTTCAGACTCTTTGTCGTCGGCTCGTCCATGCCTCGCATCAGCAGGAGTTGGGCTCGGCCCTGGATCACAGTCAGCGAGTTATTCAAATTGTGAGCAACGCCGGCGGCGAGTTCGCCGACCGCCCGGAGCTTGTCCGATTGCGCCATCAGCTCCTGTGCCCGTTTACGTTCGGTGACGTCGCGCAGAAATACCAGTACTCCCGAGACGTTACCGTCTTTCCAGAGAGGTGAGGTCTGGGCTTCGACGTGACGCGCTGTGCCATCGGTGCGGACCGCGCGTACTTCAAATTGAGTCTCGTCGCCGGCGAGTGTGCGCTTAATATTGTCATCGGTGAGATCGCGGCAATTTTCAGCGATGAACTCATGGAAATAGCGACCCTCCAGCATCAGCAGTTGGTCCCTCTCGGCCCTTTCGTTCATCCAGATGATGCGGCCTTCACGATCAAGCGAGTAGATCTCATCGGGGGTGCGGTCCGCAATGCTCGCGAGGAATGACTTGTGCTCCAGCGCTTCGGCTTCCGCCCGCCGCAGTTGTGAGATGTCCCGCGCAATCACCATAGCCCCGTTGCTGACGCCGTGATCGCGGATTGGCTGAACGATGAGTAGTAGCGGCAGGTCATTATTCGGACCGGCCAGCATCTCTACCTCCACCGGACTTTTGCTCTCCAGGGCCCGATCGACTATGCAAGCGTCCGCGTCTTCGGCACGCCAGAACATTGCGCAGCATCTCAGACCCTCGGCGGGTGGATTACCCGGACCCTGTAGTTCAACGGCAGCGCTATTAAACCGGCTCAAAATGCGATCCTGGTCAAATACATAGAGAGCATCAGGAAGGGCCGAAAACGCCTCGTCGAGGATGTCACGGGAGGCGTCTTGAGGAGAATGCGACGGCGCAGCATCAGGCTTGGAATTAAAAGCGTCAGGAAAAGTCATGTTTGATTTCCAGGAATGGTGAACTTTGGTGGCTGGAAGACCACTTGGCAGGCAAAGATATCCTACCAAATCCCGACGGCGCTGCGCCAGAAGAATTATTTCCGGATGGGCATTCTGTTTGAGAAATATGCTCCCAAACCGAGGCCTGGCCGGGCACAGGCAGGAGTGAGTGAAAGCAAATCGGGTGCGCCCCCGATGAGGACGCACCCGATAGGCCCGGTCAAAGCGCTAAGTCTGCCTTAGAACTGGAAGCGGACGCCCAGTTGAATCTGACGTTCGCGGAACAGCGTTCCGCCCGCCGCACTGGTGGTGCCAAAATTCGACGTCAGGGTAAGTGTCGGGGCCTGGTAGGTTCCGCCAGCGGCGTAGAGCGCCGAATTGATACCGGTAACCTGAGTTCGATTCAAGAGGTTAAAGCCTTCGGCCAACACTTCCAGAGCTGTTGACTCGTTGAACTTGAACCGGCGCGAAAGTCTCATATCGAAATTCACGATCTTAGGTAAGCGGTAGGAATTACGCGGGACCAACGCGAAGCGAGTGGATCCGCCTGAACCATTCTGGCCACCGCCCTGCGTGGAGACAGTGGGACCACTGACCACCACGCCGCCAACGCTCGTGCATGGAGTCGGGGCCGCTGTATTCGAACAGGCCGTGGGGAAACTGCCTGAGATCGTTGGGGTAAAGGGCACGCCCGAATAGGCAGTCACGATCGGTGACAACTGCCAGCCGTTAAGAACACTGCCCGCGCCGCCGCTGACATTGAAGTGTGGCGAGTAAACGGCGTTCACTGAGAACTTGTTGGGGATATCAAAGTTCGAGATACCTTCTTCTTCTAACGGCTGAAAGGCATTGAAAGGAATATTGTTGGCCGTAAAGGTTTGGGAGCCCTGTCCAGTGTCATGCGATCGGGAACGTGTGTAATTGACCTGGAACTGAAGGCCATCTGTAAGTCTCCGATTGAGTTGGGCCACGAAGCCGTAATACCTGCTCGACACGGTACTACGGATCTCCGTCATCTGGGCAAAGGCCGAGATCGGACGGCTGCCGGTGAACAGGGGTATGGAGTAGGTTTGCCCGGCGAACGGACCATTGGTGATTGTGTAGGTCGGATTAACCGTAAATGTGTTGGCTCCGGAAACTACGTTGAACGGAGCTGTCCGCGGCTGCGCCAGATTTGTATCTACGAAAGTCGGGAGATTACGCCCGAAGCTCATCAGCAAAGAACCGGAAATAACAGTGTTGCGAGCAATCTCCCGCTCGTACACGAGGTCCATCTGATGAATTAAGGGAGCCTGAAAATGACGTTGGAAAAACTGAATTCCTGTCGCGCCGGCAGGTGCCGAGGGCAGCACGTTCGGGAATACCGGACCCGCCGCCTGTGATGTGGAGCTTTGGAGCTGGCCGCCGGGATTGCCTGTATTCGTGAGCGCGTTCAGAATTGTGGAGTTGATTATGCGCCCGTAATAAATACCATAGCCGCCACGGAGCGAATTCTTGCTGTCACCGGTCATATCCCAGGCAAAGCCGATGCGGGGTCCAATGTTGTTCTTGTCTTTCGGGAAATTATTGGTCTGTGGCACAGCCGAAGGCAAGAACGGTTTTGGCAATCGCTCATACTCATAGCGGACACCAAGGTTCACCGTCAGACGAGGGGTATATCTCCATTCGTCCTGCATGAAAACGTTGATGTCGTTGGTCGTAAACTGAAACTCGGTGGGGCCAAATCCCTGATTGAAGTTACTGGTGTAGCATTTGCCACGTAATCTCGTGCTCGTCGAGCAAGCCACTGACGCTCCCAGACCGCCGGTGGTGCTGAAGTTCACGTAGTCGATGATGAAGTCATTGATGTTGCTGTAAGAATAGGCACCTGCGTAGTTGCGCAAGTTGTCCTGAACATCCTTGACGTTATTGAAGTCGCCACCCCACTTGATTGTGTGGTTACCCGCGGTCAAGGTGACGGTATCGGCTATTTGTTTGCGAGTCTCAAATGGGAACTTCGTGCGTTCGAGAAAAGTTGGCGTGCCAAATTCGATGCCACCCGTGATGAATACGTCGGGCGATCGAGTGCCTGCCGTTGTCACACCGGGATAAGCCGGTGCAGTTAACGGCTCGCCCGGAAGCGGTGGCTGACTAAACTCAAACTCGTTGTCACGTCCCCACTGATAGCGCAACTCGTTTACCATATCTGCGCCAAACGTTGATGACAACCTGAGATTCACCGTGTCGGTGTCAACAAAATCGTCACCAAAACTCCTCGTGCCCAATGTGTTGGTCGGTTGAGTTTGAATGCCGGCGGGAGATTGCCAGCGCAGACGATTGTAGCTGCCGGTGAAGGTATGGTCTGAGTTAATCCGCCAGTCGATCTTCGGCAGGAAGATGCGCTGGTTACCCTTGCGTGGCACCGGGCCGGTCAGGCTTGTCAGAAACGACAGCGCAGAATTGATCTGTGTGTCCGAGAGGTTAGTGCTGGCCTTTTTTAACGACTGGCCAAAAAGCGTTGCCGTGCAGGGAACGCCGCGCGGCCCACCAGTTGGATCGGTAGCCGACGTGCACTTGTTTACTGTAGTCAGGAAGTCATTGGAACTGAAGATACCCAGTCCGGGGAAATTGCGTCGCTGTTCGTCAAAACTGAAGAAGAAGAACAACTTATCTTTCTTGATCGGACCGCCGACGGTGGCGCGGATCGTGTGCCGAACATCCACGGGTTTGAAGGGTGAAAGGGTGCTAACCCCGTTGGCAAAGGTCGAACGGAACCCCAGAGGATTGCGCGCGCCCCACTTGTTGTTTCGTTGATAGTAATCAGCGGAGCCATGGAACTCGTTCGTGCCGCTCTTGGTAACAGCATTAACCACGCCGCCGGCGGCGCGCCCGTACTCGGCAGAGTAGTTCGAAGTGTTGACCTGAAACTCGCGAACCGCCGACTGGCTCACGGTATAGCTCAGACGCGTGCGCCCTTTTTCTTCTGAAAAGAACGCCTGATTGTTGTCGCCGCCGTCGATGGTGCTGTTGTTGAGCAACCCTGAGATACCGCGAAAGCTGATCAAACCGAAGTTGCCATCAGGTACCGTGCCGGGATTCAGCAAAGCAAAATTCGACCAGCGTGAACCATTGATGGGCAGATTATTGATCTGGGTTTGATTTACGTTGTTCGCAAAATCCTGCTGTTGGGTATTTATTACCGGAGCTTCACTCGTAATCTCGACTGTGCCTCCCTGTACCGGACCCACCGATAAATCAGCGTTGATCGGGGTTACGGTTCCAACTTCGACAATCACCTTTTCCTGCGTGTAGGCGCTGAACCCGCTCGCGTTAACGGTGACTGAGTAGGTGCCAGGTTCGAGATTCGCAATTCGGAACCGCCCCTGATCGTCGGTAGTAACAGTATCTTCTTTATTTGTGCCGGTATTTTTTACCATGACGGAAGCGCCGGGTACGACTTCCTTGTTTGGGTTCGTCACTACGCCGCCAATTGCGCCAGTAACAGTTCCCTGGCCAAAACTGACCGCGGACAAGGCGAGTACCAACCATGCGGCGAACGAAAACCTTAGAATCTTCGACATTTAGGAAACTCCTTAGTCAATCAATGAAGTTGGAAATCGCTGCGCATCAGCGCAGACCATAAACCGAGTACTTTTGAGAGCAATTTGTTTTTAGCAACTCAGTAGGAAAGAAACTGATAAGACCGCGTGTCGCGACCCATTTTCTAACATGCTGAGCATCTTAGGCGCAAGCCAAAACTGAAGCGAAACGTATTGAAATCAGCCAACTAGCTGGGCTCGGCAGATGCTCCAAAACAAGCAGAGCAAATTCGCAAGATTTGTGCCGCGAAGATCAAATCCCCACCGCGTTCCAGTTAACAAGTTTGTTTCTCACACTTAATCCGTAATTAACCTTTCCGCAAGTGCGGAAACTTCGTCAAGATTTTGGATTTATCTATGAGAATCAGAATGCAGAGTCCGAAAAGCGACAACCAGACTAAACCAACTGCACTCGTTTAACTTAAATTGATTTCTCACACGCGTTCGACAACGATGGCAATGCCCTGGCCGCCTCCGATGCAGGCAGTGGCCAGACCATAACGTCCCCCACGTCTTCGAAGTTCACCAAGCAGTGTTAGCACCAGCCTCGTGCCGGTGGCTGCCAGTGGATGGCCCAGGGCAATCGCGCCGCCATTGACGTTAGTTCGTGAACGATCGAGACCCAGTTCCTTTTCAACGGCGAGGTATTGCGCCGCAAAGGCCTCATTGACTTCGATCAAATCAATATCTGAGAGGTCAAGCCCTGCTTTTGCCAATGCCTGGCGCGTTGCCGGTACCGGACCGATTCCCATTATTTCCGGTTCCACGCCGGCATAAGCCCAACTGACAATCCGACCCAGAGGTTTCAAATCGCGACTCTGCACATACTCTTCGCCGGCAATAATCAGAGCCGCGGCGCCATCCACGATCCCGGAAGCATTGCCGGCGGTGACAAAGCCGTCTTTATCAAAGGCGGGGCGCAATTTTGCCAGGCCCTCCATCGTGGTTTCCGGACGCATATGATCGTCATGATCGAACATGACGCTGCCCTTCCGCGATTTGATTTCGACCGGGACGATCTCTTCAGCAAACACCCCGGCGTCCAATGCCCTTTTCGCTTCCTGCTGGGATCGGATTGCATAGGCGTCCTGCTCTGCGCGCGAAATCTCGTGCTTGCGCGCCAGGTTCTCGGCGGTTCCCGCCATCGGCGTATTGCAATAGCTGTCGAGCAGCGCCACCATCAAGCTGTCTTCGAGCTTGCCCTGACCCAGTGCGAACCCCGAGCGGGCTCCGCGAATGACATGGGGCGCCTGAGACATCGATTCCATTCCGCCCACCAGGGCCGTACGTGCCTCGCCCAGCATGATCATTTGAGCGCCGGAAATGATCGATTGAATCCCGCTCCCGCACAGTCGATTTACCGTCAACGCCGGACGATCAAACGGTACCCCGGCCTTCAACGCCACGTGACGAGCACCGTAGATGGCGTCGCCCGACGTCTGCAAGGCGTTTCCGATTACTGTGTGGTCAATATCGGCAGCGGGTACGTTGGTCGCCTCCAGTGCTCCTTTGGCCGCTATCGCTCCCAGATCAATGGCTGAAATATCTTTGAGTGCGCCTACGTATTCGCCCATAGGCGTGCGTTTGCCGCCCAATATGAAAAC
>Ga0062382_10000383_pt1 | contig 10879 bp, 1 predicted proteins | sample DOMMetBare2Fresh_FD_59507 | JGI IMG/M metagenome (GOLD analysis project Ga0062382, IMG submission 59507) | Wetland sediment microbial communities from St. Louis River estuary, USA, under dissolved organic matter induced mercury methylation -... | ecosystem: Environmental > Aquatic > Freshwater >... | reverse complement strand
GCGTTCGTTGAAGGTGTCGGCGACCCACAACTGACCGGTGGGTGCGAAGGCGATGTCCTGCGGGCCCCACATCTGGCCGTCCGCGGTGCCGATCCCGCCCCACCACCTGAGCGTCGCTCCGGTCGTGCGGTCGAACACCTGGATGCGGCCGCCCTTGGAATCCCCGTTCGTCTCGTCCAGCACATAGAGGTAGCCGTCCGAAGGGCCGATCGCCAGTGCCACAGGGCGAGAGAGATCACCACCGGGGACGTCGCTCCCATCGAACTCGCGCACGTAGTTTCCTGCCGAATCGAGCACGACGATCCGGCGGCCCGAAGAATCCGCAACGAACACCTCGCCGTTCATCGCCACCGTGAGGTCTCGCGGCTCGGCAAGACGGCGGATCGTGCTCCACCCCGTGGTGGGGTAGTAGCCGGCCGCCATGGCGGGAACGGCACCGCAGAGCGCGGCCGCCAGCGAGGCGAGCACCGTCGCCATACGCAGGAACCGACGAACATGTGCGACTGAGGTCATCACTTCACCCATTCATCCTGCATAAGACGTGCCAGCCGTCCGATTGTACCAAGTGAAGGGGCGGTCCCGGAGGACCGCCCCTTTCAAACTCGACAGGTACGTGGTATCGGCCTACGGCCACTTCGGACTCGGCACGGTGCTGTGGTCACTCGAGCACGATGCGTAGCAGTTGGACTTGGACCAACCGGTGGGCGTGTACGCCTTGTCGGTGATGCCGTTGAGCGAGGTCGACTGGATCGTGTTGTATGGCGCGGGATCCGTGTAGTAGCCGATGAGTCGCGGCCGCTTCCACGCATGCGGGATGCGGATGTGGCAGTCGACGCACTGACCCATGGTGCTGCTGTAGTGGTCCGACGTCGCGTGCGCGGTGTTGTAACCCATGCTGGTGGTCGTATGGCACTTCGCACACAGGTTCGTGGTGTTGCTCATGCTGGCGCTGCTGCCCAGATACAGCGTGCCGCTCGTGTAGCTGTTGTCGTACTCCGTGGTGCCGGTACGAATCGCGTAGTGGACGGTCACCGAGCCACCGTGCGGACCCGTGGCACCGGAGACGTCACCGTGACAGTCGCTGCATGTGACCATCTTGCGTGAGTCCTGCCAGCCGCTCACCAGCCACGAGGTGACCGTCGGCGTGGTCCAGGTACGGTTCGCCGCGACCCTGTCGACCGCAGTCGTGAACGTGGTCTTCGAGCCCCACATGTTGCTGAAGAGGCGATGGCCGGACCATGTCGGGCTGAACTGGAGGCCACCGGTTGTGACGGCGCTGGCACCCGGCGTCGCCAAGCCGGAGCGCTGCGCGTGGATCGCGAACGCCGTACCCGACGTCGTCGTCGAGGTCACGACGGTCTTGTGGCAGTCCTCACAGAGTTCATTGCCCGAGGTCGTGTCGGCATGGATCGTCGACGAGGCGTTCACAGCGGTGACGTTGGTTGGAGCACCGCTGTTCGCGCTCTTCTTGTGGCACAGCGAGCACGGCGTCGCCGCGTACGCCGTCAACGCGAAGTGCTCGTTGTCGATGCTGTCGTCGTGACAGCCACGGCACCAGTTCACGGCGAAGGTCTGTCCGCTGAACACGCCGACGGTGTTGCTTCCGATGGTCGACTCGTGCCACGCGGTGTTGTGGTTGTCGGCGTTCACGCCCACGTGGCAACCGGTCGCCTGGCAGTTCAGGTTCGTCGGGTGAGACGTGGTGCTCGTGTGGCAGATCGGGCAACCGCTGTTCGGCGTCCGGCTGTGAATGTTGGCGACGTCGGCCACGTTGTGACACTCGGTGCCGTTCGGGTTGTTCTGGCAACTGACGGCAGCCGTGCTGTTCGCCGGCAGAGCCGAACCCGGACCCGCAGCGGTGGCCAAGGTGACCTTGATGTCGTCGATCTTGTTGTATTCGGTCGTCGCATTGCAGTAGCCGATGAAGCGCAGGTACACGGTCGCTGCGCCGGCCGGCAGCGTGTAGGTGCCGGACTGGGTCCACGTCGTCGCGTTCGTGGTGTAGCGGACCAGTTCCGTCCATGCGGTGCCATTGGTTGAGTACTGGCAGGCAATGTAATCGGTCGTGGTCGAGCCGTTGCGCTTGTACTTGAAGGTGACGTTGGCGCTCGCGTAGCCGGCCGTGCTGTACGTCTTGACGATGTTGTAGCCGGCGGTCGTGCCGTTCATCGCCCACAGGACCGAGTTGCCGGTGCCCGCAGTATCCGTCGTCGTGATCTTCACGGTCGCAGCAGCCGTGGTCGTCCAGCTATCGGGAAGCGTCGCACCCGTGAACTCCTGGGTGGAGGTGATCACCGACGGACCCATCGCAGAGCCCGGCGCGGACATGACCTGGGTCGATGCGTCGTGCTTCGTATCACGGTCGCTGTGGAGTGCCGACGTGCTCGCGTGGCAGCTATCAGCCTCACCGGCGCAGCTTCCGGTCCACCGTGCGGACCAGTTGTCGACCTTGTTCTCGTGGCATGCGGCGCACTTGTCCGCCTTACCGCCCAGGTTGAAGGCGACGGTGTTCTTGTCGTGCTCCTCACGCAGGTAGATCGTGTGGCAGCTGGTGCACTGGCGCTCGTAGTTCACGGTCGTGCCGTGGAAGTCGCTGAGCGTGTCGCCGTAGCCGCTGGTGCCGTAGGTGGCACCGGTCACGAGGGATGCGTCGTGACTGGCGGTGTAGTAGTGGCCCGCGCTACCAGCGGTCGACGTGCTTGTGTACGGCGTGTAGAGGTGCGTACCCACCTTCGTGCCGTTGTGGCACCCGATGCAGTCCGTGCCCGCAGGCAGGACGAGGGAGCCGTTGTGGCACGACGAGCATGCATCGTGTGCCACAACGTTGCCGTAACCCGTCGTCTTGTACACGGTCCTGATATCCGTTGCTGCAGCACCGGCGGCACCCTCGTGGCAACGGGTGCAGTTCGCGCTGTCAACAACGTTGTGTGCGAGCGGGTTGTGGGCGTCTGACGTGTGGCACGCTCCGCCCACACCACAGCTCTTGAGCGTCGGCTTCTTGCCCTGCTTGGTGTAGTCATGGCACCCGGCGAAGGCGCACCCGAGCGCTGTGCGCGTGGAGGACGTCGAGGCCGTGCCCTTGTGGAGTGCATGCAGGTTCGTCGTGGTGTGGCAGCCGGTGGTGACGCAGGTACCCGGCGTGGCGACACCGGCGTTGTACTCGGTCGCCGTGACCGTCGGGGCGATACTCGCGCTGTGCGCGACATTGGCGGCCATGAGCGAGGCGTTGTGGCAGTCGGCACAGGTGTCAGTGGTCCAGTTGCCCGTGATGACCGCGCTCACGCCAACGTTGTAGTTGTGGCAGTCAACGCAGTTCACGTTGGTGATCGTTCCGCCCACACCCTGGTGCTGGTTATACAGCCCATCGACGCCGGTCGCGTTGACTTCGTTGTGGCACTGGTTGCAGCGGGCAGAGATCGTACCGCCAGCCGTGAGGCTCGCCGTGCGGCTACTCGCCGTGGCCGTGTGCGTGGTCTCCGGGTAGTGACCGTTCGGCGAGGCACCCGTCACCGGAATGCGGTCCGTGGCACCGGCGTACAGGAGCGTGCCGCCACCGTGGCAGTTCATGCAGGTGTTCGGATCGTTGAACTGCGGATCGTTGTGGTTCGTGGCACCGGCGTTATGGCAGTTACCGCTCAGGCAGCCAACGGATGCGTGATAGCCGGTCGCGTAGTTCGTCGACGCCAGATTGCCGTGGCAGCCTGCACCGGAGTCGACACAACCGGTGACCGTCGCAGGATTGAAGACCGACCCGTCGCGATCAAGCTCGTGCGCATGGGCCGTGGTGCCCTGGTGGCAACCCGGCAACCCGCAATCCAGTGCGCTATAGGACTCGTAGCCGGTGGGAGGCGCAGGCGCGTTGTCCTTGCTGCTGTGACACACGGTGCAAGACTGCGCCGGGTTGGTCGGCCAGCTGTTGCCCAAGGCCGAGTTGTTATGGATGACTGCGACGTCCTTGATGTAGTGGCATCCCGAGCCCCCACACGTCGATGCGCCTGCGACAGCGGAGGCGTCATGCTTCGCCGTCTGACCGTAGTGCTTCTCATCCCCATGGCACTGGACACAAGTGCGGTTCCAGTCGTTGAACTTCTTGGTGACGTCGAACGCATCCACCCGGTTCTCGTGGCAGTCGATGCACTTGTCTGAGTAGATGCCCGGAACCCGGGTCGCCTCCGCGGACGGCTTGAAGTGCTCCGGCTTCATCTCGCTGTAGTGGCAGGTGAGGAAGCAGCTGGCTCCCTGCGCGTCACCAGGCTTGAGCACGAACGAGTCGACGCAGAACTTGTCGGAGTTGTTCGCATTGGTCGAAGCACTGAAGCGCAAGGTCAGTGACGTGGAACGAGGTACGGCGATGGGGCCGACCGTCGTCCACGTGGACTGAGCAGTCGCGGACAGGTTCCACAGCTGCGTGAAGCTCACGCCGTCGGTCGAGTACTCGAGCCGAGCATAGTCACTGGTGCTCATATTCGGCGTCTGGTACATGAACGACACCGTCGGGCTGGAGACCGCACCCGTATCGAAGGTGCGCTGGAAGTAGTGTGCCGTCCGACTGGTGGTCGTGCTGTAGATCTGGGCGTAGTACGTGCCCGCATACGGTGTCGGCGCGGTGTTCTTGGTAGCGACCAGAGTGCCGGAACTGACGGTCCACGCTGCCGGGAACGTCGCGGCATCGAAGCCTTCCGTCGCGACCACGGAGTAGATGGCACCGAACGTACCGGTCTGGTTGATGGCCGTGTGGGTGGTCTCCGAGCCGACGTAGTGGTTCGGGTCGTGCGGCGCATGATCTCGGTTCACACCCGGCATCTTGCCCAAGGCGTGGCAGTCCTTGCACTCCTTCTTGCCCTTGAGGGTGAAGGTGTACTGCACGCTGTTGTAGGTGTAGACCGTGCCTTCAAGGTTGTGGCAGACGTTGTTCGAGCCCGTCGAACCACACGTGTCATCGCTCGTGTACCCGTGGTTCGAGCGAAGGTCGGTCGTCTCATGGCACTCGATGCAGGCCGCGCTCAGGGCGGTCACGGAGTGTGCCGGACCCATCTGCGAGTGCGGACTCGTGATGTGGCAGGAGCCATTGGCACCGCACGTCTTGGCGGTGGGCTTCCAACCCTGGAGAAGCGGGTCGTGGCAGTCGACACACTGCGGCTCCGCACGACGCTCGCACTCGGTCGTCGTCGTCAGGTTCGACATGGTGTACGGAGCAGTGTAGTTGTGGCAGGTGGTGTTGCAGCGGCTGGCGGTGTACGTGGTGTACTGCGAGCCATCCCACCTCTGGAACGGGACGATCTTGCCGTCACCCTTGTGGAGGAAGTGGATCTCCAAGGGGTTGCCGCCGTTGAGCGCTGCGTTGCCGTGACAGTCCGGATCGGCACAGTTGAACGCAGGCGTGCTGGCGACCGTCGCGGTCGCGGGCGGCGACGAGTTCATCTCATGGATGGCGTACGGTGCGCCCATGACCAGCGCGTTGTGACAGTCCGCGCAGCCAAGGTGGACGCCGTTGGCCACGGACGTCGCGATCAGGCTACCCACACGCGACGTGCCGGCCACATCGCCCGGTGTCACGAACGAGTGGCAGTCGTAGCAGGTGGTGTTGCCGTATGACTGCAGGACCTGGTGCTGGTACCACTCACCATCGATTCCGGTCGGGTTCGAGTGCTGATGGCAGGTGACGCACGTCGTGGATGAGGCGCCGCCGACGCTCATGGTCTGAACCACTGAGACGATCGTGTGCGTGGCCTCGTTGTAGTGGCCCTGCGGTGTGGCAGTCGTGAGCGAGATGACGTCCGGTGCGCCGTCGTACATCAGCGGCGCGGTGGAGCGGCCGCCATGGCAGTTCTGGCACATGTTCGGGTTGTTGAACGCGGCATCCTGCTGCGTCGTGTTGGTCGCCGTGTTGGAGGCGTTCCGGTGGCAGCGGCCGGTCGTGCAGCCCGTATCCGGATGATAACGGCCGGCATAGTCAGGCGTCGGAGAGGCCGCCTGTGAGCCGTGGCAACCGATACCCGAGTTGGTACAGCCGGTGACGGTCGTGTTGTTGTAGTTCGACCCGGTCAGGTTCAACGAGTGGGTGTGGACCATGCCCAGGTGACAGCCGGCGGTGTTGCAGTCGGTGGCCGTGGGCACGGATGCGTTGGAGCTGTGGCACGTCAGGCAGGTCGGGACCATGGCGTTGGTGGGAATCGAGTTGTTGTGGATCGCCGCGACGTCGTTCACGTCGTGGCAGCCGCCGGCCTTCGACGGGCCGCACCCGGCACCCGGCGCACCGGAGTTGTGCTTCGCAGTGCGGTCCTGGTGAGTCGTCGGGTGACACGAAGCGCACTTCTTGTCCCAGGCGAGCGTGAAGTTGTCGACCTTGGTCTCATGACAGTCCACGCAGGCATCCGCGTATGTGCCGGGAACGCGCGTCGACAGGGCGGAGCTCTTGAAGTGCTCGGGCTTGAGCTCGAGCTTGTGGCACTGCGAGCACTGGTAACCGTTGTAGGTACCGTTGCCGGATGACGTGTGCGTGGTCTCGGTACCGGCGTAGTGGGCCGTCACGTACGGCGTGGTGTCCTTGGAGTAGATCTCGCCGGCGTTGTGGCAGTCGTAACAGACCGTCGTGTTCGTCGTGGTCAGCCCCGGATACTTCGGATTGGAGTGGCACACGTAGCAGTACGCCGCACCACCGTGAACGGTCTTCGCGTCAGCAGACTCATGGCAACGCGCACACGGATCATTCTCCGCCGGATCGTGCGCGGCGTTGTGATCCGCCATGCCGAAGTGGCAACCAACGGCCGAACAGTCGGCCTTGGCGCGCGTCGTCGCGGAGCTGTGGCATGTGTTGGTGCAGTTCGTGACGGTCGCGTTGCTGGTCACGGAGTTGTTGTGGATCGCCTGGATGTTCGCGACGTCGTGGCAGCCGCTCGAGCCGCACGCGCTCCCAGCGGTGGGACTGCCGGCCTTGCTCGCGAGGATGACCGCAGAACCGTTGTGCGTGGTCGCGACACCCGTATGCTTCGTGGCATGGCAGACCGTGCAGGTCTTGTTCCAGCTTGCCGTCTTCGGTACCCCGGTGATCGCGTCGACCCTCTGCTCGTGGCACGCGACACACTTGTCGGGGTAGGTGGCAGGAACACCCGCGAAGTCGGTGTAGCTCTTCGTGATGTGCTCAGGCTTCAACTCCATGTTGTGACAGGCATCGCATCGGACGGCGGCGTACACGCTCGCCGCACCGTCGTAGTCGAACGTGGATGACGCCTGCGCGGCGTTGGCCGTGTGCGTTGACTCGGTCCCGACGTAGTGCTGCGGGTCGGCCGGCGTGTACACGGTGCCTAGCTTGCCGGCGCCGCTTGCGTGGCACTGCGTGCAGGCCGGGGTGTAGTTGGTCTGCAGGTAGTCGACGAGCGTTCCGTTGGTGTGGCAGGTCGCGCAGCTGGGGTGCGCGGTGTTGATGTTTGAGAACCCGTCGTGGCAGCGCAGGCACTCGGTGGATGCCGGGTAGGCACCGGCCATGTGCGCGCCCGCGATGTTGTGCGACGTATGGCAATCCGTGCACAGCGTCTTGGTGGGCACACCGGCGGCCGTGTGACACGAGGTGCAGTTCCCCGCACCAGGCAGCGCCGCGTTGTGCACCAGGTCTGCGGTCGTTACGTCGTGGCAAACGGTACCGTTGCTCTTGCCGCACGAGGTCTCGTTCGTCGCGGAGTAGACCGCGAAGTTGTGCTTCGTCGTGTACGCACCGTGCGCCACAGGGGCCTTGGCGCCACCGGCATGGCATGCTCCGCAGCGACCGTCCCAAGCACGCGGCAGGTAGCTCAGATCGTGGCAGGTGGAGCAGATGACGGGATCACTGCTCGTCTGCTGCGAGGTCGTCCTTGCATGCTCCGGGCCGAGCTCCATGTCGGCGTCGTGGCACGTGGTGCACGCGAACCCGCCGGTCGTTGCCGCCGAGACGGTGGTGTCCGTGCCTGCTCCCTGATGCGGCAGGTACGGATAGGGGTGGTCCTCCATGGCGTTCACGCCGGTCGCGACGTGGCAACCGCCGGTACATGCCTTCTCGGGCGCCGTGTTCGGCCCGTGACAGTCGAGGCAGTCGGTCACGACCGCATTCGTGGTGACCGAGTTGTTGTGAATGATGTCGAGGTTGCCGCTGTGGCAGCTGCGGCACTTGGCCTCCGACGCGATGGTCGCGTCAGGCGTGTGAGTCGTGTCCACGCCGTTGTGCGGCGTCTGTGCGCTCTGGTGGCAGCCGGGCGCCGTGAGACCGGTCTGCGTGCAGCTGATGACCGTGCTCGGCGACACCTTCGGCGCGTAGGTCGTGTGGCACGCGGCGCAGTTGGCGCTCGCCGCCTTCGAGCTGGTGCGCCGGTGCTCGTCGGTCATGAGGCTCTTGTGGCAGGAAGAACACGCATAACCGCGATAGGTCGCGGCGGTGTAAGCGGTCGAAGTGATCACGTGCGAGTACGTGAAGCCGTGGCTGGAGTCCTGACCGGGGTGGCAGGACAAGCACTTGGGTGCCGCGAAGTCGTTGACGCTGGTGTACACGCGGAAGCCGTCGGCGACGAGCCATGCGCCGCGCGATGCGGCCTGCTTCGTGCCGGTGACGACCAGCTTGATGTTGTGGTCACCCGCGCCCAGCTTCTGGGACCGGAAGAGGATCTGCTGGTACTTGGTCGCGGGAGAGTACGTATCGATCGTCGCCTTGAGGACGCCATCGATCCACACTTGTGAGATTCCGCCGTAAGGATCCGTGTCGCCCACGAGCTCGATGACCTCAGCCGGGAAGGTCGACGAGAGCGAATAGCCGGCGCGGTTCGTGTACATCGCGAGATCGAGGCTGTAGACCGTGAGCTTCTTGCTGCCCCAGGGGGCCGGCGAGAAGGAGACGTCGTCGGCTACCGGGCTCTCGGCGTTCGCAGCGTGGGTGTGGGTCTCACGCTGGAGCGGTGCACCAGAGGCCATACCGGCGATGTCGTGGCACCCAGAGGTGGCGCACATGTTCTCATCGGCGAAGGCGGTGGACATGGTCAAGTCCCCGCCGATGACACCGGCGCCCACCGTCCCGCTCCACGGAGACTGAGCGGTCCACGAGGCGTCACCCGTCGAGCTATGGTTGCGGTGGTACGTGCTCACCGCCATCGAGTCGTGACAGGCCGTGCACGACGCGGGCGCGTGACACGAGGAACACTTCTCATCACTGACGTCCACTGACGACATCCATGTCGTCTGGGAGTGGATGATATGCAGTACCGAGGCCGAAGCGTTCACCGACATGGTCGATGCGAATGCACCGGACGGTGTGCCCACGGTGGGGATGGCATAAAGGTCCGACGAGCCCCAGCCGTTGGGCTGATGACAGATCGAGCCGCAGTAGCTTCCCGGGTAGTGCCGCGGATGGCTACCGGTCAGTCCAGCCGTGTGACACTTCACACACGCCGTGCCGCGGTCCACGTCCGCAAACGACCAGTCGGTATCGACCGCCTGGTGACACCCCAGACACTCCGGGTTGCGCTCCGCTGCAAACGCCGAAGAGGCGAACGCGAATATCATCGCGATCGCCATCACCGTAAGCAGTACCGGTCCCCACACCTTTGTACGCCCGACCATTCCTGGCCTCCCTGATCCCCACTATCTGTGTTCCGGCTGTCAAGGAACCTGCGGTTGCGTCCCCATTGCCCCTGGGAAATCAACCCGAGCCTCCATTGAAACTTCACATTCGCCCGGAAATATCGCACAAGTGGACAGCACTGTGCAACACATCACAGTAATCTTCGGCAAGGTATGCGCCCGGATGTAGTGCCGTTCGCCGAATTGGGGTACGAATTCGCGCCTTTTTCGGCGCTCAGCCCCGAATCAGCGCGCGCCGTGACCCGTCAGGACCACCTTGAGCGTCTCGGCCACGATCTGGGCATCCATGGCGAGATTCTGGTGGTACATGTAGATCAGGTCGTACTTGAGCTTGCGCTCGGGAGTCGTCGCATATCCGCCGCTGACCTGCGCAAGCCCCGTGACGCCCGGCTTGACCCGGAAGCGCTCGGCGTAACCGGGGATCTCACCGACGAACTGCTCGACGAAGTACGGGCGCTCGGGACGTGGCCCTACGAAGCTCATGTCGCCCCGCAGTATGTTGAGCAGCTGCGGCAGCTCATCGACGCGGTAGCGCCTCAAGATGCGGCCGACACGGGTCACGCGCGGGTCATCTTCTTCGGCAAGCACGGGACCGGAGAGCCGTTCTGCGTCCTTGACCATCGTGCGCAGCTTCAGTACCTGGAACGGGCGCCGGTCGCGCCCCACCCTCTCCTGCCGAAAGACCACCGGGAATCCGTCTGAGATGACGATGCCGAGCGCTCCTGCGAGCAGAAGCGGACTCGACAGCACCAGCACCACCAGAGCGCCGACCACGTCGAGCACGCGCTTGGCCGCCCGGTAGTAGCGCGGCACCGACGACTCCGTGATCTTCATGAGCGGGATGTCGCCGATGAGCGCATCGACCTTGCCGATGAAGATCTCGTAGAGCTCGGGAACGACGTCGACGCGCGTGCGCAACCCATGTGAGAGGACCAAGGACTCGACGAGCTCGCGCAGTGCGACCGGACTCACGACGATGATGCGGTTCGCGTTCTGTTCGGCGGCGATGCGCGCGACATCTTCGGTGTGGCCAAGCACCGGGTAACCCCCGACCGCAGTGCCGACCTCGGTGTCGGTCGTGGCGATGAGTCCCCTGACCCGCCACCCCCACTTCGCGCGCCGGGTCAACTCGTCGGCGAGCTCGAGTGAGACCGGGCCGGTGCCCACGAGCACGACCCGCTGTTCCGGCCAGCGCACGGAGGCGAACCGCATGAAGAGCAGCCGCCAGCCGAACAGCAGCGCGATGCCGAACACCCAGCTGATGATGATCGTCAGGCGG
>Ga0062382_10000375_pt1 | contig 11032 bp, 11 predicted proteins | sample DOMMetBare2Fresh_FD_59507 | JGI IMG/M metagenome (GOLD analysis project Ga0062382, IMG submission 59507) | Wetland sediment microbial communities from St. Louis River estuary, USA, under dissolved organic matter induced mercury methylation -... | ecosystem: Environmental > Aquatic > Freshwater... | reverse complement strand
GCCGGCTCGCCGGGGCGGGGTTCACCTCGGTCCAGATCGGGCTGCCGGCGGTTCCCGGACCGCGGGCCCACGGCGCGCCCGATCTCCAGCGCCTCGCCCTCGCCCTCCGCAACGCCCGCGCGGCGCGCGACGCGCTCGACGTCCTGGTGCGGATCGAGACGGACGGGCCGGGCCAGCTCCGCGCGGCGCTCGACGTGGTGTCGCTGCTCGATCGCGAGGGGCTCCTCGCGCCTCCGCGCCCCGCCGCCGTGCTCCTCGGCGCGCGCGCGCCGTACGCGGCGCAGGCCCGCGCCCTCCTCATCGCGCCCGCGCTTCGCCGGGCGGCGCTCGCGGCGGGCGATGTCGTCGCAGCGGTCAGGGCGCCGCGCTCGCCCCCATGACGCGGCAGGCGGCCGGAAGGCCTCGGGCGCGGCGCCGGTGGCGCTCGCTGCGGCTGCCTCACGCGCCCCGCACCGTATCCCGCCGGGCGGGTGCGCCGGAAGGCGCGCCGCGAACCTCCTGGCGGGCGGTGCGCGCCGCCGCGAACGCGTCCCAGGTGTAGATCGCGAGCGAGGCCCAGATGCAGCCGAACGCCGCCGCGTGCGCCGCGCCGAACGGCTCGCGGTAGAGCGCCACCGCGAGCAGGAACTGGCCGGTCGGGGCGAGGTACTGGACGAGCCCCATCGTCGAGAGCCGCAGCCGGTGGACACCCACCGTGAACCAGATCAGGGGAAGGGCGGTGATGGGCCCGGCCGCGAGGAGGAGCAGCGTTCGGCCCGGGGAGGCCCCGAACGCTCCCTCGCCCGTGGCGGCGCGCGCGACGAGGAAGGCGAGCGCCGCCGGCGCGAGCAGCGCCGTCTCGGCGAAGAGGCCGCCCACCGGCGGGATGGCGGCGCGCTTGCGCAGGAGCCCGTACAGCCCGAACGACGTCGCGAGCGCGAGCGCGATCCAGGGCAGGTGGCCGGCGCGGACGACGAGGACCAGCACGCCCGCCGCCGCGACCGCGACCGCGAGCTTCTGGCGCCGGTTCAGCCGCTCGCCGAGGAAGAGCACCCCGAGCACCACGTTGACGAGCGGGTTCACGAAGTAGCCGAGGCTCGCCTCGAGCACCCGGCCGGCGTTCACCGCCCAGATGTAGAGGAGCCAGTTGCCGGCGATGAGCGCGGTGGTGGCCATGAGCAGCGGGAGGCGCCCGCCGCGGAACGGCGCCGAGAACGCCGAGGCGTCGCGGCGCCAGACGAGGAGCCCGCCGAGCAGCAGCACCGACCAGACCACCCGGTGGGCGAGGATCTCGACCGCGGGCACGCCCTGGAGCGACTTGAAGTAGAGGGGCAGGAGCCCCCAGGCGAGGTACGCGGCCACGGCGGCACCGAGGCCGCGGGCGCGCTCCTCGGCGGCGGGCCCGGGGGCGCGGGCGGGGTCGGGATCGGCGGTCACGGAGGGCGCATCCTACGCGGCCTGCGCCGGCGTTACACTGCCGGCATGGCGAACGCCGACTGGAAGCGGATCTGCTGCCCGATCGACTTCTCGGACGCCTCGCGGGCGGCCATGGAGGTGGCCTGCGACCTGGCCCGCCGCAACGGCGGGACGCTGCACCTGCTCCACGCCTACCCGATCCCGGGCTACACCTTCCCGGACGGCTCGGTCGTGGCGAGCCCGCGGATGATGCAGGAGCTGGCCGAGGGCGCCCAGCGCCACCTCGAGGAGTGGCGCGACGAGGCGGTGAAGCTCGGCGCTCCGCGGGTCGAGGTGGCGACGGAGGTCGGGGAGCCGGCGCACGAGATCCTGTCGTTCGCGGCGGAGCAGGGCGTGGACCTGCTCGTGCTCGGCACCCACGGGCGCTCCGGGCTCGAGCACGCGCTCATGGGGTCCATCGCCGAGCGCGTGGTGCGCAAGGCGCGCTGCCCGGTCCTCACCGTGCGCCCGCCGGCCCCGTAGCCGCCGCGCCCGGCCCCTGGCCGCCGGCCGGAAGGAGCCGCGCGATGGCGTCGCGCCGGTGATCGAAGATCCGCGCGAGCGCGCGGCGGACGACGAGCGCGTGCGCCAGCTCGCCGAGCGGGCCGAGCGGGAGCGCGTACTCGACGCGGTCGCGGACCCAGGTGCCGCCGCCCGGGGCGTCCTCGAACGCGTGGAGATGGCGCCAGAGCGCGTACGGCCCGCGGAGCTGGACGTCGACGAACCGCTCGAGCGGGACGAGCGCTTCGATCCGCGTCCGCCAGCGGAAGGAGATCCCCGCGAGCGAGAGGCGGTAGTCGATGAGCGCGCCCGGGCCCATCGCGATGGGCCCCGGCGTGAGGATCCGGAAGCGCAGGAAGGCCGGGGTGATGGCCTCGAGGTTGTGCGCGTCGGCGAAGAACGCGAACACCTCGTCGCGCGGCCTGGGGACGAGCTGCGAGCGCTCGAGCACGTGTCGTTTCATGCGGGACCCTCCCCCCGATCGCTGCGACGAACGACGGCGCCGCGCCGGGAAATCCTTGGCATCCTCGAGGGGCCTCGTTTATGACCGGAGCGAGCGGGATGCACTGGCCGGCGCCGGCGCCCGCGGGAGGCACCGCACATGGCCGACCTGGTCACCGAGTACCTCGGGCTCGCGCTGCCGAGCCCGCTCGTCGTCGCGAGCTCCGCCCTCTCCAACCGCATCGACAACCTCGAGATGGCGGAGGGGCACGGCGCCGGGGCGGTCGTGCTCCGCTCGCTGTTCGAGGAGCAGATCGAGGCGGCCAACACCGAGCTCGAGGCGGAGCTCAGCCGGCACTCCGACACGAGCGCCGAGGCCCGGACCTACTTCCCCCCTCAGCGGGTCGGTCCCCACGAGTACCTCTCGCTCGTCGAGAAGGCGAAGAAGGCGCTCGAGATTCCGGTCATCGCGAGCCTCAACTGCGCCGCGGCGGGGAGCTGGACCGGATACGCGCGCGAGATCGAGCAGGCCGGCGCCGACGCGATCGAGGTGAACCTCTACTCGGTCGAGGCGGACCCGCTCGTCACCGGGGCGGAGGTCGAGCAGCGCTATCTCGACATCGTCGCGGGCGTGCGCGCGGCGGTGAAGGTGCCCATCGCGGTGAAGCTCTCGCCCTTCTTCACCTCGCTCGCGAACTTCGCCGCGCGCCTCGACGCCCAGGGGGTGCAGGGCATCGTGCTCTTCAACCGCTTCCTCCAGCCCGACATCTCGCTCGAGAAGATGTCGGCCCACGCGAGCATGACGCTCTCGGCGCCGGCGGAGGCGCTGCTCCCGCTCCGCTGGATCGGGATCCTGCACGGTCGCATCAAGGCTCACCTCGCCGCGACCACCGGCGTCTACGACGCGCCGGGCGCGATCAAGCAGATCCTCGCCGGCGCGCAGGTGGTCCAGCTCGCCTCGGCCCTGCTCAAGAACGGCATCCCGCACATCGGCAAGATGCTCGCCGGGATGGAGGAGTGGCTCGACGGGCGAGGGGCGTCCACCATCGACGAGGTGCGCGGCACGCTCTCGCAGCGCGAGGTGCAGGATCCGGCCGCGTTCGAGCGCGCCCAGTACGTGCACCTCATCCTCTCGCAGAACATCTGACCGCCCTCGTCCCGCCGCCGCCCGCTCGCCGCGAGGGAGGCGCGCTCCGCGCGTTCCTCCGGTCGTTCGCGTTCGCCTGGTCCGGGCTCGCCGAGGCGGCGGTGCGGGATCGCAACCTCCGCATCCACCTCGCCGCGGGCGTGCTCGCCGGAGCGTTCGTCGCGGTCGCCCCGCTCGCCGCGGCGGAGCGGGCGGTGATCCTCGTCTGCGTGGCGGCGGTGATCGCGGCCGAGGTCGCGAACACGGCGATCGAGGCGCTGGTGGACCTCGTCTCGCCCCGCTGGGACGAGCGCGCGCGGATCGCCAAGGACGCGGCGGCCGCGGCGGTGCTGGTGGTCGCCGCCGGGAGCGTCCTCGCCTTCGCCACGATCGCGGCCGGACGCTGGGGCGACCTGGTCGCGGTGGCGCCCGCGCTCCGGGGCGTGGCGCTCGAGGCGGCCGTGGTGGCCGGCTCGGCGGCCTGGCTCCCCTGGCGCGCCGGGGGGCGCACCCGGATCCTCGACGCGATCGTCGCCGCGGCGGCCGGCCTCGCGCTCGTCAGGTTCTCGTTCCTCGCGTCCGCGCAGGCAGGCACCGTCGCGATGGCGCTCTGCCTCGCGATCGCGATCTCCGGCGCGTGGCGGAAGCGGCGTCTCGAGCCGGGCTAGTCGCGGCCGCCCGCCCGGACCCCAAGCGGGTCACGGAAGACCGTTTCGCGGACGGCGGCGACACGCCAAACTCAGCGGCCATGACGACCCCCGGCGACGCCCCGCACGACAAGGCGATCTCGTACAACCCGACGCCCGGACTCTCGTACGATCCCTCGGACGCCAGGTACTGGGACCGGGCCGCGCTCGACGGCGAGGTGCTGCGCACGTTCGAGATCTGTCACGGCTGCCGGATGTGCTTCAAGTACTGCGACAGCTTCCCGAGCCTCTTCTCGTTCATAGACCAGCGCCACGAGGGCGACGTGAAGAAGCTCTCCGGGGCCGAGATCGAGCAGGTGATGGACGCCTGCTTCCAGTGCAAGCTGTGCGAGGTGCAGTGTCCGTACACCGCGCGTGACAACCATCCCTTCCAGCTCGACTTCCCGGCGCTCGTCCACCGGTACCGCGGCGTCCAGCAGCGCGGGAGGCGGAAGACGCTGCGCCACCGCGTCCTCAACGACCCGGACGGCGCCGGCCGGATGGCGCGCCTGTCCTTCGGCATGGCCAACGTGGCGAACCGCTCCCGCCCGCTCCGCGTGCTGATGGAGAAGACGCTCGGGGTGCACCGCGACAAGCTCCTGCCCGACTTCGCCTCCGAGGCGTTCGACGCCTGGGCCGAGAAGAACGGGCACGTGCGGCCCGAGCCGGGCGGCGAGGTGGTGCTCTTCCAGACCTGCTTCGTGCAGCACAACGAGCCGCAGATCGGCAAGGACGCGCTCTTCGTCCTCCAGAAGTGCAAGGTGGACGCGCGGGTGGTGAAGGGGCTCGCCTGCTGCGGGATGCCGGCCTGGGAGCACGGCGACCTCGAGGCCCTGCGTCGCCAGGCGCGGCGGGACCTGGACCTCCTGCTGCCGTTCGTGGAGAAGGGCGCCAGGGTGCTGGTGGTGAACCCCACCTGCTCGATGATGATGCGCCGCGAGTGGCCGCACCTGCTCGAGGGCGACGACCGCGCCCGGGCCGCGAAGCTCGCCGCCGCGGTCATGGACGTCTCCGAGTACCTGTGGACCCTCCGCAACGAGGAGCGCTTCTCGCTCGACTTCAAGTCGGTGCCGCCGGGCGGCAAGGTCGCCTACCACGCTCCCTGCCACCTGCGCGCCCAGGGGATCGGCTTCAAGGGGCGCGACCTCATCCGCAAGATCCCGGGGGTCACGATCACCGGGACGGTGATGGAGTGCTGCGGCCACGACGGCACGTTCGCGATGACCGTGGAGGGCTTCGAGCCGTCGCAGCGCGTCGGCAAGAAGGCCTTCGACGGCATGAGCGGCGCGGGCGCCGAGATCTGGGCCACCGACTGCCCGCTCGCGGCGCTCCAGTTCCAGCAGCACGCCGGGAGGAAGCCGCTCCACCCGGTCTCGCTGCTCGCCCGGGCGTACCGCGGCGAGCCGTTCGACGCGGGGTGAGCGCCGCGGCAGGCGGCCGCAGCCGGGCTCGCCTCGGGGCGCGATCGGCGGCGGCGCGCGCCGCCCATCCACCGCGCTGCGCCCACCCGGGCGCACGTTCCCCTCGTCCCGGCCGCCGGTGACGGGAGGGAACCGGACGGATCCCGGGCCGCCGGTTTGCCATGCTCCCTTCGTGGCCCCCCGTCTCGCCCTCGTCCCGCCCGTCGCGCGCGAGCGCCACGCCTGCACGCCCGCGCCGGTGCCCCGGCCCCCCGGCTCCCCCGGAGCGCTCTCGGTCGTGGCGGGGCCCGCCGCGGCGGCGGATCTGGACGAGATCCGCGGCCTGCTCGACCGCGGCCTCTTCGCCACCGAGTACCAGGCCATCGTCCAGACGAGGACCGGCCGGACCGCGGCGTTCGAGGCGCTCGCGCGCTTCCGGAACGCGGAGGGCCGCTCGCTCGCGCCCGGGCCCGTCTTCGCCGCGCTTCACTCGGACCCCGCCCTGTTCCTGCGCGCCGAGCTGACGCTGAAGCTGCACCAGGTGGAGCGCGCGCCGCGCGCTCCGCTCTTCGTGAACCTCCACCCGGAGTGCTGGGCGCGCGCCGGCGACGGGCGCAGCAACCCGTTCCTCACCCTCTTCGGCTCCTCCCCGAACCGCGTGGTGGTCGAGGTGACCGAGGCGCTCGCCGCCGCGGACGCCGGGCGGGCGCACGCCATGATCGCCGCGCTGCGCGGCCGGCGGGTGCACGTCGCGCTCGACGACGTCGGGGCGGCGAGCGGGCTGCTCTCCTTCGACGCGATCGCCGAGGCCGAGGTGCTCAAGTTCGACCGCACCCTCCTGCCGCGCCTCCGCCACCCGCGCGCCCGTGCGCTCGTGCAGGCCCTCGTCCGGATGGGACACGAGACGGGCGCCCGGTCGGTGCTCGAGGGCGTGGAGACCACCGCGGAGTTCGTGGTGGCGCGAGACGTCGGCTTCGACTTCGTGCAGGGGTTCCTGTTCCGGGACCGCGCCCGCGTCGCGGGCCGGTAGCGGCCGGCGAGCCCCGCCACCCCGGGCACCCTCCGGGGGTCCGCTCCGCGCGAGCCGCGCTCCGGCCGTTGGCGAGACCGGCGGCCGTGCCGAATCTCCCTGTCGGAGCCGACGAGGACGGGGGAGCGATGGGCCGGATCGCGGTGGTGGTGGACGATCAGTTCGAGGACGCCGAGCTGCGGGTGCCGTACGACCGGCTGCGCGCCGCCGGGCACGAGGTGGTGCTCGTCGGGCTCGAGCGAGGCAAGCGGGTCACGGGAAAGCAGGGCAAGGAGTCCTTCACCATCGACCGGGCCGCCGGCGAGGTGCGGGGGACGGACTTCGACGCGCTGGTCATCCCGGGCGGCCACTCGCCCGACCACCTGCGCACGAGCCTCGACGTGGTCCGGCTCACCCGCGACGTGTACACGCAGGGCAAGCCGGTCGCGGCGGTGTGCCACGGGCCCTGGCTGCTGGTCGAGGCCGAGGCCATCGACGGGCGCACCGTGACGTCGTGGCCGTCGCTCAAGACCGACCTCATCAACGCCGGCGCACGCTGGGTCGACCGCGAGGTGGTCGAGGACGGCAACGTGATCACCTCGCGCAACCCGGGCGACCTCGAGGCGTTCTCGGCGGCCATCCTGCGCCACCTCGAGGAGCGCCCCGGCGCCGCGATGCACTGATCGGGCGGGAGGCTCCGCCTCCCGCCCCGCCGAGCGAAGCTCGTCGGGGCCCCACCCTCCGTCGCGGGGGCCCGTGACCGCGCGCGCCCGCCTTCGGCGGGTGCGCGCGCGGTCCCCCGCGGCGCGCCTCCGGCGCGGGCGGGGGGCGGTCCCGCGGCTGCTGCGGATGGGATCCGGTGGGGCTCCCCGGCCCGTGTCCGCCCTCGGCGAGAACGAGCGTGCCCGCACTCAAAACGTCTGGGTCCGGTAGTGGTAGGCGGCCCTCGCCTGCCACGCCTCGATGGCGTGGAACACGTCGCGGAGCCGGCTCCGCTCGAGCGTGGCGAGCTCGCCCATCTTCACGAGGTTGGTCGGGGTCCTGCCCGCGGCGAGCGTCCGGAGCTGCTCGCGCAGGCGGAGCCGGAGCAGGAAGCGGTAGGACTCCGCGAGCGTCTCGAGCGTGTCGCGCGCGATGCGGCCGGCCTCGCAGGCGGCGGTGAGGCGCCCGATCGTGCTCGAGGTCTCCGCCCCGACCTCGAGCCCGTACACGCGGGCGAGGAAGACGATCGGGCTGATCGCCGCGGCCTTGAGGTCCACGGTCGAGGAGTCCCCGCGGAGCCGCAGCAGGAGCCCGGCCGGCGGGCGGAACTCCATCGCCGCCTTGGCCATCGCCGCGAGGAACACCCGGGCGTCGCGGACGCGCCGGCGCGCGTCGTCGAGCGCGGACACGTCGAGCGTGCCGTGGGCCGACCGGAAGTCGAAGAAGATGGACGCCTGGAGGAGCGCCTTCGGGGTGGGCCGGTCGGTCCAGGCCCGGAAGCGCTCGATCCACTCGTCGAGCGGCCCCTGCCACCTCGTCGCCATGTAGCCGCCCGGGCAGGCGGGGAAGCCGGCGCGGGTGAGGTCCTCGTTGGCGCGGCGGGCGAACGCCTCGGCCCAGGCGCGCGCCGCTGGCGTGCCCTCCGCGTAGACGAGCGCGTTGTCCTGGTCGGTGAGCAGCGTCTGCTCCTGCCGCCCCTCGCTCCCGAACACGAGCCAGGCGTAGGGCACCGGCGGCGGCAGCTCCGCCTCGGCCCAGCGCAGGATGCGGGAGAGGAGGGTGTCGTTGAGGCGTGCCACGAAGCCGCCGATCACGAACGGCTCGAGCCCGCCCGCGAGCAGCGCGGAGGCCATCTGCGCCACGCGCGCGCCGTACCCGGAGAGCGCCTCGCGCCCGGGCAGCGACTCGACGAGGCGCATCGCCGCGACCGGTCCGGACGCCGAGTAGCGGAGCAGGTCGAGGGACGTGAGCACCCCCATCACCTCGCCCCGGTCCACCACCGCGAGGTGGTGGACCCCGCCGTCGATGAGCGCGCGCCAGGCCTCGTACACCGGGGCGGCGGCGGGCACGGTGCGGAGCGGCCCGGTCGCGACCTCCGCGGCGGGGCCGTCCGGCGCCCGCCCCTCGGCGAGGACGCGCCGGCGGAGGTCGGCGTCGGTGAGGATGCGGGGCGGCTCGGTCTCGACGATGGCGCTCGTCGCGTCCGCGTCGCTCATCGCGCGCGCCACCTCGCGCACGGTGGCGCCCGCCGGCACGCGCACGGCCGGGGCGCGCACGAGCCCGCCCACCGGGGCGGCGAGGTCGGGCTGGAACGTGGCGACCTGGGTGTGATCGAGGCTCCGGCGCAGCCGCTCGGCGAGGCCGGTCGCGAAGTGGCCCGCGAACGACGGCTCCTTGAGCAGCGGCTCGAAGGCGGCCCGCGGGACGCGGCAGGCGACGAGGTCCTCCTCGACGAGGACGTCGAGCGTGGCGCGGCCGGAGATGAGGCTCGTGAAGCCGAACGCCTCTCCCTCCTCGAGGACCTGGATCGCCTCGCCGTCGCGCTCGAGGCGGACGGCGCCGCGCACGATGACGTACAGGTGCTCCGACGGCGCACCGCCGCGCTGGAGGAGGCGCGCGCCGGCGGGACGCTCCACCACGTCGATCGCACGCGCGACGGGCGCGAAGGCCTCCTCGGCGAGCAGATCGAAGGGCGGCGTGCCCCGCACGAACGCGACGGGATCGAGCGCGGCCATGCCGGCAGGATAGCACCATGGCCGTGCGACCTCCGGCCGCAGCCGCGCGAGCTCGACCGCCTCACCCGGCGCCGAGCCCGGCGAGCGCGGCGAGGAGCGCGCCCTCGTCCCGGCCGTCGGTCGCGACCACCTCGGGCACGAGCGGCGGCTCGTAGGGCACCCCGCCGCCGGGGAGCTCGGGCGCGCCGCCCGCCCGCGCCCGCGCCCAGAGGCCCTTGGGATCGCGCGCGGCGCAGACCGCGGGCGGGGTGGCGACGTGGACCTCGACGAAGCGTGGGGCCCGCTCCCGGACGGCGTCGCGGAAGCGGCGCCGCGGCGCGGTCGCGGCGACGACCGACACGAGGCCATCCTCGGCGGCGAGCAGGGCGAGCGCGCCGAGCGTCGCGTAGAAGGCCGCCCGCCCGGCCTCGTCGTAGCCCGGCGGCGGGACGAGCGCGGCGCGCACCGCATCCCCGTCGAGGAGGAGCGCCGGACGGCCCACGTCCCGGAGCCGCTCGCGCAGGGCGCGTGCGAAGGTGGACTTGCCCGCGGACGGCAGGCCCGTCACCCAGACCACGGCGCCCCCCGCGCCGCTCACGGCGAGGCTCCGGTGAAGATCGCCTCCGGCGCCTCGACGTCGAGCAGGCCGGCGTCGAGCGCGGTCTCCGCGAGGGAGAGGAGCGCGTCGCGGGCGCCGGGGGCGAGCTGCGGGTAGAAGCGCGGGCTCGCCAGCACGAGCGCGCGCCAGGCGAGGAACGGAGGTGCGGCGTCGAGCAGGAGCGGGTCCCGCGCCCGCGAGAGGTAGCGATCCCAGAAGCGGCGCCAGAGCGCGCCGAGACCGTGGGTCCAGCTCTCCCGGCGCTCGAGCGCGAAGAAGAGGTAGTTCACCGAGAGCGCCACGCAGTCGTCGGCCGGGTCGCCCTTGCCGCCGCGGGAGGCGTCGAGCGCGGTGAAGCCCGTCCCGTCCTCGCCCGGCCCGGGCGGGCGGAAGACGAGGTTGAACGGATGGAAGTCCCCGTGCGTCCGGGACAGCCGACCGCTCCACTCCCGGAGCCGCCAGCGCCACGCCAGGCAGCGCGACTCGAGGGCGAGCAGCCGGCGCGGCGGCGCGCCCGGGACGTCCTCGGGGAACGCGTCGACGACGCCGAAGATGCCCTCGCCGTGCCCGAGCAGATCGCGCAGCGCCCGCCGCCAGGCGACCGGATCGTCGAGCTTCGTCGCGTGGAGCGCCAGGAGGTGATCCGCGAGGGCGTCGCAGCGGGCGAGGTCGAGCGGGCGGGCGACGCCTTCGCGCGCGATGCGCCGCAGGTCGTCGGCGTAGAGCGTCCCCTCCGCCCACTCCGTCGCGAGCCAGGGCTCGCCCGCGCCCCGCAGGGACACGAGCGAGCCGTCCTCGCGGACCGCGCCGACGTCGAGGGCGCGCACGTGGGCGGGCTGCTCGTTGAACAGGTCGTAGGCGAGGATCGCCTCCTCGAACCGATCGGCGCGGCGGTCGTGCCCGAACTCGTTCGGCGCGAGCGTGCGGAACACGAAGGTGCGCCGCTCGCCCGCGGGCGAGCGCATCACCACGCGGATCGGCCGGCCGTAGCCCTCCGCCTTCTCCCCGGCCCCGGACGCGTCGGGAGCGAGCGGCTCGATCGCCTCGACCCGCGCGCCCGGGCAGAGCGCGTCGGCGAGCGACCGGATCCCCTCGGGCCACGTCGCCACGGGTTGCACCTCCCGTGGCGCGAGTCTAGGCC
>Ga0062382_10000374_pt1 | contig 11034 bp, 6 predicted proteins | sample DOMMetBare2Fresh_FD_59507 | JGI IMG/M metagenome (GOLD analysis project Ga0062382, IMG submission 59507) | Wetland sediment microbial communities from St. Louis River estuary, USA, under dissolved organic matter induced mercury methylation -... | ecosystem: Environmental > Aquatic > Freshwater >... | reverse complement strand
ACGGCGAGCTGGCGCTGTAGCCGGCCCAGCTCCCGGTGGAGGGCGGCGCGGCGGGGATCGCCCGCGAGGAGCGCAGGGAAGAGGTGCGCCTCCACGTCGTCCATGTGCGCCTCGAGCGCCCCGGCGAGGTCCTCGCCCGCCTCGCACAGCGCGGGGAGCTTCGCGTTCCGTCGACGGTGGAAGCCGGACACCTTGGCGAGCAGCGACAGCACGTACGGCAAGGCGCTCCGCGCGTACCCGTGGTGAAGCTGGGTGAGGTGCGCGACCAGGGTGGCGTCGGCGATCTCGCTCGGGCCAGGTGCGGCGAGCGGTGCGCCGGGGGCGATGGCGTCCGGCATCTCGGTCTCTCCTCTTCCGCGTTCGCGGCCAGGGTGCGACGCCTCCACCATGGGCGCGCCGCGCGGTCGCCGCCAATCAGCTCTCCTTCCCGGCGCCATAAGCGCGGGCCACCCCTCCGCGAGGGCTCGCCATGGCCTGCATGAAGGACGCCACGGTGCGCCAGCTTCAGATCTTCGAGGCCGCGGCGCGCGCCCTCTCCTTCTCGCGGGCGGCCGATGCGCTGCGCCTCACCCAGCCCGCCGTCTCGATGCAGATCCGCCAGCTCGAGCACTTCGCCGGCGTGACGCTGTTCGAGCGCACCGGCCGGCGCCTCCACCTCACCGTCGCCGGCGAGGAGCTCGTCCTCCACGCGCGGGCGGTGCTGCGCGCGCTCGAGGACGCCGACGAGGCCTTCGCCGCCATCAAGGGGCTCCGGGGCGGCTGGCTCCGGCTCGCGGTGGTCAGCACCGCCAAGTACTTCGCGCCGCGCCTCATCGCGCGCTTCGGGCAGGCGCACCCGGGCGTCCAGGTCCGCCTCCTGGTCCAGAACCGCGAGGCGCTGGTGCGCACGCTCGCCGCGAACGGCGTGGACCTGGCGATCATGGGACGCCCTCCCGGCGAGCTCGACCTCGTGGCCGAGCCGTTCGCCGACCACCCGCACGTGATCATCGCGCCGCCCGGCCACCCCCTCGCCTGCGGCCGCGAGGTGGACCTCGAGGCCCTCGCGGGCGAGGCCTGGCTCGTGCGCGAGCAGGGCTCGGGCACGCGCATGGCCATGGAGCGGTTCTTCCGCGAGCACCGCCTCCCGCTGCGCACGGCCATGGAGATGCCCAGCAACGAGACCATCAAGCAGGCGGTGATGGCCGGGCTCGGGCTCTCCTTCATCTCGCAGCACACCGTCTCGCTCGAGCTCGCCACGGGCGCGCTCGGCCTGGTGCGCGCGCCCGGCCTGCCGGTGATGCGGCGCTGGTTCGTGCTGCGCCGGACCGACAAGAAGGTCTCGCCGGCCGCGGAGGCCTTCGAGCGCTTCGTGCTCGAGCACGGGAGGGCCCTCCTCGAGGCCTCGCCCGGCGGCCCATGAGGGGAGCCTCGGCGCGCGCCGAGGCCTGTGCCATCCGTGAACCCCCTTATCGACCGCGAAGCAACTACTGAATTGTCTCCGCGTCCGGTCGCGACGTAGCGTCGTACCGAGCCCAGGGCCGCGACCGGGACGGCCGGAGCCGAGCGACGAGCCCGCGCGTACCGCGGGCGGCTTCCCGGCGGAGCGCACCATGACCTCCAGACCCGTCGTCGCCGCGAGGATCCTCGCGACCGAGCCGGCGTGCCTCGGCCACGAGATCGCGGCCGCCCTGCGATCGGGCGCGGACCGACTCCACGTCGACGTGATGGAGCTCTCCGAGGTGGACGTCACCGTCGGCCCGCGGGCCTGCCGCGTCCTGAAGCGGCTCGGCCGGGCGCCCGTCGACGTGCACCTCCTGGTGCGGCCGGTCGAGCCGCGGGTGGCGGCGTTCGCCGCCGCGGGCGTCGACGTGATCGCCTTTCACCCCGAGGCGACGGACGATCCGCGGCGCACGGCGGCGCTCGTGAGGGCGCACGGCTGCCGCGTGGGGCTCGCGCTCGCCCCGGGCACCCCGCTCCAGGTGCTCGACGGCCTGCTGGAACTCATCGACCTCGTGCTCGTCACCTGGCCGGCGCCGGGCGAGCACGGGGAGCGGCTCGGGCCGTGGACGCTCCGCTTCATCCGGGCGCTGCGGGCGCGGTTCGACGCCGCGCGGCGAGAGGTGGGGATCTCCGTCGACGGCGGGATCGACGAGGGCAACGCGATCGCGCTGCTCGAGGCCGGGGTGGACACGTTCGTGGTGCAGTCGGCCCTGTGCCGCTCCACCGACCGCGCCGCCACGATCGTCGCGCTCAAGGGCGGCGCCCCCGCGCGCCGCCTCGTCTCCTGAGCCGAGGGGCGAGCGGCCGTGTCACGCGCGTTTCCCGTCGTGGCGATCACCGGCTCCTCCGGCGCGGGCACGACCACGGTCTCGAGGACGTTCCAGCACATCTTCCGCCGCGAGAAGGTGCGCGTCGCCGTCGTCGAGGGCGACGCGTTCCACCGCTACGACCGCGCGGAGATGCGGGCGCGCATCGCCGCGGCGCAGGCGCTGGGCCGCGCGCTCTCGCACTTCGGCCCGGAGGCGAACCTGCTCGCCGACCTCGAGGCGCTGTTCCGGGGCTACGGCGAGAGCGGGCGCGGCCGCACCCGCACGTACCTGCACGACGAGGAGGAGGCGGCGCGGTTCGGGCAGGCGCCCGGCACGTTCACGCCCTGGCGCGACCTGCCGGAGGAGAGCGACCTGCTCTACTACGAGGGGCTGCACGGAGGCGTGGTGGCGGGCGACGTGGACGTGGCGCGCCACGCCGATCTCCTCGTCGGCGTCGTGCCCATCGTGAACCTCGAGTGGATCCAGAAGATCCACCGCGACCAGTCGCAGCGCAGCCACTCCGTCGAGGCGGTGGTCGACACCATCCTCCGCCGGATGCCCGACTACGTGCGCTACATCTGCCCGCAGTTCTCGCGGACGCACGTGAACTTCCAGCGCGTGCCGACGGTCGACACGTCGAACCCGTTCATCGCCCGCTTCATCCCGGCCCTCGACGAGAGCTTCGTGGTGATCCGCTTCCGGGATCCCCGGGGGATCGACTTCCCCTACCTGCTCTCGATGCTCCACGACTCGTTCATGTCCCGGCCCAACTCGATCGTGGTGCCCGGCGGGAAGATGGAGCTCGCCATGCAGCTCGTCTTCACGCCCATGATCCTCCAGCTCCTCGATCGCCGGGCGCGGGCCCGGTGACGCCGGCGCATCAGCGGCGCTGATGCGATCGCTAAAGGACGCTCGGTTCTCGCGGCGGCGCGGGTGGCGGACGATGGAGGCGAGGTGGTGGTCGCGCGACGGAGGTGAGACGTGCAGCTCTCGGGACTTCGCTTCGGCTCACGGCTCCTCTCCCTCGTCGACTTCCCGGTCGCCGAGACGATCGGTCCGGACGCGACCAACGAGGAGCTCCAGGCCTTCCTCGATCGCCACGGCAAGGCGCTCGTGAAGCCGGTGTTCCACGGCGGCGTCGGGAAGAAGGGCAAGGCCGGCCTCGTCCGCGTCGTGGACGACCTGAGCGGCGCGCTCGCCGCGCGGAAGGAGCTGTACTTCGCCACGCACCGCTGGGGCTCGCGCAGCGTGACGGCGAACGGCGTGTCGTTCGAGGCGTTCGTGCCCTCGGAGCTCGAGGTCTACTTCTCCATCGCCGCGTCCACGGCGAGCCGCTCGCCCGTGTTCACCATCAGCCCCGACGGCGGCGTGGACGTGGAGGCGGTGCCCCCCGGCCGGAAGCAGACGGTCGAGATCGATCCCTTCCTCGGGATCAGCTCCTTCGAGATCACCAACGCGCTCATCGCCACCGGCTGCCCGGAGGAGGTGATCTCACCGCTCGTGCAGCACCTCCCCAGGCTCTGGGACCTCTACTCGGCCTTCGGGCTCACCTCGGTCGAGATCAACCCGATCCGCATCTGGCGCGACGGCGCGCGGCTGGTCCCGGTCGCCTGCGACGTGAAGGCCGAGTTCGACCAGGACAACCCCGCCTGGCGGAGGCTGGAGCTCCCGCCCACCATCTTCCAGTCGGAGGTCACGCCGTTCGAGGCGGACGTGAACGAGCTCCGCACGCACCAGGGCCAGAGCGACGTGCTGGAGCTCTCGCCGGGCGGGACCATCGTGCCGTTCATGTTCGGCGGGGGGGCCTCCAGCGCGGCGACCGAGGCGCTCGGGCCGGCCGGGATCTTCTCGTCCGACTTCGGCGGAAACCCGCCCTACGAGAAGATGTACGAGATCGCGTCGATCGTGTTCCGCCACTGGATCGACCGCGCCTCGGTCCTGCTCGTCGTCGGCGGCAAGGCCAACAACACCGACATCCACGTCACGTTCAAGGGCGTCTTCGACGCCCTCCGCGATCACGTCGGGCGCACGGGCCGGGTCCCCCCCGTCTACACGGTGATCGGCCGGGGCGGCCCGAACCTCGTCAAGGGGATGTTCCACGCGAAGGACATCCTCGACGGGCTCCGCCTGCCGTACCGCATGTTCGGCTTCGACACCTCCATGAACCTGGTCCTCGACTACGCCCGGCGCGTGGACGCGTGGTGGCGCCGCGAGGGCCGGGACCTCTGGCTCGCGGGGCAGACGGAGACCGCGGGGGCGACGGCGGCCGCGGCGGCGACGGCCGGCGCGGCGGGGCCGGCGGAGGTGGCGGCATGACGAAGCGCGCGACCAAGCCCTTCTCCTGGTTCGTGGGCGTCCACTCGCTCGAGGAGCTCGCCACGAAGGACTCGCGCGCCTGCGTGATCAACATCCTCGGCGCGGAGAGCCGGAACGTGACGCCCGTCTCGCACGCGTACAGCGGCGGCAACGTCGTCGCCGGCGTGCAGTACGGCCGGCACGGCGCCCTCGAGACCGAGCGCGGCGAGATCCCCGTCTACCCGAGCGTCCGCGAGGTGCTCTCGCACGGGCATGCCTTCGACGTGGGCGTGGTCTACCTGCCGCCGCTCGGCGTCGCCCAGGCCGTCGCGGAGCTGGTGCGCACCAACGAGCGGCTGAAGCGCATCGTGATCGTGACGGAGAAGGTCCCGGCCCGCGACTCCGCGGCGGTGCGGGCGCTCTGCCAGGAGGCGGGCGTCGACGTGATCGGCGCGAACTCGCTCGGCGTCGCGAACGCCTGGGACCACGTGCGCCTGGGCGGGAGCCTGGGCGGAGACCGTCCGGAGGAGGCGCTGCGCAAGGGCTCGATCGCGATCCACTCCAACTCCGGCAACTTCACCACCACGATGGCCGAGTACCTGCGCACCGCCGGGTTCGGGGTCTCGACCGCGGTCAGCTCCGGCAAGGACGTCTACATCCACTTCGCGCTGCCCGAGTTCCTCTGGGCCGCCCAGAACGACCCGCGCACCAAGGCGGTCCTGCTGTACGTGGAGCCGGGCGGCTACTACGAGCGGATCGCGCTCGACCTCGTGCTCGAGCGCCGCTTCGGGTTCACGAAGCCCATCGTCTGCTGCGTGACGGGGCGCTGGCGGAAGGAGGTCACCCGCACCTGCGGTCACGCCGGTGCGCTCGCCGGCGACGGGGAGGACGCCGAGTCGAAGGAGCGCTGGTTCGACTCGTACTTCGGCGTGCCGGTCTTCGACCCGGCCGCGCCGCGGGTCGGGCGGCGCGGGGTGCGCGTCCCGTCGATCCAGTTCGTGCCCGACGCCATGCGCGCGGTGTTCGAGCGGATGGGGGAGCCCCCCGACTTCGAGCCGAGCGGAGACCTCTCCCTGAAGCCGTGGCTCGCCGACGCCGTCCTGCCGCTCCCGCCCGAGCTCGCGGTCCCCACCGTGCGCGCGCTCCCGCCCTACGACCGGCAGATCGCGGCCATCACCAAGGAGATCGGGGCGCACTACCTCCGCCAGAACATGGCCGATCGGTCCGGGGCCTCGCGGATGAGCCGCAAGACCCAGCTCGCCGAGCTGCACGGGAGGACCGTCCTCGACCTCTCCCAGCGGACCCTGGAGGAGAACCTCCACTTCGCGCTCGCGAAGGTGACGCCCACCTCCGAGGAGCTCGAGACCACCAACCTGCTCCTGAACGTGCTCCTCGGCGTCGAGCCGCGCTGGGGCGAGGTGGTCGACGCGGCGCGCGCCAGCGGCGCGCTGCCGAACGCCTATCTCGCCTCGCGCCTCGCCGCGCTGGGCGACGACGCGACGCTCTCCGGCGCGCGCGCCCAGGCGCGGCTCCTCGTCGACGCCATCCGCGAGCTCGGCCTCGACGAGGGGACCGCCCCGTACCCGGCCGCCCTGGACGCCTTCGCGCGGGAGCACCTCCTCGCAGGGGAGGGCCCACCCCCGTCCGCCGCCGAGCCGCTGCTGCTCTCCGAGCTCCTGCGGAGCGGGCGCCGCTGCGTCGCGCTCCAGGTGGCCCAGCACGTCGTGGCGCTCGCCGACCACGAGCGGCGCTCGCTCCGCGACCCGCGGGGCTTCCTGCTCGGGGCGCTCGCCGTCGCGGCGTTCTGGAGGCCGATGCTCGAGAAGCGGATGTCCCGCCAGGTGGTGGAGGACGCGGTGGCGTACCTCGCCTGCGTGGCGCAGCTCGTCTCCTGCTCGCTGCTCGACCGCGGCCGGAACCCGCTCTGGGCCGAGCTCTCCGGCGGAGGCCTGTCGCACGTCGGCGCGAGCTTCACCGAGAACGCCTTCCGCGCGCTCCTGGGCCGGAGGCCCGACTCCCAGGAGCTCATGGAGTTCCGCACCGTGGTGGGCCTCACCGTGACGAACGGGCCGGGCACGCTCTCGGCCAAGGGCGCCAAGGAGTCCGTCTCGGCGCGGAACGACATCTCGATGAGCTTCGTGGGGTTCCTCTCGAACACCGGCCGCGCCCACGGCGGCAACGGCGTCGAGGCGATCGAGTTCCTGCTCGAGACGTTCGAGGGCGTGCCGCTCGACGACCCGGGCCGCGAGGATCACGGGATCGACGTCGCCGCCCTCGCCAACCGGGCCGCCCGCGCCTACGGGGCGCAGCGGCAGAGGAGCCGCGAGTCGCGCGAGGCGGTGGTCCGCCCCATCCCCTGCGTCAACCACCCCGTCTTCCGCGGGCAGGACGTGAACGTGGACCCGCGGGAGCGGTTCGTGCGCGGCCTGCTCGAGCGCCAGGGCATCCGCAACGTCTTCCTCGACTTCTACCACCACCTCGTCCGCGAGCTCTTCGCGGAGGGCGTCACGCGGAACGTGTTCTGCGTGAACGTGGACGCGGTGATCGCCGTGATCACGCTGAAGCTCGTCTGGAAGGACCTGCGGGAGGGGCGCCTCTCGCTGCGCCAGGTCCAGGACCTGGGCTTCCTGCTGTTCCTCCTCGGGCGGGCCGTCGGCACCGCCGCGGAGGTCGCCGACCACCGGGACCGCGGAGTCGACATGGACTGCCGGACGCCCGAGGACCGCCTCGCGTTCGTGATGTGATCTTCCGAAGGGAGCGACGGATGAGCCAGAAGAAGAACGGGAAGCTTCAGGGTGAGGTGTTCCACCCGGCGGAGACCGTGCTCCAGGCGGCGCGCGTGACGGACTGGGAGACGACCGCGCGGCGCGCGCTCGAGGACCCGGAAGGCTTCTGGGCGGCCGAGGCCGAGGAGCTCGAGTGGACCCGGAAGTGGGACCAGGTGCTCGACGCGTCGCAGCGGCCCTTCTACTCGTGGTTCAAGGGCGCGCAGACCAACATCGTGCAGAACTGCCTCGATCGGCACCAGCGCACCTGGCGCAAGAACAAGCTGGCGCTGGTGTGGGTGGGCGAGGGCAACGAGGTCCGCACCAGCTCCTACTTCGCGCTCAACCGCGACGTGTGCAAGTTCGCCAACGTGCTGAAGGCGATGGGGGTCCGGCGGGGCGATCGCGTCACCATCTACCTCCCCCGCGTGCCCGAGATCGTGATCGCGATGCTCGCCAGCGCCAAGATCGGCGCGGTCCACTCGGTCGTGTACGGCGGGTTCTCGGTCGACGCGCTGCAGGGCCGCATCGAGGACTCCGAGTCCAAGGTGATCGTCACCGCCGACGGCGGCTTCATGAACGGGAAGGTCGTCGAGCTCAAGAAGACGGTCGACGAGGCGGTCCGCCGCTGCCCGACGGTGGAGACGGTGATCGTGGTGAAGCGGACCGCGCACGAGGTCCGCATGGAGCCCGGCCGCGACTACTGGTACCAGGAGCTCATGAAGCTCCCGCTCGCCTCGGCGACCTGCGCCACCGAGGTGATGGAGGCGTCCGATCCGCTCTACGTGCTCTACACGTCGGGCACGACCGGGAAGCCCAAGGGGATCGTCCACGCGCACGGCGGCTACCAGGTGGGCGTCTACTCCTCGCTCAAGTACGTGTTCGACCTCCGCGACGACGACCGCTGGTGGTGCGCCGCGGATCCGGGCTGGGTGACCGGCCACAGCTACATCGTCTACGGCCCGCTGATCATGGGCGCGACCACGTTCATGTACGAGGGGGCGCCGACCCATCCCTACCCGAACCGCTGGTGGTCGCTCGTGGAGAAGTACGGCATCACCGTCCTCTACACCGCGCCCACGGCGATCCGCGGGCTCATGCGCTTCGGCGAGTCGTGGCCGAACCGCCACGACCTGTCCACGCTCCGCCTGCTCGGCTCGGTCGGCGAGCCCATCAACCCGGAGGCGTGGCGCTGGTACCACCGGGTGATCGGGAAGGGGCGCTGCCCGATCATGGACACGTGGTGGCAGACGGAGACGGGCATGTTCCAGATCGCGCCCATGCCCTCGGTCCCGCTCAAGCCGGGCTCCGCCGCGAGGCCGTTCTTCGGCCAGGAGGCGGAGATCCTCGACGAGCAGGGGGACCCCGTGCCGGACGGCGAGGAGGGCTTCCTCGTCCTGAAGCGGCCGTGGCCCGCGATGATGACGACCATCTTCAAGGACCCGGAGCGCTACGTGAAGCAGTACTGGTCCAAGTATCCGGGCAAGTACATGGCCGGCGACTCCGCCCGGCGCGACCCGGACGGCTACTTCTGGATCGTCGGCCGCACCGACGACGTCATCAAGGTGGCGGGGTACCGTCTCGGCACCGCGGAGGTGGAGAGCGCGCTCGTCGCCCACCCCGCGGTGGCCGAGGCGGCCGTCATCGGGCTCCCGCACGAGGTGAAGGGGCAGGCGATCCACGGCTACTGCCTGCTGCGCCAGGGGTACAAGGCCTCCGACCACCTCGCCGACGAGGTGCGGAACCACGTGGCCCAGCACCTCGGACCCATCGTGAAGCCCGAGAAGGTGAGCTTCGTGGACTCGCTCCCCAAGACCCGCTCCGGCAAGATCATGCGCCGGGTGCTCAAGGCCCGCGCGCAGGGGCTCCCCGAGGGCGACCTCTCCACGCTGGAGGAGTAGGCGCCGCCCGCCCGTCAGGGCGCGCGGTACACGCGGACGAGGGTGCGGTGCTCGAACACGCCCTCGTCCGCGGCGAACGTCCGGTCGAGGCGGAAGCGCCCGAGGTCGGGCGGGAGCGGCGCGTCGAGATCGGGCGAGATCACCACGACGGCCGCGCCGGCGGCGTCGCCGCCCCGGTAGTAGCGCGGCGTCCGGTACTCCCAGGTGAAGCGGAGCGGCGAGACCGGGCTCGGCGGCTCGCGCTCCGGATGCGCCTCCTCGCGATGCCACAGGCGCTTCGCGGTGAAGAGGTCGAGGATCGGGACGGACACCGCCGGGTTCACGGCCGCGCCCGGCCGCTCCGGCGTGAGCACCAGCGCGGCGGGCTCGGGGAGCGAGTCCAGGTACGCGCCGGCGTCCTTCAGGTTGACCGCGCTCGTGCGGAGGAGGAACGGCAGGTGGCCAAAGCCCGCGACGACGAGCGAGCTCGCCACCGCGCACGCCACGGCGAGCCGCCGCGCCTCCGGGAGCCGGATCGCCTCGAGCCCGCGCGCGGCGAGCAGCGCGAGGAACGGGAAGGCCGGCAGCCAGTAGCGGAGCCGCCGGACGTCGAGGGCGACGAGCAGCACCACGGGCGCGGCGGCGACGAGCCACCTCGCGTCGGAGCGGCGCACCGCCGTCCAGAGGGAGAGCAGGGCGCCGGCCGCGACGATGGGGTGGAGCTGGAACAGGAACATCGAGTGGAGGCTCTCGCCCCAGCGGCGGAGCCCGGGCGCCTGGTATCCGACCAGGAGCGCGAGCTGGCGGGAGAAGACGTCGCGACCGAGGAGGAGCGCCGCGGCGGCGAGCAAGGCCGCGCCGAGCGCGACGAGCACCCCGCGGCGCCAGGCGCCGCGCCGCTCGCGCTCGACCAGCGCGAGCGCCGGCAGCCCGGAGAGGAAGATCCACCCGGAGTACTTGGCGAGGAGCGCCAGGAACACCGCGGCCGAGGCGAGGGCGATGCGCGGCGCGCCCCCGCGCCGCACCGCCTCGACGGTCGCGAACGTGGCGAGCGCGACGAAGAACATCGTCGGGACGTCGACGAGCAGGGAGGGGACCTGCGTCATCAGATAGGGCATCGCGAGGAGGAGCGCGGCGCCGGCGAGACCGACCTCGTCGTCCCAGAGCGCGCGCCCGGTGCGCCAGGTGAGGACCACCGCGCCGGAGAAGAGCAGCGTCGTCAGCGCCTCGACGAGGAGGCGCGACTCGCCGAAAAGCCGGAAGGCGAGGCCGAACAGGCCCGGGACCAGCGGGAGGTCCGTCCATGCCGGGATCTCCCTGCCCCACTCCGAGAGGAACCACCGGGCGCCGTACAGCTCGAGGTGCTTCGCCTCCGTGAAGTAGCGGGCCGCGTCGACGATCGGCTCCGGCGCGGCCCAGAAGCAGGCCGCGGCCGCGAACGAGCCCACGAAGAGGACCGCCCCGTGCCGGCGCGCGACGAGCCGGGAGCGCCCGGCGAGGACGGCCGCGAGCGAGGCGACGGCGAGCGCCGCGGCGCAGAGCGCGAAGAGCGGGAGCGGGTGGCGGCCCGCGAACACCCAGCGGAAGCTGGTGAGCCGGCTGTCGTCCCACTCCCTCGCGACGAGCTGCGCCGCGAGCGTGCCGAGCGCGAGGAGCGGGACGAGCAGCCGCACCGGCGCGCTCGCGGCGGCCGTGGCCGGACGGTCGGGCTCCGCGGCCGGGTCCACGCCGGCACCATGCCCGATCGGCGGGGCGGCCGCCACCGGCCCCGCCCGCGGCCCCCTGGCCAGCGCGCGCACGCCCCTC
>Ga0062382_10000371_pt1 | contig 11094 bp, 8 predicted proteins | sample DOMMetBare2Fresh_FD_59507 | JGI IMG/M metagenome (GOLD analysis project Ga0062382, IMG submission 59507) | Wetland sediment microbial communities from St. Louis River estuary, USA, under dissolved organic matter induced mercury methylation -... | ecosystem: Environmental > Aquatic > Freshwater >... | reverse complement strand
CCTACGCGGCTGCTGCCGAGTTCATCGATAAAGGTGTTGCGGATCATGAGATCCAGCCAGGCGGAAAAGATCACCTCTCCGGCGTAAACATTCGTGCTGGTGATCGCGTCGGGAAAGGCGCTGCCGTCCCACGCTTCGACAATGGTTTTCGCCTGACCGCTGAGCGGGTGCGCGGGCGGTATGGCGTTGAGCGCCGCCACCAGGTAAGGCTTGAGATACCTGGCCTCGCGCCCGATGCCTTTTACACGCGCGATGTCCGTGGGGATGTCCCGCATATCGTCCATCGAGATCATGCCGGTTCGCAGACGGTCCTCGATGTCCAGCAGCCGGAACTGCTTGCCGAAAATCTGGTTGTCAGCGTTGTCGTAGTCCACCGAAGGCTTGTTGTTCCAGTTGGCGAGATATCCCTGCGCTGGGTTGATGGATCTTGGCACCGGAAGGACGCCGCCGGGCCATTCCGCGGAGCCATCGCCGGGGAAGGGGAGACGCGCGTCAAAGCCGGCCGGGCGCACCGGGACCTTGCCCGCTTGCCAGTAGGCGATGTTCCCTGATTTGTCGGCATAGAAGAAATTGTGAGACGTCGGAATTAGGTTAACCGCATTTTCGAACTGCCCCAGATTGCGGGCTCGATCAAAGCCGAAGAATCCGTGCACGCTTTCCATCTCGCGCTGCCAGTGAGCCCGCTTCTGCGTTAACACGAATTGTCCGCCGGGAATAGCGGCAACGACCGGGCCGTGAACGCTGCGCGATACGGTGATGACGATTGGGGCCCCGCCCCTGACGTTAATCGTTTCCACGCGGTTCGCGAATGGCACGCAGGAGCCGTTGAAAACATAACCAGTGCCCGCGCCGCAGAGTGTCTCGAGGTAGTGGTCCAGGTTGTCCCCGGTGGCGGTGGTCGAGGTCCAGGCCACGTGGTCATTGCGGCCGATGAGCACGGGCGGGACACCGGCGAAGGCCATGCCCGTAACATTGAAGCCGTTGCCACCCTTGAGTTGCACGTCGTGCAGCACCTCGGGCGCGCTGAAGCCCATCTGTGGCCCGCCGTAAAGCATCGCGTAACCACTGGTGCTCCTGGTCGCGCTGACAACCCAGCCGTAGCTCCCGAGTTTCGTGGGGACGCCGATGGATTCCCAGAATTTGATCACATCATCGTCATCCGCAGCGGAAGTGCTTGCTGCCACGGGGAGTTGCGCGCTATTGAGGGCGCCGGCGGACTTTTGCCGTTTGCCGATGGCCCCGCTCGTCGGCACGGTCACAGGCGAATCGGGATCATTAATCCAGCGCACGTCATTGAAGATCGCGTAGCCGGCAGTGGCGCCGTGCATGCCCATGAGGCTCGCGAGCAACTGCTGGTTCGTGGCCTCGCGGCCGCCAATCTCGCCGAAGCGACGCACCATGAAAATGCCGAAAGCGATTGAGTCGCGAATGGTCCAGGGCTGGGGTGCAAACCCCAGGGCATAGAACTCGAACGGAAGCTTGGCGGGATCGGCAGCGATCACCTCGACGAGGTAGCGATTGATGCCGTTTACGTACGACAGGAAGATCTCCTGCTCTTCCCCGTCGAGCGCCGCGAACTGCGCGTCAAGCTCTGAGTTCGTATAGCCCACCGTGCGCATGCCCCGGTCCGAACTGACCGCCGGAGCGCCGAAGATTTCCGCCAGGGTTCCACGCGCGGCACGCCGGTTCAGTTCGAGTTGCCAAAGACGATCTTCTGCTACCGAGTAGCCATAGGCTTCGAACAGCCCACGATTGGTCTCCGCAAAGATGTGCGGGACGCCATACTCGTCGCGGTAAATTGTCACGGCTTCACCGTTTACGTTGAGCGTTGTGAATCCCGGGGTTGCAGCTCGGGCTTCCGGAGCTGCTGAAACGGAGAGCATTAAAAGTACGAGAAACGATAAGAGTACGCGTGTATGCCGTATTGACATTGGGGGACCTCCTGCTGTTTATGAGATAAATCTATCCACGGCCGCAGAGCGGCGGAGATTTCCTGGCTGGGTAATCGGGTTTCAGGGAAGATCATCTTGACCTCGCCCGAGGGCGTCCGCGGGAACCGCTCCGCTAACGAAGGGCTGTCCCGGTGACTTGTGCAGAGTGGCGCCAGACTATCGCCGCTGCTCCGGAAATGTCAATGGTTTGGGGGAGAGGAAGCCGAGGCTGCGGCTGCAAACTCATGGATCGGGTTCAAAACGTCAATAGCCGCGTGCGGAACGGTACGAAATGGATGACTCAGAACTTCCGAGACGACATTTGTAGCACAACCCAACTAATCGCACACCGTCCGCGAAACCCGGTAGCACATTTCTGAACTTACAGATGATAAGAAGGACGAGAGTCGAGAGTAACTGAACTGATTGTTTCTGATTGCTCCGTTACTCGATAACACTCAGGATCGTCGCAGAGTCCCCACAAAAGTCCCCACAGTGGAATTCGTTACTTTCGAGAAGCTTTGGTTACTTGTTTCGGCGAAATCATGAGCTTCACAATCTTCCCGTTCCTGTATATCACCAGCGGAGTTCCGCTCTGCGCCGCCACTTCGCGGGCCCTCAGGGCCGCGCGTCGCAATGCGGCCTCAACGCCGGTTAGTCGTCCGTTACTACTGGTCTGCTTCTTCTGCTTCACGGCTTTCATCCTTCCTCAATCAGTTCCGCCCGTTCGTCCGAATTGTCGTACAACTGCCATGAGTCCACAAGTCCGCGATAGGTTTTCTCGAAGTTGCTCCAGCCTTGTTTGAATCGCCGACGGATGACTTCTTCGGAGACCGAGTGTCCGCCATGGTTGACTCTCGCGGCGACACGCTCAATCGCCAACGATTCGTTCCTGAGTTTGAGAAAAATCAGGTGGACACGGTATCCGCTGCGTCGCCACCGCGGAATGAGTTGGGCATAGCGCCGTCCTGCGAGGGTCGTTTCGAAGCAATCTGCCACACGCATTATGGCAGCTCTCTTAATCGAGTTCAATCAACTTGAGCTATTGAAAGAATTGGAGGCGGCGATCGGAATCGAACCGATGAATAAAGGTTTTGCAGTTAATTTGAGCTGCTAATCAACCAATATCATTGAGTGTCACAGGCGCGTAAAATAAGGGCGTCTGGGTGAGAGCCAATCTCTGCTTGATGCTCAGTATGGCTCGGTGGCTACTACAGTTCCTACTACGCCATCCTGCAACTCTAGCGACTGGAAGGCTCCTTGTCCGCGCTAAATCATATTCTAAGATCTGGATCATGTGCGTAAGATAGGAACAAAGGCGTTCCCATTATTGTTCTTCTTCTGATTCCATTTACGAAAATCACCGCTTCAAACCAAGCGTCGGTCCGACTGCTGAAAAAATTGTATTTCCCGGAATGTGGAATCACTTCCCACTCTGTAATCCCCAATAATGGGCTGGTGGTTCCTAAAATATGAAACATCCGAGATAATCCGAGATTAATCATCTCTAGGTGCGATGTTCCCCTGTTGCCCGCCTTCTGCCGCAATCTCGACTTGTACGGCAGGAGTGCTAAGTAACAGCCTTCGGAACAAGCCGGGTCTCCGGCTGACTACGGGCCAGCGCCAATAGGTGGTAAAAGCACACGCCGACGCGTCACAGCGGTTTTTCGGTTCACGTAATTAGGTGTCTCTTATTGCATCAGCTAAATAGCGAGCGAATTGCTTGATCAGTCTCTTCTCATCCTTGTCGTCGGTCGAGGTCGCATCAATGTTGACTGTGAAGTGACGCTTCCGAAGTACGAGACTGCTATGGTAGGGTAGCGAGTACTGCTCCTCCCCGCCGTCTGGCTGTTCGCCTCGGCCATTCATGTGAGCAGCAAATTCTCGGATGCCCGATGTAGCCTGCTCAACGGACCCATGACGAATGATGGTTAGGCTGACGACTGTCTTGCCGGAAGTCCAGTGATGGATCGCAACATCAGTACTGCCTTGCATTGGTTCGATGGTTTCATGAGTCCAGTCAGGTAGCTTATCCTGGACCAAATCAACCAATCGAACTTCTAAGTCAGACAGGTCGGAAGACTTTTGAGCGTCAACTATACCCATCACCGAGATAATCAAAATCAAAACCAACAACTTCATAATCACCTCCTGTTCGGTGAAGTTCGAGTTTTGCGCTTCTTGGGAGTAACGTCGAATGTGATGGCGCCACTTTCAATCCAGGTCTGACCAAGGTTAAGACGCGCCTTTAGAGATAACTGATAGTGACCAGGCTCGAGCGGTCCGTACCAATCGCCCAATTCAACATAGCCGATTCGCTTGCGCTCGGCTGGCGCAAGTTGGAGGGTTTGAAGCGTAGACCGGGGTGGCTCTCGATCAATTTCGTCTAGCGTCTTACTTAGGCCATCGCGATACCCCATCCTGTCACCATCCCTGAATAACTCCGGACGATTTTGTAGAAAGGGCTCGAGTATTAGGATCCTAACAGGTTCCTGTGCAGTGTTGATAGCGTCAACCCGAAAAGAGATCCTCGAGCCGGCCTCATAGGGACCGCAGTCGGAGCTATCGCCCTTGTCATCAGGTAGATCCTTACTCTGAACAAGTGCGATATGAATAACACTCGGGTCGCTAACGAAGTTCGGCTTGGGTTCCTGTCCGACGAACTCCGTCGAGGTCAGAAACAACAGTGAAAGCAAAGCATTTATCATTGTCGTTCTCATAAGACGTTTAGAGAGATGGGCATGTATGAAAGTTGCCCCTGTTACGATACTCAGGAAAGCTACTAAAGGCCCCGATCACGCCCAAGTAATCACTGTTGCTATTAAGAACGCCGACCCAGAAATCGAATCCGCTTGGATCCGGTTGGCGCCGCAGAAAATTCTCGTAGCAATGCCTTACAAACGCTGGATTATAAGTCGAAGGATCAAAATTGGGGGAACCTGGAGGGTTAGCCATCGCCGGATCGGATTGTTGGAACTCGGCTGAACGGAAGAATTCGTTGGCAATGAGGGTCCGCCTGGTCGTTATGCAAGCCCGATCAAAGAGGCAGCTTGCTATTTGCGACCTCCAAAAAATCCATCCTCCTGAATCCGGCGCGCGGTTGAGAAAATCCCAATATTGCTGGTAGACGAAACATCGAGCACCGTCAATCTGATTTGTACTTGCCGCAAATGTGTCGCCCGGGCAAGGCGCATACGAGGTTGGAGGTGTATGCAGTATAGGTAATGCGTTAGTACCTCCACTTACTACCTTGGGAGTGTTTGAAAACAACATTCGGTATTTTAGAGGCACGCTCGAATCGAAAACAGCTTGGCCGTTAAACTTCCAACCAATATAACTATACTGGTAAGTCGATTCCGAAGAAAGTCTTAATGGTCGTTGGAATGAGGTAGGACTCAGCGGATCCCCAACGAAATAATAAACGTATGTCTGAAAGCGATCATCAACAAAGAAGTCGTCATACGTGTCAAGGTAACCTTGCCATGTAGTCTCAAGAGTGTCAGCTGGCGCATCGAACGCGACGACTTGAAGATTCGTGCCTAGGTTAAAAGTGGGTGGTATGTGGACAAAAGCAGATTGAGCTTCGGGACCGTCAATCGCCCAACCTGAGTCAACGTCGTCCTCCGAAGAACGAAAGGTGCTACATTGGATGTTTCCGGCCCCATGAGTGGGAAGTACGAATTGAGCGGGAGGAGTGTCAATTAGTTTTTTCCTAAACTCACTAATGAATTGCTTGATTTTGATGCCGCTCTGACCCAAATCAGTCAGGTACTGACCAGGTGGGATCTGTGCATTAGCGGAGAAAATGACGCCTATGTCTGCCCCATTCGGCTGCCAACATCCTAGGGAATATCGTACTCCGGTAACCGACGGAATGGTACTACAGTATTGATCTCTTGAAAGTTGATCAATCGCGTTCGTCGCAGCGGTAAAGCTAGTAAGGGTTGGGAGAATCGCATTGATAGTAATCTTGCCTTTTGCGGTGTACCCATTAAGGGTATAAGTGATCTCGGCAGTCAACGTTCCCACGTCAGTGGCCCTAATGTTTAAGGTGGAAGCATTTGTTGACCCGGTGATTAGTTGATAAGGTCCGGTAATGATCCATGAATAAGCTCCGCCTGTCCGCCCGGCAGGGGTGATATTTGTATTCAGGAATATGTTAGCGCCGACCAAGGCGTTTTGGGTTGTTCCGTTTAGCGATCCACTGATTCGCGGGTTGGTAACAGTCACGTTGAGATCAGGCGTGAACCCGAAGTCGTCATAGTAAAGAGGAATGGGGGTGCCGAAGGGGTCGTAATTTGAGATGTTGTATATTTCCACGTCAGTAATTTGGGGAATCCCACCTAAGAACAAGATCGGTAAGGTGCTTTGGCCGAAAACGCTGTAAGCGTAGTATGTTTGGTAAAAAGTGTGGTTGCGGTAGACATCTATGAAAACGGCGGGAGACCCATAAGCCCTCCCGACATTCAAGACGTTGAACGTCAGGTTGTTAACCGGCACAGAGAAATCAATAAACGTGGTGAAGCCTCCTGAATAACAACCGCAATAATTATTCAAGCCAGTGACCGCCCTATTTCCGCTGAATTGCGATGGATAAGTCAAAGTATAGAGATCCCAGCCGAATGGGCCTCCCGATCCACCGGAGAAATTAGTGGCGGAGAAAAGAACGCGAGGACCGTATTGGGTCGTGACTAAAGTGAGGTTTGGCGACTCATCAAAATTTAATGTTACCGGTGTGGGCCCTTGTGCGGATACGAGGGCGCTCGCAAAGAGAACAAGGACAAAAACCATCAAGCGAGAGAATTGTTTCGTCATGAAAACCTCTTTAGTAAGGGACGAGGGTACTAGGTTTGGTCGAGGAAGCAGCGGTAAGTTCGGGCCGCCGTGGGGTCAAAATGAGCCTATGGCACGAGCAGATCATGGTGTGAGATCTGCACGGTAACCGGGGAGGCTGAGAACAAATCGGACTCTACTACGGGTCAGATGGGCCGTCAATAGAAAAAAACATCATGGTGGCGTACATCGCGGATCTATCGGGTTGTAATCGTATCGTCATCTACTAAGCGGGAAAGTTCGTCAACCGGGATGCCCAGCGCTTCTGCGACTCTCTCCGCCCTGTCGCGGAGGCTGACTGGCTCTATCTCGACACCCAAGCTCTGGCGTGGCCGACCGTCTGTGCGATCAAAAATCTCTCGCGCGGCGTGAAGGTTGCCGTCAGCCGCCTGTTCGCAGATGACGGGAGCGGTCACCTGAAAAAATTGGAGGCGGCGATCGGAATCGAACCGGTGAATAAAGGCTTTGCAGTTAGAACGGGGTCTCTATCACTGAATGTCATTGAGTGTCATCGGCGCGTAAACATTGGTGTTTCTGACCCTTAGTTACTCGGTAACACTCAAGATCATCGCAGAGTCCCCACAAAAGTTCCCACAGTCGAAATTCTTGACGCTCAAGGGGACTTGGTCACTTGTTTGGGGATACAGCCTGCGGAGTAGGCGACAGCATTAAGCCTGGGGTGGAGCGAAGCGAAACCCCAGGTTCGGACAGCCACAGAATCAAAAGCCCGCGAAGGCGGGCGGCAGAGTGATCGTCGTTGCGGGTTCATGATTCCGAATCCGGATTGTGGTTTGCGCTGTCGCCCCGCTTCGCAGGCTCGCCCTGTTTTTGTTTCGCTTATCTCAGACGACCTTGAGAGGTGGTTGCTGTTCAGTCAACGAGGAACTCGATAGAGAACTTGGCTTCCCCACCGCAGTACCATTCGCTATACTGCCAAACTGCAAACCCACGCGCACGTGCGAGCGCATTGAGCGCTTCGCGCAGTGTGACATTCTTGCGATGTATCCTAAGTGTCACGTGGCTTTGAGCAGGCGAGCTAAGTCCACCAAGTTTCAAACCCTGACTTAGTTTGAGGTCGCCTGCGGTCTTGGTCACTTCAGGCAATGCGATAATTCGTTCAAGGGCTAAGTTCAGGTTCGAAACTTTACTTACTCGGAATTCTCTAATGCGTACTTTGAGTAGGTCTGGCTCGCCGTTCATGGGAAGAAGATTGATGGCGCCGTTTTCACGGACCCAGGTGTACTGCGGGTCTACCTGTATGATCCGGTTTAGCGCTGCCCGCAACGATAACCCTGATGACACTTGTTGACCCTTAACCTCCACGTTTCCGCAATTCCTCCTCCAGACAATGCCACCTGGTACCCGTGCTGCAATCAGAGCCTTCCAGAACGCCTCCCGAGTCGTCACCCGTGAAGAGTCGGTTTCCGCCGATTGAGTGCCTTGGACAAGGCTCTGCGACGTCTCGCTTGTGATCTGCGTAGTCTGTCCCAGCATTATTGGTAATGACATGCTAATCACGACGGAAACCAGGAGGCCGCTGCTTTTTCTCATTGCTTCTTCTCCGCTCTGGCAGCGGTCTATGGTGTCGTGGATGTGACCGTTATTGAGTAGTTTCCCGAGCCGTCCTTTGACAGAGCGCATGCGTTTACGGTCGTCAGGCTATAGGTCGCTTGCCCGACCTGCACACTGAATTGTTGAACAAACGAGAGGCTGAACGGAGGCGGACACGTTGGTGACGATCCGCTGAGGGCCTGAGTGTCCCCAATGACGCCATCGGTCGACAGTCTGGGAGGTTTGGCCCCGGGCTGCAACTCAGGAGGCCTTGGTAATCACTGAGAGCCTCGGTGATTGAAAGGTCTGCGATTATTGGTTCTCCGGCCTGATCAACCAACGTATACACCACGTTGCGATATGCTCCACAGCGATTTGATGCGATTACCTGACCAAACCCATCCACAATGTTACCGGGGCCAGGATCGATATCAACCAAGTCATCCAGGCGGTCACGTCTTAGGCGGGTCGGAACCTGCACGAAGAAGTTGACGCTGTTGCTGCTTTGTCCTTTGTTCGCCACTTGAACCGAGTGATTTCCCGCGCTGGCGTTCGCCGCCGCAGTCAAGGTCCGGGTGAGTTGGGTGGCGGAGCCGCCGCTGCCCGAGTAAGTGACGCCGGTCCCGCCGATTACCAGCGATGGATTCGAGCCGAAACCCCTGCCCTCGATGGTGACGCTTGTCTGATTGCTGATCAGCCCGCGGTCGGGCGTGACGCTGGTAATCTTCGGCTTAACGCGCAACTTGCCCTTGGGTCGCTGCTGCACGAGGTTGCTGCGGCAACCGCCGCAGCCCGGAAGGCGCGTAGCTCTTATATTTTCTACTACGGTGGGAGGGGTTGCGCTTCACTTCATGTATGAGCCCTTTGTGAGAATCCATCAAAGGGCTTAGATGTACTCCTTCTATGGCAGACATGCGGTTGCAAAATAGAGTGTATTTGGTCCTTCAATTTGCTTGTCAAGCGCGCGGAGTACGGGCCATACGCCTTTTTACTAGTCTTCGTGGTGAAGATTTGGGCCAGGTTAGAAGCCCAGGGGTTGCTTCGACACTACAACAAATTTCAAACCAACTATCAAATACTCGGATCTTGTCACCACCGTGGTTTGCATCCCCAAGTCGATATAACTCGTATGGCCGATCACCAGCCCAAAGGTCCCCACGATCCCAACGGCAAATTCCCAAAAAGAGATACCGCCCATTGATCAAACCGCCGTGAACTGCGGGCATATGCGAATATCGGTGAACCACAGATGACCAGTTGCGGTCGCCCTCCCGATTCCGCTTATCAAAGTACTGGAGAATTCGCTTGCGCGTTTCCTCTGCGCTTGTGGGTGTCCACGCATCGTTAATTCGGTTTTGCGCTAGCCATTCTTTTGAGAGCATTGCTACTTGCAGTTGCACATTTGCCGGATGCAGAGCCGCCAACTCATCCAATACTCTCGGCAGAGTATTCCAAACATTGTACATGGTCATTCCGAGCCATTGAATCAATATTCCTTCTTTTTGGTCTACGCACTCCTTCAAGCACCTAACCATTTCATCTTCAGCCTTGGCCACTGTTTCAAACCACATAGGTTTAGTGTGTACTACCTCTAGCTGCTCTAGCAGTTGTCCCGTCTTCTTAAATAAGACATCCATCTGTGCTGTAACTTGATTTATCTGTTGGAGCCTTCGTCCCTCTGACGGACCAAGAGTCTCGATTTCCATCCGAATCTGGGCACAAGCCGCACCTACTGCAGCAACCAGATTGCGGCTTGCTTGAGCAGATGAATAGCGAGCCACAGTCACACCTTTTAGATCGGAGGGTAGTTGAAGTTTTTTATCATCGCTGCAAACGATGAATGCTCTCTCTCTTCCCAAACTGCCCATGAATACCCCTAGCTCTAGCAGAACGTTGTCCCTGGCAGACAGAGAGGATTCATTTCGACTCACCATCAAATCATCTGGGGTGAGTACTAGAATGGCGAAATCGAATTGTTCTGTGGCTGCAATAATTGACTCAACTGTCGTTTTGCCGATCCCGAAAACGCCTTCATTCCAAACCGTGACTTCAGCCTCATTAGATAGTTGCATCTTTATAGCCTGTGCTATCTTGAGACCTTCTGAGGAAGACCCGACAAAAACGGATGGCTGTCGCATCATAGCTCCTTCTCAGTTCAGATTCGCAAACCCAATCATGCTTTTTTCTCATATGCGGATTAGCTTACTACCACACGCCAAACGAGGGCTAGCCCGTTTCGGTCGTTCGCTTAGCGTCGGGCTAAGTGCCACTCCAAACTTTCCAAGTTAGAAGCGTCTCAAATACAACGGCTATCTATTGAATGTCCAGGGCGGCTAAAGCCTCAGACCGACGAGCAAGCTGTTGTATAATTCACGCAGAACAGGCCCTGCGTACAGCTTGGTTAGACAAAATGAAGATTGAGCGCACTCAAGTTATCCATGGTGCATTTATCCTGACGCGAATACCGGCGAACAGGAGAACGTTGTGGCGTGTCCAAACTTAAGGCTGACCTAAAAACTTTACTCATTCGCATCTAAAATGGTCTGAGCAAGAGCACCAGGCACACCCGAGCACCTACAGGCGCTATGCGACTTCGAGCAAGCCATTGCTGCGCTTCTTTGGCGACTTGCCGCTGGACCGTATCGGGCCTGAGGAGATCGGGAAGTACAAGTCATGGCGAGGCAAGCAAACGAAAGCGCCTGGTGGAAAAAAGCCGCGAGGAAAAAAGAAGCGAGTTGTCTCGCGCCAATTGTTGAAACCGGCAACCATCAATCGCGAA
>Ga0062382_10000366_pt1 | contig 11174 bp, 4 predicted proteins | sample DOMMetBare2Fresh_FD_59507 | JGI IMG/M metagenome (GOLD analysis project Ga0062382, IMG submission 59507) | Wetland sediment microbial communities from St. Louis River estuary, USA, under dissolved organic matter induced mercury methylation -... | ecosystem: Environmental > Aquatic > Freshwater >... | reverse complement strand
AGTGCTGCGCCGTCCGGGGAATCCCAGTATCCCGGCTCCGGCTCGAAATCGAGCAGTACGGCGCGCGAGCCGATCATACCGCCGGCGCCGCCGGGGCCTGGGCCGCCGCCCGGACCGGCGCCCGCGCCAGCGCCCGCACCGCCAGCCGCGCCAGCGCCAGGGCCAGCGCCCGCACCGCCAGCCGCGCCGGCGCCAGGGCCCCGCCGCATACGCGCGTGGTCCATCACCACTACAGGCGCCGCCATCTCCATTCCATCGGCGTTCACCATGTACCCGAGGCCGGCCAGCCGGCCCTCCAGCACGAAGAACCGTCGCGCGCGTATCTGGGGCGCCCGGAGGAAGGAGTATCCGAATCGCCATGCGAACTTGGCTCCCTGCGGTAGCGTTGGCGCTTCATACGTGTGGTTGACGCCCACGTCGCGCAAGTACGCAAGCTGCGGCGCTCCCTGCATGAACTTGCCGTTCTCCACCGTCACCGGAACGCGCAGCGGCTGTCCGCCGAGCGTAAGCAGATTCCCCCCAGCCTGCAAATAGCTCAGGATCGCACCCCAGGCATTGGCGGGGACCGCCGAGCCGTACGGCAGCGCCAGTAGATCGGCTCCGGCTAATGTGGCCGGATCCTGCAGTCCGTCCATGCCGACGAAAACGGCGCCCATACCATCGAGCGCCTTCTCCAGCGTGGCTCGCGTGACCGGCTGGCTCGCAACGGTTGGAAACCCGTCCTGCCAGAACACCACCACCTTGGCCAACGCCGGCGCAACACCAAGGAGAAGAAGCAGCGCAATCAGTTTTTTCATGAGGATGTTCGCTTTCTATGGAGAAACCCGTGCAGGCTGAGGCAGCGGGCTCACCCCCGTATCGTCCCTGGCGGGTGCAGGATTCAAAAGGTTACAGCAATATGGCAGCAACAGTAACCTGCCCGACTGAGAGCACGCCTATCAAGGTCGGGTGAACGGCCATGAGGACTCCTAACCTCGCCATCGTTGTGATTGTACTCTGTGGAGCGGCGGTGGGTTTTGCTCGCACCACCCTGGCGCCGTCCTGCAACTGCGAACCGGTCAATCCCCCGGAAGCGCGAGCGCTCCTCAAGAAATTCGCCGCCATCGGCGAGCTGGGGAGCGTCCCTTCGCCCGAGGTCCTCAAGGCGCAATCCAAGTGGGCCTGGTTCATGACCTGGTCCGGCAGATCCGTGGAGCGCGCCAAAACGAGCTACGACAATCCGTACATTCCGACCCGGGGCGACCCCATCCCCGGCCAATGAAGGTTTCGTGAGAATCTTGTGAGAGAAGACACCTATTTTGGAGGCCGCAAGTGAGTTTGTCGAGACGACACTTTTTCTACGGTAGTCTGCTGGCCGGCGCTGTTCCAGCCGTTGGGTTCGGCAGTACGCCATCATTGAAAGCTCTCGGGTATAAATCGCCCAATGAGAAGCTGAATATGGCCGCGATAGGCTCCGGCGGCCAGGGTGGATTGAACGTTTCGGCAGCCGCGCCTACCGAGAACATCGTGGCGCTGTGCGACGTGGACGACGCCCGCGCGGCCCGGACATTCCAGCGCTTCCCGAACGCACGTAAGTTCCGGGACTTCAGGAGAATGCTGGATGAGGAGGGCAAGAACATCGATGCGGTGATCGTGGCCACTCCCGATCACATGCACGGCATGGCGGCCATGTGGTGCATGGAGCGGAACAAACACGTCTACGTGCAAAAGCCGATGGTCCGCACGGTGTGGGAAGCCCGTCAGTTGAGGGCTGCGGCCGCCCGCTACGGCGTCGCCACTCAGATGGGCAACCAGGGCTACTCGAACGAGGGGACGCGCCAGTGTGCCGAGATCGTCTGGAGCGGCGAGATCGGAGGCGTCACCGAAGTCCACGCCTGGAGCGACCGTCCCATGTGGCCGCAGGGTTTAACGGAGATCCCCAAGGAAGACCCGGTTCCCTCTACCCTCGACTGGGATCTGTGGCTGGGCATCGCCGATCAGCGTCCGTTCACCGTGGCCGGCGCCAAAGATCCCGATCGCAACGGCGGATTCTTCTACCAGCCGTTCAACTGGCGCGGCTTCTACGATTTCGGCTGCGGCGCATTGGGCGATATGGCCTGCCACATTCTGGGGGCGCCCAACATGGCTCTGCACCTCTCGCGCCGGACGCTCATCAGCGTCGAGTGCGTCCGCAAGGAAGGCGTGAGCCCCTTCATGTTCCCGAAGCAATCGGTGATCCGTTTCGATTTCGCCGCCTACGGCGGCATGCCCGCGCTGAAACTGTTCTGGTATGACGGCCTGAAGGAGACTCCCCGGATCGCGGGAGTTCCCGAAGGCGAGTACATCGGCGATCCGCCCCGGATGCAAGGGGCCGGCGGCCGCGGCGGTCCCGGAGGTCCGGAGGGCGGTCGCGGTCCGGGAGGTCCTGTTGGCCCGGGCGGCCCGGAGGGCGACCGCGGTCCCGGCGGCTTCGGACGCGGCGATGAGCCCGCCGGCGGCGGCTTCCGCTCCCCCGGCCGCGTCTTCAACTGGGCCGAGTACGAGAAGCTCCTGGCTGCGCCGAAGGAGCAACTGCGCTTTCCGCAGCCGGACGGCGCGCTGTTCCTCGGCGAGAAGGGCATGCTCACCACCGGCACCTACGGCGACATGACGCGTCTCGTTCCCGTGGCGAAAATGAAGGACTACCGCATGCCGCCGCCGCTGCTCACCCGCTCTCCCGGCCACATGCGCGACTTCATCCGCGCGTGCAAGGGCGGAGATCCGGCCTGCTCCAACTTCGAGATCGCGGCGCCGTTCGCCGAGTGGATGCTGCTTGGCGTCATCGCCCTCCGTCACGAAGGGAAGATCGAATACGACCCGGCCAAGATGCGCATTACCAACAACGCCGTAGCGAACAAGCTGCTGAGGCCCGCGATGCGCAAGGGCTGGGACTTCCACGCGGTGAAGCTGAGCTAGAGCTCCCGGCCTACCAGACGTGGCTCGCCACGAGCCTGGCGGGGCCGGGGGTTTTGCCCACAATCATGGAGTGAAGGACGAATTGCAGGTTCTTCTTCTGCCAGCCGGGCGGAAGCTGCGATACGGCGTCGGCAAACAGTCTGGGGTTGGTGATGAATTCGGCGGCGGCTTGGGTGCCGTAATTCGTCAGCCCCGCCACGACAATGACGGGTTCGCCGGTGGCGCCGCTCGCGAACCGGGAGACGATGGCGTAATCTTCGCCGGTCTTCCAGTCGGGGGTCAGATTGGGTAGCGCCCATTGTTTTCCGTTCGGCGCACTGTCTCTTATGTGCGGGCCATAGCCAAAAACAAAACGGAGATCTCGCGTGAGCTTCCGGGTCCAGGGATTCGAAAAAGCTCCTATGAGGACGACGGGATTTTCCCGAAGGTCGGCCGAGGAGGCGTCGATTCCGGCGCGCCTCTGCCAGGGGATTCCGCGCGAGGTAAGGAACGACGAAATTTCCGCCAGCGCGAAAGCGTCGCCGACGCCGACATAGGCCTCGGGCATCGGAATCGGCCGGTCCGCGGCGAGGCTGGGCAGGTTGGGAGCTATGCTGGCGGGCGGGGGGGCGGCGGTTTCAAAGTGGTCTGCCGGCGGCTGGTTGGGGAGCCTGTAGGCGAGCGGCTGCGCGACACAAATCAAGACGCGCTTCCGGCTGCCGAGCACGGGCGACCAGATCTCGTCGACGGCGTCCTTGCGCCGCAACGCCAGCGCCAGGAAGGAGCCGGCGAACACCAGCAGCAGGCCAGCCGCAACTGCGAACGCGAGTTTGCGGGAGGGGCGCATGCGCTCGACGGGGGACACAGAGACCGTGGGAGCGCGGCCGGAATCGGCGAGCTTGGGGACAGTCTGGGCTTGGTGAGTTTCGGCCACCTGGAAAAGCGGCACGTACGAACCCGGGCTCAGCGCAATCCGAACGGCGGGCGGGGCGTGGCCGTTCTGGTCGCGCTCGTAGTGTTCGGCGAGGCGCTTGCGGACATCGTTGGCGGCGACGCGCACGATGGCGTCCTGGCCGGTATCGTAGCCAACCTCGCGGGCGAATACTTCGATGCCGATGGTCCGTTCTTTGAGGCGCTCGAGATCTCCTCGAAGGGCATGCTCGACCACGTAACGGAGCAGGACTTGGCCGCGCCGGCTGCCCTTGAAGTCGGGGCTTTCAAGCAGCCGCTCCAGCTCTTCGAGCACGGCGTCCTTGAGCCGGCCTGCGGCCAGGGCGGAATCTGGCAGGGTGTGTCCCTCTCTATGTCCGGCCCCTGATAGCACTATCTCTCTCCCAAAACCACACATATCATAGCACAACCTAACCGTTAGGGCGCATCTTACGGCTAACTATCGTGTTTTCAGTATGACCATAGCGTGTTACGAAACCGCCGTAACGTTGTCTGAGCGCAAGATAGAGCGCACTCTTGTGGTGGCCGGCGGCGCGAGCCCAAATGGTGCTGGGTCGGTTCGCTCGTCGACCGGAGGTAATTCAGTCGGCTTAAAGCGAGACCACGTCTCGGGTCGAAAATGCTTGGGCCGGCAACGCTTCAGGGAACTGCGATTGCTCCAGGAGGTTGGAGTCAACGCGTGAGTGATCTTGTGCCGAAACAGCACAAGAGCACATAAGGAGTTGGTTACAAATGAAACGCAAGCTCGTGTTACTACCGCTGTGTGTGTTTGGCCTGATGAGCCTTTACGCACAGACTCCCACCGGCACGATTCAGGGGACCGTGTCGGACTCTAGTGGCGGCGCCATTCCGGGCGTCAAAGTCACGATCACAAACGTCGCCACAAACGAAGTCAAGACGCTAACGACCGATGACAGCGGTCGTTACCGTCAGCCCTTTCTGCTGACGGGGACATACACTGTCCTGGCAGAGAAAGAAGGGTTCCGAGGACTGCGTCAGGACAACGTGAAACTCGATGTCGGCCAGAACCGATCGGTGGATGTGGTTCTCGAGGTCGGCGTGATGACGCAGCAAATCAGCGTCGAAGGCGCGCCTCCTACCGTTGACGTGAACACATCGTCGATCGGGCAGGTGATCGAGAACAAGCGCGTCGTCGACCTGCCGCTGCAAGGACGCGGCGTGTTCAACCTGGCCGCACTCACGCCGGGCGTGAACCCGACCGGCGGCGGCGCTACGCCGGCCATGGGCGGCGGGCGCAACGCCATGAGCGAGATCCAAATCGACGGCATGACCGACATCGCGCCGGAGAACAACGTAGGCAACAACCAGCGCGTTTACGAGCCGCAAGTGGACTCGGTCGCCGAGTTCAGCGTGCAGGTGAACGCTCTGGCCGCCGAGTACGGCCGGTTCGCGGGCGGGGTGATCAACCTGGCCACCAAGTCCGGCACCAACCAGTTGCACGGCACCGCTTACGACTACCTGCGCAACGACAAGCTAAACGCGAACGGCTGGGCGAACAACAAGGCCGGCCGTCCCAGGGGTGTCACCAGGAATAACCAGTTCGGCTTCACAACCGGCGGGCCGGTCGTGCTCCCCCATATCTACGACGGGCGGAACAAGTCCTTCTTCTTCGTCGGTCTGGAGGGCAACGTCATACGCGGGGTATCGAGCTTCATCGGCACCATGCCGCTCGAGAGCTGGAAGGCGGGGAACTTCTCCGACCTGCGCACCAGTACGGGGACGCCCATTGTGGTGTACGACCCGCAGACGGGGCGAACGGATCCCACGGACTCCACCAAGTTCATCCGCGATCCCTTCCCAAATAATGTGATTCCGTCGGACCGGCTCAATCCCGTGTCGAAGGCGATGGCGAAGTACTGGCCAACTCCGAACGCCACACCGATCAACATTTATACGCAGCAGAACAACTTCGCCAACTCGGGTTCTGCCAAGACCGACAGCTATCGCCTGGATACGCGCTTCGACCAGAACTGGACCGACAATTGGCGCATGTTCGCCCGCGTGTCGGACGCCTGGAGCACTACCATACCGCTGAACGGCTTCGGCAATCTGGGCACCTCCAGCGGTGACGGGCCGGCCATTGGCGGCGCGCGCAGCGTCTCCATCGACCACGCGTACACCTTCAGCCCCAGCCTGATCGGCAACTTCCGCTACGGATTCAGCCGGAACAGAAACATCCGCGCCCCGTTCTCGGATGGCTTCGATCTGGCGGCGCTGGGCTTTCCATCCTCGTACGTGAGCGCCGCGGCAAAGCGCGGCTTCGAGTTCCCACGCGAGGATGTCAGCGGCAACCTCTCGCTCGCGAGCCTCGGCCAGGGCACATTCACGCGGTATTACATGTTTCCGATGGCGCACTCGGCGACCGCCAGCCTGACAAAGGTCACATCCTCGCACACGTTCAAGTTCGGCGGCGAATTCCGCAAGCTGCTCATCAACTTCGCTCAGTATGGACAACCATCGGGCCAGTTCAACTACAACGCCGCCTGGACGCAGCGGGAAATCAACACCACCAGCGGCACGGCAGGCGCCGGCCTGGCATCGTTCCTCCTGGGTCTCCCGAACGGCGGGCAGATGTCGCACGAACCTTCCGCCGCCTCCGCCAGTACGTATTTGGCGGGCTACATTCAGGACGACTGGAAGATCACGCGGAAGCTGACGCTGAACGTCGGTGTGCGCTATGACGTGGACATCCCGCGCACGGAGCGCTACAACCAGTATTCGTACTTCAACATCGGCGACCCGTCGCCGTTGCAGGGGCAAGTCGCGGCCTCGGCCGCCTGCCCGGGTTGCGGCAACCTGAAAGGTGCAATGCAGTTTGTCACCCCCAGCAACCGTCATCAGACCCCGACCGACTCGAACAACATCGGGCCGCGCTTCGGCTTTGCCTACAACTTCGCGTCCAAAACGGTGTTGCGCGGCGCGTACGGCATCGCCTATGCGCCCTCGGCCATGCAGGCATCCGGCGCCACTGGAGCCGCTGGCATGGAAGGGTTCAGCAGCACCACTGGGTTCTCGGGGTCGTTCGACAGTAATAGGACCGTCTATGCGAACCTGAGTAATCCCTATCCGGGCGGGTTCAACTTCCCGACAGGTACCAGCCTAGGCGCCAAAACCAACCTCGGCGTCGGTGTACAGGATTCGTTCTTCGACGCCTACAAGAGCCCGTATGTCCAGCAATGGAACATGAACCTGCAGCGCTTGCTGCCGGGCGACCTGGTGGTGGAAGTCGGCTACCTGGGCAACCACACCATCGGGTTGGTGGACGGCGAGGCGGCGCTGGCCTATAACCAGCTTCCCGGATCCTTCTTGTCGATGGGGACGGCTCTACAGGTCCAGGTGGACAACCCATTCTACGGGAAGATCCCATACACGACCGGCGCTTTGGCTCAGCCGAAGGTGCAGGCCGGGCAACTCCTGCGGCCCTATCCCCAGTACACCGCCTTGGGATCCTATCGGAAAGCGAGTGCCAGCTCCATCTACCATGGCATGACGATCCGCGCGGACAAGCGTTTCTCGCACGGCATGAGCGTCCTGTTCGCGTATACGGCTGGCAAGCTGATCGACAACGCTTCCTCGGCGGTGAGCTTCATCGGCCCGATCGCCGCCACGCACCTCGATTTCTACAACCGGAACCTGGACCGTTCCGTTTCCTCGATGGACGTGTCCCAGCGCGCCGTAATCAGCTACGTGTACGAGATGCCGTTCGGCAAGGGCAAGCGCCTGCTGAGCAACCTGCCGCGCGGGCTGAACATGATCGTCACCGGCTGGCAGGTCAACGGCATCACTACCTTCTCGACCGGCACGCCGATCTTTGTCTCGGCGCAAAACAACACGAATATCTTCACCACCAGCCAACGGCCGTTGAGCAACGGCACGAGCGGGGCAATCGACCACAGCGGGCAATCCACGGACCAGAGAATGGCGATGTGGTTTAACCCCGCCGTCTACTCACAGCCCGCCGCGTTCACTTTCGGCAACGTGGGCCGTACTTTGCCGGACGTCCGCAATCCCGGTATCAACATGACAGATTTGTCGGCTTTCAAGAACAGCTTCTTCGGGCCCGAGCAGCGCCTCAATCTGCAATATCGCGTGGAGGCGTTTAGCGCGTTCAACCACTTCCAGCTCGGCAACCCAAGCACGTCGGTCAACACCGCCAGCACCCTGGGTGTGATCACCGGCGGAAGCGGAACCCGCGTCGTTCAGATGGCTTTGAAGCTTCTCTGGTAGTTCTTCCAACCATGGGTCCGCCCGCCAGAGCGGGGGCGGACCCATTCTTCCCACATTCCTCTCCACAGGAACCGGGCGCTGGTAGAACGCTCGCCGATACCCTCCCTGTCTATCCGGACTTCGGTACCGTGAAGAACACAAGCGGGAGCGCTTGGCGGACCGTTGCACAGCCTTGAGTGTTCCGCTGGGGATGGCGCAGGGATGGCTGCAGATCGCACTGGGCGGGGCGCGCTCCCGGTCACGATGCAGAACTTAAACCGCGCCGGTTGCCCATGGAATCGGGGCTCTCCAGCAGCCGCCCGATCTCTTCCAGGACGGCTTCCTTGAGTCGGCCTGCGGCCGGAGTGAGTAGGCGCGGTGCTCGGCTCCGTGCTCGGTCCCTGATGGCGCCCGTCTCTCTCAAAACCACGGGTCCTGACATCACAACCTAACTGTTAGGGCATGCCATCTTGCTAACTCCTGCGTTTTCAGAGCCATTGCAGGCGGTTACGAAACTGCCGTAACGTTGCTCGCGCGTGATGTAAAGCGCATTCTTGGTGCTAGCCGGCGGCGCGAGCCATATTTATGTTGGTCATGCGGTTCGTACCCCGGTTGGAGGTAACGAAGTCGGCTTAAAGCACGGCCAAGTCTCGGGTCGGCAAAGCTTGGGCCGGTAATGCTTCGGGGAATTGCGATTTGTCCCGGGAGTCCGGGGCAGACGCGTTAGTCACCTTGTGTGAGGAACAAACACAAGACAAGTAAGGAGCTGGTCACAATGAAACGGAAGTGCGTGTTATTTCTGATACTTGCGTTCGGCCTAATGAGCCTGTACGCACAAACTCCCACCGGCACGCTCCAGGGGATCGTGTCGGACACCAGTGGCGGCGCCATCCCGGGCGTCAAAGTCACGATCACAAATGCAGCGACGAACGAAGTGAAAGCGCTGACGACCGATGCCAGTGGTCACTACCTTCAGCCCTTTCTGCTGACGGGAACGTACGTCATCACGGTAGAGAAAGAAGGGTTCCGGTCGCTACGTCAGGCGAACGTAAAACTCGATGTCGGCCAGAACAGATCAGTGGATCTGGTGCTCGAGGTCGGCGTAATGACGCAGCAGATTAGCGTAGAGGGCGCGCCTCCTGCCATCGACGTGAACACGTCGTCGATCGGGCAGGTGATCGAGAACAAGCGGATCGTCGATCTACCGCTGAACGGACGCAATCCGTTTGCGCTGGCCAATCTGACGCCGGGCGTTAATCCGACCGGCGGCGGCGCCACGCCGGCCATGGGCGGCGGCCGCAATTCGATGAGTGAATTGCAGATCGATGGCATGACGAATATCGCGCCAGAGAACAACGTGGGCATCAACGCGGCCGTTTATCAGCCGCCGGTGGATTCGGTGGCCGAGTTCAGCGTCCAAGTGAACTCGCTGGCCGCCGAGTACGGCCGTTTCGCTGGTGGCGTGATCAACGTGGCCACCAAGTCGGGCACGAACCAATTGCACGGGACCGTGTACGACTTCCTGCGCAACAGCGTGCTGGACGCGAACGATTTCTTCGCCAACAAGGGTGGACGCGCCAAAGGAAGCTTCAAGCGCAACGACTGGGGCGGCACGCTCTCCGGTCCCATCGTCCGCGACAAGACGTTTTTCTTCGCCAGCTTCGAGGGCGTCAACGCGCGCAGCCAAAGCATTTTCACGGGCACGATGCCGCTGGATAGCTGGAAGAACGGCGACTTCTCGAACCTCAGGAACAGTTCCGGCCAGCCCATAGTGATCTACGACCCGCTGACCGTCCGCGAGGACCCTGCCAATCCGGGCCAGTTTATCCGCGATCCGTTCCAGAACAACACGATTCCGACGGCTCGCCAGGACGCCGTGGCGCGCAACATGAGGCAGTACTGGGTTGCGCCGAACACGACGCCGTCGAACGTCTACACGCAGGCATCCAACTACATCAGCGCGGGATCCGCGCCCAGCAACACCTACCGCCTGGATGCAAAAGTCGACCACAACTGGACCGACAAATGGCGCACGTTCGTACGCTTTTCGCTGAACCAGAACAACAACAAGGATTTCAATGGGTTCGGCAACATCGGCACCTCCTCGGGCACCGGCCCGGTCACGGGCGGGCAGCGTCAGGTTTCACTCGACAACACTTACACGTTCGGCCCCACTCTCATCGGGAACTTCCGGTACGGTTTTGGGCGTACTGTCTCCGTGCGCGTCCCCTACTCGGACGGCATCGATCTGGCCAAACTGGGCTTTCCGCAGTCCTATCAGAGCGTGGCTGCGATGCGCGGTCTGGAGTTTCCCAGAACGGACGTCGGCAACGGTCTCTCCAGCCTGGGGCAGTCGACATGGACCCGGCTGTATATGGCGCCCATGGTGCACTCGCTGACGGGCACCCTGACCAAGATCACCTCGCGCCATACCATCAAGGGTGGAGGCGAATTTCGCATTTTGCAGATCAACTTCTCGCAATACGGATCTCCCTCCGGACAGTACGGCTTCAGCAACGCATGGACACAGCGGGAGATCAACACCACCAGCGGGACGGCCGGTTTCGGCTTGGCATCGTTTCTGCTGGGCCTCGGCGGCAACGGAACGAACATCACGCACGATCCGAGTTCGGCCTCTTCGAGCCGGTACTTCGCCGGTTACATTCAGGACGACTGGAAAGCAACCAGCAAGCTGACGTTCAACCTCGGGGTGCGATACGACGTCGACGTCCCGCGCACCGAGCGTTGGAACCGGCTGTCTTACTTCAACCTGAACGAGGCTTCCCCGATCCAGAGCCAGATCTCAGCGTCGGCCTGCGCCGCCTGCGGCAACCTGCGCGGTGCGATGCACTTCGTAGGCGTCGGCGGGTCCGGCCGCAGCCAGACACCGACCGACAAGAACAACGTTGCGCCTCGTCTCGGCTTTGCGTATAACTTCGCCAAGGAGACGGTACTGCGCGGTGGCTACGGCATCGCCTTCGCGCCTTCGGCGCTCCAGGCGGCCGGAAGCTCGGGAGCCGCCGGCATGGAAGGGTTCAATTCCTCATCGAGCGTGAACTTCACGTATGACACCATGCGGACGG